>Ga0335081_10003240_pt1 | contig 25572 bp, 18 predicted proteins | sample Lox_Sample_35_FD_206713 | JGI IMG/M metagenome (GOLD analysis project Ga0335081, IMG submission 206713) | Soil microbial communities from Loxahatchee National Wildlife Refuge, Florida, United States - Lox_Sample_3.5 | ecosystem: Environmental > Terrestrial > Soil > Wetlands | place: USA...
TTGTTCGTGAACAACTTCTTCTTCAATCATTACGGGTTCCACAACGGCTTCGGTTTCGCAGGCGGATTCCACGGAGCGACACCCTGGGCTCATGACCCTGCGCATCGGCTCGGCGTGGCGTATCCGAACCGGGCGCTCTCCGGGCGGTTTCAAGCGGCTTCCATGGCCGGCCGCGCAAACCTGGCGAGGTCTGGTGCTTGGCAGTCGTTCGCCAGAGCGAACGCGGCCAACGCGGGCGGTTTCCGAGGTGCAACGGAAATGCGGGGCGGCGTCGCTCAGAACTTCCGAGGCGGTATGACTGCTGGATCGGGGCGCAGCAACTTTCAGGGCTCTCAGAACTGGCAGCACTTCCAAGGTCAGCAGCACTACCAGCCGCCTGCGCAACGGTACCAGACGCCCTCATCCCAGCGATTCCAGGGGTCGATGCAGCGCTACCAGGCCCCCTCGCAACGGTTCCAAGCTCCGGCCCAGCGTTTCTCTGCGCCGCAGCGCTTCCAGTCCGCGCCTCGCATGTCGGCACCGGGTTACAGTGGCGGTGGCGTCCGCAGTAGCGGCGGAGGCGGGTTCCGCAGCAGCGGCGGCGGAGGAGGGATGCGCAGCAGCGGCGGTGGCGGGTTCCGTAGTGGTGGCGGTGGCGGGTTCCATGGTGGTGGCGGCCACGGCGGCGGGCGGAGATAAGATCTACAGCCGGCGGATTTCGATCCGGCCTGCAGCGCTCATTGGCGTTGCGATCTGGAGGGCTTCGGAAACATCCGCACGCTCGCTCTTTCCCGGATAGCGCACCTCGTACCGGCCCGGTTGCAGACCTCGAATCACCAGCCGGGCCGTCTTCACCAGGCCGGTAGAATCCCCCATCTGCAACCTCATCGACGCTCCGCCGCGCACCAGCACGACTTTTTCAAATTCGCCGCTTGAGGCCGTTAGATCGATCTTTTCGGCCGCGAACAGGATCCGCTTCCTGACACCATCGTTTGGCGACACTGTGACCGCGCCAGCGGAAGCTTCCACTCGACAGCCGAGTCCGGTGAGCCCGAACACTTCGTCATGAATCACGTACGCCTTGGCGCCCCGGAGAAAGGCCCACATCGCCGGACCGTTCTCAAAGGTGCGCGGCGGCTCGTGATCGTACACCCCGGGAGTGCACATGAACCAGCCGTACCCGGCGCCCTCGCTGGAGACGTTCGTCATGACGCTGACGTGGCCGGGATAAGCGCGGAGGAGCAGGTCCGGGTCGCCCGCGTCCTCGAACTCCTGCATCAGCACCATAGCGTTCATCGCGCTGGAGTGCCAGCAGCAGATCTCACTTCTCAGATCGGGATGCGCGAAAAGATCGACGCCGTAACGGAACCAGACCGGTTGCATGGCTCCCTTGAGCGCGCGATCAATGTCGACGGTCTTCCTTCTTTTCTCTTGGTTTCCGAAGTAGCGGCTGAAGAAATAGACCTGCTCCTGGCCGGTGTGATCGATCTCGATTTCCGAACCGTAGGGATAGGGATCGCGGGCGAACTCGGCGTTGCAATCCCGCATCTTTGCCAGCAGCTCGTCGTATTGCGCTTGCCAGCCTTCTTCTTTGAGATCGGCCAAAACCCGCAGCGCGTTCGATCCGGTGATCAGCCCCATGTGCCGGTACGGGCCAGTATCGTAGCCCTTAGCGTAGGTCCGGTAGGCCATTTCCAGGTACTGCTGCGGCGTCTTGCGCGTCAGCAGCCCGTACTCTTTCCCGATCCGGTAGAGGGCGTGATACACGTTGCCGGCGAAAATATAGTTGTAGGCGCGCGTGGTGGCTTCCGAACGCGCCTTGGTTCCGCCCTGGCCCATCGAGGGATAATGCGGCTCTCTCCAGTACAACGATGAGCGGATTTCGTAGGTCTGCGGGTTCTGGAGATGCTGGAACAGTGAATCCGCAACATAGGTCTCCAGGACGCGGATCTCTTCCTGAGAAGGGAAATAGACGTTCTTCTCGGAAAGGAAGAGCGGCGCGCCGAAGCCGGAGTCGCCGGCTCCGCCCACTTCCGAGGTGTCGTCCATGTCCTCCAGACGGATTCCCTTGCGGGTGTCGAACGGTAGAAACAGGTGGTTGCGCTGGAACGGATCGGCAGGGTTCTCGTAAAATTCACGCTCCACGGCAAAGCGGGCGCGCGATTTAATGAGTTGCTCATACGATTCGAGGCACTGGAAGTGCAGGTTGGTCCACCTGTCGCCCTGGTAGATAAGCTTGACAGTCTTCTGGCCGCGGCCGTGAAAGGCAAAGGTCATCAGGGTGCGTCCGCCGTCGCGCCGGTTCGACTTGATCTCGATCCCGCCGGCGTGAAGTTCCACCCTGTCGATCGCCGCCCTCGATCGGATTTCGACCTGAACGTCAGTGTTGTCCTGCACAACCATCGACGGCAGCACCCGGATCGCCAGCGCGCCGGATTCGTACAACTCACGCGACAGATCCTGATAGGAATTCAGCAATGTGAAGCGGAAAGCCCATGCCTTGCTCGCGCCCGCCTCGAGCAACAGAGACGTGTGCCCGTTCACCCACGGATTCTCGCTCCAGCCGCGCCGCTGCCTGACAGCCCAGGTGTGCAGACCCATGAGGTCGGTGCCGATCCAACTATCGCGCCACGGGCGGAAGCCTTCGACCTTGTAGACGCACTCGACCGGAGCACTCAGCGCCTGGAACAGCAGGAACGGCGGCGTGCCGCGCGGCCGTTCGAGAAGAGCGTAGGAGCTGTACCCTCCCGCGAAATGGTGCCCCAGGATCTTCTGCTCATAGATGGTTTGCTGAATCTCCGCGAGCCGGCCCTGGTCGATCGCTTGCCGCAACGACATGCCGTGGTATGCTTCGACGTAGTCGTCGTTGGCGCGGAGCGGAAGCGCGAACTCGCCGATTTCCAGCAGACGGCCGGCGGTGTTCGACACCTTGACCTCGAGCATGAGCGAATTGGCGGCCGCTGGCCGATAGGTGAGCGCCAGATCGTAGCTCTCGATGCCACCCGTTTGGCGCGACCTGCCCGTGTACTGCACGGTGAACGCCGTGCCGTCGAAGGAAATCTTCCGATTATCGGGAGATTCCACCGTGCTCTGCCGGTTCCATCCGCCGGCGCGAGAAGCGGACCCCCAGACCGTCGAGATGACGTGGCCGGTCCAGAAGGTATCGTGCAGGCGGATACCGCGAGTGTTGGAAGCGTTGCCTAGGAAATTAGTGAGCAGCGGGTCGCTGCCGCTCTGCAAAGAATAAACGCTCCCGTCCCGCCGGTCGAAGGCTGCCACCAAGTCGCCCGAATTGAGCCGGACCAGGTCTTCGGGCCGCGGCGCTGCAGGAGGAGGTGGTTGGTCCTGTGCCGCAGCCTGCACGCCCGCGCCGGAGAGCGGTATGGCCGAAGCAGTCGCCAGATCCTTCAGAAGGCCGCGGCGGGAAACTAACGGGCCAGCGGCAGTCTGATCTTTCATCTCCCGCCCTAGAATTCCAGCCGCAAGGCTATCTGGTAGCGCCGCATGTTGGTGCCAAACGGATAGCCATACGCCGCGTTCGGTATTCCCACGCCTGCTACCGGCTTCAACACACCGCTGGTCGCAGTAAACGCGATGGTGTTCACGCTGGTGTTGTTCTGCCGGTTGGCGGCGTTATACACCTCGAACATCAGAGCGCCCTTCAGCCGCTCGGTAAAGGGCAGCATGCGGGTGATTCGCGCGTCAACGTTGTATTGGTTGCCGATCGGAAGGCTGTTGACCGGGTAGAACGGCACGCGCGGCCAGCCGCCGGTTCCGTTTAGTGAGCTGATGTAGGCCATGGTGACGCCGGAAAACTGCTGGCCGATGACTTGCACAAGCGCCGTCTGATACATCGTTGACGCGTAAGTGCCAATGCCGGACAACTGCCAGCCGTTCAGCAGGAAGCGCGACAACGGGTCGCTGTTCTGCGTCACCGTAGGTGCCCACGTCCAGTTCACAACGGCGCGGCTCCGCTGGTCCACCGCGGAGGCGCCCCAATCGTTGCGGTAATCGGCGTTAAAAGAATTCGACGGGATCGTACTGTATGCCGGCGGACCGCTCACATCATCGTTCGCGTGCGACCAGGTGTAGGAGGCCTGCACTGATAAGCCATAAGTAAGGGCCGTTCGCAACTGGGCCGTCGCCCCGCGGTAATGCGACGAGGCCTCGTTGTTCACCGTGTAGTTGCGGCCGTAGATTTCGCTCCAGACCAGCGTGGGGTAGGTACCCGTTTGGTTCCCGCTAGCGTCGTTGATGGTGTAGGTTTCCGCTGTCGAGGTCGCGCCGGGGATGTTCTGGTCGCTGATCGACCACATCTTGATACCGCGGCTCTCCACGTAGCTGAGCGCCAGGGCCATCAGGCGCGTCAAGCGCCGCTCGACGGCGAACGTGGCCTGTTCGGTGTAAGGATTGCGAAACTTAGCCGCGGTGTAGAACTCAGTGACCAGGTTGCTGTTCAGCGAGTTTGTAGTGGACACGAGCTTGGGAAAGTAAGTAGCGCCGACAGCCGTCGGATTCAAGATGTAATTCGTCTGGTAAAGGCCTCCGCCGGTGAACAGGTCGCGGACAAATTGCCCGGGGAACGGCTGGTAGTACATCCCCCCTCCCAAGCGGACCACCGTGCGATTATCCAGCCGGTAGGATATGCCGATGCGCGGGGCAAAATCGACGTTTGGCGAAGGAATGAAGCCAGTCTGGTATTGATTGGGATTAGGCTCCGTCGGCTTGGGAAGGCGGGTCTTTTCCCATCGGACGCCGAAGTTGAAGATCAGGCTCGGGAAGGGCTTCCAGGTGTCCTGTGCGAACGCGTGGATACCCGTAGTCTGCAAATCCGTAACGGCGTTGCCGAACGTCTGCACGAAGCTCATATAGTTCTTGAGCTGCTTCACGTTCTGGCTGAAATCCAGGGCGAAGTTTGAGAACGAGGCGTAGTTATACGTGCCGTACTGGCTGCGGAGCTGCTCCATGCGATCGTCGTTGCGGTATACCTCGCCGCCGAGTTTCAGGGTGTGGGAGCCCTGAGTGAGGGTAAAGGTGTCCGCACCTCCAAAGCGCTCCTGCTTCAGGTTGCTCGGATAGTTCGGATTGGCGCCGATTGGTGTGCCGGCGACGGTGATCCCCAGCGCGCCGGTGGAGGGCAACAGGCTCGCGTCGGTGAAGGTGGAGAGGCTGTCCTCGAACCAGTAGCCGCGGGCTTCGTTGACCGCGGTTCCGCTGGCAACGTGGGTCCAACCGAACCGGGCGTATCGGGTGTTCTCGGTGTACGTTGCGTTATTCCCCAGCAGTCCGCCGTTAGGATCCACCTCCGCGTTGTCAAGACCGTTGGGCGATCGCTTGTGGAGCACGTTCGCCGACAGCGTGATGCTCTCGGTCTCGGCCGGGCGGAAGTCGATCCTGGCCACTCCGGATTCCGTGCGCAGCGAAGACGGGACCTTCACATTCAACTGCGAGTTGATGAAATTGGCGGCCTGGGTGCATTGAGCCGAAGTAGCCGTGCAGTTGCCCGACAGAACTGCGGTGCCTGCCGAGTTGGTGAGCAGCGGATTGGTGATGCGGTTCAGCGACTCGGTCTTGCCATCCACGAGCTCTGCGTTCGCATAGACGAACAACTCGTCCGACGCCACCGGCAGGCCAGCGCTGGCGCCGCCGTGATGCTGCTGCCCTGTCGGACTGAACCCCGTGGCGAAAGGATTGGGCGCATTCCACGAGTTCTGGTTGAAAAAATCGTAGGCGGCAACGTGGAGCTTGTTGGTTGCGGTGTTCGTCACGGCGTTCACCATTCCGCCGCTGGCATGCCCGAACTCGGCCGTCCCGGCGGCGGACAACACCTGCATCTCCGCCACGGTCTCCTGGGGCACATAGGGCGCGATGTCCCTCCTGTTCAGGAAGTAGGAATTGGTGACGTCGATGCCGTCCAGGAGGAAGGAGTTGGTGAAGAGCTCGCCACGGAACGCCAGCACGCCGGATGCGCTTTCGGTGACGGCGGGAGCCAACAGGATGAGCGTGTCCAGCAGGCGTCCGTTGGTTGGCAGTCCGTTGAGCTGCTCAGCCGTCACCAGGGCCGAAAGTCCGGTCTTCGTGTCCTGCACGGGCGCCAGCGCGCCCAGGGCTTCCTCTGCGGTGGCAGTCTTGTCAGCCCACAGCGTAATGTTGAAGTTCAGCGTCTCGCCAACGGCTACATCGAAACCCTTGAGCTCCCAATCCGCATAACCCTTGCGGGTCACTTTCATGCTGTAAGAGGAAGAAGGAATCAGCGCGGGTGCATCGAAAATACCGTCATCGCTGGTCATCACAGTGCGTTTGACGCCGTTGATTGGGTTGGTGAGAACGATGGTGGTATCGGGGATGCCGTCGCCATACATGTCCTTGACGATTCCAGTGATGGCTCCGAATCCCGCCACGGCCTGCGCGCGGATGCCGGTAGTGCAGACCAGGGTCAGTAGAGATAGGGCTAGTGTTCTTCGCATTCCGTCTCGAACCTATCGGTAAAGACCTATTGTATGTTAGATTTGCGCGGCCTTGAAGTGTGCCCGGAGGGTGACAGTGTGAAGCCCGAGCGTCGCGGCATCGTGGGAGTCGACCGCTTGGTGGAACGCCTCACTCGGAGGTCGCCGGACCCTTGGCAGCCTTTATCAAGGCGATGCCTGGCGCGGGAGCACCTTCCGCAGCGGCCGACATCCCGACGCTCTCATATCCGATGGTACGGTTGGGCAGCCGGCCGCGCCGTGACCGGCGGCTGGCCGCCACTCGTTCTGGGCCGGCAATCGCTTCCTCCAAACATGCCAGTTCCGCTCGCAGTTCCGCGATCACCTGCGATAAATCCATTGCCGCCTCCGGTCCCCGGCCAATTCTGTGGTTCAATGACACGTCCTACCCCGCCAGGGTTTCGCTCAGACCGCCGTTTGCGGCGGCTTCCTGGGCGAGCCATGGTCTGCCGCGGAAGATTCGCCGGTAGATGCGCACCACGGTTCCGCGATTGTCGGTGCTCAGAATGCGGCCTGTAACAATCAGTTGCACGCCTGGAAACCAGCGGACCGCGAGTTGCACCGAAGTCCCACCCATTAGCTGCGGGACAGCCGGGATCAGCACGCTGTTCCTGCTCCAATCGATGGTCCGTCCGGAGCCGGCCCAGGTGAGCCGATGCCGTCCCCGCAAGCGAAACAGATCAAACTCCACGCTGATCGCATACCGCCGGTTGGTGCGGCGCTCCTTTTGCCGAACCGCCTCTTTCGCTAAATTGGCAGCGCTTTCCTGGGGATCCAGACCCTCGAAGCCTGACTGGCTTGAGCTGCTCATCTCAAATGCAGGGCTCATACCACCCCTCCGATCTGGGGATAATAGTAGTACTAAATGGGCAGGGGCACAATACTATCGAATGTTAACGAACAGATGCCGCAGGGCGCATCGCAGCGAATCGCTAGGAGCACCCGATTGAAAATAAACCACTTGTCTATTGGCATGCTGGTATAGTACCGGTCGGAAAAATTAACGGCTCTTCTGCGACCCCCAACCGGCGGTGTCGCGCAACTGGTGCTGGCCGATATAATGAGCCCTCTCCGAGGACGGCGTGGAGCCTGATCCGGCTGGCGTCGCGTCCCCGGTTCTGTCGAGGAGGTGCACGTTCGAATGATCTGCAAGCGATACCTTTTTGCCCTCTTAGTCTCCACAGCCCTGCCACTGGTGGCCGCCGATGCCGCCAACCGGCCGGCAACCCTGCTGAGCGACGTGGTTGACGTCAGCGGCGATTTTCACAGCTACACCAACTCCTTCTACCTGGCGGATACTCTGGCGAGTTTCGATCGCGCAACGGGGAGCGGGGTCATCACCTGGCGGCACAATCAACTCTCTCCGCGCCTGGCGTTCAACAACATCGAGCCCCGCTTGGTGCCATCGGGCAGTCTCGTGTTCCCGGACAATGAATACGCCACCAACCCGGCGCTGCCATTTTCCATACAATTCGTGACACCGCGGACGGTGCGCATCCGCATCCATACCAGTTCACAGGTTGCTCCGGCATCGCCTTCGCTGATGCTGGCGGGTGAGCCGCCGCGCGACAACTCCTGGAAATACGAACGCATTAACGGTGGTCACCGGTTCAGCAGCGCCGCGGGTTCCGTCACCATCTACGAGAACCCTTGGCGCATCGAATTCCGCGACGCCGCTGGACGGCTGCTGACCGAAACCAATCACTCCTCCGACAACGGCAAGGTGCTTGACCCCGTGCTGCCGTTTTCGTTCATCCGGCGCGCGTCGGATTACTCGCGAAGCATTGCGGCGGTGTTCACACTGTCGGCGAGTGAAAAGCTGTTCGGCTGCGGTGAATCGTTCACCCGGCTGGATAAGCGCGGCCAGAAGCTCGTGCTCTGGACCAACGACGCCAACGGCGTGGAGAATGCGCACATGTATAAGCCGATCCCCTTCTTCATGAGCAGCCGCGGCTACGGCATGTTCGTACACACTTCCGCGCCGGCCACGTTCGATTTCGGCGCATCCTTCAGCGGAACCACTGAACTGCTGCTGGGCGACGACGATCTGGACCTGTTCGTCTTTCTGGGCGCGCCCAAAGACATCCTTAACGAGTACACAACCCTTACGGGGAAGGCAGCCATGCCGCCGCTATGGTCGTTCGGGTTGTGGATGAGCCGGATCACTTACAATTCCGAGGACCAGGTTCGCGACGTGGCGGCGAAGTTGCGCCAGAACCGCATCCCCGCCGACGTGATCCACATCGATACCGGCTGGTTCGAGACCGACTGGCGCTGCGACTACCGGTTTTCGACGACTCGCTTCAAAGACCCGGCGCAGATGATGGCCGACCTGAAACGCGACGGCTTCCATATCTCGCTGTGGCAGCTTCCTTACTTCGTTCCCAAGAACTCTCTGTTTCCGGAGATTCTGGCCAAAGGCCTCGCGGTGAAGGACGGCAAGGGGAACCTGCCGTTCGAAGATGCGGTGCTCGACTTCACCAATCCCGCCACCGTGGCCTGGTACCAGGAGAAAATCGCCGGTCTGCTGCGCATGGGAGTGGGCGCCATCAAGGTGGATTTTGGCGAAGCCGCTCCGCAGATGGGAGTATATGCCAACGGCAGGACAGGCTTTTACGAACATAACCTGTACCCGCTACGCTACAACCGGGCCGTGGCCGAGATCACCAAGCAGGTCACGGGCGAAAACATCATTTGGGCGCGCAGCGCGTGGGCCGGAAGCCAGCGTTACCCGCTGCACTGGGGCGGGGATTCCGGCAACGACGACACCAGCATGGCGGCCACACTACGCGGCGGCCTTTCGTTCGGCCTGAGCGGGTTCAGCTTCTGGAGCCACGACATCGGCGGGTTCACGCAGCGGTCGCCGGAAGAGTTGTACCGCCGCTGGATGCCGTTCGGCATGCTGACATCGCACAGCCGCTGCCACGGCGCGCCGCCCAAGGAGCCGTGGGCCTATAGCCCGCAGTTCCTCGACGATTTCCGCCGCGCCGATGAAATGAAATACCGGCTTATGCCCTACGTCTACGCGCAGGCCAAGGATTCGAGTGGGCGCGGCCTGCCCATGGTGAGGGCGCTGTTCATCGAGTACCCGGAGGACCCGGGCGCATGGCTGGTGGAAGACGAGTACCTGTTCGGAGCCGACATTCTGGTGGCACCGCTGATGGAAGCGGGCACGAGCGCACGCGACGTCTATCTGCCGGCCGGGCAGTGGATTGACTACCAGACGGGCAAGACTTACTCCGGCGGCTGGCACAATATTCAGGCGGGGCAGATCCCGGTGGTGATGCTGGTGCGCGACGGCGCGGTGATTCCGCACATGAAGGTGGCGCAGTCAACGGCGCAGCTGGATTGGTCGAACCTGGAGATGGTGGTGTTTGGATCCAGTCCGCGAAGCGCCAGAGGCGTGGTATGTCTGCCCTCGGACAACCTGCTGCGCCGCGTGGAGGCGGTGTGGCATGTTGACGCGTTCACGCTGACAGGCGACCCGCTACCGGGGAAGACGACAGCAACCGTGCGGCCATATCAGCAGTTTGTGAGGTAGGAGGACCGAATAGTCAGTCCGGCTGGGCGGCGGCTTCCTGATAGACTTCGAGGACCTCGCGGGCGGTGCGCTCCCAACTGAACCGCGAGGCTTGCTCGCGGCCTCGGCGGATCAACTCAGCCCGCAGCGGTTCATCGAGCAACGCGTCGCGGATGCCGCGGGCGATGTCGAACACATTCTCGGGGTTCACCAGGATGGCGGCGTCGCCAACAACTTCCGGTAACGAACTGACGTTGGAGGTCACTACCGGAGTGCCGCACGCCATGGCTTCGAGCGGCGGCAATCCGAAACCCTCATATCGGGAGGGGAAGACGAAGGCCGCCGCGGCCTGGTAGAAACAGCGGAGGGTATCGAATGGCACGAATCCCAAAAAGCGCACCATTTGCTCAACGCGGCTGCGGATCACGGTCTGCCGCACGGCCGGGAATTGGGAAAGCGTGTCGCCGATGATGACCAGCCGCAGATCGGAGTAAACGGGGTGGGAGGCCAGTTGCTCGCGCACCACGGCGAACGCTTCCACCAGCCGCGGCACGTTCTTGTGGCGACGGATGTTGCCGGCGTAGAGGAGGAAGGGGTAGTTGATCTGGTAGCGCTCCATGATGCGGCGCAATTCCTCGGCGGTTTCCGGCTGGCGCAGGAATCCGGGGTCGGGCGCATTGTAGACCTGGCGGATGCGGTGAGGCGGTACGCCCACGAGGTTTTCGACGTCCCGCCGCGTGGCGTCGGAGACGGCGAGGATGCGGCTAGCTCGCACCAGGCCGCGACGGAAGCGGTAGCGGTGCAATTGCTTGTGGATCCGCGAGAGGTCTACATCGAAGAAGAGGCTGGCCATGTCGTGGATAGTCACCACATAGGGCCGGATCATGAACACGGGAACGTGGTTCAGCGGAATGTGCACGAGGTCGGGCGAGAGACCGCGCAGATGCATGGGAAAGAGCGCATGATCCAGGGAGCTTTCATCGGACCGTGCGTAGATGGAGGTCTGGAAATTCTCGGGCAGGCCGGAAAGGGTGCGCACGTCGCCTGGCCCGCTCACCAGGGTGTAGCGGTTCACGGTATCGATGGAGCTCAGCGCGTGGACCAGGCTACGGATGTATGTGCCGATGCCGAAGTCCCGCAGGTGCCGGGCATCGATGACGATGTGCAGCGGGGACAATCTAAACTTTGACCGCGTGCTCGTCGGCGGGGGACGGGTCGGCCTGCTTCCGCGCGCCGAGCTTCCACTGGTACAAGGGGAACCTGGTGGTAAGCGCGTCCACCCGATTCCGGACCGCGGCGATAGCGTCGGCGTCGTTGATCTGGTTCAGAACTTCTGCGATCAACACTCCGACCTCGCGCATCTCGGCTTCGCGGAATCCACGGGTAGTGACGGCGGGCGAGCCCAGGCGAATGCCGCTCGGATTCATAGGCGGGTTGGTGTCGAAGGGGATGGCGTTCTTATTGACGGTGATGCGTGCGCCATCCAGCGCTTTTTCGGCTTCCTTGCCCCGGAGGCCCTTGGAGAAAACGTCAAGCAGCATGAGGTGCGTATCGGTGCCGCCGGAGACGACGCGGAAGCCTTCATCTATCAGGCTCTGGGCCAGGGCTTGCGCGTTGGCTATGACCTGCCGCTGGTAAGTCACAAACTCCGGCTGCATGGCTTCGTGCAGGCAGACGGCCTTGGCCGCCAGCACGTGGACCAGCGGTCCGCCCTGCACGCCTGGGAAAACTGTTTTATCGATGGCCGCGCCGAATTTCTCTTTGGCCAGGATGATGCCGGCACGCGGGCCGCGCAGCGTCTTGTGCGTGGTGGAGGTGACGATGTCGGCGTACTGGCACGGGTTGGGATGCAGCCCTGCGGCCACCAGGCCGGAGATGTGAGCCATGTCGACCAGGAAAACGGCGCCCACCGAGTCGGCGATCTGGCGGAAGCGGGCGAAATCGAGGGTCCGCGGATAGGCGCTGGCGCCGGTGATGACCATCTTGGGCTTGTGCTCTTGGGCCAGGCGCTCGAGTTCGTCGTAATCGATGCGCTCATCGTCCTTGCGGACTCCGTAGGGGACTACGTGGTAGGTCTTGCCGGAGAAATTGAGTGGGTGGCCGTGCGTGAGGTGCCCGCCATGCGCCAGGTTGAGGCCCATGATGGTGTCGCCAGGCGAAAGCACCGAAGCGTAGGCAGCCTGATTGGCCTGCGAGCCGGAATGCGGCTGGACGTTGGCGTACTCGGCGCCGAAAAGTTTCTTGGCGCGGTCGCGGGCAAGGTTCTCCACAATGTCGGTGAACTCGCAGCCGCCGTAGTAGCGCTTGGCGGGATAGCCCTCGGCGTACTTGTTGGTGAACACGCTGGCGGTGGCTTCCAGCACGGCTTCCGAGGTGAAGTTCTCGCTGGCGATCAATTCGAGCTGGGAATGCTGCCGCTGGACTTCGTGTTGAATGGCATCGAAGACCTGGGGATCGACTTCGGCCAAGGGGCGCTGCATTCGTTCTGATGGCGTCATGGTGATGCCTCCGTGCAGATACCACGGCACAAGCTAGAGCATGTGCGTACCGGGAAGAAATTCGATTTTAGCATGCTAGAATTGGGCTTTCCCTCACAACGCCATGCTCTGGAGCAAGTTGTTTATTCCCACACTTCGCGACAACCCTGCGGAAGCCGAGGTTGTCAGCCACCAGTTACTGCTTCGCGCCGGATACATACGCCAGCTTTCGGCGGGCATCTACAGCTACCTGCTGCTGGCGCAGCGCTCGCTGCTGAAGATCATGCAGATCGTGCGCGAGGAGATGGACGCCATCGGCGGGCAGGAGATGCTGCTGCCGGCGCTGAACCCGGCGGAAGTTTGGCAGGAATCCGGCCGTTGGGATGTGATGGGCGACAACCTGTTCCGGCTGAAGGACCGGTTCGGGCGCGACCTGTGCCTGGGCATGACCCACGAAGAAGTCATGACCTCGATCGCGCGCGGCGAACTCCGCAGCTATAAGCAGCTTCCGCAGATCTGGTACCAGATCCAGACGAAGTTTCGCGACGAGCCGCGGCCGAAATCGGGGCTGCTGCGGGTGCGGCAGTTCCTGATGAAGGATTCGTACACGTTCGACATGGACACTGCGGGGCTGGACGCAGCTTACGAGAAGCACTACCGGGCGTACTGTCGCATCTTCGAGCGCTGCGGACTCAAGTACCTGGTGGTGGAAGCGCATTCGGGTGCGATGGGCGGTAGCCAGTCGCACGAGTTCATGGTGGCCTCCGACGCTGGCGAGGACCTGGTTGCGGTGTGCCCGGGCTGCGGCTACGCGGCGAACCTAGAGAAAGCCGTAGCAGCGCCCTCTCCGCCGTTGGCAGCGGACCCCGAAGGCAAGCTAGCGCCAGAAGCGTTCCACACGCCTGACCGGAAGACGATCGCGGACGTGGCCGAGTTCACGGGGCTGCCGGAAACTTCGCAGATGAAGAGCCTGGTATTGGTTGCGGACGGCAAGCCGATGCTGGTGATGCTGCGCGGCGATCACCAGTTGAGCGCGGCCAAGTTCGGAGTGGTGGCGAACGATCCGGAATTTCGGCCCGCGTTTCCCGAGGAGATCCAGGAGTGGTTCGGAGCGGGAGCGGGATCGCTCGGGCCGGTGGGCGTGATGAACATGCCAATCCTGGCGGACCTGGCGCTGGAGGGCCGGCGCAACATGATCGCGGGCGCCAACCGCGACCATTACCACCTGCGCCACGTGACGCTTGGCGAAGATTTTCAGGCGGAGGTCCACGACCTTCGAGAAGTGGCCGCCGGCGACCGCTGCGGCAAGTGCGGCAGAGCGATCGAGATCCGCAAGATGGTGGAGATCGGGCACATTTTCAAACTGGGATACAAGTACTCGGAATCCATGGGACTGCGCGTGCTGAATGCGGACGGCAAGGAAGTGACGCCGATCATGGGCTCGTACGGGATCGGCATCGAACGGATTCTCACCGCGGCTATCGAGCTGTATCACGACAAGGACGGCATGATTCTCCCGGCATCGATCGCGCCGTTCAAGGTGGTGATTACGCCCGCGAACAATTCCGACACAGCGCAGATGGAGGCGGCCGGGAAGATCTACGAGGGCTGCCGGACGCTGGGCGTGGATGCGCTGCTGGACGACCGCGATGAACGGCCTGGGGTGAAGTTCAAGGACGCGGATCTCATCGGCGTGCCGTACCGCGTGGTGGTGGGCAAGAAACTGGCCAGCGGAACGGTCGAGTTGGTGGAACGGAAGACGCGGCACACGGATGATGTCGCGGTGGGAGAATCGGCGGCGGCGGTGAAGGCGCGGTTGTAAGCCGGCTACGCGGCGGCGCGAAGAATGTTGGCGGCGATGCGGTCGAGAGGCAGGACCTCGTCCACGCCTCCCAGCGCGATCGCCTCGCACGGCATCCCGAAAACCACGCAACTGTCCTCGTTTTGGGCGATAGTCCGCGCCCCGGCGTCGCGCATGGACGCCAGTTCGCGAGCGCCATCGGCGCCCATGCCGGTCAGAATCACGCCGACGGCGTTGGGGCCGAGTTGCCTGGCGCAGGAAGCGAAGAGCACGTCGACCGAGGGACGGTGCAGGTTGACGGGGTCTGCCATGAAGACCCGCACGCGGCATTCGGCCCCGTTGCGCACCACTTCCATATGGCGGTTTCCGGGCGCAAGGAGCGCGTGACCAGGCAGGATTCGATCCCCATCCTGCGCTTCCGAGACTCTGATCCTGGACCGCGAATCCAGTCTCTTGGCAAAGGCAGCGGTGAATCTCTCGGGCATGTGCTGCACCATGACGATGCCGGGGGCATCGGGCGGCATTTGGGAGAGGATCTCGCGGATGGCCTCGGTGCCACCGGTCGATGCACCGATCGCGACGACCTTGTGGGTGGCTCGAAAGGAAAGCGCGGCCGCGGGAGGCGAAACCGGAGCATTGGCGGCCGGTCGAGCCACCAGCCGAGGCTTGGCACGCGCGGCGGTCTTGACCTTGTCGACGATTTCCTGCGCCAGGTCCATGGTTCCGGTGGCGATGTCGAGCCTGGGTTTGGCCACGAAATCGGTGGCGCCCAATTCCAGGGCGCGCAGGGTGGTATCGCAGCCACGCTCGGTGAGCGACGAAACCATGACCACCGGGGTCGGGTGAGCACGCATGAGCTTCTCGAGGAAGGTGAGCCCATCCATACGCGGCATTTCGACATCGAGTGTGATCACGTCCGGGTGCAGACGCAGAATCTTGTCGCGGGCTACGTAAGGATCCATCGCAGTCCCCACAACCTCGAGGTCGGGGTCGCGCGACAGAATTTCGGTCAGGAGTTGGCGCATCAGGGACGAGTCGTCGACGATGAGCACTTTCTTTTTCATAAGGCCTCGTGCCGGCCGGCGGCCGGCAGTGCCGCTCAGAACTCGTCGAACGTGGATACGCCGGCCGGGTCGGGTTCAGGGACGACCGGCGTCAAGGCGGTGTGCCGCGACAGCCGGGCCAGGGACTGCGTGGCGCGGCCGGTGGTCTTGGCCGGCGGCCTGGTCGCCGCGGCTTCCCGCTTGGCGCCCTGGCCTAAGACGAAGCGACCCACCAGGGTTTGCAATTGGACCGCATGCGCCGCGAGTGTTTGGGAGGTCGTGGCCAGTTGCTCGGTTTGTGCGGAATTCGTCTGGGTGACCTGGTCCATTTGGGCCATGGCCTTGGTTACCTGCTCGATCCCCACAGACTGCTCGCGGGACGCAGCCGCGATTTCCGCGACGATGTCGGTAACGCGTTTCACGGAGGTCACGATCTCGGTGAGCGTTTGACCGGAGCGGTTGACGAGATCCGAGCCGGTTTCGACCTTACGCACCGAATCCTGAATGAGGCTTTTGATCTCCTTGGCGGCGGTGGCGCTGCGTTGCGCCAGGCTGCGGACCTCGGCCGCTACCACGGCGAATCCCCGGCCCTGCTCGCCGGCGCGCGCGGCTTCGACGGCCGCGTTGAGGGCCAGCAGATTGGTCTGGAATGCGATTTCGTCGATGGCCGTGATGATGTCGGCGATGCGCTTGGAGGCGGCGTTGATTTCGGCCATGGCCGCTACTGCGGTGTTGACGGCGGCCCCGCCCTTGTCCGCGGTGTCCCGCGCTCCGGAGGCGAGCTGGCTGGCCTGCCGGGCGTTTTCCGCGTTTTGCTTTACGGCCGTGCTGAGTTCCTGGAGGCTGGCGGAGGTTTCTTCCTGGCTGGAAGCCTGTTCCTGCGTGCCGCTGGACAACTGTTCCGAAGAGGCGGCGAGTTGCTCGGCGGCACTGGCGACACCCTCCGAAGCCACGCGTACTTCGCCCAAGGCCTCTCGGATTTCGGAGACGGCTTGGTTGAGGGCCTGGGCCATCTCGCCCACTTCGTCTTTAGTATCGACGGACAGCGATCGGGTGAGGTCGCGGTTGCCCACGGCCTGGAGGACATCCACCGTATGTGCGAGGGGCCGGCCGATCAGGCGGGCAATGAAGAAGCCGAGGCCGATGGCGAGAGCCGCCGACCCGACGATGATGGCGATGAGGGTGTGCTCCAGAGAGAGGAAGACCGTGGCGCCGTCACTATAGGCCTGTTTCCCGAGATCCCCCTTGATTTTCTGGATGGCCGCGCAGTCGGCGCGCATCGCGTCACCGATCGGCCGGACAGCCGCGAGCTGCTCCATGGCCGCTTTGTCCTGGTGGTTGACCGCGAGCCGCGCGGCTTCTGTTTGCATGGTGCGATAGACCGACTCATTGCGTCTGAGCCTGGCCATGATGGTCTTGCCTTCCTCTGTGACCACGCTCTTCTCGGCGGTGGCCAGCGACTGCTCCATCAGATCGAACTGTTCCAGAAGGGCGCGGTTGGATTGTTCCTTGGAAACGGAGTCCGGCGCCAGGATGGCCTGGCGGACTTCGCGGCCGATGATTCCCAACTGGGCTTTGGCCTCGAGAATGGCTTCGGAGCCGATCATGTGCCGTTCGTACATGACGTCCAGCATGTTGCTCAAGGTGCCGGCGGCGCGAATGCCCTGCCATCCGACAATTCCCATGATCGCGGCCAGAAGGCCGAAAGCCAGCATGAGCTTGGTTGCTGTTTTTGCGTTCTTGTACCAGTTCATAGATTCCTCACTTGGCCGCCATGGACACGGCGGCGGTGTCGCTGAGCGCTTCATCGGCGAGCAACGTCTCTATATCTAGGAGCACGACCAGCCGGTCGCCGACGTTTGCCATTCCGGCGATGAAGCGCGTATCTTCGCGGCGGCCCAGCTCGGGTGCGGGGCGGATATCCTTGCAGGAGATGTCCAGCACGTCCGAGACTGCGTCCACAACCAGACCAATGATCCGCGCGCCTACGGTAACCACGATGATGACGGTGAACTTGTCGTAGACGCGCGTCTCGAGGGCAAACCTGGAGCGGAGATCCACCACGGGTACCACCGTTCCACGCAGGTTCATGACGCCGCGGATGTGCGGCGGCGTGTTGGGGATGGGAGTGATGCCCGAGTATCCCTTGATCTCCTGAACCTTCAGGATCTCGATGCCGTACTGCTCGTCACCCAGCGCGAACGAGAGGTACTGCTGGATGTCAGCCGCGAAGGACGTCGCGGATGCGGATGTGTCTTTTCCTGGCATGTCGGTGTGCGATGCGGTATCCAGATTAGGATTCGGCGCAGGCTCCTTTCGGGATTGGACCGATGACGGCGACCCTGGCCATTTCGGCGAGGGCGGCCACATCGAGAATCAGGGCCGGTTGGCCGTCGCCCAAAATCGTGGCGCCGATGGCGCCTTCCACCTTCCGGAAATTGGCTTCCAGACTCTTGATGACCACCTGCTGCTGGCCGAGAAGCTCGTCCACCTGCAGGGCCAGGCGCTTGCCGTGATGCTCCACGATGACGGCCAGGCCGAGGCCATCGCCGGATTCGGGCAGGTGCAGCAGGCGGTTGAGCCTCACCAAGGAGAGCGGCTCGCCGCGCAACACGATGACTTCCCCGCGGCCGGCCACGAAGCTCACTTGGTCGCAGCGCGGCACGACGGACTCCATGATCGAGATCAGCGGCAGCACGAAGACCTGGCGGCCCGAACGAAGCAGCAGCCCGTCCAGGATGGCAAGCGTCAGCGGGAGCTTGATGCGGAATGTCGCTCCGTGCCCTGGTTCGCTGAACACGGCAATCGCACCGTTGAGGGCTTCCACGCTCTTCTTGACCACGTCCAGGCCGACGCCGCGCCCGGAAATATCGCTCACCTGCTGAGCAGTGGAGAAGCCCGGCTCGAAGATCAGGGAGAATATTCTCTCGTCGCTGAAATTGTCACCATCCATGCGGATTCCGCGCTCCACCGCCTTGGCGAAAATGCGATCGCGGTCCAGGCCGGCGCCGTCGTCGGATATTTCCAGAACCACGCTGCCGGCTTCATGACGGGCATGCAGACGTACCACGCCAGCCGGCGGTTTGCCGGCGGCGGCGCGCTGATTGGGCGGCTCGATTCCGTGGTCCACAGCATTGCGGACGAGGTGTGTCAGCGGGTCAGCCATGCGCTCGACGACGCTTTTGTCCAGTTCGGTCTCTTCGCCCTGAATCTCGAGGGACACCTGCTTGCCAGTGGCCGCCGCGAGGTCCCGCACCATGCGCGGAAACCGGCTGAACGCGTTGCCGATAGGGAGCATGCGGATGCCCATCAAACGTTCCTGCAGTTCGCGGGTATAGCGCTCGACTTCAGCAAAAGTCTCCTGAAGCCGACCCAGTTGGGAAGGCTGGAAGGCGGCGAGCACCTGGGCCGCCATGGATTGGGCGATTACCAGTTCGCCCACTAGGTCGATCAACTTATCGACCTTTCCGGTGCCGACCCGTATGGTGCCGGACTCCGAGTGCGCAACGGCCCGGGCGATGGGCGCGGGCGAAGGGTCTGCGGCGGTCGCGGGCGGCTCCAGGCCGGTGGATTGCCGCCGTGTCTCGATGATCGCTCCATCCTCGGCGAACGCGAAGGCGTCGCGGATTTCCCGCTCGGATGCCTCGGTGCACAAATCGACGGTCCAGGCCAAGTGGCAGGTGTCCGGTTCGAGATTTGCCAATTCCGGCAGCCGGGACAGGTCCAATTGAACCTTGCGGATCTCGCCCAACCGGCCGAGGTCGCGCAAGACCAGGACGGGATCCATGCCCTGGCGGAGGATTTCCGGCGATGGCACGAACCGGATCGACCACGATGTGGCCTGGCGGTCCTGAGCACGGACCCGAGCCCGAGTCCCCGGCACGTATTCTCCGGCGCGCCGGGCCACCAGCAGTTGTTGCATGGTTGGTTCGGCTTCCGGGGGCGCCGCACCGTCCGACTGCGCGGCCACCAGTAGACGCCGGAGCATATCGAGGGAAGCCAAGAGCAGATCGATGCGGGTGCGCGACGGGCTTATCTGGCCGGCGCGCATGGCATCGAGCAGGCCCTCCATGGCGTGGGTGAAGCGGGTGACCTCCTCGAAACCGAAGGTGCCGCTGGCTCCCTTGATGGAGTGGGCGCCGCGAAAGATCCCGTTCAAGAGCTCGGGATCGGGCTTGGCCTCCAGGCCGAGCAGCCCCGCTTCCATTTCCGCGAGGTGCTCGTCGGCTTCCTGAAAGAAGGTCTCCCGAAAGCGGCTCAGATCGAATTCCATGGCGGCGTTTCTACGGCAGGACCTTGCCGATGACCTCCAGGAGCTTCATGGGGTGAAACGGCTTCACCACCCAGCCAGTGGCGCCGGCAGCCTTGCCCTGTTGCTTCTTTTCCGGTTGGCTTTCGGTAGTCAGCATGAGAATGGGCGTATACCGGTTCGCAGGCCGGGTGCGCACCTGCCGGATGAAGGTGAGGCCGTCCATCACGGGCATGTTGAGGTCAGTGATGATCAGCTCTACCCGCTGTTCCCCAAGTTTCTCGAGACCGTCCGCCCCGTGGACTCCTTCGAGCACGGCGAAACCCGCTTCGCGCAAGGTGAATGCCACCATCTCGCGAATGGACGCCGAATCGTCGACAATCAACGCTGTGCGCGGCATCGGTCTCTCCAAGTCAAAACAGTTCAACCTCCATATCGGATGACGCGGGTGCCGACTGTACAGCCGGCCGATTCATGACCGACCGCTCGGCTTCCATGCTATAGGCGGCATGCATTTCGGCTACCAGCGCAGGTGTCGGGATGGCGCGTTCCGGGCGCGCCGCTTCACTTCCCACCTCGCTTCCCAGGACACCTTCAACGCTTTGTAGAACGCTCATCACGTGCGCTACCCGCTGCTTGACACGATCCTGGAACTGCAGTGCCACCACAGCACTTGAAATATCGTCCGCCAGGCTTTGATTCTCGCCGGTCATCCGTGACAGACACTCGCGCGCCTTCTGATGCAGGGACCACAACAAGGTCAAGGCGGTGTCGGCGTTGTGCCGGCTCTCGTCGAGTTTGGCGCGGTCCTGGGCCACGCATTCGCGCAGGTTGGCGGCGGCGGAGCGGACCCGCTCGCGCATTTGCCCTATGCGGTCGCCGATGCCTTCGGCCAGCTCATCGGACCGAGCCGACTGCCGCGAAATCTCGTCGGCAACCACCTCGAAGCCGCTGCCCAATTGCCCCACGTGAACCGCCTCAATCTTGGCATTGAGGGCTACGATCTTATTGAGGAATGCGATCCTCTGGACTTCACTTAACAGACTTTCGATCCCAACGGCGGTCGCTTCGATTTCCTGCATGCTGGAAATCACCAGGCTGGACATCTGCCCGGCTCGTTCCACCCGTTCCAACAGCCCGGCAATTGTGAGGCGTGATGTTTCGATGGAGCGCTCCACGGTGGCGTCGGAATCCTGTTGGTCACCGCCCAATAGCTCGGCGGTTTGCGCCACCGCGCGCCGTGCGCGCGCGGCGATGCCAGTGAAGTTACCGCATACGCCGACCACGGCTTCTTCAACCTGCTGGGACGTCTCATGGAGTTGCGCCCGGAGCACGGGAAGCACCGCGAGGCATCCGGGGATGTCGCGAAGCGCCCGCTTTCCTGCGGATGCCCAGGCAAACAGCTTTCGGAGGGATTTCATTGGCCCTCGCCGGACTCAGCCATCGCCTCAGGCGAGCCCATCCATTCGGCCAAACCTGCGATCAGTAGCCAGTTCCGGATGGCGGGGGGCGCGTGCGGCAAGGACAACGAACGGCCCATTATGCCAAGACCGGCGTGCAGCGACAGCAACACTTGAACGATGCTGGCGTCGATCTGGGAGGCGCCGCTCCAATCGACGCGCACATTCTTGCGGTACCCGCAGAGTTCGATGGCGGTCTGCCGGAGTTCCTCGGCGTTAGCGACGCCCAGCGGGCCGCTCAACCTGAGCTCGCACTCGTCGGTTCCGGTAAGAAATGAGATTGCTGCCTCTTGCGCTTCCATAGCTTGGCAGTGACCCGAGATTTGCCTGCCATGTCAGCTAATCGGCGGTTGCGGGGAGGAACTTGAGGGGAAGCGGCCTGCCGGGTGGCAGATTCCCGAACGCGGGCCACCGGGGCCGATTACCAATCGGTCGCAGGCTGCCAGCCTGCCCGACCGACGCATTTAGTGGGACTGCAACGCTTTCTGGATTGTGGTGATGTTCTGGCGGGCGATCTTGGCTTCGTCCATGTCGGGGTTGATGGTAACTACTTCCTGAAAATGCCTGAGGGCGGGGCTGAGCTCGGCAACGCTGCCGGTGTTGACGGCCTTGTGCATGAAAGAAAGGCCCAGGGCGTAGTGGGCGTACGCATCCTGGCCGTTGTACGTGAGAGACTTCTGGCAAAAGCCGATGGCGGAATCGTATTGTTTGAGAAGATAGTCGCAATCGCAAAGGCCGAAGTAAGCGAGGCTGCGCAGGTCTTTCCAAATATCCTGCTGGGCCGCGTGTTTCTTCTTGCCCATGCCGAACAGAGAGCCTAAAACGTAATAGTTCAGTTGACCGGCCAGCTTGCTGTCGAAGTCACTGAGCTTGAGGTACTGATCGTATTCCGCTCTGGCCTCGGTTAACTTCCCGCTGAGCCGGAGGCTGTCTCCCAGCCAAAGGTGTGGCTCAGCATCGGTGGGGGTCAATTGGATCGCCTTGTGCGCCGCCTCGATGGATTGCGGGTAAAGCTCCTTCAGCCGATAAGCCTGGGCAGCCATGGTCAACGCCACCGCATGGTCCGGCTGGCGCACAAGTACGATGTTGATCTGGCGCAGGGCCTCATCCACGTCGCCGATATCCAGCAGCATACCGGCGTAATTGGCGTGGGCTTCAAGGTAATCGGGGTCGATCTCGATGGCTTTCTTGAAGTACTGCTGGGCCTTCTCGGAGTTGAAGAGAGCGTTGTAAGTGAGACCCAAATAGAAAGCCGCCTTGCTGTACGTGGGGTCAATCGCGAGAGCCTTTTCGAGCAGCTCAGCGGCCTTCTTGTAGTTCTGTTCGTAGCCTTTTTGATAATACTCCAGGCCTTTATCGAGGTTATCTTCAGCGGCCTTGTCGCGGTGGCGGGGAATCAAGATCTTGATGTTCACCGTGGATTCAGTCCCCGGGTACACCATTTCCTGGCGGGGGCCATCGGGTTCGTAACCCATCTTGACGCCTTTGACCTGGTGCTGGCCGGGCGTCAGCCCTGGGACGGTGAAGGGCTTGCCCTTGGCAACCACGCCGATGGACTTGCCATCGAGGAAGACTTCCACGCCGTCCGTGTTGACGGTGAAAACCAGAGAGCCGAATTGAGGCGCGGGCGCAGTGGCAGGCGCCGCGTTGGCCGGCACGTACGAGAGCCACATGTCGGGATCGTAGCTGGCGCGGTCGGAAGTGGGATTCTGTTCACCCTTGGTCGCTTCCCGGACCTGGGTGTGCACGTACTCGGCCAGTTCGTCGGTGGTGACTTTGCCGTCGTGGTTGGCGTCGGCTTCGCCCTCCATCCCCTTGACCAGATAGTAGGTGAAAACGCCATGGCCACCCTCGAGATCGGGGCTTTCAAAGGAGCGTTCGCGATCGCGGCTGGCGGTCAAAGAGAAAAGCGACGTGTTCAAGTTGGCGAGAGTGTGGTTGAGGCTTTGGGTGTCTTCCGGTGAGATGGCGCCGCTGTGGCAGGAGTCGGTGAGCAGGATCTTCCACTTGGCGTGGATCTTGGACCCGATCACCGAGCCGAGCTCGTCCATGGGGTAGCCGCTCGAGGTCACGTCGTCGGCATTGAAGTCGTAGGGGGCAAGGTAGCCCTTCTGCTTGTACAGGAAGCCATGGCCGGCGAAATAGATGAGGACGCGGTCGTCCTCCTTGGCCACCGACGGCAGCCAGCTGTCGATCGCCTGGCGCATGCCCGCCAGGGTCGCCTTGGCGCCAGTGAGGACCTTGACGTTCTCGGCCTTGAAATTGCCGCCTTCGGGGCTGATGAGGATGGTGTAGATGGATTGCGCGTCGCGGTCGGCGAACTGGAGTTGGAGGTTCTGCGCCAGGTTGGGGTATTTGGAAATGCCGACGATGACGGCGTAGCTCTTCGGAATGCTCGGGAGCTTGGCTGGAAGAGTGGGTTCTTCCACCTTCTCGAGTTTGAGGTCGCGTTGTTGCTGCTGCTGCTGTTTGGGAGGCTGAGGGAAGGCCAAGGCGGCCATCGCGAACAACAGGAACAGCGGCCGCCCTGCGGAAACAAGGCTGTGGTTCGAAGGCATGAGAATCACCGGTGCGCCAGGTGGAATTCGTAGATCACCGGGCCGGCCAGCGGCGCCGGAGAGGAAATCACGGCCGTGTCCTTCTGGCGCATAAAGAGGAGGTCACGGCTGTCGGATACAGCGCCGGCAATGTTCTGCGGCAGTTCCGCGCCGCGGGGGACGAGCTTGGGGCCGGCGGAGGAATCGATGCAATCGCCGCGAGCGCGCAGGATGGCGTCGTCACACCGTGGAATGAGGGTGAGCGGCTTGCTCTTGCTCGCCGGCGGCGGTTCCGGACGCGGCGGCGCGTTGGTGAGGCGCGCCGGTGTAACCAGCCAGTAGACGATTTCGTGGCCGGGCGGGCCAGCCACGCGGAACACGGTGGACGTTGCCGGCACCTGGTACTCCTTGGACGCCACGATGCGATTGTCCTGGCCGGTTTCTTCGCGCGGGAACAATTGCTCGTACTTGCCGGAGGTGCTGAGGTTCAGGACATAGAGAAAGCCATCGAAGTTGGTGCGGAAGCGGAAGCGGACGCGGTCGCCCTGGTTCAGCACCAGTCCGGGGTCAATGACGCGCCAGTCGGTACCGTCCAGGCGATCCAGTTGCAGCTCCATCCGATGCACACCCTCGGTCATGGTGTGGACCTGAGGGAGGGCCGGCGGCAACATCACGAGAAGCGGCAGGAGCGCCTGCGCCACTCGGCGAATCATTGGTGCACCAGTTTGAGGTCGGCCACGACTCGCGAGTCCGAGCTGCCGGTGGGATTGACCACGTATACGGCGTCTTCCTTCTTGTCGGTCTTGTCGCTGGCGGTCTTGTCGTTCACCTGCTCGATGATCAGGTCACGGGCATAAGTGGTGCGCAGGCGGCCGACCATGGCATCATCAATGCTCGCAACCTGGACCATTGCTTTGGGCTTGGGCAGTTCCTTGGGCTGAGAGGCAGGCTTGGGCTTAGCGCCCTGCAAGGAATAGATCATGTTCTCCAGGTCCGTCTCAGGCTGGCGGGAAAAGACGATGAAGATCTTCTCGATGCCGGTCTGCTCGTCAAACACCATACGGGAGCCGGGCGGCATGACATAGCTGTGCCAGCCATCCACACGATTGTTGCCGTCTTCGACCTCGGCGGAAGGAAACATGGGCTTCCAGGTGCCGCTGGAACCCTGGCTGATGATGTACAGGTAACCGGCGCCGTTGGTCTGGACGGCGAACTGGATGCGATCGCCTGCGTGGAAAACGGTGCCCGCAGGGACCTCGACCATGTCGTCGCCCGATTTCTTCAAGATGGTGTACTTGAGGCCGAGTGCGGTGCCGGCAGCGGGCGCGGGAGCGGTTTGCGCTGCTGTCTTGATGACAACGGCGCCTCCGGGCAGCGGAGCAGGCTCCGTTTGGGCCGGGGTTGCTGCGGGCGTCCTGTCAGTGGCGGTAACCGGCGTGGTTGGTGTAACGTTGGAGGTCGAAGTGCGCTTCGCCGTCGCTGACTTGGTCGTTGCTTTTGGCTGGATCGGCACAGCGGGCGGCTTCGACGTGGCTGGCGTGGCCGGAGTGGCCGGCGGCTTATCAGAAGCCGCGGAGTAAAACAATTCACGGGCGGTGAGTTGCGGCCTGGGCGCCTCTTGAGCGGCTGTGACCGCGGCGCCGGCGGCGCAAAGTGAAATCAAAATGTTAGAAACATATCGCATCGGCGTGGCTCCGGTCCAAGGACCGTCCCCCTGTTTAATTACGATAGCACCGGCAGAACGGAAAGGCTCCGGTAAAGGCAGGTTGACGGTACTGGGGCGGAGGAATTGGCGACAAAAACGGACGAGGACCGCTCCCCTCCGTTGCGGTCCTCACCTATCGGCCCAATTTCCAAAGAAGAAGCAGCAACCCGGCGGCAAATCCAACTCCGGCGTTGTATTCCTGGTTCCTTAGATAGAGCGCCAGTTGGAAAGGATGCGGCTTTCTTTGAGGAAACGCGGTGAGCCGCGGCCAGAGAAGTGGGACCACGGCGGCATAGGCAGCGTAATCCTCGGGGAA
>Ga0335081_10003241_pt1 | contig 25570 bp, 22 predicted proteins | sample Lox_Sample_35_FD_206713 | JGI IMG/M metagenome (GOLD analysis project Ga0335081, IMG submission 206713) | Soil microbial communities from Loxahatchee National Wildlife Refuge, Florida, United States - Lox_Sample_3.5 | ecosystem: Environmental > Terrestrial > Soil > Wetlands | place: USA...
CCCGGCCAGGCAGGACGGGCCGGGTCCGCGCCGTAGGTAGCATGAAACCGTTATGAGGCTGCCGCTGGGACGGCTTCAGCCACCAGGCCCGGTCGGCATGGAGCCCGGTGTGGGGGACCCGGACGATGGCCCCTACCAGGCGCTATGGGCGCCGAGGACCTGGGTGAGGCCGTTGCGCAAGGACGGGGCGGCGCTCGCCGGACAGGCGTCGGCGGCCGCTGCCGAGGTCGAGCATCCCCCGCTCATCCCCGATCCGGCGGCCGGCGCGTTCTTCGACGTGGACAACACCCTCATGCGCGGGGCCTCGATCTACTACTTCGCGCGCGGCCTGGCCGCCCGCAAGATGTTCGGCCCGGCGGACCTGGCCAGGATGGCGTGGGGCCAGGCCTGGTACCGGATGCGCGGCGCGGAGAACGCCGATCACATCGACTCGGCACGGGAGGCCGCCCTGGCGTTCGTGGCCGGGCACCGGGTCAGCGACATCGTCGCGCTGTGCGAGGAGATCTACGACGAGACCATGGCCGACCGGGTCTGGGAGGGCACCAGGGAACTGGCCCAGCGTCATCTGGAGGCCGGGCAGCGGGTCTGGCTGGTGACCGCTACCCCGGTGGAACTGGCCAGCATCATCGCCCGCCGGCTCGGCTTCACCGGGGCGCTTGGCACCGTCGCCGAGTCCGTTGACGGCGTCTACACCGGGCGGCTGGTCGGCGGGCTGCTGCACGGCGAGGCGAAGGCGGCGGCGATACAGGCGCTGGCCGCGCGCGAAGGCCTGGACCTGGCACGGTGCTCCGCCTACAGCGACTCCACCAATGACCTGCCGATGCTGCGCCTGGTCGGGCACCCCAGCGTGGTCAACCCCGATGCGGAGCTGCGGGCCGAGGCGCGGGCCAGCCGCTGGCCGGTGCACGACTTCCGGTCCGGCCGCAAGGCCACCATGATCGCCCTGCCCACCGCGGCGGGGGCGGGCGCCGTGGCCGGGGGGGTCGTGGCCGCCCTGGCCGTCCGCCGCCGCCACGCCGCTGGCCGCTGAGCTGGCCCGGGGCGCGGGGCCGGGCCCTGTCAGCCGAAGGCCCTGCTAGCCGAAGGCCCTGCTAGCCGAAGGCGGGCCCGCGCTCGGTGAGCAGGTCGTCCAGCTTGCGCTGGATGGTGCCTCGTACCCGGCCGCTCAGGTCGGCGATCACCGCCGGGTCCTGCTCGCTGCCGGGCCCGTAACCGGACGTCGGGACCGGCGGGCAGAACTCGATGATCCACTTCGACGGCAGCGGCACCGCCCCGATCGGGCCCAGCCAGGGGAACAGGGGCGTGATCGGGAAGTAGGGCAGCCCCAGCAGCTCGGCCACTGGCCTGGCGTTCCCGAGCAGGGGGTAGATCTCCTCGGCCCCCACGATGGCGCAGGGGACGATGGGCACCCCCGCCCGGATGGCGGTCACCGCGAAGCCACCGCGGCCGAACCGCCGCAGCTGGTAACGGTCGGTGAACGGCTTGCCGATGCCCTTGAAGCCCTCCGGGAAGACGCCGACCACCTCGCCGGAGCGTAGCAGGACGTGCGCGTTCGCCGGGCAGGCCCGGGTGTGGCCGCCTTTGCGGGCGAGCGGCCCCAGCAGCGGGATGTCGTAGACCAGATCGGCGCCAAGCAGCCGCAGGCTCCGGTGGGCGGGGTGCTCGTCGTGCAGCCCGGCCTGGAGCATGATCGCGTCGACCGGAAGCGTGCCGGAGTGGTTGGCGACCACCAGCGCGGGGCCGGCCTCGGGCACGTGCGCCAGCCCCCGCATCTGCACCTCGAACCAGCGCCGGTAGAGGACCCGGGCGATGGGCATCAGCACGCGGCTGTTGAACTCCGGGTCGAAGCCGAACTGGTCGGCCTCGCACTCCCCGTCGAGCTGGCGGCGCGCGAACTCAAGGACATCGGCGGCCCGGCTCCGCCAGTCGCCCCGCGCGGAGGTGCCGCCGTCCCCGCGGGCCGTGCCGCCGTCCGCGGAGGCCATGTCGCCGTCCTCAGCTAACAGGCCACGGCCGGTCGCCCGCTCAAGCTCCGGCATGGGCAGCAGGGATGTCAACGTTCCTCTTTTCCTGGGCGGCGGCCTTCCCGGGCACCGGCGGCGGCAGCACCGGCTGCCGGGGTGGCATGGCGTTTCTCCCGTGCGGGACCCTCGCCAGCCGCTCCCGCATCCGCGCGCGGCGGGCCCGTCAGCCCCGGCCGGCGCTTTCCGCTGGTCAGGGACCGTCCGCCCGCGGGCGGGGCGCCGCGTTACTTCTTGTTCCGCCGCTGGACGCGTGTCTTCCGCAGCAGCTTGCGGTGCTTCTTCTTGGCCATCCTCTTGCGGCGCTTCTTGATGACGGAGCCCACGACACCACCCTCACTCGACCGGTTTGGCACCTTTTGGCATGCTTGCGCACGCCCGATGCCGGCCGGCTGGGCACACGCCAACGGTCTAGGTTACCGCCACTGCTGCCCCCGTCTACCCCCCGGTGCCCCCCACCGCCACCGTCTGCGGGGCAGCGCGCCCCGTCGCGCCGCTCAGCTGGCTGCGACGAACGAGTCCCTCAGGTACTGGTTGACCGCCTGTTCAGGGACCCGGAACGAGCGGCCAACCCGGATCGCCTCCAGCTCCCCCGAGTGGACGAGCCGGTACACGGTCATCTTGGACACCCGCATGATCGAGGCTACTTCTGCCACGGTCAGGAACCTGACGTCACTCAGCGGTGTTGTCTCAGTTGCAGCCATGAGTCGCCCTCTTCCGCATGGTGCTGGCTACGCCTAGCCGGATTCAGCGCATCAGTCACCTCCGCCCCCAGCGTAAGTCTTGTGCGGAAAAGGGCAACCCTCCATCGAGTCTCATTTCGTCACGCCTGGCACGGACCTTGCAGCCACCGGGGCAGACATCGCCGGTCAGCGGCCGGCGGTGTGTCCTGCCGCCGGCACGCTGCGTTGACGCATCCGCTGACGCGCCCGCACCGCCGGATCAGGGGGACGGCAGCAGCCCGTGCAGCGCGAAGACCGCGTTGCGGGTGGCCATGATCGCCCGGTCCACCGCGTCGGCCGGGTCGTATCCCGACGAGAACGGCGAGAACGACGCCGTGGCCCCGTCGGTCATGGTCTGCGGCGGGCGGGCGCCGGTGCGGGCACGGACATACTCACGCCAGGACTCAGGCGTGGGCACGGACGGGTCCAGCGGCCGGCCTGCCGCCTCAGCCAGCAGATGCGTCCAGGTGCGCGGCACCACCTGCACCAGCGCATAGCCGCCGCCGCCGGTGAGCACCCAGCGCCCGCCCGCCGTCTCGTGTGCCAGGTGGTGCAGCCAGGCCTGCGCGGTCCGCTGCGCGTCGATGCTCAGCTCCAGGTGCGCCAGCGGGTCCAGCCGGTGGCTGTCGCAGCCGTGCTGGGTGACAAGGACCTGCGGGCGGAACGCGCGCAGCAGCGGCGGCACCACCGCGTCGAAGGCGCGCAGCCAGCCAGCGTCGCCGGTGCCGGCCGGCAGCGCCACGTTGACGGCCGTCCCCTCCGCGCCGGGCCCGCCGTCGTCGTCGGGCAGGCCGGTGCCGGGGAACAGCGTCATCGGGTGCTCGTGCAGGCTGATGGTCAGCACCCGGGGGTCGTCGTAGAACGCCGCCTCCACCCCGTCGCCGTGATGGACGTCCACATCGACATAGGCGATCCGCTCCGCACCCTGCCCGAGCAGCCACCGGATCGCGATCGCCGGGTCGTTGTACACGCAGAACCCGCTGGCCATACCGCGCATCGCGTGATGCAGGCCGCCCGCCACGCTGACCGCGTGCTGCGCCCGCGACTCCCAGACGGCGGCCGCCGCGGCCAGCGTGGCCCCGGCCACCAGCGCCGAGGCCTCGTGCATGCCGGTGAACACCGGGTTGTCGGGGGTGCCGAGCCCGAAGCCCGCGTCGGCCACGCCGGTCCGGACCGCGGTGATGTAGCGCGGATCGTGGACCAGCTCGAGCTCGGCCAGGCCGGCCGGGGCGGGCGCGGCGACCGTCACGCCCGCCCCGGACAGCACCCCGAACGCGTCGGCAAGCGCGACCGTCAGCTCCACCCGGACCGGGGCCAGCGGGTGGCCGGGCCCGAAGTCGTAGCCGGTCAGCCGCTCGTCCCAGGCGACGTGCAGTGTGCAGGCCATCGGCCGGCCGCCCGCTCAGCCGCTGCCGAGCTCGGCGCCCCGGTCGCGGGCCGCCTCGATCGCCGCCAGGAATGCCGCCCGGACACCGTGCTTCTCCAGCTCGCGGATGGCGGAGATGGTGGTCCCGCCCGGGGAGGTGACCGCCTCCCGCAGGATCACCGGGTGCTCCCCGCTCTCCCGCAGCATGGTGGCCGCCCCGTACACCGCCTGCGTCACCATCTCCAGCGCGGTCCCCCGCGGCATGCCGAGCAGGATCCCGGCGTCCACCATCGCCTCCACCAGGAAGTACACATATGCCGGGCCGCTGCCGGACAGCGCGGTGGCCGCGTCCTGCTGCGATTCGGGGATGCGCAGCACCTTGCCGACCGGCCGCAGCAGCTCCTCGGCCCGGCGCAAGTGCTCCTCGCCGGCGTGCGTCCCCGCGGAGATGACGCTCATCGCCTCATCCACCAGCACCGGGGTGTTGGACATGACCCGCACCACCGGCACCTCGTCGCCGAGCCGGCTCTCGATCTTCGCCGTGGTGATGCCGGCCGCCACCGAGATCACCAGCCGGCCGGCCGGCACGTGCGGGGCGATCTCATCCAGCAGCGCCGCCATGTCCTGCGGCTTGACGGTGATGATCAGCGTGTCCGCGCTCTTGGCCGCCTCCGCGGCGCCCACGACCGCGATGCCGTAGCTCTCCCGCAGCGCGGCGGCACGGTCGGGCCGGCGGACCACCGCGAGCACCCCGGACGGGCTGCGGCCGGCCCGCAGCAGGCCGGAGATGAGCGCCTCGCCCATCTTGCCCGCGCCCAGGATCGCAATCACCGTGGCCAGCCTACCGGCCGGCGCCGCCCGCTCATCGGCGCGTCGCCAGCGAGCGGAGGAAGAAGGCCAGGTTGGCCGGCCGCTCGGCCAGCCGCCGGACCAGGTAGCCGTACCAGTCGCTGCCGTAGGGCACGTAGACCCGCACCTTGGCGCCGGTGCCCGCCAGCCGGCGCTGCTCGGCCGGCCTGATGCCGTAGAGCATCTGGTACTCCAAGCCGCCGCTGCCGCGCCCGGTGAGCACCGCCTGCGCCGCGATGATCCTGATCAGCCGGGGGTCGTGGGTGGCGAGCATCGGGTAGCCGGGCCCGGCCATGAGCACCCGCAGGCAGCGGGCGTAGGAGCGGTCCACCTGCGCCCGGGTGGTGAAGGCCACCTCCTCCGGCGCGTCGTAGGCGCCCTTGCACAGCCGCACCCGGGAGCCGGGGTAGGCGAGTGCCCGGCAGTCGGCGGCGCTGCGCCGGAGCTGGGACTGGATCACGCAGCCGAGGCCGGGGAAGTCGCCCCGCATCTCAGCCACCAGGCGCAGGGTCGCGTCGACGTGGGTGTGGTCCTCCATGTCGACCGTGACCGTGGTGCCCGCGGCCCGGGCGGCGGCGCAGATCCGGGCGATGTTGGCGGCCGCGGTTTTCGCCCCGTGCTCGGGCAGGTGCAGGCCGACCGCGGTCGGCTTGACCGAGACCTCCGCCGCGCCGTCCCGGGCGAGCCCGGCGGCCTCCAGCCGGCCGAGCAGCGCCACGTACTCCGCGGCGACGGCGGCCGCGTGGTCGGCGCTGGTGGTGTCCTCGCCCAGGTAGTCCAGGGTGACCGCCAGGCCGTCCGCCTGGAGCCGGCGGGTGGCCGCCACCGCGGCGGCGGCGTCCTCGCCGGCCACGTAGCGGGCCACGACATCACGGGTGAGCGGGGTCGCGACGGCCATCCGTCGCACCTGGTCGCTGGCTGACGCGGCCAGCAGCATCCGGCGCAGCATGGCGCACACCTCCTACCGCGGTCCCCGGCCGCCGGCGTTGGCGGCCTGCCCGCTGCCGGGAGCCAACGTTAGGGCATGCGCCCGGCAGCCTCTCACTCACCGCGCGGTGCGAGCGCGCCGCGCGGGCGCTTGAGCGTGATCTTCACGTTCGCGCCCGTGTCCGGGGGGACCACCACCTCCTGGGCGGCGGGCACGCCGCCGGACCGCAGCGCCGCGTCAGTCGGCACGGTCCGCTTGACCAGCGCCAGCGCGACCGGGCCCAGCTCGAAGTGGCGGGCGGCGGAGCCGGTGAACCCGATCTCCGTGTCGCCCATGGTGACCGGGTCGCCATGGGCCGGCAGGATGTCCTCGCTCCCGTCGAGGTGCAGGAACACCAGCCGGCGCGGGGGATGGCCCAGGTTGTGCACCCGGGCCACGGTCTCCTGGCCCCGGTAGCAGCCCTTGGACAGGTGGACGGCGGTCTCGATCCAGCCCACCTCGTGCGGGAGGGTCCGGCGGTCGGTGTCCAGCCCGAGCCGCGGCCGGTGCGCGGCGATCCGCAGCGCCTCGTAGGCCGCCACGCCCGCCAGCTTCACCCCGCGCCGCTCAAGATCGGCCACGGTGCCAGCGAGCCGGTCGCGCGCCACGATCACATCGGTGCCAAACGGATCTGCCAGCGCCGCCACCGCCCCCGGCGGGCCGCCTGCGGCGTCTGGGCCCATCAGGGTGATCAGGGCGAACTCCCCTGTGACGTCCACCGGGTCGACCCGCAGCAGGAAGCGCATCGACTCCAGGAAGCCCAGCAGCGGCCCGGCCGTGCCGGGCTCGACGTGGATCCACACCGCGGTGCCGTCGTCGGCCAGGGTCAGGTGGTGCTCGACGTGCCCGTTCGGGCTCAGTACCAGCGCCTGCGTGGCCTGGCCGGGCGCCAGGTGGTCGGTGTCCTGCGTGGTCAGGCTGTGCAGCCAGGAAAGCCGGTCGGCGCCGGTGATCCGCAGGATGCCGTGGTGCGAGCGGTCGACGACGCCCGCCGAGCGGGCGAGCGCCCGCTGCTCGGCGAAGGGGTCGCCGTAGTGCGCGGCGACCCCGGCGTCGGGCTCTTGCGCGGGGACGGCCCCGGCCCGGGCCAGCAGCGGCGATTCCATGGCTTTCAGGCTACGCGGTCGGGCCAGCCCCGGCGGCCGGGCTGGGCTTGACCGCTGGGCCGGGCTTGACCGCTGGGCCGGGCCTGGCTGCTGGGCCGGGCCTGGCTGCCGTGCTGGGCGGCACGGCCCGGCCGGCGCCGCGGCGGCCGGCTCCGGCGTGCCCGGCCCGGCCGTGCCCAGCGCCGGGGTCACCGGCCCGGCAGGACGCGCAGCGGCCGAAAACGGTGAGATGGCCAACATCCGTTTGGAACCCATGGCTTTCGTCCAGGGCGGACACCAAGGGCTCGACCGCGGCCGGGGGAACCTGGGTGATGCGGCCGCAGGCGGAGCAGACCAGGTGAACGTGATCCGCTTCCGCCGCCAGGTGGTAACGGGGAGCGCCGTGCCCCAGGTGGGTGTGGGTGACCAGGCCGAGCTGCTCCAGCAGCTCCAGCGTGCGGTAGATGGTGGAGATGTTCACCCCGCTGGCCGTCTGCTGCACGTCCGCCCAGATCTCCTCGGGGCTGGCGTGCTCGAGCTTGGTGACGGCCTCCAGCACGAGCTGCCGCTGGGGCGTGACGCGATAGCCGCGGGCCCGCAGCTCCTTGTCCCACGCCTGCGTCATGGCCCCGAGACTAGGCCATAGCGGCCATCACCTGCCCGGCTGCCGGGCCACCGGGCTCACCCGCCCACCGGTGCCGCTGGCCTCACCTGTCCAGCCAGCGGACAACTCGCTTGCCCTACCTCAGCCACCTGGCATAGCCTGCGGCCAACGCGGGAAAGGAGGTGGTCCAACAGCATGCATAGCAGTAGGACTCGCGAGGTGGCTGTCAGCTAGCCGCCGTCCCGCCGGTGCACCGGCCGCGGCGAAGCCCCGCCGGTGCGATCATCGGTCGCGCAGGCCCGCCCTCCGGGCGTGGCCCGCATGCCGCAAGGCGGCGGCCGGCGAATACACGGCAGACACCGAGCCCCCGGGCTGACCGGCCTTGTCCAGCCGGTCCCCGTGTGGCCCGCCTCGCATCCCGGCGCGGATGACCGTGCGCGCGGCGCACGTGTCATGAGCCCGATCCGGATGCCAGGCGCCCGGCCATGCGGGAGAGGCCCGGGGGTTTTAATTTCCCGCCGTTCCCCGCACGGATCCCGCAGAAACGGCGTCACCTGCCCGCCGGCCGGTATGAGCCTGGTGCGGGCAGGTGACGCCCGGGTGGTGCCGCCGCTTAGCCGTTTGCCCCGCACACCGGCCAGGCGCCGATGCCCTGGCTCGCGAGCACGTTCTGGGCCACGGCGATCTGCTGCGCCGCGGTGGCCTGATCGGCCGACGGGGCGTACTGACCGCCGCCGTTGGCGAGCCAGGTCCCCTCGGTGAACTGGAGCCCACCGTAGAAGCCGTTGCCGGTGCTGATGCTCCAGTTACCGCCGGACTCGCAGGCCGCGATGGCGTTCCAGTTCACGCCGCCAGACGACGCCGGGGCGGGCGCGGTGCTGGCGGCCACCGGTGCGGTCCCGCCCGTGGGAGCTGCCACGGGCGCGGGCGCGGGCGGTGCCGGGATCGCGGCCATCGCGGCGCGGACGAGCCACGGCCGCACCTGGTGCGCGGCTGGCAGCCGCAGGTGCTCACCCACTGTGATCATGCTCGGGTTGTGCACCTGGCGGCGGTTGGCCCACCACAGCGCGGGCCAGTCGGCCGCCCGGCCGTACTCGTGGGCGGCGATCGCGGACAGGGTGTCGCCCGGCCGGACCGTGTAGGTGTGGCCGCCGTGGTGGGCGGCCGCTGGATGCAGCGAAATCGTGACCGCCATCAGGGCCTTCGCGGCTACGGCTGCTGGAATAATAGGCATGTCGGGGTTCCTCCTAAGGTTGGTCCGACAAAGGTCCCGGCCTCGTGCTGCAACACCTGGCCGGGACCGCTTTCAGCTAGCGAGCGGCGCCCGTAAGGTCACCCCCTGCTTCCGCTGGGCCAGGGTGGAGCGGGATGCCACAGGTCGTTCTCCTTTGGCTCGTGCTCGGCTAGCCACTCAGTGATCATAAACAATTATGTTTGCGGTCTGCCTTCGGGTATGGCGGAAACGCCGGCGGCGCGCTATGGATCCGTGACAGGCGTGTCCATTGCTGAGCCAGATCACCGTGTGGTCTTTGCTCCTTTTGGTGCCCGTCTACCCGCTGTTCAGGGACATGCGCACGGGGCCATTGACCGTTTCCGGCCCCGGTCACCAAACGTCCGGCCCTGGTCACCAAAAGGATTGCGGGCGGTGTCAGGGGGGCGCTGGGCGCACCCATTTGCCGCGGCGGTGCGCCGATCATACTGCGCGGATTAGGCGGGTCGCCGGGCCATTCCCGCGGCGCGCGGCACCCGCTGGGAGGCACCATCAGGGTGGACTGGGCCGCCGGGGCGCCAGCAGGGCCGTGACCGCGGCCGGCGGGCGCGCCAGGGGCACCGGGCCGGGACCCACGGGCACCCGGGCCTGGCTGCTCAGCTGGCCGGGGCGGTGCGCTTGAGCTGCGCAGACAGGTGTGGCTGCAGCGGCTGGCCCACCGCCGCCATGTCGTAGGCGTAGGCCAGGTCCTGGCCCACCAGCCCGTAGAGCCGGTGCCCGGCCGTCACCTCCTTGGACGTGGCGGTGCGCGCCACGATATCGGTGGCCATCTCGATCTTCGTCCCGGTCACCTCGCCCAGGTAGATCTCGGTGATCCCGGACGGGTGGGCCAGCAGGACCTCGACCTTGCCCTCGGGCTGCGGCCGCCAGAACCCGCTCTCCATCGCCAGCGGGCGGCCCGGCACTCCGTCGGCGTCGAGCAGCCAGCTCCGGCTGGTATAGATGAGGTAGGGCTTGCCATTGTGGCTGAAGGTGACTTCCTGGCCGAAGTGGAAGCTCTCGATCGTCGGGTAACCGCCGACGCCCGCGCCCTCCCAGCGGCCGAGCAGGAAGCTGAGCGGGGCCAGGTCGGGATGCGGCTCCGGCGCGCTGTCAGGCATCGGCGGGCTCCCGTGCCGTGCCTGGCCCGCCCTGGCCGCCCCCGCCGCCCTTCTCACCGGGCCCCGCGGGCCCGGCCCAGCGGCTCACCTGGTACAGCCGCGCGGCAACGACACCCGCTGCCGCCGCGACCATGCCAAACGCGGCGACCAGCAGGGCCCCGCTGACCATCCCTTGCATGCCCCGAAGTGTACGCAGGGCGCCGCGCGCACCCCGCTGGCGGCGCCGCGACATGCCGGGCCCCCGCTGCGATATGCCAGGCCGGCCGCCAGCGGGGGGACATGCGGCGCCAGGCCGCCGCCGCGCTGCGGCGCGGGCTACAGTGCGACCATGGCAGCCCACACCCTGGTCATCAAAGTGACCGCTGGCAAGGACGAGCCCGAGCGATGCGGCCAGGCGCTGACCGTGGCCGCGACGGCGATCGCCAGCGGTGTCGCCGTGTCGCTGTGGCTGGCTGCCGAGGCCGCCTGGCTCGCGCTGCCAGGCCGGGCGGACGACGTCGTGCTGCCGCACTCCCCGCCGCTGGCGGAGCTGCTGGCCAGCATCGTGGCTGGCGGCCGGGTGACGCTCTGCACGCAGTGCGCCGCCCGCCGGGACATCGGCCCGGGGGATGTCATCGACGGGATCCGGATCGGCGGCGCGGCGACCTTCGTCTCCGAGATCACTGCCGACGGGACGCAGGCCCTGGTCTACTGACGCCGGGGCGGGTCGGTGGGGTGCCCGGCGGGGTCGGTCGGGGTTGCCCCCCGGCGGTCAGCCGGGCCCGGCGGAGACGGCGGCGAGCCGCTGCTCACGCAGCCGCAGCGTCCATTCCTCCTCGCCCGTCTGCAGCGGCGGCAGCGGCCCAGCCGCCCAGTTCAGCAGCAGGTCGGCCAGGCCCGGGTTGCGCACGAGCACCGGGCCGTGCAGGTAGGTGCCGACCACGCGGCCCGCGAAGGCGCCCTCGGTGCCGTCGCCGTTGCCCACCCCGGTCACGACCCTGGCGAGCGGCGCCACCCCCTCCCCGAGCCGGGTGACGCCCTGGTGATTCTCGAATCCCGTCAGGCGGGGCACCCCCAGCGAGGGAGCCACGTCGGCGAGGATCTCCCCCACCCCGCGCCGCTGGCCGCGCCCGCTGCTGATGTTCAGGATCTCCAGGCCCGGCAGTGGCTGGCCGTCGTCCCCGCCGAACTCCATCCCGAGCAGCTGGTAGCCGGCGCACACAGCGAAGATGACCGCGCCGCCCCGCGCGGCGGCCGCCAGCCCGCCGTCGGCGCGCAGCCTGCGTGCGGCGAGGATCTGCGGCAGGTCCTCGCCGCCGCCCATGAGGTAGATGTCCCCCTGCCGGGGGACAGGCTGGTCGGCGTTGACCATCACCGCCTCGATGTCGAGCCCGCGCAGCCGGGCACGGCGCTCGAGGATCAGCAGGTTGCCCCTGTCCCCGTAGGTGCTGAGCAGGTCCGGGTAGACCCAGACCAGGCGGAGGCTGCCCGGGCCGGGCCGGCTGCGCGGTTGCGCGCCCGAGACCGACGGCAGGCCGCCAGCCCTCTCAGGCCGGCCGCCAGCCATCTCATGGCGCCCGGCTGCCGTCTCAGGCTGGCCGGCCGCCATCTCAGGCCGGCCGCCCGCCAGCTCATGCCGCCCGGCTGCCGACTCATGCCGCCCGGCCGCCATCTCAGGCCGCCCGGCCGAGGGTGACCCGGATCTGCTGGAACGCGGTGTAGTTGGCGATCACGTCAAGCCTGCCGTTCACCCGGTCCACCGCCTCGTCAACGCCCTCCGTCAGCTCGAAAGGCACCAGGTCCGCTTCCAGCCGGACCGCCAGGTCGAGCCTGCGCTCGCCGGTGACCAGCACCGGCCGGCCACGCAGGACCCGGTAGTCCACGTCCCACAGCCAGGAGGTGTCCTTGCCGTCGGGTTCCCTGGCGTTGACCGACAGCAGCACCGGTACCGACGCCTCATCCAGCACGTCGAACGCCTCCAGCCAGCCGGCCGGGTTCTTGGCCAGCAGCAGCCGCACCTGCCGGCCGCGGCGCTCCACCGTGGTGTAGCGGCCCGCCACCGACGCGACATCGCGCAGCCTGGGCAGGGCCTGGGCGGGAGGGACCCCGAACACCTCGCTCACGGCGAGCGCTACCACCGCGTTGGCCCGGTTGGCCCGGCCGGGCAGGGACAGTGAGAGGTCGTGCACCTGGCCCTGGGAGTCGATCACCGAGCTGCCTTCCAGCACCCAACGGGCCGGGGGCCTGGTGAACTCGCACTCGCCGCAGCGCCAGCCGAGCTCGTCCCGGGACAGATGGGAGCCGCATTGCGGGCAGCACCACGAGTCCTCGTGCCAGCGCTGGCCCGCGGCCACCCAGATGACGTCCGGCGCGCCACCGGCGGCCCACACGATCAGCGGGTCGTCGGCGTTGGCGACCACCCGGCAGTCCGGCGCCGACGCGAGCGCCTCCCGCCATCTCCTGGCGACCAGCCAGATCTCCGCCGCCCGGTCCATCTGGTCCCGGCTCAGGTTCAGCAGCGCGACCACCCGTGCCCTGGTCGCCTTGAGCACGGCGGGCAGGTACTTCTCATCGGTCTCCAGCACCGCCATCGAGGCGTTGGGCGCCTGGCCGAGCGCCGCCGTCAGGCCCGCCTCCATGTTCGCGCCGAACGCGTTCGAAGCGACCTCCTGCCCGAGCGCGCCGAGTGCGGCGGTGATGAGCCGGGTGGTGGTGGTCTTGCCGTTGGTCCCGGTCACCAGCACAACCCGGCGGTCCGCCGCCAGCAGGGCCAGCAGGTCGGGCTCCACCCGCAGGCCGATGACGCCGCCGATCACCGATCCGTCCCCGCGGCCGGCCAGCCGCGACACCTTCCCGGCCGCGCCGCCGATGGTGGTGGCCAGGCGCGCGCGGATCGGAAGCTTGCCCATGGCCGACGATGCTATCCGGCCCCCGGATCTGCCCGGCACACCCGCGTGCGGAGCCCGAGGGTGCCGCCGCACGGCTGATGTGACGATCATGTGGACGGCGGCGCCACGAACCGGCGCGGCCATGACAGCACGACCTCCAGCCAGCCATCCGCCGCCCCCATCGCGCCCGCCGCCTGGCGCAGCCGCGCCCCGGGCCCGAGGCCCACGCCGACCGTGGCCAGGTCCTGCATGAAACCGGCCTGGTCGTCCTCCCCGAGCAGCACGGTCCAGGCGAGCAGCCGGTTCGGCGGCAGCTCGGTGGACAGCGGGTGGCGGCGCAGCGCCCGCAGCCGGTGGCCCATCCGCATCCCCGGCCAGCCAGCCAGCCCGGGCAGGTCGTAGTCGGGCGGCGGCGCGCGGCCGGCTGGATCGGGTGACCGGCCCGCCAGCGGGCACATCCGCTCCATCTCGTGCAGCCAGCGCACCTGCGGGATCACCCAGCGCGGGCCCGGCCGCACGCCCGCGCCGGGGCCCTGCTCGAGCATCCGTAACGCGGCCCCGCCAGCGGCCGCGGCCAGGGCTGCCGGGTCATAGCTGGCCCGGACGGCCAGTGCCCTGGACCGGACCGAGCGGTCGAGCACCGTCGCGAGCAGGCACTCGCGCAGCCGGCGCTCCAGCCCCGGCCACCAGCGGCGCAGCGGGCCGGGCGGCGCGGGCAGGCCGTTGCCGGTGAGGAAGGCCAGCACCAGCGTTTCCGCCCACAGCCGGAGCCAGGCCTGGCTGGGCTCGCCGGGCTCGCCCGGCGGCCCGGGCGCGGCGAGCAGCTCGGCCCGGCGCATGTCCAGCAGCGTACAGGCGCGCCTGCCGGTGCAGACCGGGCCGCAGGCGGGGCTGCGCCGGGCGGCAAGCGGCGGCGGCGGGCCCGGCAGGACCCGCTCGCGGTCCCCGCCGAACGGCACCCGGAGCCGGACCGGCCGGTCCATGCCGTCGGCGAAGACCGCTGCCACGCCCGGCGGCAGCGACACCACCTGCCGGGACTGGTCCTCATCGAGGTTCATGGCGGCGCCGACCAGGTCGCGGTCGTCCCGGGCGGGAAGCCGGTGGACCACCTTGAGCGCGGTGTTCTTGACCGCGTCGGGAACCAGCTTGGCGGGGATCTGCTCGGCGATCACCAGCCCCTCGCCGTAGGCGCGGATCTCCGCGAGCATGCTGGCGAACAGCTCGACCGCGTGGGCGCTGGCCCGGCCCTCCCGCCCGGCCCTCAGCAGCCGGTGGGCCTCCTCGATGACGATGACGTGGCGCAGCTCCTCCCGCTGCCCCGCCCTGGCCCGCAGCCGCAGGTGCTCGACGATCCTGATGATCAGCGTGCCCATGAGGAAGGCCTTGTCCTCGTCGTTGGCCACGTCCTCGATCGCGAGCACGACGTTGCGGCCGAGCAGCGCCGCGACGTCGCCGGGGTGACCGCCCTCGAAGAAGCGCCCGGCCGAGCCGATCCGCAGCGAGCGCAGCCGCACGTCGACGAAGCCGCGCACGTCCGCCTGCAGCTGGGCGCCGTACCCTACCTCCTCGATCACCGCCAGGGCGGTCCGCTGCAGCTGGGCCAGGGTGGGGATGACCGGCGGCGCCGCCGCCCCGGGGACGCGCCCGCCGGTGACCACGTCCCAGCCACAGTCGGAGTAGACCCGCTGCAGCGCCTGCGACATGATCTGCGGGAACGGCTCATCGGCGTCGAAGGCGGCCAGGAACAGGGCGCGCACCATGTCGATGTGGGCCTGCACCGGGTAGCCCGGCTCGGGGGCGAGCGGGTTGACCGAGAACGGGATCGCGGCCGGGTCAGCGGGGTTGATCACCGTGACCGCCGCCGCGTCCTGGCCCCGGCCGGCCCCCGCCGCGGCCAGCCGTCCGGCCACCGCGGGGTACTCGGACTTGACCGGCTCGATCACCAGCCAGGGCAGCCCGGCACGGGCCAGCTGCTCCAGCAGGTGCCGCACCGTCTGAGATTTCCCCGCCCCGGTCGCCCCTGTCACCAGCGCGTGCCGGTTCAGGGTGGCAAGCGGCACGCCGAAATCCCCCACCGGCCGGTCCAGGCCATCGATGATCATCCCGAGGTGGAGCGCATCCGCGGCCTGGCCTGCCGGGCCCGCCTCCCCGGTCTCGCTGGTCAGATCGAAATGGCCGGCGTCGACCACCCGCAGCCCCGGCACCTCCAGGCTTGGCAGCCCGGTGAGCGCGGCGAGCACTCCCGCGGTGGCCGGGAACGGCGCCCGCGCCGCGCCCGGCGGGTCCGCTGTCCCTGATGGGGCCGCTGTCTCTGCTGGGCCCGCTGTCTCTGCTGGGCCCGCTGTCGCTGCTGGGCCCGCCGTGCCCGGTGGGTCCGCCGTCCTGGCCCGCAGCGCCTCCGCCAGGCGGTACGGCACCCGGCCGGTCACCAGCCGGTACGGGTGGTGACTCACATCCACCGAGCCGACCAGCACCGGCGCCAGCTGGGCCGCCTCCGTCCCGGTGGCGGCGCCCGCGATGACCCGCACGTCCCACAGGCCCGCCTCGGCGAACGCGTCCAGTTCCGCCAGCCGTCGCTCGGTGCGCTCGGCGCCGAACCGGGACTGTTCCTCGTCGTGGCGGCGGAGCACGTTCACCTGGGTGCGCAGTTCGGCGATCTCGGTGTCGAGGAGGCCGGTCGGCTCGGCCACCACCAGCCAGCCGAACGGCCGGCCAGCCAGCGCGGCGAGCGCGGATTCGAACAGGGTCGGCTGGGGCGGCTCCCGCCGCACCTGCGGGGCACCCGGACCGGCCAGCGGCGGGGCCTGGCGAGCCGGGCAGAGCACCCATACCAGGCTGTCCCACGCGGCGAGCCAGCCCGCCCCGGCCGGAACGCCCCGCGAGCCAGGCGGGTAGAGCAGCGGCTGGCCCGCCGGGTGCGGGCCGCCGGGCGGCGGCTGGGCCGGCTGCGAGGCGGCGGCGTTGGTGATCAGTTCCAGCGGCGAGCCAGCGCCCCGGGAAAGCCAGCCGGCGACGAACGGCCGGTCACGCGCGGCGGTAGCGAGCGCGGCGGGCAGGATCGCGGCGAAATCCTGCTCGGCCGGGCCCGCGGGCCGCGCGGCGGTAAGGGACACGACCCGGAACCACGGGCCGGCGCCCCCGTCACCTAAGACCGGGATGGTGGTCACGATGTGTGCATACCAGCCGGGCCGGGCGGGCGCCACCGCCTCGCCAGGTTGGGCGGCGGTCGCTGCCGTTCAGGCGTCGCACAGCGCGAGCAGTTTGGTGACCGTCGCCCAGTTGCGCGCCGTGCCCGTCGTGGCCGCGCCGCCGGCCCGGGACAGCCGGACCGCGAGCTCGCTGCGCCCGTATCCGTCCGGTGTGTGCAGGAAGAGCGTGCGCCCCACCACCGTGGCCTCGTCGCGGCCGCCCTTCGCCGCTGCCTGCTGCTCGGCCGCTGCCACGGACTCGCGCATCTGTGGCCCGGGCTCGGCAGCGAAGAACATCGCGTGGACGAACTTGGGGTTCGGCTCGGCCCGGTAGGGGTTGTCGCTGATCACCTGTGCCAGCTCGGCGCGGGACAGGACCACCACCCGCAGCCGCAGGCCGAAGGCTTTCCCGATCGCCTGCTCCAGATCGGCCGCGAGGGCGGCGGCATCCGGTGCGGCCCCCTCCCGCGCGGTGAACAGCACGTTGCCGCTCTGGATGTAGGTCGAGACGCCGGTGTGGCCGAGCGAGGCCACCACCTCGCGCAGGTCCGCCATCGCGACCTTGTTGCTGCCGCCGACGTTGATGCCGCGCAGCAGGGCGATGTGAGTGGACATGGCAGCATCCTGCCCCAGCCGCCGGCAGCCAGTCACCCGCCACGCGGCGGGCGGCCCAGGAGGATGCCGGGCGGCCCCGGGAGGATGCCGGACGGGCCTGGGAGGATGCCGGGCGGGCCAGGGAGGATGCCCAGCGGCCCCGGGAGGATGCCGGGCGGGCGGCCGGTGGATGCCGGACGGGCCAGGGAGGATGCCCAGCGGCCCCGGGAGGATGCCGGACGGCGGCCGGTGGATGCCCGGTGGGCGCGCCGCACGGCGCGGCGTCACTCACCGCGGTGCTCGCGCCAGTCGAGTGGCTCCGGCGGCGGCCCGAGGTTCGGCGGCGGCCTGCCCTTCTTCGACCGCCAGCTGACCGGGGCGGGCGGCCGGGGCGGGGTGGTCCTGGCGGGTCCCGCCGGGGGGGCGGCAGGCTGGGGATCGCCGGGCGCGTCCTCACCCGCTGGCCCGCCTGGCCGCCAGCGCTCCTCACCGTCGGCGGGGGTGGCTGCCGGTGGCTGCCACCGGCCCTGCCCGGCCCGCTGCGCCTCCGCTCCCCGGGCCTGCCCGGCCGCCGCCGGTGCCCCGGGCCAGGCCGCCTGCGCCTGCCGGGCCTCGTCCAGGCCCAGCGCGCTGACCGTCGGCAGCGCCACGATCGCCGGGTTGGCGTCCGCCAGCACCACCTGGCGCCCCTCGGGTGAGGCGTAGCTGACGATGACCGCGCTCGGCGGCAGTTGCTGCAGCTGGTGCGGCTCGACCAGGAACTCGCGGGACCGCTGCGCGGTTCTCGCGAGCGACTCGTTCGTCCCTACCGCCCTGGACGTGCTCCACCCCCACGAGGTGCTCGCGCTGATCCCCTCGGTGACCGACTCCGAGTCGCTGGTGCCGCTGGACGCGCTCTGCTCCCGGCTGCCCGACCCGCTGCGCGTAGCGAACGGCGCGGCGCCCGCGGTCGTGTGGCCACGGCCCCTGCTCTGGCCCGTGGTCTGGCTGGTGGATGCCGAGGCCGACACCGAGTCGGCGGTCCCCACCGTGCTGGTGTAGGACCAGCCCGAGGTGTCGGTGACCGAGGCGCCGACGGTGTCGGTGAGCTGGCTGAGCACGAACCGGTGCTCGGTCCCGATCTGCTCGCTGGCCACCTTCGCGTCCTCGGCGTTGCCCAGCCGCATGAACGCGACGGCCGCGTTGCCCCGGCCGAGCCTCTCCCTGACCTGGGCGGGGATCGACCGGTACGCGAGCACCAGCCCGGTCCCGGTGCTCTCGCAGGCGTCACACAGCCGGTCGAGCACCTCACCGCCGAGCCTGTCCGCGCCGGCCAGGCAGAGCGTATGCCGCCAGGGACGGCCCGGCGGGGCCTGGCGGAGCAGGTGGGTGAGGGAGACCGTGACATAGGTCCCGAGCATGGAGTTGCGAAGCGTGGCCCCGCCCCGGTCCAGTGCGATGACCCGCAGCGTGCTGCGGGGCAGCGGGGAAGGCTGCGAGCCGAGCCGGTCCAGCGCCCGCAGCCGGGCCTCCAGCGCGAGGGCGCGCTCGATCACCACCCGGTCGGCGGCGCCCCGGCCGAACAGGCCGGTGACGCGCTCCAGCTGGGCGGCGGTGAGCAGGCCTGCCTTGATGTCATCACGGGGGTCGCCGACCTGGGCCAGAGCCCGCAGGGCCGCCGTGACGTTCGCGATGCCGGCTCCCTCGCCCAGCGCGCCGATGACCCGCTCCACGATCGCGTGGTCGCGCGCCGGGTCGCCGCCGTCACCGGCTGGCGGCCCGGCGGACGCGCTGGCCGCCAGCACGTCGGCCAGCGGTTCCGCGGGCATGCCCATCCCGAGGTCGAGCCGCGGCAGGTCACCGGGCAGGAGCCAGACCAGCGGCCTGATCCCCATGCCGGCGGCCAGCGCCACCAGGTCGCGCGCGACCGCGCCCTCGGACACATCGATCACGGTCACCTCGCCGCCGGTCGCCAGCCTGGCGGCGCCGACCACGGTGAGCAGGGCGGACCAGCCGGCCAGCGTGCCGCCGGCGACGTCGACCCGGTCGATCGCGTCCGGGAGCGCGACCGGGTACCACAGCGGCTGGCCGGTGAACATCTGCTGGCATGACTGCCAGTTGCGGAACTGCCGGGCGTGCTCCTCCAGCCGGCCGAACAGCTGGCCCTCCTGGGCGGCGCGGGCGGCCGCGACCCGGCGCGTCTCCGCGGCGACGGTGGCCCGCAGGTCCCGGTCATCGCGCCAGACCACCAGCGCGGCCAGGCCGGCCAGGGCCACGAAGACGGCCGCCCCGGCAGCGGTGAGCGCCGGGGTGAGCGGCCCGGCGATGCCGGCCACGAGCACCAGCGCGGCCGCCGCCAGGCAGGCGCCGGCCAGCATCTTCCAGTACCGGGTGAGCAGCCTGCACTCCCGGTGCTGCGCAGCCAGCCAGCCGGGGTTGAGCTGCTCCTGACCGGGGGGGACGGGGCGCCGGGGAGGTGGCCCGGGATCGGGATGGGCCAGCGCGTACTGCCAGCCGAGGTAGATCTGGCCGGTGCGGAACGCCGGGGCATCGGTCATCGCGGCCAGCCCCCGTCGGGGAGGTGGCCATCGCCCGGTCCCGGCTCGGGCCCCGGCGTTCCTGCCGGGAGCGGCACGGGCGGCGTCGCCGGAGCTGGCACGGGCGGCGTCGCCGCCGGAACCGGCACGGGCGCCGCGGTGCCCAGCCCGCCGCCAGCCGCATCCCCGGGCCCAGCCGCATCCCCGGGCCCAGGCGCCACCTGGCGGGCCGGGATCCGGGCGGGGACGCTCACGGCCAGCGGCACCACCCGCGCGGCATCGGCGCGACGAACCAGGGTGAATTCACCTTCCCCGAGGGCGCACAGGCCGTCGGCGGGCACCACCGGGGACCAGGCTGCCCCAGCCGGTGCGGCCTGGACGGCCAGGTCAGCCAGCCCGGCCGGGCCGGGGCCGGCCGTCCCTGCCTGGACACCGTCCCCGGCGCCGGGCGTCGCCCTGCCTGGCTCCGGCCAGCCGGTGGCCGCCGGGGCGGGGGAAGCGGCGCCCGGGCCGGCGGGCACCAGCCGCTGGCCGGTCAGCCAGGCAAGCTGCCCGGCCAGCGCGCGATCGCCGAGCCGGTGCAGGACGAGCACGCTGGCCTGGTGCGCGAGCCCGCCCGCCGCGGCCGCCGAAGTGGTGCTCAGCACGGTCGCGAGCCCGGCGCCTGCACCGGCGCTGGCCAGCCCGGCCAGTGCCTGCGGATCGACGGTCTCGCACTGGCTGAACCAGGCCAGGCCGTCGCCCCCGGCAGCCACCCTGCGCAGCCCCGCGTAGACCTCGGTGGCGTCCCGGGCCACCAGATCCGCGATCGTGTCGGCGGCCCGTCCGTGCGCGGCCCGGTCGAGCGAGAACAGGACGACCCCCCGCTGCCGCACCACCTCGGCCAGGCTGATCTGGAGGCCGGGGGCGGTGGCCGGGGCGGCGGCGAGCCAGCGGCCGAGCGGCGACGCCCGCAGGCCCGCCAACTGCCCGGCCACGAAGGCCGGCCCGGACGGGTCGGCCGCCATCCGGCCGGCCGTCGCCGCGACCCGGCCGGCCAGCGAGCCGCGGTGCGGGTAGTAGGGGGGTACCTGCTCCATCCGTGCCGCCAGCGCCCCGGGGCGCAGCAGCCCGGCCACGTCGTCGAGCATTGCCGCGGCCGGGCCGCCCGGGGCAGCCCCGGCCACCGCGAACACGTCGGCCAGGCACGCCTGGCATCCGGGCTGGGCGGCGCCGGCTGCCCCGGTCCAGTCGATCATGCCCATGACCAGCGCGGCCATCCGGACGGGGTCGCCGTCGCGCAGCGGCTCGTAGTACCCGGTCCCAGCCGCCCCGAACTCCTGCAGCGGCGCCCCGGTGGCCGCGCACGCGGCCGCCAGGCCGGCGGCCAGCTCCGGGCCGGCCCCCAGGTCCACGACGATCACTGGCTTGCGGAGCCGGATCGCGGCGTGCGCCAGCTGGAATCCTGATGCCGACACGGCGGACTCCGCGGCGCCGGTGATCAGCACGCCGCGCTCCGCCTCCCGCCAGGACACCGCGGCAGGCCGGCCGGTGCTGGCGTCAACCCCCAGGCACGCCCCGCCGCGGGTGAGCACACCGCCGGACTTGACGAAGGCCGCCGTCAGCCGCCGACGGCACAGGCTGACCAGTCCGGGGCTGGCTGCGGGGAGACGCCACTCGTCGGTGTGCAGCCAGTCCAGCCACCAGGCCAGCGCCGCGATGCCCGCGGCCACGATGAGGGCGATGGGGAACTGGCCGGGGAACCAGCGCACCGACCCGGCGGAGGCCGCACCCAGCCGGGTGAGCCGCGCGGGGTCGGTGGCCAGGCCGGCGAGCAGGGCCACGACCGCGCGCGGGCCGGCCAGGAATCCGGCCAGGGCCGCGCCCGGGCCGATCGCCAGCACCCAGGCCACCCCGCAGGCCGCGGGCACGGCCAGCCATACCGGGCGCCAGCGGGTGATCTTCCCGACGGCGTAGAAGGCGACCGCCAGCCCGAGCGTGACCGGGGCGAACAATAAGCTGGCGAGCACCGCCAGCATGGCCAGGGCAGCCAGCACCTCCCGACGGTACGGTGCGCCCGGCGGGATCAGGTAGCGCGCGCGCCGCGGTGCGCGCTGGCCGGCGACAGGAACAGCGGCAGGCATCGGGTCAAGGTTCCCAGCCCGTCGTGGCGTGTGTCCAGACAGATGCGAAACCATCCGTGCGCCCGGCGGGCGTGGTGGTGGCCTGGATGACGATGCGGAACAGGTCGGGCCGGAGCATGGCCGTGGTGATGGCGACCGGGCGGTGGGCGGCCGGGTCCTCGAAACTGACCGTGACCGTGGCCACCAGCTCGCCGGCGGCCAGGCGCAGGCTGCGGGCCACCGAGGGCGGCGGGGGCGCGAGCTCGACCTGCACCGCCCGGGCCCGGCCCGTTACGGCCGTGGGCGGGCCATCGCTGGGGGCGGCCGGCCGGGCTGCCACGGCCTGGGGACCCGCGGCCCGGGGGTCCGCGGCCCGGGCGTCAGCCAGCGGGGTATCCACAGGTGGGCTGTCCGCCGGCGGGGTATCCACGGGCGGGCCGTCCGCCACCGGGGTACCCACAGGTGGGCTGTCCGCCGGCAAGGTATCCACAGGTGGGCCGTCCGCCAGCGGGCGATCCGCGGGCCCGGTGGGCGGGGGGAACGGCGGCGCCCCGAGATCGGGCAGCGCCCGGCTCAGCCGCTCCGGCAGGTAACTGGCTGACAGCGCAGCTGGCTCGCCCCCCACCGTCCACACGCAGCGGATCGCCAGCACCGGCTCACCGGCCGCCAGGCCGAGCGAGCGGCCGATGTCCTCCGGCGGCCGCCGCCGCGACACCTGGCGGCTCTTGCACACCAGCTGGCCGCCCATCGGGTCCACATGGGAGGTGAGGCCGGACAGGCCCTCAAGCGGCACCCGGTACTCCGCCGGGCTGGCCCGGTACACCTGCCCGTCGGGCAGGCGCCGCAGCAGATGCCGGCCAGCCAGCTCATCAATGGCCGCGTCGACCTCGGCGGCGCTCACGTTGAAACGCCGCGCCATCGCCGTCAGCCTGGGCAGCCGCCAGCCCGGCTCATGGTGGACAAGCGTGGCCGCCATCCGGTCGGCCAGCACCCCAGTGGAGACCCGCCGTCGCCGGGCGGGTGCCCGGCGGACGTCGTCTCCCCGGTCAACCGTCATTCCGCATGACGCCGGGAGAACGAGACGACCACTCGCCCCAAGACGATGACGATAAGAACCAGCACGAAAAGCAGCAGGGCCGCATCGTAGGCCAGGTACTGCTGCGCTTTGTACGGCGAGGCATAGAACGTCCAGACGGGATAGGTGAGGAAGGCGATAGGTGAGTTGGTGAGCTGGTGCGTCGGGTCGAAGAAGGACCAGCCCGCGGTGAGCAGCAGCGGCGCCGTCTCGCTGATCGAGATCGCGATCGCCACCAGCAGGCCGGTGACGATCCCCGGCAGCGCGGACTTCAGCACGATCCGCCGCAGCGTCCAGGTGGTCGGCAGGGCGAGGGCCTCGGCGCCGTCCCGGTACGAGCTCGGCACCTGGCCCAGCGATGTCTCCGTCGCCTTGGTGAGGTACGGGATGGTGATCACCGAGATCACGAGCACGGCGGGCAGCAGGCCGAACCCCCAGTGCAGGCCGACCACGAGCGCGATGAAACCGACATAGCCCATGACGATCGAGGGGATGCCGGCCAGCACCTCGTAGCCGCCGCGCAGGATTCCCCGGTGCCGGCCGGTGGCGAACTCGGCGAGGTAGAGGCCGGTCAGCACGCTGACGGTGCCGCCGATGATCACCACTCCCGCGGTGATGTAGAGCGTGCCGAGGATGGCCTGCTTCAGGCCGCCCCCGGTGCCCGTGGTGTTGGTGGTGAGCACGCTCCACTGCCAGTGCGGCACGGCCCGCAGGATGACCCCGCCCGCCAGCCACACCAGCGGCACGACGATCGCGGCCAGGCCGATGAAGCAGCAGCCCCACCAGATCGCGTTCCAGATCTTCCGGCCGACCGGGACGGCCGGCCAGTCGGCCGCATCGTGCCGGGCGGGCTTCAGCGATCCCGGCGGGGTGACCGACGACGACGCCGTGCCCATGCTGCCCATGCTGCTCATCACACTGCCTCCCTCGCGGGCGCTTCGCTTGGTCGTGCCGGAGGCGCGCCAGATGGCGGAGCGGGAAGGCTGGTCCTCGGCGCCGGGACGCCGTAACTCCGTTGCGGCGTTCGGCCCGGCGCCTGCGGCGTCATCACTACAGACCCCTTCCGACGGGGAGCGCGGTGCCCGACACCCGCTTGACCATCAGCCTGGCGACCACGTTGGTCGCGAGCGTGATGACCATCAGCACCAGGGCGAGCTCGGCGTAGGTACGCACGCCGAGCTGGTCGGTGATCACCGTGTCGAGGTTCTGTACGATGTTCGCCGCGATCGTGATCATGGCCGCGTAGAGGTTGGTCGCGATCTGGCCGATGGCGACGCCGCAGACCATGGCGACCGCGATCGTCTCGCCGATCGCCCGGGCGAGCCCGAGCACCACCGCGCCGATCAGGCCCGCCCCCACCCAGGGCAGGGTGACCTTGCGGGCGCACTCGGCGTCGGACATGCCGAGCGCCACCGCGCCCTCCCTGGGCAGCAGCGGGACCCCGCGGATCAGGTCACGGGAGGTGGAGGCGACGATCGGGATGACCATGATGGCCAGGACCAGGCCGGAGACGAGCAGGCCCTCGCCGTGCCCGACGTCGCCCTGGAAGAAGGGGATCGGGATGTGGGTGAGGGCCGGGGCGATGTACTTGGCGATGAACGGCCCGAAGGTCAGCACGCCCCACAGGCCGATCACCACGCTCGGGATCCCGGCCAGCATCTCCAGGAAGCCACCGATCAGGCTGGCCAGCCGCCGGGGCAGCCGCTCGACCACGACCAGCGCCGCGCCGATCGACACCGGCACCGCGATGATCAGGGCGATCAGCGAGGTCTCCAGCGTCCCGACGATCTGCGGCACCGCCCCGTACTCCTGGCCCTCCACGTAGGTGATGCCGTGGGAGGTGATCGACTTGCCGTACTGGTTGCCGGTGTTCCAGACGCTGTTGGTGAAAAAGCCCCAGCCGTTGATCTGGATCGCGGGCCAGGCCTTGGTGAACAGGACCACCAGGATGAAGACCAGCATCAGGGTGGGGATCCAGGCACCGCCGAACCCGAGCCAGCGGATGAAGGAGCCGCGCCGCAGCCAGCCACGGAACCGGGACTCCCGGCGGGGAGGCGACAGCGTCGCCTCCCCTTCCGGTACAGCAGGTACAGATGCCATGACTTAGCTGCTGATCTTGGCGATCAGGTTCTTCGCGATGGCCAGCACATTCGACGGCAGCGCCACGAAGTTCACCGGCGTGAGGTACTTGGACCCGCTGCCGGTGGTGATTCCCCAGGTGAGGAAGTTCTTCACCGCGGTCGCCTCGGCCGCGCTCGCCTGCTTGGGCTTCACGATCGCGTACTCGTAGTTGATGATCGGGTAACCGTCGGTGCCGTTGATGAGCGACTGTGCTCCCGATGCCGGGGTCTTGCCGGAGAAGGTCGCCAGCGCGGCGTTGATCGTCGAGCTGGAGGCCAGCACGAACGCCCCGCTCTTGTTGGCCAGCGCCGCCGTGCCGAGCCCATCGTCGGCCACCTGCGAGGCGTAGCTGACACCGATGTAGGCGATGCAGCCCTTGATGGCCGCGCAGCCCTTGACCATGCCGCCGCTGCCGGTCTCGGCGGTGGCGCCGGGCACCGACGGCCAGCTCACGGTCGTCCCGACGTTCGACGCGGTCCATCCGCTCGGGTCCTGGGCGTTCATGTAGGAGGTGGTCAGGAACGTGCTGCCGGAGCTGTCAGCGCGGTGCAGGGGGACGATCTTGGTGCTGGGCAGCGACACGCCCTTGTTCAGCGCCGCGATCGCCGAGTTGTTCCAGGTCGTGATCTTGCCGCTGTAGATCTGCGCCAGCACCGTGCCGTTCAGGTTGAGCTTCTTGACCCCTGGGAGGTTGTAGTTGATGTTGATCCCCGCGACCGCCAGCGGGATGTTCATCAGCCCGGGGAACTGGCTCAGGTCGGCCGGCGACAGGTAGGCGTCCGATCCGCCGATGTTCACCGTCCCGGCGGCGGCGTCGGCGATGCCGGTACCCGAGCCGGTGCCGGAGGTGGTGATGAGGATGTTCGGGAAGAGCGTGCCGTATTCCACCTGCCAGGAGCTGACGAGCGGCAGCAGCAGCGTGCTGCCGGTCTCGCTGACCGTGGTGTTACCGGACGATGACGCCGACGCCGGCGACGACGCCGACGACGAGGACGTTGTACTCGAGCTGCTGCAGGCCGCCAGCAAAGCGAGCGGGACCACTGCGGCCGCCGCGGCCACCAAGCGGAATCTATTCCCCACCGGAGAGATCTCCTTTGCTCCGCGCACGCAAGCCGTGCGCTGT
>Ga0335081_10003242_pt1 | contig 25567 bp, 27 predicted proteins | sample Lox_Sample_35_FD_206713 | JGI IMG/M metagenome (GOLD analysis project Ga0335081, IMG submission 206713) | Soil microbial communities from Loxahatchee National Wildlife Refuge, Florida, United States - Lox_Sample_3.5 | ecosystem: Environmental > Terrestrial > Soil > Wetlands | place: USA...
GGCCCGGCCAGTGATAACTCACGCTGCCCTCGGCCGGCCGGTACCCGGCGGTGTACAGGGTGCCGAAGCCTTCGTGGAAGCGGGTGGCGTAGAGCGGCGGATCCAGGCAGGCGGCGATGACGCCGGAGACGTCCGTGCCGGCCGCCAGCAGCTCCTCGAGGTGCTCCTGGCGTTCCACGCTGCGGATCGCCGCGGCGTACGGCGCCCATTCCACCTCGCCCTGGTGGTTGGTGGTCGCGGCCCGGGCGGTAATGCGGGCTGGCCGGTCGGGGGCCAGGTACGCCGTGGCCCACCGGCCGGAGCCGTCCAGCACGGTGACGTTGTAGGACATGTGGACCGGCACCCGGCGCAGCACGCGCACGGCCTCCTCGAGGGTGCCGCAGACCTCCAGTACATACCGGATCACCAGCGGGATCCCGAAGCCCTCCCCCACCTGCGGGCGTCCCCCGAACGTCAGCGACACAGCCAGCCCAGCGTCGTTGATCCCGTCCAGCAGTCCCCACAGGCAGTCGAGCGTGCCGAGCACCCGGCGGCCGGCGTACGCCGTCCTGGCCACCACCGCGTCGAACAGCCGGTAGTCCCAGTCGTAGTTGCGGATCAGGGCCGGTCCGCCTGGCAGGACCGCCGCCTGCGAGCAGCCGGTCAGGAAGGGCGGCGGATTCCACAATGCCAGCGCCGGGCCGGCGTCAGCGTCAGCAGGAAGCATGGCGGTCAGCCGCTCCCACGCGGGGACGAGTTCCGGCATGTGCTCCTCGAGCGCCGCCCTGGCCGTTGCCGCGCTCGGGCGGGTATTCGCGCCTTCCCGCCACCACTGCCGGAAGGCCGGCCAGACCTGCGCAAGATGCTGGCCGATCTGGTCACCGGGCTCGTCTTCCTCCCATGCCCTCAGGCTCAGGGGAATTTCACCCGCCTGGGGCGACTGCTCCCATCCGGTGCCTGGCCACGGTCCCGAGGTCCAGTCCGTCGAAGCAATCCGCCTGAGCCAGGAGCGCCAGTCCGGCCAGTTCACCCCTTCCACCCACCGCTGCCAGTCCTGCCAGCCAGCAGGCGGGGTCCTGCGTTCCCCGCTCGTGCGGTTCTCGGTCACTCGGCCCCCTCACGCTGAATCTTCCGAGCGTCGACGTTACCCCCTTAACCGCGGTCTGAACCCTCCGCGGTACTTCGGCATCAGCGATCCGGCTTTCGGCTATGTCGTGTTCGCTGCCTGCCTCGCCGGGCTCGCTGCGCTGCTCACTGGGCTCCGCGTCTGTGGAGGATTCCCGTCACACCAGCCGGCTATCTCTTTTCTGCACTATCCGGCTGGCATCATTTGCCTGGCCGATTGTGTGTCGTGGCCATGACGAGGGGTAGGGCAGCGGCTTCCAGCAGGCAGCCACCCCGCCGCGCCCCGCGGCACGGAGGGGCATGAGGAGAGTTCATGGCGAGCAGCACAGAAGGCGGCACCGGCCGCCGGGCGGTGGAGTACGGCGACCAGCGGGTCGAACGCGGCAACGGCGGCGAGATCCACCAGACAGCGGCCAACGGCGGCGCGAGGCTGACCACCCAGCAGGGCACCGTGGTCTCGGACGACCGGAACACGCTCCGCGTCGGCCAGCGGGGCCCGGCCGCGCTGGAAGACTTCCACTTCCGGGAGAAGCTCTTCCACTTCGATCACGAGCGGATCCCCGAGCGAGTGGTGCATGCCCGCGGTTACGGGGCGCACGGCTACTACGAGAACTACGAGCCGCTGACCGGCATCACCCGGGCCGACCCGTTCTCCGAGGCGGGCCTGCGCACCCCGGTGTTCGTCCGGTTCTCCACCGTGGCCGGCAACAAGGGCTCGTCCGACCTGGCCCGCGACGTGCGCGGCTTCGCCACCAAGTTCTACACCCGCCAGGGCAACTGGGACCTGGTCGGCAACAACATCCCGGTCTTCTTCATCCAGGACGCGATCAAGTTCCCGGACATCGTCCACGCGGTCGAGCAGGAGCCCGACCGCGGTTTCCCGCAGGCGCAGTCGGCGCACGACAACTTCTGGGACTTCGTCTCGCTGATGCCCGAGTCGACTCACATGCTGATGTGGATCATGTCCGACCGGGCCATCCCGCGCTCGTTCCGGTTCATGGAGGGTTTCGGCGTGCACACGTTCCGCCTGGTGAACGCTGAGGGCCGGTCGACGTTCGTGAAGTTCCACTGGAAGCCGAAGGGCGGCCTGCAGTCGGTGGTGTGGAATGAGGCGGTCAAGATCAGCGGCGCCGACCCCGACTTCCACCGCCGCGACCTGTGGGACGCGATCATCGCCGGTGACTTCCCCGAATGGGAGCTGGGCCTGCAGCTGTTCGACGACGACTTCGCCGACCGGTTCGCCTTCGACATCCTGGACCCGACCAAGATCATTCCCGAGGAACAGGTCCCGGTCCGCAGGGTCGGCCGCCTGGTGCTGGACCGGATGCCCGAGAACTTCTTCGCCGGCACCGAGCAAGTCGCGTTCTGCACCCAGAACATCGTTCCCGGCATCGACTTCACCAACGACCCGCTGCTGCAGGGCCGGAACTTCTCCTACCTGGACACCCAGCTCAAGCGCCTCGGCGGCCCCAACTTCACCCACCTGCCGGTCAACGCGCCGAAGTGCCCGATCGCGCACTTCCAGCAGGACGGCCACATGGCCATGGCCAACCCGCAGGGCCGGGTCAACTACGAGCCCAACTCCTGGGACCTGCCGGGCCCGCGGGAGGACCCGGCGGCCGGTTTCCGCACCTACCCTGACGGCCAGGGCGACCAGGCCGGCCCCAAGCGGCGGCTGCGGCCGGAGAGCTTCGCCGACCACTACAGCCAGGCCCGGCAGTTCTTCGCCAGCCAGGACGCGGTGGAGCGGCAGCACATCATCGACGCGTTTGTGTTCGAGCTCAGCAAGTGCGACAAGGTGGCGATCCGCACCAGGATGGTGGCGGGCCTCCGCAACGTCGACGAGAACCTGGCCCGGTCCGTGTCCGACGGCCTCGGCCTGCCCGGGCTGCCCGACCCGCTCCCGCCGACCCGGGAGCCGGTCCGCGACCTGGCGCCCTCGCCGGCCCTGAGCATCCTGGCCAACGGCCCGGGCAACTTCGCCGGCCGCAAGATCGGCATCCTGGTCACCAACGGGGCCGACGCGGGCAAGCTCGGGGAGATCCGGTCCGCGGCCGAGCGGGAGCGCGTCAACATCGAGCTGATCGCCCCGGCCGTCGGCGGCATCGAGGCCAGCGACGGCAAGCCGGTACCCGCCGACCAGAAAATCGACGGCGGCCCCTCGGTGCTGTACGACGCCATCGTCGTGCTCGCGTCTGAGCCGGCCATCGGCGCCCTCGCAGCGCTGCCCGCAGCCCGGGACTTCGTGACCGACGCCTACGCCCACTGCAAGTTCATCGGCTACGCCGGCGACGCCGCGCCGCTATTCGGGGGCGCCGGGCTCACCAGCCTGATCGACGACGGATTCATCAGCTTGAACGAGCATTCCGCCGCGGACTTCATCTCCGCCTGCGCCACACTGCGGTTCTGGCCCCGCCAGGCCAGCATCACGCAGCGGGCCGACGCGGCGAAGGCATCCGCCGACCAGAGCTGACAGACACCGCCACAGTCCAGCGCGGGCAGGCGCCGGCAGGCGCCGCCCGCACAGGACCGCACAGCAGAAGCAGAACAGTGAGACCACTGGCCGCCTGCAGGAAACATGGCAAGAGCAAACACCGCCCGTGACGCCGGGCAAGCCCAGGCCAGCATGCTCGGCATCTACCTCAATGATCACCTCGCCGGGGCGACGGCAGGCACTGAACTGGCGCACCGGATAGCGCGATCCCACCGCGGCGAACAGGACAGCGGCACGCTCAGGCGCCTCGCGGCCGAAGTCGCGCAGGACCGCGCGACCTTGCTGGACATCATGGCCGCCCTCGGCATCAAGGTCCGCCGTTACAAGGCGGGCGCCGCCTGGATCGGGGAGAAAGCAGGACGGCTGAAGTTCAACGGCCGAATCCTCGCCCGGTCCCCCCTCAGCAACCTGGAAGAACTGGAAATGCTACGGCTCGGCGTGGAGGGCAAGGCCGCCGGCTGGCGCACCCTGCGGACCCTGGCGGACACCGACACGCGCCTCGACCTCGCGCGCCTGGACGAGCTCATCTCCCGGGCCAGACGGCAAGCGGACCTTCTCGAGGACCTCCGGGTGCGCGCCGCCGACCAGGTCATCAGCACACTACTTGGTCGTTGCCGTTCGATTAAGCATTAACGGACAGCGGCCACCTGATCCCCGGGGCCAGGCCAAGTTCCGGTCAGCTTGTGCGTACCCGCGGCAGCGGCACGGTCTACGGCCGCCTTGACCAAGGCGAAGATCGCGCCCTGCAAGGCGGCCAGCAATACTTCCCGCCAGCCTCGTCCGGCTCCAGTGGCCTTGGGTGCGTCGCCTTCCCCGGCGGTGATCTTCCAGACTCTCTTGAAGATGGCTCCGGCAAGTACCAGAGCCTCTGCATTCCCGCACGCCGATTGCGTGACGCCCGGCAGAGTGCCATGACCAGCCGTGACAAGTCTCGCCGCGTCCGCCAGGCTGCCCGGCGGCGCCGCCACGATTAGTCGCCTCTACCGGGCAGGATTTCCCGTGCCTTGGTCATAAGGCCCTCTTTAAGCACGCTCCACGCGTCCGGGTCGCCCTTCAGCAGCGCGCTGGCGGCGTCCTTGGCCTGCTCGAACGTGGCGTGCGGGGGGATGGGCGGGATGCTGGGATCGGTCCTGAAGTCCAGCACAGCGGGACGGTCGGCGGCTAGGGCCTGGTCCCAGGCCGCTCCGACCCGGCCGGGCTTGTCGACTGCGATGCCGTGCAGGCCTAGGCTGCGGGCGAAGCCCTCGTAGGAGACGTCGGGGATTCGCTGGGATTCGGTGAATTTGGGTGCTCCCTCCATCGCCCGCATTTCCCAGGTGACCTGGTTGAGGTCGTTGTTGTGCAGTACCGCGATGATCAAGCGCGGATCGGCCCATTCTTCCCAGTAGTGCTTGATCGTGATCAGCTCGGCCAGGCCGTTCATCTGCATCGCCCCGTCGCCGGCGAAGACGATGACTGGCCGGTCGGGGTGACCGAACTTTGCCCCGATCCCGTACGGGACACCTGGGCCCATGGTGGCCAGGTTGCCGGATAGCGAGCCGCGCATGTCGCCGCGGAATTTGAGCTGGCGGGCGTACCAGTTCGCGGACGAGCCGGAGTCGGCGATGACGATGGCGTCCATCGGCAGCCGACTGGACAGTTCCCGGAAGGCCAGCATGGGGTTGACCGGGTCGGCGTCGACCTCGGCCTCGGCGTCCATCGACCGCCACCAGCGGGCCACCCCCGCCTCGATGTCCTCCCGCCAGGACCGGTCTTCCTTGCGGCGCAGGTGGGGGATCAAGGCGCGCAGCGTCGCGGCGGCGTCTCCGACGAGGTTGACCTCGTAGGGATAGCGCATGCCGATGAACTTGGCGTCGATGTCGATCTGGACGGCGCGGGCCTGGCCGAACCCGGGCAGGAACTGGGTGTACGGGAAGCTGGAGCCGACGGTCAGCAGGGTGTCGCAGTTCATCATCATCTCGTAGCTTGGCCGGGTGCCCAGCAGCCCGATCGACCCGGTCACGTAGGGCAGTTCGTCGGAGAGCACGTCCTTACCGAGCAGGGGCTTGGCCACTCCGGCGCCGAGCAGATCGGCGATCTCCTCAAGCTCGCGGCGCGCGGCGCGCGCGCCCTGCCCGGCCAGGATGGCCACCTTGCCGCCGGCGTTGAGGATCTCCGCGGCCTTGAGGACCGCCTGGTCGTCTGGGGAGATGACCGGCCAGTCGATGCCGAGGGATGAGGGCACGGTTCCCGAACCGGCCGTTAGTGATCGCCACCGGCCCCACCTTGGCGGTGATCCCGAGCTTGGCCGCGCCGCGCAGGAAGATCTCGCCGTTCCCGCCGACCGGATGCGGCCGGTACGGGTAACGGTGCGGGTCCCCCCATGACCAGCGCTCGCCGGCCACCGGCAGTTCCTGCTCGATCTGCTCGTAGTACGGGCGCAGCTCCGGGTAGCTCACCGGCCAGTCCGCTCCCACCCCGTCAGACGACCGGGTGGAGAAGTCGCTGGGATGAAAGCGCGGCGTGTAGCCGGCGTAGTGCACCATGGAGCCACCGACCCCGCGGCCGGAGTTGTTCGAGCCCAGCGGCACCGGGTCGGTGCCCGCGATCACCCGCGGATCGGTCCAGTACAGGTGGTGCGAGCCGGCTTCGTCGCTGACCCAGTCCGTGTCAGGGTCCCAGAACGGACCGGCGTCCAGTGCGGCGACCTTCCAGCCTGCCCGGGACAGCCGCTGCGCCAGGACCGAGCCGCCCGCGCCACAGCCGACGATGGCGAGGTCGATCTCGTCCTCATCGGCGAACCTGCGCATGCCGCGACGCAGACCGTGGCTGGTCCGGGTGCCGTCGTTGGGCAGCAGCCAGGCCGACTCGTTGCGGGCGCGGACGCGGCGCTCCCGGCTGGGCATCAGTCTCCCTTCCTGACCGGGTCGATGGCGGGCCGCACGTCCCGGACCTCATACGGTTCGAGCTTGTCGACGCCGATGTGCTTGTAGCCGCGCGGGTAGGCCGGCCCAGGGAAGCCGATCTCGGCCCAGGCCGACGGGTGAGAGTAAAAGGCCGTGCAGGCATACCTGGTCCACAGGCTCCAGACGTGCTTGGCAGGCAGCCCATGCCAGGTACCGCCGGACGGCTGGTCCTGGACCGCCTGGACCAGGGCCATCCGATCAGCTGGCGGGGCCGCGGCGAACGTGGTGCCGCAACGCCTGGCAGCGTCGGCATCAAGGAACGACAGCGTGTCCCGCCACGCCTGGCCGTCTTCCGGCATGTCGGCGTACCGCCAGCCGTCGGTCTCGCCCGCCGCCAGCCGGGCGTCGACCATCTGCAGCACCGGCACCCTGGGCTCGTCGTGCTGGTCAAGGAGCAGGTCAAGCAGGGCCGCAGCGCAGGCTTCCTCGGTGGCGGTGAAGAACTTGACGGCCGGGGGTATCCCGGTCCTCGACGTCACCAGGTCCGCGGTCACCTGATCCCAGTGCGGGACCTGGCTCAGTATGCCGAAACCGGGGAACCGGTCATCTACCCCCGACGACGCGCCGCTGCCCGCCCGATGACGGCCACCTGCCCCGGGACGGCCAGTCACTTTTCGCGCCGCAGGACCGCCGCGAGCAGCCCCATCCCGCCCACCATGGTCACCAACAGCGGGGCCAGCAGCGGCGGCCCCATCTCCATGTTGTACCGGGCGTTCCTCCAGCCGCCGGGCTTCTGGGCGATCCCGCGCGCGTGCAGATAGGTGCCCTGCAGACCGTTCGCGACGATCGCGGCTGAGGCGACGGGCAGCGCCGTCTTCGCCCTCCGGCGGCTGATCACTCCGGCCACGCCAGCCGCGGCACCCACCGGCCCCAACGCCACCGGTATCCACATCATCTTGTTCCCGAAGCTTGCGCTGTCGTGCTCAAAATAAATCTCCGCCGCAGTCACCAGCGCCCCCACCGCCGTGAGCGCCGACAGGCCGCGCTCGAAATGCCCGGTCTGCACATTGCGCACCATCCGGTCGATGCCGTGCCCGGTTCCGGCGACCGATCCGTGACGCGCGCGGCGAATTGTCATCTGCTCTCCTCCTGCTTCCCGGCAGAAGCACAGGGCTCCCGTTGCGGGGATTCCCCGTCGCTCCCGGCGCCCGACCCCGCACTACCCCCGACGGCCACGCCTAATCTGCCCTTCACCCGCGCATGCCCAGCCGTCCACAAGCGCCAGCTTCGACCCGCCATCCGCAAAATCACCCGCTATGCGCAGCGCCAGCCATGGTTCGACCTAGCCGCGTGACGATACGGAACGAGGGCTCCGGCCAGCGCACGCACGACGCGATTCCGGGCAGCAACCTGTACCTCATCGCCGACGCTCCGCACGGATGCAATGTCAGCCACGCCGGGGAATTCAACCAGGCACTGCTGAATTTCCTGGCCAGGTAGCCCACGCGGCTCCGGGCGGGGGCCTGGCGGACACCCGGTCCGTTCGGATCATCGATCGCCTGATAATCCCGAACGAACCGGGTTGCACGTACCCGAGCCGGCGTCAGGCGGCCCGGCCGGGGTGCAGGAGCACCTTGGTGTAGCCGTCGGCACGCCGGTCGAACTTGTCGTAGGCGTCCGCGGCCGCCTCCAGGGGCAGCTCGTGGGAGATGATCTGCGACGGCCTGGCCTGGCCGCGGATGATCAGGTCCCGAAGGTACCAGTTGCACGTCTTGACCGGGCACTGTCCGGAGCCGATGCTGATGCCCTTGTTGAAGGCGGCCCCGTAGTTGAACGTGACCCGGCCTTCGGCGGCCTCCTGGGTGGCGGCGCCGGGGTCCTGCGGCACGTACACGCCGGCACACCACACTCCTGCGGCAGCCTGGTAGATGTCTTTGCAGCTTCCCCGGACATCCGGACAGCAGTGGGCTGCATCTGCGAGTGCGCCTCATCCAGGTAGGCCCCGCACGTCGAGAATCGCGACTAAGCGGAGCCGGATCGGCCCGAACCGCGCCCCGGCGAACCTGCGCAGGCTCGGTAGCTATCAAGACGGCGGAGTCCGCGACGGGCCGTGAACCTGTCTGGTCCGATGGGGGCATGCTGGAAGCGTGGACCACGAACCACAAGCCCCGGAGAGGCGCCGGGAGACGGCGAGGCAGCGCCTCGATGCCATCGGCACCCGGATCGGCGAGCTGCAAGCCAAGCGCGATGACGATGCGAGCCCTGCCGCGATCAGGGAGCGGCTCGCGTTGGCGCAGCGCCATCTGGCTGCGCGCAGGCGGCCGCGGAACGGGCGATTGCTGCCAGCGTCCTCGCCTTCCGCAGGGCCGCCGACGCGCACGAGCACGCTGCCGTCCAGCATGAACGAGCCGCAGCGGCCGGGTTCGGCGATGAGGGCGAGCACGAGCGGCAAGCCGCAGTTCACCGGGCAGCCGCCGTGGCAGACACGCAGCGAGCCGACTGTGCCCAGTCGCTGTTCCGGGACGGGGAGGCCGATGACGCTGGCGGACCAGGCGTTAAACCGGCAAGTCCGACAGTTCGGGATTTCTGAAGGGCCACGGGCATATACACGGCCGCGAGTTCGCCGAACCCGCCCTGTGGCAACCGGTGGCCGGCGACTGCGATATCCACTCAGCTCGCAAGTTCGCGGAACCGCAGCCGGTTACCATCCGGGTCGCGAAGTTCGAACTCGCACCCGTACGGAGGTTGGCCGTCGGGCCGACCGAACTCGGCCAGGACCGCGTCGATGTCGCTCACGTACAGACCGACCAGGGTGTCGGGCCGGGCATCGCCCCGGTGTTCGGACAGGAACAGCCGCGCCTGGCCACGGGCGATCGACACGAACGCAGGGCAGTCGGGATCGAAGCGATGTTCCCACTGCTTGGTGAAGCCCAGGCGTTCATACCACCTGACCGCCGCGTCGGCGTCGGCCACGCGCAGGATCGGGACGATTTCGGTCTCCACGCGAGCATGATCTCACGGCCCGCTGCACGCGGAGTTCAGCAATCGGGTGTGTTCGCTGGAAAAGCTGACCATCGCTCGGGAATTGCGAGGGCGCTTCAGAAAACCGGGAAAGGGTCAGATGCTCACCGGACAGGCCACTTGACCTGCGACAAGCAACGACCGTACTCCGTGAGAGCAAGAACGAACTGTCGGCAGGTCCAACAGTGCTCAACCTCGCAGGTAGGCGCGCTCGGTTGTGCTGCCGCACAGGACGGGAACACCGGCGCCGAGGTCACCGGGCGCTTGCGGGCCAGCCGTGGCATGCCAGGTCTCCGGATCTCCGGATCTCCGGCGTGCTCAGGTCTTGCTCCTCGTCCGTGCGGCGGCCCGGCGCCAGCACGGGCCAGACGGGGAATCTCCGGGCCGTTGCGGCGATGCCGGCCCGGGCCCGGCCTAGGGCGTGTTTCATAAGTGGGTAAGAGCCATTCGTTGATCGCGGCGACGTGGACGGTGGCTTCGTAGCGGACGGCCAGCTTGTCGTAGCGGGTGGCTACGGCCCGGTTGCGCTTGAGCCGTCCGATGCCGCATTCCACGGCGTGGCGGGCCTTGTAATCTTCGGGGGTCGAAGGCGGGCGGGCGGCCGCCTCGGCGGCCTTTGGCCTTGCGGTAGCGGAGAGCATGCCTGCGGCCCTGGAGGCCTGCGAGACCTTCGACCGCCGGAGCTCACTGGACCAAGGTCACCCCGCGAGGACGACTCCGAGCTCGCTGACCTGTTCCGCAAGGCGCAGGCGGACAGCCGCAAGGGCGCGGAGATGGGCAAGCAACTGCTGCGCTCACGGCTAGCGTCCTGACATCGGTCTAGGGTGCCGGCCGGCTCCGGACCAGGGGATCTGGCGGTCAGCCGGCCCTACGGCTCAAGCGGTACGAGGGAAGGACATGTCATGACCGAGCAGACCGCGTACCCGGAGGACGACCCCCGGCATCACACCGCCCGCCTGCGGGAGATGCTGCAGGGCGTCGTCAGTCACGCGCGGGAGGATACCGGGAAGATCAGCGAGCCCAAGGCGCAGGCGCTCTTCGAGACCACCGCGGAAGTGTGCACCGGCTTGATCACCGCCTTCGATCATTACGATAAGAAAGCTCCGGCCTGGCGGTAGATGCGGTGGCGGCCCTACAGCACCAGGTGAGGGCCGCATGCTGGATTCCGGCACCGCATGGGCGATCAGCAGTCGCCAGCCCGTGACACCACCGCCCGTCCGGGATCAGGAGATTCGCCGGCACGAGCCGTGGTTCACGCTCTCGATCAAGCGGCCGGACATCCGGGCTGGACCTGGGCAGGACCAGGCGTCTGTCCCGGTCCTTAAGCGTCCTGGCGGCCAGCATCAGCGCCCGTACCGACGTCGAATCGGCGAACGCAATCCCGACACGTCAATGGTCAGCTGCCATGTCGCCCGGCTAGCTACAGATTGTCCGGCCCGGGGCGCGAGCTGTCCTGCCGGGCCCCCTGCCGGGCCAATATCCGATGAGCCCTGCGCCTACTGGCCGAGCAGGACCCGGAGCGTCCGCGCGTTCCGCACCGCATTGGCGTGGCCGTCGTTGTTGAAGTAAACGAAGACATCCTGGCCGGCCGCGTCCCGAGGGTGCCTTTGGTCCAGCCGGGCTCGCGCCGGTCGAAGGCCTCGTAGGCTTCCACGGCCGGCTGGTCGGGCTGGTCTTCGCGATGCAGGGCGCGGGCCTGGTCCTGGGCCCGCTGGCCGCCACGGTGCTGCTCGGCTCGGGCATCTCCCACGACGCCGTCTGGCGCCTCCTGCTCGCACTCGGCGCAGTCCCCGCGCTGTCCGTGTTCTACCTGCGCCGCAAGATCAGCGAGACCCCTCGGTTTGCTCTGTCAGCCGGCGAGCCCGACGTGGCCAGATCGGCTATCGCGGCGCGCGGAACCAGGTCGGTGCCGCTGCTGCCATGCCGGAACCGGCAGCCGCAGAGCATCATCGGAGGGTTCTGCGTGCTGGCCACGAACCGGGTGCTGCTGCGATGGCTGGCCGGCACGGCCGGCGCATGGTGCCTGCTCGACTTCGCCTACTACGGCAACACGATCTCCTCGCCGGAGATCCTCAGGCTGCTCAGCCCGCACGCCACCCTGCTGCACAACACGCTGGTCCAGCTGGCCATCTTCGCTGTGTTCGCACTGCCCGGATATGTCCTGGCCATCGTGCTGCTCGACAAGACCGGACGCCGGCCCATCCAGCTGCTCGGGTTCGGCATGATGGGGGCGATGTTCCTGCTCATCGGCTTGGTGCCGGGGATGACGCAGAACGCGGCGCCATTCCTTGCGCTGTACGGGATCAGCTACTTCTTCACTCGGTTCGGCCCGAACACCACCACGTTCGTATACCCAGCCGAGCTCTTCCCGGTCGAGGTCCGCACCACCGGGCACGGGATCTCGGCGGCGCTCGGCAAGATGGGCGCATTCGCAGGCGCGTACCTGTTCCCCGTCATGCTGGCCTCCTCACTGGGCATCCGCGACGCACAGGTCGTGGCCGCGCTCGTTTCGCTGGCGGGACTCGCGCTCACCGCCATCCTGCTGCCCGAACCCAAGGGCAAGAGCCTGGAGGAACTATCGGCCCGGGCCTACAACCTGCCCGGCGCGGCGCTCGCGCCAGCCAGGGCCCAAGCTGGCCAGAGATGATCTCCAGTCCGCGTTACGCCCGGCCGCAGCGGGACGGGGCCGTTTTGCGGGTCCCCGGAGCTGTAGGGGTTCCGGCCACAATGAGCGGGATGATCCGTGTCACGCATAATCCGGCGCAGCCAGGGCAGATGCGCCGCGCGTTACGAGAAGCCCGGCCGCGGCCACGATCTCGGCATGCTCGTTGCCCCGCCCGGGTCAGGCAAGACGGTGATCGCGTGTGCGGTCATCGCCGCGCACCAAGCATCGACGCTGATCCTAGTCGACCGAAAAGCACTCGCCGATCAGTGGCGGACCCGGATCGGCGAGTTCCTCGGCGTCAAGGCCGGACAACTTGGCGGCGGCCGGGCGAAGCTGCGCGGCACCATCGACGTGGTCACCTCGCAGACCCTGGCCCGCCGCGACGACATCGCCGCTCTCACCGCCGGGTACGGGCTGATCGTCGCCGATGAGTGCCACCACGTGCCAGCCGCCGCCTTCGAGAATGCCGTTAAGCAGATCCCGGTCCGGCGCTGGCTCGGCCTGACCGCCACCCCGTACCGGCGCGACAAGCTCGACGACCTCATCGCCATGCAGGTAGGCCCGGTCCGGCATACGATCGCCGGCCTCCGCCAGCCTGCTGGCGGCACCCCTATGCTGCTCGGCACCGCCACCGGTGGACGCCCGGCTCCAGTGCTCCGCCTCCATCTGACCAGGTATTGCTACGCTGGGGACGCCAGTCCGTCCGCGCCCGGCGGCATCACCTTTATCTACAAGGATCTGATCGCCGACGAGCAGCGGACCCGGCAGGTCATCGCTGACGTGGCAGCCGCGCTGTCCCAGGGCAGGAACTGTCTCGTCCTCACTAACTGGACCGCCCACCTGGACAAGCTCGCCGATGCGCTACGCGCGATGGGTCACGATCCCGTCGTCTTGCGCGGCGGTATGGGCGCCAAAGCACGGGCTGCGGCACTCGCCCGGCTCCAGCCCCAGCCTGGCGGCCCGCCCCTGCTGGCTGTCGCGACCGGCCCGTACGCCGGGGAAGGATTCGACTGCCCCGCGCTGGATACCCTCTTCCTCGCCTCACCCGTCGCTCAGAAGGGACGGCTCGTCCAGTACGCCGGCCGCATACTTCGTCCTTATGACGGCAAGGCCACGGCCGAGGTCCACGACTACCACGACGAACTCACCGGCGTGCTCGCCTCATCACTAGCCAAGCGGGCACCCGGCTACACCAGCCTCGGCTTCCCCGACCCCCGCAAACTCCCCTACACCCCCAGCGCCGACGTGGCGACCAGGACCTGATCGAGTCGCTCGGCAGCACACGCCGATCCCTGAACTATAGGATTTGCTATAGTCATGAGCGTGGATGAGTGGGACATCTACCAGACCGATGAGGTCGCCACTTGGCTACGAGAACTCCAGGACAGCGACCCGAAGACCGCCGACCTGGTCGATGACGCCATCTACACGCTAAGCCGCTCAGGACCCGCGCTGGGCCGGCCGCTCGTCGACACCATCACCAACTCGAAGATCGCGAACCTGAAGGAACTCCGGCCCGGTTCACGCGGGCGCAGCGAGGTCCGCATTCTGTTCGTCTTTGACCCGTGGCGCTCCGCGATCCTGCTCGTCGCTGGCGACAAGGCCGGGAACTGGAACAAGTGGTACGCACGGATGATCCCTCGTGCCGAGCAGCTCTACGAGATCTACCTGAAGGAACGGGCAGCGGAAGAAGGCAGCCAGTGACCAGCTACACCAAGTGGGACCGCGACGCTTACATCGAGCGCGTCGGCGGTCCCGAAGAAGCCGAACGGCGCCGCAAGGCTCTGATGGCCCGGCAGAGCGGCCAGCGGCTCGCCGAAGAGCGCAAGCAGCGCGGCCTCACCCAGGCCCAGCTCGCCGCAACCATGGGCGTCACCCCGGGCAGGGTCTCGCAGATCGAGCGCGGCGAGCTATCAACCATCGAAGCCATCGCCCGCTACGTCCAGGCACTCGGCGGCCATTTGGAGCTCGTCGCCAACTTCGCCGACCACACCCTCACGGTCACCACAAGCGAAGCCGCCTGACCGCCGGACTCAGTACCGGCCCCGCGCAGCGTCTCTACAGCGGTCGCTGGTCGTCTCCGCGCAGCGCCGGGAGCCAGAAAAGGGAGCCAACGTGTTCAGCCACCCCCGGACGTAGCACGACCTAGCCAGATTCTTCTCGCAGGTCAAGTGCTCCCTGTTCGACTCAGCCCGACGGTGCGAGACGTACGGAGCCGCTCTGGAATTCCCTGACACGGAAGAGGTCACTGGTTCAAATCCAGTACGGCCCACGATTTTTCGAATGTATGTCTCGCCCGGGGAGCCGAAAGGGGAGCCCAAGGGGAGCCAGAAGTCAGGCGGACCCGGTGTTCTCCTGGCGATTCAGGATCGAGTTCATGGCAGTCCGGCGGACATTGCCCGCGGCGAGCGGCTTGGCGTCCCTGGTGCAGAAGACGAGGTCTTGGTCTTGCCACCCCTCCCCCGCCCTCAGCCGCTTGGCCGCCTGCTTGGTGTGGTGCTGCCTCAGCGCCGTGCCGGCCCGGACGCGTTCTTCGACCGGCAGAAGATGGGCCGCATCCCCGCCCAGGCAAACGGGGAGCAACCAGCGGAAGAGGGGCAGAATTAAACTGCCGCCAAAGGGTCAAAATTCCGTCGCCGTTGAGGATAAACAGCGAACCGACGTGGCGTAATGAATTGACTGAAGTCGGACCATATGGAGACGGCGTGGAGACCATGTGCAGATTATGTGGAGGCGGCCGTCGGCGGGCACCAGATGGTGCGCGTCGCGGCCCGGCACACCTGTGCCGATTCTACCAGGTCAGCGCCGGAATACTCGCTTCGCGTCTACCGGGACTTTGTGGCGCTGCCCGAGGAACTTCAGCATTCCGGGCCAAAAGTCCTCTAGAAATAAACTTGCCGGGATAGCTCAGTTTTACTGAAAGAGAGGAAGGGGGTGTTAGTCATGAGCAGTCACGTCACAGCCATCTCAACTGGCCTATGGCCCAACTTCTTGCGCTTGCCTGCGGAAGTTCCTCAGGGTTTACGTAGCGACATGATCACACTTGCGATAGCTGAATGGTTGACTGGCAGGCCCAATCCTTCCGGTCGTATCAAACGAAGCCAGGCAGCACGAGGGGTCCTAGAGGCCGCGAGCTCTGGCAAGCCAAGCTATTGGGGGAGCCCATGACCTGGCTTGATCTTCCGCCGGGCGCGGATCACAGCTCCAAAATCTCGGTGCTCGGCGGGTTCCAACTGTGGTGGAGCGGGAGCGAGCAGGTCACTATTCCAAGAGCGTCACAGCGCCTTCTCGCGTTCCTGGCACTTCGTGGTGGGGTGGCCGGCCGGGCTGCGGTCGCCGGGACGCTCTGGCCCGACGCCACCGAGACCCACGCCTGCTCTAACCTGCGCTCAGCCCTGGCCCGCCTGAACCGCCCATGCCGGAAGATGCTCCACGTGAGCAAACTGGAACTCGGCCTGGCCAAGACGTCACGGTAGATATCCACTGTGCACAGAGGCTGGCACGGCGATTGCTGGACCCCGCAGTGGCACCAGTGCAATCCGACCTCAGCACGGCCGCGATCGTGATCCTGTCCAGCGACCTGCTGCCCGGCTGGTACGACGATTGGGTGCTGATCGAGGCCGAAGACTGGCGGCAGATACGACTGCATGCTTTGGAGACGCTGGCCAGCCGACTCACCGCCGCCGAGTGCTGGGGTCAAGCCGCGGACGCCGCCAGGGCCGCCGTGCGGGCCGAACCGCTCAGAGAAAGCGCACATGCTGCTCTCATACAGGTCCACTTGGCCGAGGGCAACCAGTCGGAGGCAATGCGCCAGTTCACACGCTACCGGACGCTGCTGCACGCCGAGCTTGGCCGAGAGCCCACTCTGGACAGCGACGGCTTATCCAGGGTCTTCAGAGCCAGAGCCGGTGACGCTGTGGTCATGGTCGGGCCAGCACAATCGGCTCGTGACAAAATCCTGCATCGGACTATTCCTCATACGGGCTTGGATCGAGCCCGGGTCATTGTCACCGCTCCGAGCGCAGATTCGCCGCACCACTGATGTCTCCCAGGGGTTTGAACAGCGCCTGACCGTAGCCGAAAAAGAAGCGGTTGTCGTGGCGGTCCAGGCTTGGATGTCGGAGATGCTGGCCGACTCATTCACCTGTCAGGATGATCCCGATGGCTTATCCGACACGTAGCGGTCACGCTGAAGTCACGCTCGCATCACGGTACATGGTGACGATGGGCTAAGCGGGCTCATAGCCCGTGTACGGACGAAGTGCGGAAGCGCCGGGTTTGTGGCTGATCGAAGCCGGGAGCAGAGGTTTCTTGACGATCACCCGGGGTTGCGTGAGCGCGTCTCACAGATGGACGCTTTCATTCGTTGGCGCGCCACATTCTCGGAGCTTCCTATTGAGGGTGAAACCTTCTGGGTGAGGCCACGGATTGACGAGAACGACCTTGGCGACGACCGTCCAAAAGATCACGACCAGCTCATCGTCGAATGGATTAACCGATTCCATCCTGACTTGCAAGAAGAGTCGGATTTACCGGAAAAAGGGGGGTTAATTGTGACTTCGGCTCAGACACCGGCTAACAAGACTTTGTTTTTCGAGACAGAACTGTCCGACAACGGGGTGCCGCTTCATAAAAATCCGGTCACGACCGGTGCCGCAGCTTCCGCGACGCCCACTCCAGCGTGGCTTGGTGGCGGAGTGTCTGCAGGCTATAAGCAACAGGCCGCCCCTGGCATCGCTGGCCAACTCGATGAAAGTGGTCACCGCATCTTCTTGATTGAAGGCGAGCTGTTCACCGTCGTTGAAGGTGACCTTTGCTTGGACGAGGATGAGCTGCAGCTCTGGCAGGAAGCACAGCAGGCTCAGCAAGCCTTGCACGAAGCTACACAGCTGGCCGAGTCGGCCGGATTCGGCGAGGCCCCCGTGCTTCCAATAACAGCTGAGCAAAGTCAGCTGGTAGGAATGGTTCAGGACGGCAAGTACGTGCGCTGGGCCCCTGGGACCGTCCTCACATATTGTGTCCTCAAGGAAACCTTTCCCCGGCTTGAGTGGTATGAAGAGGTCGTCGAGAACATGCGGCTCGCGACTGAAGCGTGGGAGATGACGTGTGGCGTCGAGTTTGCGTACGTTCCGACCCTGGATAACAGCGGATCTACGCGGCCGAGCGGGGCGCTGTTCCTGTGCGGCACATCAATGCTAACGGAGCTTTCATCGCGGCGTCGTTTTTCCCGTCCGACCCAGAGACCCGGCGACGGATACTAATCGACCCGTCTTACTACACCACAAGCTTCGATCACGTTGGCGTGCTGCGGCACGAGCTCGGACACGTCATCGGCTTCCGTCACGAACACATCCGTTCGGGCGCTCCGCCTGTCTGTCCACATGAGGACACGACCGGCACGATCAACTTGACCGACTATGACCCCAGGTCAGTTATGCACTACTTTTGCGGCGGCGTCGGATCACGAACTCTCGAAATCACCGACATCGATCGCACCGGATCTCAGCAGGTGTACGGTGCGCCGCTGTCTGCCTTCCAGTTCATTGAGGAATAGCCCACTACACCCGAATCAGAAAGGTGAGTCGCGATGGCGAAAACCGCTTCGGCCTCTAATGTCTTCACGTCCGGTGATCTTGCCGGTCAACCAGCGCAGCAGACGAATGGCGACAAGAAGCCGACGAGGCCACAACCGACGTCAGCTGGAGCCATGTACAGCTTCGCGGATGTCGAGAACCGCCTCCAAGACGAACTCTCGGATGACCGCATCATATCTCTGCGGGCTGATGCAGCCGAGCAGTTCGTGAACGATGCAGCACTCCCGAGGCTCGGGGATCTATGGGTCCCTGGCTATCGGGTGATAACATCAGAACTGGCGCAGGAAGTCGGCCTCGCGGGCTTCGAAGATGACCCCTTCTCGGACCTGCCACCTGACCAGCCGCAACCCTCCTCCGGAGCTGTGGACGGCAATATCATCGCGTCGTTCGTAGACGGGGTGACCGGCATACATAAGCAGGACGTCCTCGACAGCTGCCTATTCGCGCAACTCGTGGCGAACGGCAAGACGACCCGCTCGACCGATCCTCTCGGCTGGACCCAGGCCTTCGGCGCGTCCTTGGAACGCCTCGCCTGGGTGGTGCCTTCATATCGCTTTGTGCAGCTCAGCAGCAGCGCCGCCAAGTTCACCATCGATGAGGCAATCCTGCACATCCTGAAAGGGCTCCTGAGTGGTAATGAGATGGAAGCCGTTCAAAACGCCATCGACGCCATTAAGAACCTGCAGACTCAAGACCGTCGTTTCACGATCTTCGAGAGGAACAGCCACACCGCTGGCGCCGGCAACTTCCAAGTCGATGAGGTCGGCGAGACCTCCGGAGGCAATGTCCAGATGAACCTTGGTGCTTTCAACTTCCAAAGCACCGACAGCGTCACCAATGTTCTCCTGTTCCACTTCGACAGTAACAACACCCAGCTGCGAGCCATGAAGACCACGCTGCTGCTCAACGATGCGGTGTATGCGAGGGTCCGCGACGCAGTCCAGAACAGACTCGTCGGGTACGTCAACGACTACATAGGCGGCGTTTCCTTCGGGACAGTGGGGTAGGAACGTGTCGTCCATAACGGCGGCCGAGATCCGAGCATCCGACCTCGGTACGCCACCGGCAACGACGCCAGAGTTCGAAAACGCGGTCGGCGCTGCGGTAAGCGGCAACCTCGCTGCTTTCGGAGCTAGCGTCAGTGACCAGCACCGCCAGGATGTCGTACAGTCGTTGCTCTTCGCTCAACTGGTTGCCGGCGGCAAGGCCGACCGGTACAAGGACCCCGTGAACTGGTATAGCGCTTACCAGACGGCGCTTCAGCAACTGGCCTGGATCATCCAGGCCAGCAGCACTACCGGCCGATACCTGTCGCCAACCCCAAGCTTCACGGTCGGTTCCGTAGTCAGCGACCTGCTCAGACCGCGAGTCTCGTCCACCGAACTCGCTCTGGTCACCAATGCTTTGAACGCCTACCGCGGAGACGCAAGCGGACTAGCGCAACTCGTCTTCGAATGCCCCAGTCACGCAGGCGGCCTCGGCAACTTCCAGTTCGCTCTGGTCACCGAGGACGAGGAGGACAACGGCACCGTTGTCCTGAGAATCGTGCAGGTGAGTTTCAATGCGCCGCAGCATGTCACGCGACTGATGACCGAGGCTTTCACGAGCACTGCACAGTTCCAAACGGGCTTCGTTGCGATGACGCTCAACGAAAATACATTCGACAGCCTGCGTAGCTCTCTGACAAAGAGGCTAGAGCCCTGGTTTGCGAGCATGGTGGTGCCATTGCAGCTGCCCTGAATAGGCAGCCGGTCACCCTGATTTCGCGGCGCGCCATCGGCATCCACCCCAGGGTGACCGGCCGTCGGTAGGGACAGTGCACGGCCGCGGTGAGTAACGGCCGAACACCGTGCTCGCCCGACGCAGCTCCTCAAGGGCGCTAACGATAACCCACGGGGACCATGGCAACATGGAATTCGTACTGACATCCGGGGGAAAGGAGAAGGCTTCACGGCTTACGATTAAAGCAACTCTCCCCTGGGTGACCACTTTCGTCCGCGACTGCACGTGGCGTAACGCGAAGCTGCCGTACCTAATACTTTCGTCCATACACACACGAGACGTCGACAGCTGGAGCACTCCATGAATAGGCCCGCCAGCATCGCCATCGCGGCGGCCGTACTTGCCGCAGGTGGCGTTCTCGTCGGAGGTTCCATGCGCCCAGCAATTTCGACTGCGCAAACATCAATCCATGGCTGCAACCAACTGGGCGCGGATAACCTCGACTCGACCAGCACCTTGTGCGGTGGCCCCAAGCTTTTCTGGGCTGCCGTCATCACGAATCTCGACGGCGTTCCGGTATCAGTCAAAGGCACACGCGGCGTTAAGGTCTTCAGGCAACAGGATGCCTATCTCGTGCAGTTTACGAGGTCGCCCGACCTACGCAACTGTGCAGCAGTTGGCAGTGTCGGGAACGGGATCTCGACGATCGTAGTTACTCCGTTGGAGGCGCACAGGATATTCTTCGTTGCTCGCGAGATTAACGGGAATACGGTCGCGCCCCGCTCCTTCAGCGTGATGGTTGCGTGCTAATGACCGCGAGACAGAAGGCATTGCAAAGCCGGGCCTGTCTGAGAATCCGGTGAGGATCGTTTACAGACACTCAGTCAGACTGCGAATCTCGCCGAGATTCGTCGTTGCTGAACCCCAGCATGCTCTCTGAGGGCCGGAGTATCACCTCAGGCGGCCGGTCTGGATTGCCGCCAGGTGCCGGTATCCGCCTGCATGCTCGCATGGTGTCCGGAGCACGGTTTCCTCTCAGTGGTCGAACCGTGGGGACCGCCCCGCTGGCACCTCGCCGGGCGTCTGGCTCTATTCAGTCTGTGTAAGTTGACCTGCTGGAGCCGCATGGCCGGTTCGAGCCTGTTGACGCATTGCAGGCCGCCGCCCTGGATGCGTGGCATCACGGGTAGGACACTGACCGTAGCCTTGCTCATGACGGAACTTATCTGTCGCTGGCTGGGGAGGAACAGGTGGGTGAAGAAGCCCGGCATTGTCTGGCTGGTGCGTGGCTGAGGAGATGATCAGTGCCGATCGCGCTGCTCGAGACGAAGTTGTATGTCCCGAGGTCGCGGCGTGGCCTGGTGTTGCGTCCGCGGCTGAGCGAGCGGCTGGACCGGGGGACGGCGTCGAAGTTGGTGCTCCTTTCCGCGCCTGCTGGTTTCGGCAAGACGACGCTGCTCACCGAGTGGCTAGCGGCGAGACCGGCTGCGCTGGCCGGTGAGCGGCTGGCGGCGTGGCTCTCGCTCGACCGGGGCGACAATGATCCGGCATCGTTCTGGGCCTATGTGATCGCTGCATTGCGGACGGTGGCATCCGGGGTGGGTGAGAGTGCGCAGGCGCTTCTGGACGCGCCGCAGCCACCCCCGACCGAAACGGTGCTGACCGCGCTGCTCAACGACCTGGGCACCGTGGCCGGCGAGATCGTGCTGGTGCTCGATGACTACCACGTCATCGAGGCGCGCGAGGTGCAGGACGGGATGGCGTTCCTGCTCGACCATCTGCCTCCGCGGCTGCATGTGGTGATCGCCAGCCGGGCCGATCCCGCGTTGCCGCTGGCACGGATGCGAGCGCGCGGTGAGCTGGCCGAGATCCGCGCCGCCGAGCTGCGCTTCACCGCTGATGAGGCCGCGGCGTACTTCAACGAAATGATGGGCCTGCGACTGACGGCGCGGGATGTGGCAGCACTGGAGGGGCGCACCGAGGGCTGGATCGCCGCGCTCCAGCTGGCGGCGCTGTCGATGCAGGGGCGAGACGACGTGGCCGGCTTCATTGCCGGTTTCGCGGGTGATGATCGTTACGTCGTCGACTACCTGGCCGAGGAGGTGCTGGCGCGTCAGCCCGAACGTGTCCAGGCCTTCCTGCTGCAGACCTCCATCCTGGGCCGGCTGAGCGGTCCGCTATGCGATGCCGTCACCAGGCAGGACGGCAGCAAGGCCATGCTGGAGGCGCTGGACCGGGGAAACCTGTTCCTGGTCCCGCTCGACGACCGCCGCCGGTGGTATCGCTACCACCATCTGTTCGCTGACGTGCTGCAGGCGCGGCTGCTGGACGAGCAGCCCGGCCAGGTGCCGGACCTGCACCGGCGGGCGAGCGAATGGTATGAGCAGAACGGCGAGCTGTCCGAGGCCGTCCGCCACGCGCTGGCCGCCAGGGATTTCGAGCGAGCGGCCGACCTGGTCGAGCGGACGATCCCGGCCATGCGGAAGACCCGGCAGGAGGCCAGGCTGCGTGGCTGGCTGGAGGTGCTCCCCGGCGAAGTGGTCCAGGTCAGGCCGGTGCTCAGCGTTTACTTTGCCGGGGCCTTGCTGATAAGCGGCGAGCTGGAGGGAGTCGAGAGCCGGCTGCGGGACGCCGAGCGGTGGCTGGAGCCAGCGACAGGCGACGGTGAGGAACCCCCAGTCCCTTCGGCGCAGATGGTCGTCGCCGACGCGGAGGAATACCGCCGTCTCCCTGCGGTGATCCAGATGTACCGCGCCGGGCAGGCGCTGGCCCGGGGCGACGCACCCGGCACTGTCAGGCACGCCCAGCGGGCGATCGAGCTGGCGCTTGAGGACGACTATCTCTGCCGCGCTTCGGCAGCGGGGCTGCTGGGGCTCGTGTACTGGGGCAGCGGGGATCTGGAGGCCGGGCACCGGGCCTACTCCGCCTGCGTGGAGGGCCTGCGGCGGGCCGGGTTCGTCGCTGACATCCTGGGCTGCTCGATCGCGCTGGCGGACATCCGGAGCACGCAAGGCCGTCTGGGCGAGGCGCTGCGCACCTTCGAGCGGGCGTTGCAGCTCGCAGGTGAGCAAGGCGGGTCAGTGCTGCGGGGAACCGCGGACATGTACGTGGGCATGAGTGAGATCGCCCGCGAGCGCGATGACCTTCATGCCGCCACCCAGCTTCTGCTGCGCAGCCAGGAACTCGGCGAGCAGGCCGGGTTGCCGCAGAACCGGTACCGCTGGCGGGTGGCGATGGCCCGGGTACGGGAGGCCGAAGGAGATCTGCGCGGCGCGCTGGACCTGCTCAACGAGGCGGAGCGCGTCTATGTGAGCGACTTCTTCCCGCACGTCCGGCCTGTTCCGGCCTTGAGGGCCCGGGTCTGGATCGCGCAGGGCAGACTCGGTGAAGCTCTCGGCTGGGCGCGTGAGCAGGGCCTGTCCGTCGATGACGACCTCAGTTACCTGCGCGAGTTCGAGCACATCACCCTGGCCAGGCTGCTCCTGGCGCGGGACCAGGGCGAGCGTGCGGGGCGCTCTGCGCACGAGGCGGCCCGGCTCTTGGAGCGCCTGCTGCTGGCGGCGGAAGCGGGGGGCAGGACGGGACGCGTGATCGAGATCCTGGTGCTGCAGGCGCTCGCGCACCAGGCGCTGGGGGATATCCCGGCCGCGCTTGGCTTCCTGGACCGCGCGGTGACGGTGGCCGAGCCGGAGGGCTATGTCCGGGTCTTCGCAGATGAGGGGCCGCCGATGACCTCCCTGCTGAGAGCGGCCGCGAAACAGGGGACCAGGCCGGACTATGTCCGCCGGCTGCTGGCAGCCGCGAGCGGGATCGAGCACAACGGGCCCGCGGAGCAGGCCCTTATCGAGCCACTGAGCGAACGCGAGCTGGACGTGCTGCGGCTGCTCGGAAGCGAGCTGGACGGCCCGGCCATCGCCCGCGAGCTCATGGTGTCCCTGAACACCATGCGGACGCACACCAAGAACATCTACGCCAAACTCGCGGTGACCAACCGCCGGGCAGCGGTCCGCCGGGCCGCCGAACTCAACCTGCTGCCGCGAACCCATGCCCGCCGGGCTTGAGTCACCGGTCACGGTTCCCCAGCTCACACCGCCCACCGGCCACCCCCGAAGGCGGGCCATGCGATGAGCCGGGTGTCGTCACGGCCGTGAGCACGGTGCCCGGGACGTGGCGCGGGCCGCGCTCCGGCAACGGCGCTCCCGCCGCCTGAATCACCACGTCAATCACCAGGTGTGGTGATGCCCGCTCACCACATCCGCTCATAGCTTCCGATCAGACCCAGGAACGTTCGCAACGCCCCGCCGGAGATCCAGCCAGGCGGCAACAGCAAGAGGAGCACCATGAGCGCGATACAGGCCGGCCGCCATCAGAGTCCGGGTTGGTACGAGATCCGCGTCCAGGGGCACCTCGACACCCGGTGGGCCGCCTGGTTCGACGGGCTAGCCATCTCCCACGGCAGCGACGGCACCACCACCATCGAAGGCCCGGTAGCCGACCAGGCGGCGCTGCACGGCTTGCTCCAGAAAGTACGCGACCTGGGCCTGCCCCTGATCTCGGTCAATCACGCCGCCCCCGGCCAGCCCCCGGCGCGCGCCGCCGAGGCCCGATAACGCAGCAGCTTCACCAACAGGAGACCGATGTGGCCACCACCGCCCGAACCCCGGCAACCAAACCGCCGGCGAAAGGAGTCCCGATGAGCTCGACGAGGAAGACCGCGCTCGTCGCGGGTGTCTTCTACCTGATCACCTTCATCTCGATCCCCACACTCGCCCTCTACGGCCCGGTGAAGAACCACCGGGACTGGATCCTCAGCCCCGGCGGGCACACCGCGGTGCTCGTGGGCGGCTTCCTCGAGGTGATCGTCGCCCTCGCCGGCATCGGCACCGCCATCACGCTGTACCCGGTGGTCAGGCGGCAGAACGAAGCCACCGCGCTGGGCTTTGCCGCCGCCCGCGTCCTGGAAGCCGGCATGATCTTCACCGGGGTCGTCAGCCTCCTGTCGCTGGTGACCTTGCGGCAGCACCTGGGCGCAGCGGCCGGAGCAGATGCGGCCGCGCTCGTCACCACCGGCGCGTCGCACGTCGCGGTCTACAACTGGACATTCCTGCTCGGGCAAAGCCTCATGCCGGGCATCAACGCCCTGCTGCTTGGCTCGTTGATGTACCGGTCCCGCCTGGTGCCACGGGTCATCCCCGTGATCGGGCTCATCGGAGCCCCCCTGCTCATCGCCTCCGTATTCGCGACGATGTTCGGCGGCATCGGACAGTACTCCTCCCTGGGTGCGCTCGCCGCGCTCCCGGTGGCTGCCTGGGAGTTCTCGCTGGGCGTGTGGCTGGTCGTGAAGGGCTTCAGGCCCTCCCCGATCACCGCTGGAATGGCCGCCGCCACCACGCCGGCCGCCCGCCAGGACGTCACCGTCTGACCGCCAGCCAGCACGGCCGGGCCTGCACGGGCCCGGCCGTGCTGTGCTTACCGGACACGCTTGACGGGCAGCACTGCGAAAGCTCCGATGATGGCACAGAGTCCGGCGACCGCGTACAGCACGCCGTAGCTGCCGCCCCCCATCGCCAGGATGACCGGCGCGATCGCCGGCGCGAGGGAAAAGGGAAGAGCGCCGGCGATGTTGAACACGCCGAGATCCTTGGCGGCGTTGTCTTTGCCGGGCAGCACATCCACCACCAGCGCCAGGTCGACGGCCACGTACACGCCGAAGCCGAGCCCGCCGATGGCCATGCCGACGAGGAACCCGTTGACGTTACTGGCGATGGCGATCACAAACAACGCCAGGCCGTACACGATCGATGCGGTCAGGACGAAGATCTTCCGCCGGCCCGTTCGGTCAGAGAGCCTCCCGCCGATGAGGGATGCGGCGACGATGACGGCGGACTGGGCGAGCGTGCCCAGGAATATCTGCTGCGGAACGTCGGCCTGGGCGCTGCCGATCTTGTCTAGCAGGTAGTAGGCCTGGTAGGACGCCAGGAACGCGTAGGCCATAACGAACAGGAAGCGGCTGACGAAAACCCAGGCGAAGTCCGGGTCCTGCTGTGGGTTAACATAGAATATGCTGGCAAATTCTCGCAAT
>Ga0335081_10003244_pt1 | contig 25561 bp, 13 predicted proteins | sample Lox_Sample_35_FD_206713 | JGI IMG/M metagenome (GOLD analysis project Ga0335081, IMG submission 206713) | Soil microbial communities from Loxahatchee National Wildlife Refuge, Florida, United States - Lox_Sample_3.5 | ecosystem: Environmental > Terrestrial > Soil > Wetlands | place: USA...
GCGCGACGCGGCTTTGGCCATCGCGCTGGGGAACGGGCTGTTTCTGCACCGCACGCGCAAGGCGCGCGAGGCGGTTGTGTCGGCGGTGGAAGAAGCAGCGCACGAGCTGGGTCTGCTCTCCGAGGTCCTGGTGCGACTGGAGCAGGAGCAGTTTCACTCCCCGTTGCTGGCACACCTGCGCGAGTCTCTGGATGCCGAAGCCGCGCCACCGTCACGGCGCATCGCACGGCTCAACCGCCTGCTCGAGCGCCTCGATTCCCGCGATCACCTGGTGATCCGCATGCTGGAACCGTTTCTCCTGTGGACGATGCACGTGGCATTGGGAGTGGAGTATTGGCGACGCCATTCCGGAACGGCGGTGCGTCGCTGGCTCACCGCGACGGGCGAGATCGAGGCGCTATGTTGCTTCGCGAGCCATGCTTTTGATAACCCGGACGACCCGTTCCCCGAGTTCGCGGACGGCGCCGGGTGCCTGGAGGCGGACGCCGTGTGCCACCCCCTGATCCCCTCGGCGCGCGCGGTGCGCAACGATTTCCGCATCGGGGGGCCTCTGCGCGTGTACGTCGTAAGCGGGTCCAACATGTCGGGCAAGAGCACGCTGCTGCGGACGCTGGGCGTCAACGTGGTGCTGGCGCAGGCCGGCGCGCCGGTGCGGGCCAGGCGGTTGCGCCTTTCGCCGCTGGCGGTGGGCGCATCGATCCGGGTAACGGACTCCCTGCAGGGCGGCGTATCGCGCTTCTATGCCGAGATTCTACGAATCCGCCAGATCCTGGATGCCACGGCGCGGCCGCTGCCCGTGCTTTTCCTGATCGACGAGTTTCTGCACGGCACCAACTCGCACGACCGGCGCATCGGCGCGGAGGCACTAGTGCGCGGGTTGGTGGACCGCGGCGCCGTCGGCCTGATCACCACGCACGACCTGGCGCTGGCCGACATCGCGGAGGTGCTGGGCGAGCGCGCCGCGAACGTGCACTTCGAGGATCACTTGGAAAACGGCAAGGTGCTCTTTGATTACCGGTTGCGTCCCGGCGTGGTGCGCAAGAGCAACGCGATCGAGCTGATGCGCTCGGTAGGGCTGGAGATTTGACGAGCGAGGCGATTCGCGCTTTGGCCGCGGAGTGCGGGTTCGAGTTGGCGGGTGTGGCCGTGGCTGAGCCTGTAGCTGAGGCCGCTTGGTATCAGGAATGGGTGGAAGCCGGATACGCCGGCGAGATGGGGTATCTCACCGGCCGGCGCGCCGGCATGCGCAACGATCCGCGTTCTCTGCTGCCTTCGGCACGCTCGGTGATCTGCGTAGGCAAGCTCTACCACTCACCGTGGCCCTATTCCACGCAGTTCGACGACAACGAGCGTGCTTGGATTTCGCGCTATGCGTGGGGCGCCGACTATCACGACGTGGTCCGCCGCGGGCTCACGCGTCTCGAGGTTCTGCTTCGCGAGCAGGCCGGTCCATTCGACTCCAAGATCTGCGTGGACACAGCGCCCCTGCTAGAGCGAACCTATGCGCGCCAGGCCGGGCTGGGCTGGATCGGCAAGAACACTTGCCTGATCAACCAGCCATGGGGCTCGTGGTTTTTTCTGGGAGAGCTGCTGATATCGCTTGCGATCGAGCCGGACACGCCGCCGCCGGACCGGTGCGGTACGTGCCGCCGCTGCATCGACGCGTGTCCTACGCAAGCGATCGTCCCCGCTGGCTGGGGCGGCTACACCATCGACTCCCGGCTATGCATTTCGTACTTCACGATCGAGCTGCGCGGCCCGATCGGCGAGGCACAGCGAGCCGGCATCGGACCACACGTCTTCGGGTGCGACATCTGCCAGGACGTGTGCCCATGGAACCGGCGCGCGCCGGTGACATCCGAGCCTGGCTTTGCCGCGCGGCATTTCGCGCCGCCGTTGGAGAAACTCGCGGGGATCAGCGAGGGGGAATTCCGGGAGATGTTCCGCGGCACGCCTGTCACACGGGCGCGGTACTCGGGCTTCTTGCGAAACGTGGCGGTGGCGATGGCGAACAGTGGTTTGGCGCGGTTTCGTGAGCCTCTGGAAAAGCTGGCTGTGTCATTGGATGCGGTGGTAGCGGAGCACGCACGATGGGCGTTGGGGAGGATAGAAGGAAGCTGAGTGGGGCGGGCGATCGTTTTGTGTCGCCCGCCATTCGCGGACCACGAAAAACGATGGTCCGCGCCACAGGCTATTCGTACCGGAGTGCAACGACCGGGTCTACACGTGCAGCGCGGAGCGCGGGTGGAAGTGCGGCTGCGGTCGCCGCAAGCAGCAGGCAAGCCAGCGGCAAGGCCACGCTCCAGAAATCCGAGGGTTTCACTTCGAACAAGAGCGACGCCACGTACCGCGCCAGAGCAAAGCCGCCTGCCTGGCCAACGACAACGCCGATGGCAACGGTAAGCCCTACATCCGCAGTCACCATCCGGACAAGGGTGTAGACTGGCGCGCCCAGCGCGGCGCGGACGCCAATCTCCCTGGTCCGCCGGAGCACGGAATAGCTCAAGACCCCATAGAGTCCGATTGCGGCGAGCAGTACAGCTACCACGGCAAAGAAGCTCCCCAACAGCGCCAGCATGCGCTCCTGCACGATGGTGTCGTCGATCTGCGTGGATTGCAGCGTGACGCCGGTAACGCGCAGCGAGGCGTCCATTCGCTCGATTTCGCGGCGCAGACTGACGGCAACGGCCGACGGGTTGCCCGCGGTCCGCACCTCGACCGCGCCGCCCATGCCGGAAAGCGGCTGATAGATAGTGGGAGCGGAAGGTTCACGCAGGTTGTTGTACCTGGCGTCGCGGACGATCCCGACGATCTCCTCGGTTCCGAAGTTTCCCTCGTCATCCACCATGCGCTCGAAGCGCTCTCCCAGAGCGTCCTGGCCGGGAAAATACCGGCGAGCAAACGCCTGGTTGACAATCGCCGCGCTGGACGGGATTTGCCGGGTATCCGGTTCGGTGAAGTCCCGGCCGCTGAGCAGGGGAATCTGCATGGCGGTGAAGAACCCGGGAGAGACCGCGAGGAACTGCGGGCGGCTCGGTTCGACTCGCTGCCCTGGAAAGCGAACCGGAGGGCCGGCGATGGGTGTGGAAACGCCGCCAAGCAGCGACCACTGCGACATTCCCGCGGCCTGCACGCCGGAGAGCCCTCGCAGACGAGCAAGGAGTTGGGCCTGGAGAGAGAGCGCCTGCTCGCTTCTTACGGCCGGGCCTCCGGAATCGAGGCTGAAGAGCAGGACGTTCTTCGGGGAGAATCCCAGGTCGACAGTGGTGAGCTTGTGGAAAGAAATCAGGAGCAGGCCAGCCACAAAGAGCACCACAAAGCTGAAGCCCACCTGCGCGGCCAGCAGGGGCCGCAGCAATCCAACGCGCGCGGAGTGCCTGTCACTGCCCTCCTTCAGGGCCTCCACCGATGATGCTGCCGAGGCCCGTAGCGCCGGCGCGAGGCCGAACAGTACCGTGGTCAACAGGCCGAGGAAAGCGAGGAAGGACAACGCGCGGGCATCGGGGCTCACATCGAGGAACGCGGGAACGGCGGTGGTTCCCATGAGGCCGACCATGGGCGGGGTAATCCACGCCGCGAAAGCCAAGCCGATGACGCAGGCGGCGGCGGCGACCAGGCCGCTTTCGATGAGAACCTGCTGCACCAGCCGAACGCGGCCGGCGCCCAGAGCGGCGCGCATGGCCATCTCGCGGCGGCGCGCCGTTGCGCGGGCCATCAGAAGGTTGGCGACATTGGAACAGGCGATCAGCCATACCAGCCCGACAACTGCGGCCAATATCCAAAGGGGCCGTTCGAACTGCCAGCGGACCAGAGTCTCGTGCCCCTGGGCCGCCGATTTTACGTTGAGGCGCGCTTCGACGTATCGGGCGGCTTGCTCCGGGGAGACGCGTCCGCCGAGCAGGTCGGCGGCCCACTCCTTCCTGGAGTTGGCGAACACCGCCTGCAGCACCGCTCTCGCCTGCCCGGGCGCCACGCCGGGTTTGAGGCGGCCGCAAATCGCAAACGGCTCAAAGCCAGGATTTGACAGCGTCCGAGGCGGAGCGTACGTGGTCAGGGGCAACCAGAGGTCGTTGAGCCAGCCCGGTTCGGCGCCGCTAAAATCTCTCTGTGTGACCCCCACGATCTGGAACTGGGCGCCGTTGAGGCTGAACCACCGGCCGAGCACCGACGGGCTGCCGCCGAAGCGGCTCAGCCAGAAGGCGTAGCTCAGGACAGCCGCCGGGCGCTGTGCGCCGCGCTGATCATCGGCCGCCGTGAGCAAGCGCCCGAGCGCCGGGTGCACGCCCAGCACGGCCAGGCCATTCCCGGAGATCCACTGCACCCGCGCCTGTTCGGCGGCGGAGGGACTTGCCGAGTCGAAGGTCACGGACCGCAGCGGTCCCCAGACGGTCATGCCGAACAGCTCGACCTGCGAGGCGGCGGCCGCGCGAGCGCGCTCAAGAAAGGGATAGCTGAACCGATCCTCGTCGGGCGGCGCGCCCGGAAGAGCGCGCAATCTCGGGTAGGTGAACGTGACCAGGCGGTGCGGCTGGGGAACGGGTAGGGGACGGAGAACCAGGGCATCGATGATGGAGAATGCCGCGGTGGCTGCGCCGATGGCAAGCGAGAGCGAGAGCACCGCAGCGGCGGTTACAGCGCGTTCCCTGGACAGGATGCGGACACCGAAGCGAGCATCCTGGAGGAGCGATTCCAGCCAGGGAAACAGTTTGGCTTCGCGGCTGGACTCGCGCAGGGCCAGTTTGTTTCCGAAACGCCGCCGGGCAGCGAGGGCAGCCTGTTGGGGAGACCTCCCTGCGCGGACGAGGTCGGAGGCGCGCGCGTCGATATGGAATTGCAGCTCGTCGTTCAGATCGCGATCCAGTTGGCCGCTGCGAAAGACGTTCGCCAGCCGTGACAGCCACGACATGTTCGTTCCCTTAAGCCCTCTGCAACACGTGCCCCACGGCTGCTGTGACAGCCCGCCAGTGGGATTCTTCCTGCTCCAACTGCCTGCGCCCGGACGCGGTGATCTCGTAGAGCCGGGCGCGGCGGTGGTGCTCGGTGGTGACCCACTTGGCCTTGATCCAGCCCTCCTCTTCCATGCGGTGGAGCGCCGGGTAGAGCGAACCCTCTTCGACGCGGAGCATGTCGTCCGACATGGCTTCGATGTGGGCGGTGATCCCGTAGCCGTGGACCGGCCCCCGCCGCGCGAGTATTTTCAGGACCAGCAACGGAAGGGATCCTTGAAGCGCATCCTGGCGTGCCATACCAAGTTATCTCAGTAAGTAATCTAAGTATGGAGGGAATTGGCGGGGATGTCAAGCGTGTAGGGCGCGCAGTAGGCACGGGAGCTGCTTCTCAAGCGGCCAAGCGTCGCAATGAGTCGCGACGCGGCACGCACGAGTGCGTGCGCCACGGAGCGCTATTTGTGGACTTCGAGTTGCACCGGGCGCGCGACGGAGTCTACTTCCGGATCGTAATACTCGTAGGCGCGCGAGGGGAAGGTGCGGGCGCGGATCGGATACTTGGCGCGCAGGCGGAAGCGCAGCGTGACGGTGTCGCGCGGCGGGATGGAATCGAAATAGAGAATGGCCTGCGTGGCGGTGAGGTTGAATTTCTCCAGGCGTCCGCCTTTGCGGCCGGCGGTCTTTTCCTGGTAGTCCTGAAGATCCTCGTTGAGCAGGTCGAAACCGGGCGGGATGCCCAGGTCCACCATCACCATGTTGGCGGCTTTCGTGAGGTTGTTCCGGACGGTCGCGGTAGCGGTGGCGATATCGTCCTGTGCGAGCTGGGTGCGGTCGTAAGCCACGTCGATGGAAAGAGGCTCGCTCGCCGGCTTTTCGGTCCAGGGAATAAAGTAACGGCCGACCACCTGGTAGGCGAGCCCGCCCTTTCCCGTGAAACGAAGATCCACGGCATTGGCGCCTGCGGCATCGGGAACGGGGAAGACGAACTGGTGCAGTAGGTCGTTGTTGTCGGCGGTGAGCGTGAGGCTTTGGACGGGCTTGCCGTTGAGCGAGATCTCGACGGTGCCGCGGACATCGGCGGCGCCCTTTTCGGTGGAGAGCAGCAGCGCGCGCAGAGCCATGATGGTGGCTTGCGTGGTGCGCCAGGCGCCCGATGCGTCTTTATTGGCGGCAATGAAGTTGAGGGCCTTGCCCGCCGTGGCCGAGGCTTCGCCGGATTTCAGCAGAGCCTGCACGGCGAGCCCCGTGGTCTCGACCGCGGCGCTGGCGCCGGAGGCATAGACGCCGGTTTCCTGGGCATCCCACCAGACCTTGTCGTCCTTCTCCGTGCGCGCATCCAGAAGCAGGCCGACAGCGCGGCGCGTGAATTCGCGGTCTTTGGCATAATCGGCGACAAAGTTGGCCAGCACCGCCAGGGTGTAGGCATCCAGCTTCGAATCCATGTGCTGCTCCACATATTGACGGGCTTTCTCGACGGCCGGGCCCTGGTATCCGGTGTTCTCCAGCGCCCAGGCGACGTACGCGGTGATGCGCAGCAGGTCGGAATTGTAGCGGTTGGTGGCGCCCTCGTTGATGAAGGAGGTGTCGGGCTTCCAGCTTCCATCGGCCTGCTGCTGCGCGGCGAGCCATTGCTGCGTGCGCTGGATGACCTTCGGATCCACGTCGTGAACCTGCGACATGTCGAAGAACTCCATGAGGCCGTACGACGTGAGGATCTTGTTGGCGGGCGCCTGTCCGAACCAGGAAAAACCACCGCCGGGCACTTCGAAGGTGAGCAGCCGCTGGTAGCCGTTGGTGATGAAGCCTTCGGCCTTGGCGTGCACCTCGGGAGTCAGCTTTTTGGTGCGCTTCATGTAATCGAGCGCCAGCACGTTGGGATACGTGGCGGACGAAGTCTGCTCGAAGCAGCCGAAGGGCATGCGGAGCAGGCTGTCCATGCCTTCAATGACCTGGCTCAGCGGGCCGGGATAGAGGCGGACGAAGATCTTGCCGGCTTCGGGGATGGCGGCGGAGGGGAAGCTCAGTTCGTGGCGCATGGAGGTTTCCAGGCGGCCGTTGAAGACGATGTTCTGCTCGCGGCCGTTGGGCACGACTTCAATTTCCCGGACCACGATATCGGCGCGGTCCTTCAGGCGCGCGTTGAGCGTGAGCTTGAATTTGCCGATGCGGGTGGCTTCGAGCGAGAACTGCGATCCGCCCACGCGACCGGAATCGACGGCGACGGATTTTGCGGGCACGTCGTCGACCAGGCGGAACCAGTCGGCGGGCTGCAGTTGCAGGCTGACGTCGCCGGCCGCGCCGGAGTAATTGTAGACGGCGACGGGCAGAGAGACACGGTCACCTTGGGTGAGGGTGACGGGAAGGTCGAGATCGACGAAGAAATCCTGGAAGACCTTGAGGCTGGACGTGCCGCTGCCGAGGGCGCCGTGCGGCGTGGAGGCCATCATGGCCATGCGCCAGGTGGTGATGGAATCGGCCAGGGGGATGGAGATGGTGGCCGATCCAGTTTGGTCGGTGATGATTTCGGGATTGATGTAGAGGGCTTCGGGGAAATAGGAGCGGACGCGGGGGGCGGACGGGGCGGGCTCGTCCACGGCGAGAGCGGCGGTGCGGGCGGTAATCTTAGCCAGCGGCACAGCGAACTGTGGTGGTGGGGGCGAGGGTGCGCCGTTCACTGCGATACCGCCCAGGACGCCGCCGGCGACACCACCCAGCATGAATTTGCCGCCGCCAACACCGCCGCCATGCCCGGCTCCGATGCCACCGCCGCTGCCAAACCCCATGTTTTCCGCCACCACGATGGACTGCGCCACCGAATCCACTTTCAGGGTCGCTGTCAACACGGCGCGGTCGCGCACCTTGAGGCTGACCTCATGCGAGGCGATCTGGAATCCCGCCGATGAGACTTCGACCTGGTACGTGCCGGCCGGCAGCCCGGACAGGCTGAATTGCCCGCCGGCATTCGGCCTGGCAGTCCGCACCTTTCCGGTGGCGATGTCGCGCGCTTTAATCGTCGCATCCAGGACGGCCGCTCCGGTCTGGTCCTTCACCGATCCCGCGATTTCCGCGAGGCCGTTGAAAGGGCCGCGATCGTGTTCGATCTCGACCTCGACGGAGCCGGTACCAGGCTTGCCCACGGACCCGCCCTTGCGCACCTCGACCGTCGCCACCAGATCGTCTGCGGTATAGAGACGTTTGTCCGCGCCCGCGCTGCGAACCAGGTAGTACGTGCCTTGCGGCACCCAGTTGATTCGCTCCACGCGGAGCTCATTGCCCCATGGGTCGTGGAACTCGGGGCCGCTGACCTGGATGAGATCGCCAGTCTGGCGATAAACGTTGGTGAGAGCCGGCTCCAGCTTCCGCACCTGTGCGGCGAACTGCGACTGGTAGCGCTGGTAATACTCCGCGAATTTCGTCTGCGGCACGGTGCGGCCGAATTCGGTCTCGAACTTGTTGGTATTCACCATCTCGGTGGCCGCAAAGAGCGCCCGCGCGGCGCGGTCCTGCTGCCCGGCCTTGCCCGCCGTGGTGATGATTTCCGGCATGCCGAAGGAGTGGATCTCGTAGCGCGGTTTCATGACTTCCTGCTCGAGGTAGAAGAAGACCTTGGCAAAGCCCGGCTGCTTTTCTGCCAGGGCGAACACCGCTTCGTCCACCACCTGCAGCCCCAGTGCGGCCTGCACGCCTTCGCCCTTGCCGTTGGTCACGCGAAAGCGGATGCGGGCGTCGTCCCCGGGCTTGTAGACCTGGGCGTCCGCAGTGGCTTCGACCTTGAGCTCATCGGCGGGCTGCACAAAGACGAGGCGATGGTCGGCGACAGGGCGCGCGTCGCGGCCGAACAGGTAGGCATTGAAGTCGAGCGTGCCGGCGAGCGAAGGCGTGGCGGTGAGCGCCAGTTCCGCCTGGCCGTTGACGATATCGACGTCGCGGGTGAGAACCGTCTGCCCTTCCTTGATTACGTCGATATAGGCGGCGCCGCGCTCCCTGGTGGAAAAGACGCGCAGGACGATGCGGTCGCCAGCACGATAGACGGCCCGCTCGGTGCGCAGGAGAATCTGGTCGGAACCGTTGCGGGATTGCAGAGGAACGGTGGCGGAGATGTGGTTTCCGTGCCGGTCCCTGGCTTCGATCTGCAGGGACTGCAGCCCGGCATCGGCCCGCAGAGGAACTACTGCCACGCCTGCGTCGTCGGTGGTTGCCGTGAGGTCGGCAACTTCCGGGACGTGCGCCGTGATATCGGTCACTGCCGGCTTGCCGTCGGCGTAAGAGGTCAGAATGAAGACCTGGTTGTCGAGATTGGGAACCAGCGTGCCTCCCTCGGGAACGGCCGTGACGAGCAGCGGCGATTGGCTGACGGTAATGGGTTCGCCGCGAGACTCGGAGTGGCCGGCGGAATCTTTCACCGTAGCCTCGACTAGCACGCGGGCCGCGCCCTGGTTTAGCGGGCGTCCGGCGAAGTAAGTGGGTAACTTGAAGTCGAAGTGATAGGAGCCGTCGTTGTCGGTTCTGCCCTGCGCGGAGCCGGCGTCGAACATCGCGACGTCCATACCGGAGGCTTTCACGGTGATCTCGGCGCTATCGACTGGTTTGCCGAAGAAGTAGTTGGCGCGGACGGTGCCGGTCACGTGATCGCCGGGGCGGTAGCCGTGGCGGACCTCGTTGTCTTTCCCGGCGAACTCCACGGCCACTTTGAACTTGGGCAGCACGTAGCGTTCGACGTTCAGGGCCAGTTCGGCGGTGTTCCGGTTGACCGAGTCGGCTTCGTCCATGAGGGCGCGAAGGTGGTACGTCCCGAGGTTCACTTCGTCGGCGAGAGTAAACTCCGCCGCCGCGACGCCGAACTTGTCGGTCCGGGTCGTCTTTCGGAAGACCTTGTTGCCCCGTGAGTCCTCCACTTCGAAGGTCAGGTTACGATTCGCGACGGCTTCGTGGCTGGCGCGGTCCAGCGCCAGGGCCCGCGCGTGGATGGTCTGGCCCGGTTGGTAGATGGGCTTCTCGGTGGTGAGCAGCATGGAAGCCTTGGATGCTAGGTGAACCTGCTGGGTGTATTCCGCGGACCCGATCGCCGTATCGACGACATAGTGGAGTGGGTACGTCCCGGTTAACTCGACGGGAAGGCGGAATTGCGCCTCCGTAGTGCCGCGGCGGTCCAAGGAACCGGTGAAGAGAAGGCGGCTTTTCTGGCCGGGAGCTGGCAAGTCGATTTTGACTGTGCCGGGGCCGGCGATGGCCTCGTTCTTTGAATCCGTCACGATAAGGCGCACAGCCGCCTGGCCGCCGCTCAGGTACGATTGCTGGCCGAGAACATGAATCACCGGCGTGCGTAAGATCTCTGAGATGGATTCGGCGCCCTCAATAGGGGCGGCTTTGCTGTCACTATAGGCAAAGTGGTATCGCAGGCGGTGCCAGACCAGCTCATCCAGGGTTAGTGTCTTTGTCAGAGTGATGCTCTCGTGCCAGTATCCATTCTTCTCGTCCAGCTGTATGGACCGTTCGAGCCGGCCCAGGATTTCATCTTCCGGACTCAGGACTTCGACGCTAAGTTGTCCTGGCCCGTTATGGGCCGTGTGATAGGGAATGGATACATGTAGAATGCCGCGCGAATAAGTGGCAGCGGCCGAGTCGCTGCCGGCCGCGAGCGCCTCTGGAGAAACTTCCAGGAGCATGGCAGCCCCAATTAGCAGCAGCACAACAAGAAAGAACAACCAGAATCCAGGTAGTATGACCTGGCGATTGCAGGGCTTCATGAGGCGCCTCCTGCCGACTCTTTCGGCGTAGCAATGCGCGGCACGGTTACATGCGCCGGCAGCGACACACTGTGACGTGAAATTCCCACGTCACACATTGCGCGCTTCGGAAGATTGGACCCCAACGGCGTCCTGATAGTTCCCGAAACAGCGTAGTAGGCGGCGTTGTAATTGATTGAACGCTGCACAACGCGATGAGAACATGCTGGCTTCCTGGCCGCCGTGCTTCACGCATCCAATGGGCCAGTTTCACGAGTTGCTCTCCGGGATAGGAATGCCGCTGAAGGGCGGGTCCTTTCAGAGCGATCGTTGCGCCTAAATCGGAAACGCTCTACAAGCCGGGTGACGGCTCTGGCGGATTCGTGCCGAGCGGACCCAAGGCATACAGTACGGCGGCCTTAAGACGCGGCAGATCATCCTGGATCGTCTTCCAAATCACAGCCAACTCAGTCCGCTCATATTGGTGGCGCAGCCAGTTCCCCATGCCCCTGATCTCCCGCCATGGCAGGCCTGGACACCGTGTTTCGGCGTTGCTTCCGAGACGGACAGCCGCTTCGCTAACTACCTGCAGTTTGCGCTCAACAGCAGCGACGGTCTTCGGGTCCACTCGGAACGCCTCGAAATCCATGCCGGCGGTGAACGTCTCGATCATGCCGATGGCGTCTGCGATGTCGCGCAGCGAACTGTCAGCATCCCCAAAAAGGCAAGCACGGCCTCGCGCGTTACCCGTTCACGAAGGTGGTCTTTAAGGGCCTTCGCGGACGTCAGGTCAACCGGAACGCCAAGGATATCGACGAGCCGATTCTCTAAACCCACGATGTCCAACAGCGAGAATTGCTTCGAGGCATCGAACTCGGCAATCAGATCCACGTCTGACTCTGGTGATTCGTCGCCACGGGCGACGGAACCAAACAGGGATAGCCGCACGAATCCGGCGGCCTTCAGTTCCTGTTCATATTCGCGCAACTTAGCTATTACGGTCGACCTGTCCATGACACGACCCTGTCCCACATTTTCGCGCAACTCAACAGCGCCGAGATCGACATACGTCAAGGAAGGAGATAGGCCGCATGCGGGAACGAAACTGTTCAACCCAGATCGCCCAACCCCGCAGCCGCCACATGATGTTCCTCTCCCAGCGTAAACCGGATTGGGTCGACCTCCTGAAGCGGTTTGGGGAACGCCTTTGGCGCAGAGGCGGCGCCCCTATTCCTGGCGCAGGGCGCTGATCGGGTCGACGCGGCTGGCGCGCCGGGCGGGGAGGAAACTCGCAATCAGCGCGGCCACCACCAGCACCACTGCCATGACGGCGAAAGTCGCGAGGCCCGTACTCTGCACTCCCTGCACCAGCCGCCCGATCGCACGTCCGGCTGCAAGCGACGCAGCCAGCCCCAAGCCTATGCCCACCGCTACCATTCCGAGGCTCTGCCGTAACACCAGCCGCACCACGTCGGTGGCCGTCGCCCCCAGCGCCACGCGCACGCCGATTTCCGGCACGCGCCGGCTGGTCAAGTAGGCCAGCACGCCATAGATGCCGAGGCAGGCGAGCAGCAAAGCCAGGCCGGCGAAGATTCCAAACAGCAGCAGAAGAAAACGATGCAGAGCCAGCGAGGCGGCGGCGAGGTGCTCCATGGTGCGCACCTCGTAGATCACCTGGTCGCCGGTTGCGGCGCTAACCGCGTGCCGCAGCGGTTCCGCCACACTCAGTGGGGCAACATCGGTTCGCACGGCAATCGACATCAGCTCCGACCAACGCCGCAGCAACTGGTCCGGCACCTGCGCGAACGGATAGTAAAGCTGCGCGCGCACCTTGGCCTGGTCGTCGCCCGCCGGTCCCCAATACCGGACATGATCCACTACGCCGACTACCCGCACCGGGTCGGAGCCCATGCCGATCCAGAGGTGCTGCCCGAGGACGTTCCGTCCGCCGAATGCCTGTTGCGCCATCACGTCGTCGATCACCACCACGCCTTCATTGCCCAGGCGGTCCTGGTCATCGAAGAATCGCCCCTGCCGCAGCGTGATGCCCATGACCTTCAGATAATCCGGCGTCACGCTGGTGGCCGATGCCTGCGGCTGCTGGTTTTCCGGCGGCTCCGCCGGCGTGGTCCAATAGCCGATTTCGTTGTTCCCTTCCCGCATCGGGACGGTATCCACGATCGCCGCCGCTTGCACTCCCGGCACGCGCCGCGCGCGATCCAGTGTGTCCTGCCAGGCCGCGCGCGTTCGCGCGGGGTTGGTCAAAGTGCTTGGTGCGAGCGCCGTCCGGGCGGTCAGGAGGTTGTGGACGTTTACCCCCGGATCGAGGGACGCAAGCCGCAACAGCGTGCGGCCGAGCATGCCGGCAGAGACCAGAAGCACCACGGCCAGGGCGATCTCGCAAATCACAAATCCGCTGTGCAGCCGGCGCGAGCTGGCGCCAACCGTCCGCCCGCCGGCCCGCAGTGCTTGTTCCAGTTGGCCGGTGGGAGCGCGCAGTGCCGGAGCCAGCCCGAAAAGAAGACCGCACGCCAGCGAGACTCCCAGCGCGAACAACAGAACCTGCCAATTAAGCTGGATCTCTTCGGCGCGCGGCAATTCGCCGGGCCAGAATGCTACAAACGGTCCGATGCCGCCCACCGCAACAAGAATGCCGAGTAAGCCGCCGGAGAGCCCCAACACCGCGCTCTCCGTCAGGCACTGGCGCGTCAACCGGGCGCGGCCGGCCCCCAGCGCGACGCGCATGGCCAGTTCGCGCTCGCGGGAAACCGCGCGCGCCAGCAGCAGGCTGGCGATATTGGCGCACGCAATCAGCAGCACCAGGCTGACCGCGCCCAGCAGCAGCCAGAGCGTGGATTTGACATCGTCGACATTCACATGCAGCGGCTCCGTGATGAAGATGCGGCCTTTGTTCGACTTCGGGAATTGTTCTTCCAGATGGCGGCCGATCAAGGCCAGTTCCGTGCGCGCCTGCGCCGTAGTGACACCGGGATTGAGGCGCCCCACTCCCTGAATGCCGTGAATTGCGCGATTCTGCAAGCGCGGATCGGAGTTCTGACCGAGCAGCGTGAACACATCTTCTTCATCGCCCAACAGACGGAAGCTCGCCGGCGTGATCCCGATCACGGTGTATGGCTTTTCTTCGAGCACCATTTGCATGCCGATGGCCGCGGGGTTTCCGCCAAAACGGCGCTGCCACAAGCCGTAACTGATGATGGCGACGGGCGGCGCGCCGGGCCGGTCTTCGTCGGAACGGAACGCGCGCCCTCGCGAGAGGGTTACACCCAGGACCGAAAACAGGTTGGAGGAAACCAGGATGCCGTTTACGTTCTCGGGTTCCCCAGGCTTGCTCACCGTGCCGCCGCTGAAGTAGCGCCAGCCCGCGAGATCGAGAGAGCTGCTCTCGCGCTGGCAATCCAGAAAGTTGGGGTATGTCAGTGTCCACAGGTTGCCCATGTGGGTGCTCCAGCTCGTCTGTTCCCACACTCTGACCAAGCGGTCCGGCTGCCGGTAGGGCAGCGGCTTGAGCAGTACCCCGTCGATCACAGTGAACATGACGGTCGTGGCTGCGATGCCCAGCGCCAGCGTGCCGAGCGTAACCGCCGTGAACCCGAGCTTCTGCCGCATGGTGCGAAGGGTGTAGCGGAAGTCCTGCCACAGGTCCTCCAGCCCGCGCGTGCCGCGTGCATCGCGGCATTCCTCTTTCACTTGCTCCGGGCCGCCGAGCTCCAGCCGGGCCAGCCGCCGCGCTTCCGCGCTATCGTGCCCTCGCGCCATCAGATCCGCGATGCGTTCATCCAAGTGGAAACGCAGCTCCCTGTCAAGCTGCTCCTCCATCTGCCTTCGTCGCACCAGGCGCTGCCACCAGCTCATTGCGCAGTCCTTTCAGACATTCCGAGGATGAGCCCAATGGCCTCGGTCAAACGCTGCCAACTGGCGGCTTCGGTTTCGAGCGCAGCCCGCCCTTTGCGCGTCAGGCGGTAGAACTTGGCCTCACGGCCGGTTCCGGACTCCTTCCAGTCGGCAGCCAGAAGGCCGCGGTTCTCGAGCCGGTGCAACGCCGGATAGAGGGAGCCTTGCGGAACCTGGACCACATCGCGCGAGACCTGTTGCAGGCGCTGCGCGATGGCGTATCCGTGCATGGGGCCCAGCGCGACCACTTTCAGGATCAGCAGGTCCAGGGTGCCTTGCGGGAGATCGGACTTGGGTGGCATTCGTATACCTCGAACTTCTACAGGTTTACCACATGATATGCAGAAGCGCAAGGTATGGCGGAGCAGCCGAGTTGGGATTGCCTCCGCTCGCTAACGCGGCTCTGAGGGTTTCGCGCAGGGTTGACGGCAGCGTCTGCCCTTCCAGTTCCGTAACGGCGCTGTCATGCGCGGATTCGCGAGATTCTGCGATCATAATGAGTTGCGTCTCCGAAGACTGATTCCGATCCTCTCCCTCGTCCTTCCGCTTCACGGGCAGGTTCCCGCGTCCGAAAACTGGAACCTCTATTACCAGGCGACTTCCATCGGCCAATATCATGGGAGCTTCCGCTCGCCCTATGCCGACAACTTCAGCTTGCAAGGTCATCCGGAAGCCGAGGCTTCCCTCACTACCACGCTCTTTTTCGCGTACCGCCCGGCGCGCAACACCCAGTTCTACTTCGATCCGGAGGTCGCGGGCGGCCGTGGATTCAGCGGCGTAGACGGCCTCGCTAACCCCACCAACGGCGAGTTGCCACGCGTCGCCAGCGCCACCCCCAAGCCGTATCTCGCGCGGCTATATGTAACCCAGGATTTCGCCCTGGGCGACGGCTGCGAAGCCACCGAGAGCGACGAGAACCAGCTCGCCGGCTGCCGGCCGATGACGCGGTATTCGATCAGCGCCGGCCGCTTCACCGTCACCGACTTTTTCGACGACAATCGCTACAGCCACGACCCGCGCACCCAATTCATCGGTTGGGCCGTCATGTACAACGGCGCTTGGGACTATCCCGCTGATACTCGCGGCTACACCTGGGGCTGGGTGCACGAACTGCACATGCGGCGCTGGTCGCTGCGCTACGCCAGTGCCGCGATGCCACGCGTGGCCAACGGTCTGCGCTTCGACCGCAGGCTGTTTGTGAACCGCTCCGATATGTTCGAGGGCGAAGTGCGCGGCAAGCTCCATGATCACGAGGGCACCCTTCGGATTCTCAGCTACCTCAACCACGCCGACATGGGGAACTACGCGGACGCGCTGCGGCTCGCGCAACAGACCGGCGGTCAACCGGACGTCACAGCCACGCGCCGCAACGGCACCGTGAAGTACGGTTTCGGCGTCAGCGCGGACCAGGAGCTGACCAAAGACGTGGGGATCTTCGGGCGCCTGGGATGGAGCGACGGCAAGACGGAAAGCTTCGCCTTCACCACTATCGACCGGCTGGCTACCGCGGGCGTGTCGGTGAAGGGCTCGCGGTGGAAACGGCCCGACGACACGGTGGGCACGGAGATGACTGTCGCCGGCATCTCGGGCGTGCATGCCACGTACCTGGCGCGCGGCGGCTTCGACTTTTTGATCGGGGATGGCGCCCTGCGGTACGGCCCCGAGTACGCTTGGGAGAGCTACTATTCCGCGCGCCTGTTCGCTGGCGTCTTCGTCAGCGTCGACGCGCAGCACTACGTCAATCCGGCATACAATCGCGACCGCGGTCCGCTCTGGGCCGGTACGCTACGATTACATATAGAGACGGGCAAGAAATGAAAGCCCTGGCGGCGATCGTCGGTTTGTCGTGGCTTGTCCCTCTCGCCGCCGCGCCCCTCCCCCGCCCTTTCACGGTCGAGCACTACGACGTCCGGATCACGGCGGACCTCGCGGCCAAACAAGTGGCCGGGGAAGTTACCATGCGGATCGCCAGCCGCATCGAGCGCCTGAGCGCCGTGGAACTGGATGCCGGCGACCTGGAAGTCACGCGCGTGACGGAGGGACAGGCAGTCGCTTACTTCGAGCGCAAGGGGAAGCTGCTGATCGTGGTGCTCGGCAACCCGGCCCGCAACGAAGAGCGCCGCACTCTGACCATCCGGTACACTGCGAAACCGGCTAAAGGCCTCGTCTTCTTCCCCGACCAGGTCTACACGTCGTTCTTCACCAGCGACTGGATGCCGTGCGACGACCGGCCGGACGATCCCGCCACGTTGCGCCTCACGATCGAGCCGCCGCCCAACACCAAGGTGGCGGCCAGCGGCCGCTTCGATGGCGCCGCCTGGGTTGTTGACACGCCCACTCCAACTTTCTTATTCGCATTCGCGGCAGGCAACTTCGCCGAGAGCACCGCCGAAGCGAACGGCGTGAAACTGCGCGTGCTGGGCAAGGCTGACGTTTTCGAGACCACCGGCGCTGCCCTGCGCTTCCTCGCCGACCGCTCCGGCAAACCGTACCCGGGCGATACCTATACCCAGGTTTTCGCGCACGGCCAGGTGGAACAGGAAGCCGTGGGCCTCACGCTCCTCCCGGAGTCATATATCGAAAAACTAGCCAAGCAACCGGACGACCTATGGCTGCTGGTGCACGAACTCGCGCACCAGTGGTACGGCATCGGGATTCCGGCGAAAGACTGGTCCGACTTCTGGCTGAGCGAGGGCATGGCCACGTTCCTGGCCGATGCTTTCCTGGAACAGCGCTGCGGCAAGGCACGCTACGACCACGAGATCGAGCAATCGCACGCCACCTATGAATCCTTGCGTAACCAGGGCAAGGACCGGCCGCTCTATTACACGGATTGGCAGACCCCCCAGCAGGCCGGAGGCCGGATCCCTTACGACAAAGGTGCCTGGGTGTTGGCCGAGTTGCGCCGGCAGCTCACCGACGAAGTGTTCTGGAAGGGCCTTCGCCTCTACACCAGCGAGCACTGGGGCACCGCCGTCACTTCGACAGATTTCCAGCAGTCCATGCAAGCGGCCGCCGGAAAAGACCTGACCAAGTTTTTCGAGCGCTGGGTGTATTAGTGGGATAACACTCCCGCGTTGTCCCGGCGAGCGCATCTCGCACCGCTGGTTTACTCCTACGAAAGCAGCCGCCTAACCCGTTGATTCTGCGTGAAGGGGTGTCGGCGACTTTCATCCTTCGTTGCGGTCCACAGGACCATGGTTTACTCGTACCGCAGCGCCTCCAACGGGCTGACGCGGGACGCCCGGCGCGTCGGCACGTAGCCGGCAGCGGCCGCTGCCAATGACAAAGCGAGCGCGGCGCCCGCCACAACCGCTGCGTCGAATGCTTCGACCCCGAAAAGCTGGCTCTTCGTGTACCGCGCGAGCACCAGGCCCGCCGGCACTCCGGTTACCAGTCCGGCCCCCAGAATCCACGCGAGTTCCCGGGCCACCATGCCGCGAATATTGCGCGGGGCGGCGCCCAGAGCCATGCGGATGCCGATCTCGCGCGTTCGCCGCGTCACCGAGTGCGCCATCACACCGTAGAGGCCGAGCATCGCCAATGCCGTCGCCAGGATCGCAAAAACCGCCGCAAGTTGCAGAACGATGCGGTCCGCCAGGATGTTGTCGGCAATCTGCTCTTCCATCGTGCGCAGGCTCTCCGGCGGCAAATCGCGGTCGATCGACGCCAGTATGCGCCGCATCTGCTGAGTCATCTTCCCCTCCGGCAAACCCGACCGTACGTAGAACTCCAGCCCGGTGATGTTTTCGTCTTGCCGCCACGGTATATAAAACATTGCCGGCGGCGTCTGTTTTACGCCCGAATAATGGCTGTCTTTCACCACTCCCACGATCTCCGCCGGCTTGGGTCCGTCGAAAAAGAAGCGGGCCCCGATCGGGATGCGGCCTTCCAGAAAACGTTTCACGAAAGCCTCGTTGACGAGCGCCACCCTGGGCGCGCCCAGGTTATCCCTGTCCGTGAATTCGCGGCCCACAATCAGCGGGATCCCCATTTTGCCGAAGAATCCCGGCCCCACCTCGTTATAGCGGGCATTCGGATCGGCATTGGAAGTTCTGGCGCCTTCAACTGTGATGTCCGTGCCATAGTTGCTCCCGGAAATCAGCGGCACCATGGCGGCCGCCACGCTGCGCGCGCCGGGAATCGCGGCCATCTCGGTCTCGATCCGCTCGAAGAGCGCGCGGATCTGGTCCTCCTTGTACCCGTTGCGGGCCGGCTTCACCGAAAACCCGATGAGGTTCTCGGTCCGCATCCCCAGGTCGACGTGCAAGAGGTTCACCAGGCTTTTGAGGAACAGACCGGTGGGGATCAGCAGGATGGCCGAGATCATCACCTGGGCGCACACCAGGATGCGGCGCACGCGCGCCGTACTCCTGGTTCCCGAGGACTGGCCCGATTCGTCCTTCAGGGTGGTGGCCAGCGGAGCCCGTGCGCCTTCCCAGGCCGGATAGAGGCCGAACATCAGCCCGGTAACGGCGGAGAGGCCCAGGCCGAAGAACAGCATGGGCCAGTTCAGGCTGGCGCTGAGGTAGTGGATCGGTCCCTCCGTCGAGAGTTGGGAGAGGAGGAGTTTCACCGTGATCCCGGCGAATGCGAGACCGGCCACGCCGCCGGCCAGAGCCAGGAGCACCGCTTCCCACAGCATCTGGCCCATCAGGTCTCCACGCCCCGCCCCCATCGCCGTGCGGATCGTCATTTCGCGGCGCCGCTGCGCCGAGCGCGCCAGCAGCAGGTTGGCGGCATTCGCCATGGCGATCAGCAGCACCATGCCGGTGGCGCACATCAGAATGATGAGCGGCGTCTTGCTCTCGTCGCGCATGCTGCTCTGGCCCTGGCTGCCGTCTTTCAGGGTGAGGCGCGACGCGAGGAAGCGCTGGATCTGCTCTTGATAGTAAAAGCGGGGCTGTTTCGATTGCTCCTCGACAAGCCCGGCGTAAACGCCGTTCAGGGCGGCCGCCGCCCGTGCACGGGTGGTTCCGGGTTGCAGCCGGGCGAACAGATACAGGTAGTAGTCGTCCCAGCGCTCGACGCCGTTCCAGTGCGGCGTCAACAGTGGTTTGAAGGTGAGCGGAACGAAGGCCGCGGGTTCTTGGCCCAGCGTCGTGCTGGTGAAGCCCTTGGGCGCTATGCCGACGATGGTGAAAGTCTGGCCATTCACCCTGATCGGCTGGTTGAGAACGCTGGGTTCGCCGCCCAGGTGGTCCAACCAGTATCCGTAACTGATCACCGCGACGGGATTGCCTGCGCCAGTGTCGTCCGCGGGTCCGATGGTGCGGCCCAGGAGCGGGCGCACACCCAGGACCGGGAAGTATCCGCCGGAAACAATCATGACCTGCGCGGGCAGAGTCGATTTCAGGAACGACAGGTTGGCGCCGAATGGGTAGAACGCGGCCACGCCCGTTACGCCCTGCGGGTGCCTTTCCAACTGGCGGAACATGGGATAGCTGAAGATGTGGTCCATGCCGCCGGAATCGCCCGTACGGCTGCTGCCGCCCTTGAATTCCTCGGGAGCAGTGAGCACCACTAATTCTTCGGGATGCGGGACGGGCAGGGTGTCGAGCAGGATCTGGTGCATGAGCGAGAAGATCGCGGTATTGGCCCCGATTCCAAGGCCGATAGAGAGGATCACGATCAGGCTCAGCAGCGGCGCCTTCACCAGGCTGCGAAAAGCAGAGCGTACGCGTGCCATACACTCTTTATACTCCGGCGATGGGGAAAGGATACGGGGATTCGCCAGCTCCAGCAGGGCCCCGTGAGGGCTTCGCCGGCCCGCCCCCGCATCCTTTTTCAGGCCTGCTCTACCTTCACCTTCCCCAATAACTTTCCCAGCACCTTCAACGCCTGATCGATTTCCTTCTCCGTCACGTTGTACGGCGGCAGGAAACGCAGCACCTTCTCATGGGTGCAATTGAACAGCAGCCCTTCGGCTATGCCGTCCAGCACCAGCTGCTTGCCCGGCACCGCCAGCTCCAAGCCCAGCATCAGCCCGAATCCGCGCACTTCTTTGATGACCGCATGCTTCCGCGCCAGTTCATTGAGTTGGACGTGGAAATATCCACCCACTTCCTGAATGTGCAGCAGCAGTTCCTCCAGGATGTCGAGAAACTCCAGCGCCACGCGGCAGGCGAGCGGTCCGCCGCCGAACGTAGTGCCGTGCATACCCGGTTTGATGGCCGCGGCCGCTTTCTCGTTTGCCAGAATGAAGCCAAGCGGAATCCCGCACGCGATTGGTTTGGCCGCCACCACCACGTCCGGCAGAATCACCGGTGTGGTGCGCTGGTATGCGAAATAAGTGCCGGGACGTCCCACGCCGCACTGTGTCTCGTCGGCAATCAACAAGGCGTTGTGACGGTCCGCCAACTCGCGCGCCCTGGCCAGGTATTCGTGGGTCAGTGGATTGATGCCGCCCTCGCCCTGGATCAACTCCACGATCATGCCGGCCGTGCGCTCGTTGAATGCAGTCTCCAAGGCGCCGATATCGTTGACCGGAACGAAACGGGCGCCCGGAACCAGGGGCTCAAAGTCCGTGCGGTACTTCCCCTGCCCGGTCACCGAAAGCGCGCCCATGGACCGCCCGTGAAAAGAATTGTCCAGCGAGATGATTTCAAACTTATCCGGGTGAATCGCGCGGCCGTGAGCATGCGCCATCTTGAGCGCGCCTTCGACCGATTCCGTGCCGGTATTGGAGAAGAACGCGCGCGCGAGCCCGCTGATCTTGGTCAACCTTTTCGCCAGTTGGCCCTGATACTGGTGGTAATAAAGGTTGGAGGAATGGATGAGCAACCCGGCCTGCTCACGAATCACTTTCACAATCCGGGGATGCGCGTGTCCCAGCGCATTGACGCCAATGCCGGTGATGAAGTCGAGATAGCGGCGGCCTTCCAGGTCGTAGACGTATGAGCCTTTCCCGCGGGCCAGTACCAGGGGATAACGCGCATAATTCTGGAGTAAGTGCTCCCGCTCGAGGTCCATCGTAGCCTGGGCGGAGCTTTCCACAACAGGAGGAGGGCCGCTCGTCATTTCCTCATAATAGCGCGCGATTGGGACGTGCTTGGATTGTGTTTCTGCTTGCGGGTTGAAGCAGCCAAGCTGCCTGACAACAAGCCAGCGTTCGCCTGGCGCGGGACCGCGCCGGACCCGATAGGGGTGCTACCGGAATGCGTTTCAAAAGGTTCTCCGGAGACGGGCGACCATTAGCCATCGCCCGTCCCACGGAGGTTCAGGACTAGAAAATCCTCTGGTGTACGCGATCTACGGAGAATTCCATGCCGGCGCTGTGGCAAGCGGTGCAACTCTCGCCGAGGATCGTGGTGTTGGCAAGGGCATGGGAAGCAGTGCCGATGTCGTCGTGGCAGCCCTGGCAAGCAGCGGAGATCGGAGGCGTGGTCTTGGTGAAACCACCCGGACTTGCGACGGCTGCTTTCGCGCCCACGTTTTCCACCATGTAGGTGCTATCCAGGTGGCAGGCGGTGCAATCGCGCAGGTCGCCGGGGAACCGGACGGACTGATAGTTAGTGGTCCCCAGCGTGTACGGATTGGCCAGGTTGTCACCGCGATGAATGCTGTGGATCTGAGTGGCGAAACTGACGCTCTGCCCCGAAGTGCCGTCGCTCAGGGTTGGGTTATGGCAGATCACACATTCCTGGGTGTTGTTGCGGATTCCGGTGTGGACAAAAGTCAGGTCCTTGTGGCAGGCGGAGCACTTGGCGGTGCTGACGACCTGGCGCCGCGGGACGACGGGACTCTGGTCGACGGTGAAGTAGTACTCCACTGGAACCGCGGAGTCAATGGCCGTCTGCGAGGCGGTTGTATTTGGAAGCAGCGTGACCGTGTTCCGAGCTTCGACGGATATGGTGTAGGAACCCGTCGCGGTGGCCGGCAGCTTGTTGGTCATGGTGTAGGTGTATACGCCTACACTGCCCGGCGTTTTGCTGGGATCTTCGGAGAAGCGAATGCCGTTCGTCCCGGTCTGGTAGTCGACGTTCTGCCCGCTCAGAACAACCCGAATCTGTGTGATCTTGCTGATGTCGACTGCGTTGTTGGACTTATCCGCCACGCTGAACGTCACGGTGGGCGAGGAACCCGGCGCCGTTCCGGTCACCTTCACGATTTTGAGGACCAACCCGGGCAGCGAGGTCGAGTAGTTGGGAATGACGTGCGCACCCACGATGGAGGCGTCAAAATCCAACTCGCCCTTCTGGATGTGACAACTGCTGCACTGGCTGTCATCGACCTGGGGCAGGTTGAGGTGGTTGAGGCCGGTGGCGAAGTTCACGTCGTCGTGGCAGGAACCGCACGCGTCCCGGCCGGGTGTGGTCTTCCAGGCGTTAGGCTGGCCAGCGGCGCTGGAATGGCAGGTGGTGCAGTTGCGGACATCCTGCGGGAACACGACTGTGGAAAAGTCTGACCATTGACCGCGGTGCCAGATACGGTACGGGGTCCCAGCCTTGACGCTGGGCAGGCTCGATCCCATGTGGATCTTGTGAATCAGAACCTTCATGTCCTGGGTGAGCAAAGTATCCGCATTAATGGTCTGCGGCGTGTGGCACATGATGCACAGTTCCACCTTGAGGCGCGAGCCGCCATGGCCGATCAGCGGGTCGTGGCACTGGTTGCAGGCAGCCGTGGTGACTAAGGAGCGCGTCACGGTAACCGGTGAGCCGTTCGGCACGAACGTGAAAACGTCGTTGGAAGTCTCGCTCCATTCGTCGAATGTCCCGTACGCCGAAAGGTCGCGCTGCGCCGAAACGCCGATGGAGTGGGTGACGGTGGGGTCGAAGGTGGTTGGCGCTTTGGTGTGGAAGGTGTAGGTGTAGTCGCCCACCGCGTTGGTGGTGAAGGTGCCGCCGGAATCATTGGCCGCCTGAGTCTGCGAGGGGTTGCTGGTGATCGTGGCTTTCGATACCGATGTTGTGTAAGAGACGTACTGGGTTTGACCGGCCGGTATATACGCTGCGATAAAGCTCATGGACACCGGCCCTGCCGTTGTCACGCCCAATCTGTCGAGTGGGTTTCCGTTCGAATCCACAATCGTGGCTCGAGCCGTAATGGTGCCGTCCTTGCCGATTGAAGCACTTTGGATCTTGACTACGACGCCAGTCTTGCCGAGGAATGAAGTGGGCCCACTCATCATCGGATTCACCGTGGCGGAAAAATCCACGGTTCGTTTGACCGAGCGGTCATCGGCCGACGCAGTACAGACAAAGGCCAGAAGGAGTAGAACGAACGCCGCACTGGCGAACGCTACGCTTTTTTTCACGGAGAGAACACCTCCTATAAGATAATAAGATGCAAATATCCACATTATTTCAGCACGTTACGCTCCATCGTTGATTTCGGTAGTTGCAGAAATCTGCGCAGGCGTCGAAAAAATCTACAGAAACCGCGAGTCTTTCATTCTTTTGATGCTAAAGGCTGCACAAGGCTGTTCCGCGGTTCCGAGTCTATGACGTATAGCTAAGCCTATGGCTGGGTGACCTCCTTTTGGGTGGGGCGTTGTGCGCAGGGGGCACGACGGGAGCGTCTTAACCCACAGCATTGGGCGGCTGACACCGTGGCAGCGGGTCCACTTTAGAGCCGCCGTCTGCCCAATTGCGCCCACCGCCAACTGCAAGTGCCTGGACCGGAAGTTCCGAATCATCCAGTAACAGCTGTAAAAGTCGCATGCCAGCGCTATCGCGGCTGTTAATTTGCCAAAACAACGCCGCCACTCTCACGTATAATCCCCACATACAGGGGCGATCCAATCCCAATTCCTACGGACGGAAAACAGGGAGGTTAAATAGTGCGCAAATCACTCGCAGTCTTTTCTCTGCTTGCCTTCGCGGCGGCGGTTGGCTTTGGACAACTCAACACCAGCACCATGGATGGCGTGGTGAGCGATCCGCAAGGCGCCCTTGTCGCCAAGGCGCAGATCGTGGTGACAAACACACTGACAGGCCAGACTTTCCAGACTCTGACGGACGACCACGGACACTGGGCCATTCCGGCATTGTCAACGGCTACATATAGCGTCAGCGCATCGGCGCCGGGATTCAAGAAGGCCACCAAGGGCGATGTCAAGATGGACGCGGGCATACCTGCAACGGTGAATCTCACGTTGGAGGTGGGCGCTGTGTCCGAAACGGTGCAAGTGACCGGGGGCGCCGAGGTGATTCAAGCCGCGAGCGCTACGGTTTCCACCGACCTTACCGGGCGGCAGGTGAGCGACCTGCCGATCCCCAGCCGTAATTCCACTGACCTGATCGTGACTTTGCCGGGCACGCAGACGCCGGCCGGGCCTCGCAACACAACTTTTGACGGACTCCCGCAGGGCACCGTGAACATGACGTTGGACGGCGTCAACATACAGGACAATCTTCTGAAGAACGGCTCCGGCGGCGCCTTTTACCCGGTGGTTTACCCCCGCACCGACGCCATCGAAGAAGTATCTGTGACTACGGCGGCTGCTTCGGCCGACAGCCTGGGTGAAGGCGCGGTGCAGGTGAAATTCGTGACAAAAGGCGGCACCAACACCTGGCACGGCGGCACATTCATCCAGGAGCGCAATACATTCTTCGACGCCAACTACTACTTCAACAACATCAACAAGCTGCCGCGCGACCGCATCCTGCTGCACCAGATGGGCGCCCACATCGGTGGGCCGATTCGCAAAAACAAGCTGTTCATCTTTTTCAACTACGAGATCTTCCGCTTTCCCCAGACCTGGAACTCCGGTTCGCAGTTGATCCTCAATCCGGCGGCGCAAGGCGGCGTTTTCGCGTACAAAGCCACCAATGGCCAGTTGCAACAAGTGAATCTGTACCAACTGGCTGCCATGAACGGCTACCCCTCGACTCCCGACCCGATCATTGCCAGCACGTTGAACCAGATCGCCGCGGCCACCTCGAGCGGCGGCAGCCTGGTGAACCGGTTTGCCAACAACGACTACAACCGGAACACCTTCACGTGGCTGCCTCCCGGCGAACAGAAGATCGA
>Ga0335081_10003245_pt1 | contig 25557 bp, 22 predicted proteins | sample Lox_Sample_35_FD_206713 | JGI IMG/M metagenome (GOLD analysis project Ga0335081, IMG submission 206713) | Soil microbial communities from Loxahatchee National Wildlife Refuge, Florida, United States - Lox_Sample_3.5 | ecosystem: Environmental > Terrestrial > Soil > Wetlands | place: USA...
CCGCGGCTGAGGGCGCTGGCGGGAGGTCATTGAACCTCCTGGCACTGGCCTGGGGAGGGATTGCTTCTGCGCTGGCGTGGCGGATCAGCGTCCTGGCGAGCTGCGGGGTCAGGCGGGGCGAACTCGCAGTGCTCGCTCCGCTGAATGAAAGCGATGGTCTGGCGTTCGGCCCAGCGCCCGTCGTAGCCGTTGGCAGGGGCCAGAAAAGCGCAATGTCCGCCATTCCTGGTTTCAATGAAGGTTACCTGTGGATTGCGCAACAGTTTTTCGCGTGTCTCCGGCATGAGACGAATGAACGGATCGTCGAGGGCATGAAGCACCAGCGTCGGCAGGGCGATGCGGTCGACGACGCGGGCCGCGGCCGCGCGCGTGTAATAGTCCTGCGCGTCGCGGAATTCCGAGTAGCGCGCCGTGATCTGATCGTCGAAGTCGCGCAGGCTGCGCATGGTCCGCAGATACCGGACGTCGTAGCGGCCGGGATACAGAGCAGCCTTGCGCAACAGCCGCCGCCGCAGACCGCGCAGGAACCTCCATTCATACAGGCGATTGCGAGGTTCGTGCAGGGCGTCGGCCGAGGGGGCAAGGTCGATGGCCGGAGAAATGCCCACGCCGGCTTTCACCTGCGGCGGCGCCTGGGAGCCCCATTCGCCCAGCAACTTCAGAACAAGATTGCCGCCCATCGAATATCCCACGAAGGCCAGCCTCTGCAGCCCATCCCCGGTAATCAATGCCCGCGCTACGGCTCCCACGTCGCCTGACATGCTGGAGTTGTAAAGCGTCGGGCCAAGGTGCTCGGTATCGCCGCAATTGCGCATGTTCATGCGGACCACATTCATGCCCGCAGCCCAGGCTTTGCCGCCAGTGCCGATCACGTACTGTGAACCGCCAGAGCCCTCAAGCCCATGCACGATAAGAACTGTCATCGCCGTTTCGCGATGCCGCTGCCAATGACAGTGGCACAGCACCTGCACCTCGGGCTCGACACTGAACAGCCGCTCCTCCGCCTGAGGCAGCAGGTTGCGGCGAGGCAGGAAGTTGCCGGCGAGGGTCTGGGCGTGTCCGCTGATAAAGGGCCGCCGCGGACGGAACGGCTCGCCGAGGAAGTCAGACATCCGCGCAGCCTCGCCACTACTGTCGCCGGAGGGCGCAGGCGTGCTCGCTGCAGATTTGTTGTTCGCGGGGATGAGATCGGACTCCTGCATCTATAATAATTTTTTGCGCCCTTCGCGAGCACGTCCGCCAGCGCTCCGAAAGCCGCTGGTCAGCCCTGGAGCCATTGATGCCAATATTCGAATACCGTTGCGAAAGTTGTGGACACAGGTTCGAAGCCATCCTTCTCGGGGCGCAGACGCCGCAGTGTCCCAGGTGTCACGCGGAAAAGCTCGAGCAGCAGCTCTCGACCTTCGCGGTCAGCAGGAGCAGCAGTGGGCCACCTGCGGCAGGTTGCGGTCAGGGAAACTGTTGCATGATGAACGGCGGTTGTGAGCTGAACTGAGCGGCTGTGGCGCTGGCGGGCGCCTCCGCTACATTTCCAGTCGCTGCCGAAGCGCGAAGACATACGGGCAGCTGCGAACAACAACACTTCCTGTGTAGTTTCCATCCCCTCCGGATTTCCGTCATTGACGCCGATTTCGCTGTGACAACCCGCGAACACGGACTGAGCCGACGTCCTCCGCTCCGCAAAACTTGCCGATCGCCGACAGGCTTCCCGACCAGCCCGCCGGCCCTGGCGAGTTGTTTGTTCCCCGCGTCCCTCTCGGTGCCGGACGAACCTTTTCAGTAAACGCTTTTTATTGGGTAGAGGGGCGCCGAAATCTACCACCCCTTGCGTGATGTCGTTCTCATCCGCCTAAGCCACAAAAATGGCCATTTTCCTCTTGACAGGCAACAGCTTAGGAGTAGGATACATCCTAAGTGGAACAAAGTGGGAGGCGGTGGAACATCACCCCGAGCCTCCGGGATGCGATTGATGCGAAATGGTTTGAGAGCTCAGCCTGCCCTGCAACCGGATCGCTGCTTGCCTCGGGGTTCTGTAATGTTCACCTCCTCATTACTACTTGACATCAAGGCCCGGCGCTATGTTTCGCGGCACTCATTTAACCCGGTTGGACGACAAGGGGCGTCTGAAGATGCCCGCCGAATTCAAGCGCGAAATCGACGAGAACTACAGTGCGCAATTCTATATCACCAGTTGGGACGGCAGAAGTGCCAAAGTTTATCCCATGCAGGCATGGGAAGAGATCGAGCGCAAGCTGGCGGCGCTGCCCGAGATGCACAAGACCAAGCAGAAATTCCTGGAGCGCACCAGTTATTACGGGCAGGTTGTGGAGTTCGACGGACAAGGCCGCCTGCTGATGCCGGTAATCCTGCGGGAAACCGCGAACCTCAAGGGCGAGGTCGCGGTAATGGGAAACCTGAAGCACCTGGTGGTGCGCAATGCCGAAGAGCTCCGCAGATCGGTTGCGGAACCCTTCACCGATGAGGATGAAACCATTCTTGGCGGCCTGGGGATTTAGGTTCTCTGCAGTTTTCGGTTGGTTGGGTGGGCAGCGAGTCTTCAGAAGCGAACGGCGCCCCGGGGCGCTCACATGGCGGCAAGGCACTGGGCCATGTGCCGGTTCTTTTAAAACCAGCCATCGAATTTCTGGCCGTGCGGCGCGGCGGAACCTACATCGACGCAACCGTTGGCCTGGGCGGACACAGCTGGGAAATCGCCAGACGGCTTGGCCGGCGCGGGCACCTGATTGGCTTCGACAAAGACCCGGCAGCGTTGCAGCGGGCACACGATCGGCTGGCACAGCCGCCGGCCGACGCGGCGGCGGACTGGCCCGGCATTGAGCTGGTGCATTCCTCCTTTGCCGCAGTGGCGCAGCATGTGGCGCCGGCATCGGCGGACGGATTGCTCGCCGACCTGGGCGTCAGCTCCATGCAACTGGAGGATGCCGCGCGGGGATTCAGTTTTCAGGCGGAAGGCCCCCTGGATATGCGGATGGATCCGCACTCCGGGCTGACCGCCGAACAGGTGGTAAACCGCCTTGACGAGCGCGAGCTTGCCGACGCGATTTACGAATTCGGTGAGGAAAGGAGGTCGCGGAGAATCGCCAGAGCCATTGTTCGGGCGCGGCCGATCCACACTACCGCACAACTGGCGGAGGTGGTTTCAGCCGCAGCCCGGCCAATGAATCAGGCCGAACGGCGCATTCATCCCGCGACGCGCACTTTCCAGGCAATCCGGATTGTGGTGAACCGCGAACTTGACGATCTGCGGGCGCTGCTGGGCGATGGCGCCGCGCAGGTGCTCCGGCCGGGCGGCAGGCTGGTCATCATCAGCTTTCACTCGCTGGAAGACCGCATCGTGAAGGATGCCCTGCGGGATGGCGCGCGCGAGGCACTGTATCGCGTGCTGACCAGGAAACCGGTAAAGGCCGGCGAGGAGGAGATCGACCTGAATCCGCGCTCGCGCAGTGCGAAGCTGCGGGCCGCCGAGCGGCTGTGATGGTTTTGTGAAGCGCGAGTTGGGTAGTGCGGACTTTCCGGTCCGCTTCAGCGTGCCGCATTTACGCCAGTGATGGTGGGTGGGCGCGCCGGGACGGCAGTGCTGCGGAAATGATTGTGACACGGGAAATGAGGCCACGTCCCCGAAGGTTCGGACGTTTGTCGGCCAGTTTTGTGACTTCCGGATGGCTGGATGAGCCGTTCGACAGGAGAATCTGATGGCAGCCGGAGTTCTTTATCCCACCATGGCGCAGGCTGATGCGTGGAACCAGCCGCCGGCGATGCAACCGCGCGGCATGTTTCTCGGCACGCCCGAGATTTACTTCACCAAGCGCATCGACAACTCGCGTGTGGTACAGATCACCGACCCGAGGCGCCGCCGCGAGATGATTTCTTTCGGCATCACTCTGGGTATGCTGTTTCTGCTGGTTATGGTCTATGTCTGGCAGCATTTCAGCGCCATCGAGTACGGATACAGGATCGAGCAGCTGAAGGCGGAACGCGACACCATCGCCGAGTCCAACCGGGCCCTGAGCCTGGAGGAAGCAAGCCTGAAGGACCCTGCCCGTATCGACCGCCTGGCGCGCGAGCTGGGAATGCAGCCGCCTGAGCAGGGACAGTGGCAGCCGATGGATGCCGGCACCGCCGATCCGGCCACGCCCGTCATGGCCAGGGCGAACCCGATCACAGTGGTTTCAGCCGTGCCGTAGAAAATCGCAGCGCGCAGCAACCAGATTGCAGGTTTCCAGCGGCGGTCCGGCAATGGACTGCCTTCCGCACGTAAACGGAGCAAGCGGGCAATGCGGGCGAGCGCACCCACCACCCCAGGCCGACGGCTTTACATCTTTGCCGGGCTGCTCTCCCTCTGGATGCTCGCCATCTGCTTCCGCCTGGTGCGCCTGCAGGTTGTCAAGTACGGCGATTTCCTGCAGCGGGCGCAGCGCCAGCAGAACCGGACCATCCCCGTCGAACCGCGCCGCGGCAATATTTACGACCGCAACGGCTACGCGCTTGCGATGTCGATTGATGTCGATTCCGTTTTCGCTGTGCCCAGCGAGGTCCACGATCCGGAGACCACCGCCGCTATCCTCGGCAAAGTGCTCGACATGGATCCGCAGGAGATCGTCTCCCGGCTGCAATCCTCGCGCAATTTCGCGTTCCTCAAACGCAAGATCGATGCCGATACCGCGGACCGCGTCCGTCAGCTCAATCTGCATGGCATTTATTTCCGCAAGGAGCCGAAGCGTTTTTATCCCAAGCGCGAACTGGCGGCGCAGGTGCTGGGCTACGTCGGCATGGATGACGAAGGCCTGGGTGGGCTGGAGCGCGAGTTCGATGACGACCTGCGCGGCATTCCCGGCCAGGAGTTGATCTCGATTGACGCGCGGCGCAAATGGTTCAGCCGGGTCGAGAAGCCGCCCGATCCCGGCCGCAACCTGGTGCTGACCCTCGATCAGACCATCCAGTACATCGCCGAAAAGGAACTGGACCAGGGCATGCAGGACACCCGAGCGATTGCGGGCACGGTGGTGGTGGAAAATCCCCGCACCGGCGAGCTTCTCGCATTAGCCAATCGCCCAACGTTCAATCCGAATGTCTTCAACAGCGTTCCCGTTGACGCGCTGAAGGACCGTGCCGTCAGTGACATCTACGAGCCCGGCTCGGTGTTCAAGATTGTTACGTACTCTGCCGCCCTGGACCAGCACCTGATCACGCCCGACGACCACGTCGATTGCCAGCACGGCGCCATTGACGTCTTCGGCATGAGGATCCACGATCACGAGAGCCTGGGCGTGGTCACCATCGCAGAGGCTTTGGCCCACTCCAGCGACGTGGCGGCGATCAAGGTAGGCATGAAGCTCGGCGACCAGCGGCTGTATCGCTACATTCGCGATTACGGCTTCGGTCAGCAGACCGGCATCGAGCTGCCGGGTGAGACGCGCGGGCTTTCCAGGCCGTTGAATCGCTGGTCGAAGGTGTCGATTGGCGCCATCTCCATGGGTCAGGAGATCGGCGTCACCCCGCTGCAAACCATCTCGCTGGTATCGACCATCGCGAATGACGGTGTATACACGCCCCCGCGCATCGTCGCCGGCGAGTTGCCGCCGGACAGCAAGGCGCTGCCGCTGGTTTACCATCCCGCCAGGCAACACCGCGTCGTCTCCACCCTGACCGCCGCGCAGATGAAAAAGATGATGGAAGGGGTGGTGCTCTTCGGCACCGCGCGGCGCGCCATTCTCGACGGGTACACCATCGCCGGCAAGACGGGCACGGCGCAGAAGGTGGATCCCGCCACCGGCGCGTACTCCAGAACGAAGTATGTCGCCTCGTTCATCGGCTTCGCACCGGTAAACACCCCCGCCATAACCGTTTCGGTGATCCTCGATTCGCCGATCGGGCTGCACCAGGGCGGCCAGGTCTGCGCCCCGGTCTTCAGGCGCATCGCGCAGCAGGTGCTGGAATACCTGCACATGCCGCATGATCTGGACGTGAAGAACCCGCAACGGCAGACGCTGCTGGCCTCGGCAAGAGACAGCGATGTGGATGAGTCGTCGGAGCATCTGGGGTCGCCCCTGCAGGACGATGAAACTGCGGCGAATTCGCCGGCCGGGCTTGCCCAGGCTGCGACGCAGGGAGCGCCCGGTGCTCCCGCCAACTCCAAAGCTCCCGGTGAGAAGCCGCCGCCTGCACAAGCCGACCCGGCGGTCACGGCTTCCGCACAGGCACCGGCTCCCGCGAGCGGCACTGTGATTCTGGACGTGGACGGCGGGGTGGTGGTGCCGTCGTTCCTTGGCAAACCGCTGCGTTCGGCGGTGGAGAGCGCGCAGCAATCAGGCCTGGAGATCGATGCCATTGGCAGCGGCGTTGCACGCGATCAGTGGCCGCCTCCCGGCAGCCGCCTGCCTTCGGGACAGCACATCACCGTGCGGTTCGCGCACTGAAGAAAAGTTCAGGCACGTCGGACCACATCAGCTGCCGAATTAGCGCAGGAAGATCAGAGCAATTGGAAATGTGGCAGCCGGGCCGCCTTGCGGTCGAAGGTCACAGTCCGCCCGCAGCCGGCCCGCGCGTTTATCGCGCCAATCAGGGCGTCAGCAAAGTCGCCGCGCCGCTGTTTGAATGCTGCGATGGCAAGATAGATCTCAAAGCGGTGCTCCACAATCAGGACGTCGATCTGCAGCATGCGCTGGATAGCCGCCGCGATTTCATTGCGCCTGAACTCATAAACACTCTCCAGCACCCAGGCGATCTCCACGACTGCAATAGCGCTGATAAAACCGGGATCGGATTCCGTGAACTGCTCGACCAGTCTCTCCGCCTTTGCTGACTGCACGGGTTCGTCGCGAAGGATGTAACGGACCAATATGTACGTATCTAACCCGGTCATTTTCGTTTAGTGCGGCGAAAGCGTGCGGTGGCGCGGGCGGCGATGGCTTCATCCATCTCCTCAGTAGTGGCGTGCCTGGTTGTCTTGAGCATGCCCTTGAGAGCCGTGATGGGTAATTTTGGCAGAAGGACAACCGTCCCATCCGGATGCACAAAGAACCTCACCCTATCGCCGGGCTTAAGATTCAGATGTTCCCGTATAGCTTTGGGGACCGTCATTTGACCCTTGCTTGTCAGCGCAGACTCCATCGATGCCCTTACTTTTCCAGAAAAGTAATACCAGCGAATAGCGTGTGTCAAGTGGGGTAATCTTGATGTCAGGATTTATGAATTTTCTCGACCTCCTCGACGGCGCGGAGTGCCTTGCACAGCAGGGCAATCCGCAAATTGCCGGGCTGGACTACGACAGCCGGCGGGTTAAGCCGGGCTGGTGCTTCGTGGCCATGCGTGGCGAAACCACCGACGGCAACCGCTACATTGATGCCGCGTCCAGGGCAGGAGCCGTCGCCATTGTGAGCGATTCCCTGCCTCCGCGTGGCGACATGCCGTGGGCGCAGGTGCAGCATGGGCGCCGGGCACTCGCGCGCCTGAGCTCGAATTTCTACGAACGTCCCGCCGAGAAGCTCTTCCTTATCGGCATCACCGGCACGAACGGAAAGACGACAACGTCGTTCCTGCTGAACGCGATGCTGCGCAGCGCCGGACGAAGGAGCGCGCTGGTCGGCACCGTGGAATACCGCATCGAGGAGCAGGTCTATCCCGCTCCGCACACCACGCCGGAAGCTCTTGAGCTGAACCAGTTCTTCGCGCGCGCGCTCGAAGCCGGCTGCACGGAAGCGGTAATGGAGGTGTCCTCCCATGCCCTGGAGCAGCAGCGCGTCTATGGGGTGCCCTTCGATGTCGCTGTCTTCACCAACCTGACGCGCGATCACCTCGATTATCACGGCACAATGGAAGAGTATTTCCGGTCGAAAACGCTGCTCTTTCAGGGCTCGGGCGCCGGGCCGCCGCGAGTGGCGGTCGTCAACCTCGAGGATGAATACGGCAGGAAGCTCATCAGGCTTTGCAAGGGAAAACAGGAAGTGATTGCCTACGGCGTCGATGCCGGCGATTTCCACGCAAAAGAGCTCCGGATCGAGCGCAATGGCACGCGCTTCAGCCTCGTCACTCCTGGGGGCGATCTTGCCCTCTGGACTCCGCTGCTGGGGCGAGTGAATGTCTCGAACGTCATTGCCGCGGCGGCGGCAGCGTACGCGCGCGCCGTGGCGCCGCGTGCGGTCGCCGACACTGTTTATCGGCTGGATCGGGTCGCCGGACGCTTCGAGCGCGTGGACAGAGGTCAGCCGTTTACCGTCATTGTGGACTATGCGCACACCGACGATGCGCTTCGGAATCTCACGGCGGTCGCCCGTGACTTTCTCGCGGGACGCGGGAGTCCGGGCCGCATCATCACGCTGTTCGGCTGTGGGGGGGACCGCGATCGCAGCAAGCGCCCTCTGATGGGCGAAGCGGCGGGTGCGGGCAGCGACTTCGTCATTCTGACCAGCGATAATCCGCGCAGCGAGGACCCTGTGGACATCATGAACGACGCTCTGCCCGGTCTGCAGCGCAGCGGCAAGCCCTATCGCCTGGAACCGGACCGGCGCAAGGCGATCGCACTGGCCATCCGGCAGGCCGCAGCGGGAGACATTGTGCTGATTGCCGGCAAAGGTCACGAGAAGGTCCAGATCACCGGCAGCAGCACGGTTCCGTTCGACGATATCGAGGAAGCCCGCGAGGCCCTGAAGGCTGCCGGATATGGAGCAGTGGAGGCGCAGCCCGCCTAGTATGAAGCTGACGCTTTCTCGCGCCGCCGAGTTCATGGCAGGCACCGGCGAGTTCAATCCGGCCGCCGTTGCCGCCGGCTACTCCATCGATTCACGCACCCTTCAGCCGGGAGATCTGTTTTTCGCGGTTCGTGGGGAACGGCTCGATGGCCACGACTATGTGGAGGCGGCGCTGGCAAAAGGCGCGGTGGCGGCGGTGGTGGAATGTGGGCAGGCCGCGCGGTTTGCCGCAAAGTCGCAACTGCTGGTGGTCAGCGAACCGCTGCTGGCCCTGCAGCGCCTGGGGGCGGCGGTGCGGCGGCTGTGGGGAAAGCCGCTGATTGGCGTGACCGGCTCCGCCGGCAAGACAACCACAAAAGAAGCGATTGCCCACGTGCTCGGCACGCGGCACCGTGTGCTGAAGTCAGAGGGCAATCTGAACAACCACTTCGGGATGCCGCTACAACTTCTGAAGCTGGGACCCGAGCACCAGATCGCCGTCATCGAGATGGGCATGTCTCATGCGGGCGAGATCACGGCGCTGGCCGAGCTGGCCAGGCCGGACTGCGGCGTGGTGACCATGGTTGCGCCCGTGCATCTGGAGTTCTTCGATTCCGTGGCCGCGATTGCGCGCGCCAAGTATGAGCTCATCGGGTCGCTGCACGCGGGCGGCATCGCGGTGCTGAATGCCGATGACGAATATGTGTCGCAGTTCGGGCGCGACTTTCATGGCAAGGTCGTGACCTTCGGCCTTCGCAAGCCGGCGGATGTTGCCGCGCAGAATATAGCATCGCGCGGCGCTGAGGGTTCGGAGTTCGATATCGTTGCGGATGGAGCTCGCGCCCGGGTGGTTCTGCCTCTGCTGGGCGAGCACAGCATTTACAACGCCTTGGCAGCCGTGGCTGCCGCGTTGCAGTATGGCGTGCCGCTGGAGGCCGCTGCCGGGGCACTAGGGACGTTATCGCCCGGCCAAAAGCGCGGAGAAATCCTCCACATCAGCGGCGCGACCGTCATCAACGATTGTTACAATTCGAATCCGAAGGCCCTCGACAGCATGGTGCGCTCGCTGGCGCAGATGCCGGCGCGGCGAAGGATTGTGGTTGCCGGTGAGATGCTGGAGCTGGGCCCGACCGGTGAACAGATGCACCGCGAAGCCGGCCGGCAGATGGCGCAGCACGGAATTGATTTTCTGCTGGGCGTCCGCGGTCTGGCGCTGGCGACAGTCGAGGGGGCAAAACAGGCCGGAGGGAAAGCGGAGTTCGTAAATACGCCGCAGCAGGCCGCCGAGTGGCTGCGGCGCAATGTCCAGCCCGGCGATGTCGTTTTGCTGAAGGCGTCACGCGGCGTGCGGCTGGAGGGCGCGCTGGACGCGTGGACCGGTACCGCTTGCGGCTGACATTCGGGCGATTGAAGCGGGGAACCGCATCTGAAACTCGCCGTAGCGCTGTTGTACGTCTCGAATTCGGCCGCGGCCGGGGACTTCTACTGCAATCAGCCCTGCTTCCGCCGTGAATTCGTGAGTTCCTAAAGCGCAGCTGAGATCCAGGAGCCGGCCAAAGCGAATCCGGTTGAACAGGAACGAGGAAGAATTTGCTCTATTGGCTGCTGTATCAGAAGGGATTCGTCGTCTTCCATATCGGCCCGTTCCGAATCTTCCGCTATCTCACATTCCGCACCACGTTTGCCAGCCTGACGGCGCTGTTCATCGGGCTCATCATCGGCCCCGCCGTGGTTCGCCGTCTTCGTGAGTTCCAGATCGGCCAGTACATCCGCGAGGAAGGGCCGAAGGCACACCAGCAGAAAGCCGGAACGCCGACCATGGGTGGTGTGCTGATCGTGGTCGGCATGCTGGTTCCAACGCTGCTGTGGGCTGATCTGGCGAACCGCTTCGTCTGGATCGCCGTGGTTGCGACGTTGGCGTTCGGAGCCATCGGATTCGCCGACGATTACCTGAAAGTTGTCCACCACCGCAACCTCGGCCTGACCGCGCGCGCCAAACTGCTATACCAGTTTCTTGCGGCAATCGCCGTGGGAGCCACCCTCAGCGCTCTGGAGACCCACGCCCTGTACTCGACGCGGCTGATCGTGCCGTTTCTGAAGCATTTCCGGCCCGATCTGGTCATCGCCCGATGGCACCACGGCTATCTCTCGCCGCTCGCCTTCCTGCCGTTTATCGCGTTCGTCGCACTGGTCATCGTGGGCTCCAGCAACGCGGTGAACCTTACGGACGGGCTCGACGGACTGGCAATCGGCTGTACCGTCATCGCCGCCGGGGCACTCACGGTACTGACCTACGTCAGCGGGCACGCGATTTTCGCCGACTATCTTGAGCTGTCCAAGATGCCCCAGGTTTCCGAGGTCACGATCTTTTGCGGCTCCATGGTGGGCTCGGCCATCGGCTTTCTCTGGTACAACGCGCATCCCGCCGAGATCTTCATGGGCGACGTGGGCTCCCTCGCCCTGGGCGCGGCCATCGGCACCGTGGCCGTCATCATCAAGCAGGAGCTGTTGCTGCCGTTCATCGGCGGAATATTCGTGATTGAGGCGCTCTCGGTCATCCTCCAGGTCGGTTCGTACAAGCTCCGGCGCAAGCGGATCTTCAAGATGGCTCCCATCCATCACCATTTCGAGCTGCTGGGCTGGAGCGAGTCGAAGGTGATTGTGCGCTTCTGGATTGCGTCGCTGGTGTTTGCACTCTTTGCTCTTACCACCCTGAAGTTGCGCTAGTCACGCGGGGAACGTGGCACAATGGCGGGTTAACCCATCCGGCGCGCAGGCGGCGTGGTGAGGGTGCGGAAGCTGTCCTGGACGTGCGCCCGGCCCCTGCCAGGGCAGGCTGGTCTGAATCGGTCATGGATGTTCACGGTAAACGCGTGCTGGTGGTTGGGCTCGGCAAGTCGGGCGTGGCCAGCGCCCTGTTTCTGGCGGAGCGCGGCGCCAGGGTTGCCGTTTCCGACGCCAAATCCGAGGAGCAGCTTCGCGAGGAAATCCCGGCTCTGCTCGATCACGGCATCAGCGTGGAAACCGGACAGCACGGGGAACGCACGTTTCGCGACCAGGACCTTATCGTCGTCAGTCCGGGGGTCCCCTTCGATGTTCCACAACTTATCCACGCCCGCGAACGCGGCATTCCGGTGATCGGGGAAGTGGAACTTGCGGCGCGCTTTCTGAAGGGCCACATTGTCGCCATCACCGGATCGAACGGCAAGACGACAACCACTGCGCTGGCAGGGGAGATTCTCGGCGCGGGCGGCCGCAAGGCGCTGGTCGGCGGCAACATCGGGACGCCGGCAATAACTTTTGTCGATCGCGCGGACGACGACACCTGGCTGGTGCTGGAGATCAGCAGCTTTCAGCTGGAGACCATCGCCACCTTTCATCCGCATATCGCCGTAGTGCTCAATATCACTCCCGACCATCTCGACCGGCATTACACCTTCGAGAACTATGTCGCCGCCAAGAGCCGCATCTTCGAAAACCAGACTGCCGGCGACTTTGCGGTTCTCAACGCCGACAACCAGCCTTGCATTGCCCTGGCACCGGCCACCCGGGCGCAGGTGTGCTGGTTCAGCCGGGTGAAGGAGGTGGCAAATGGGGCCTTCGTGCGCGGCGATCAGATCGTCTGGCGCGACCAGGGTTCAGCCCGGGAGATCATGCCGGTCAACGAAATTCTGCTGAAAGGCGCGCACAACCTGGAAAACGTGCTCGCCGGTGTCTGCGTCGCAATGCTGGCGGGCGTCGAACCGGAGCAGATCCGGCGGGCCGTCTCCCGCTTCCGGGCGGTGGAACATCGCCTGGAGTACGTCGCCACTGTCGCGGGAGTCGAGTATTACAACGATTCCAAGGCGACCAATGTTGATGCCACCATGAAGGCGCTGGAATCGTTCTCCGGACGACTTCACCTCATTCTGGGCGGCAAGGACAAGGGCGGCGACTACAGTGCGCTGAACGAACTGCTCCGGCAGCGGGTGAAACGCGTATACACGATCGGCGCCGCGGCGGAAAAAATCGCATCCCAGGCGCGCGGAACAGAAATCGTCAACGCCGGCACCCTGGAATCGGCGTTGAAGCGCGCCAGCGAGGCCGCCGAAGCCGGCGATATCGTCCTGCTCGCGCCCGCCTGCGCCAGCTTCGACCAGTTTGACAGCTATGAGCATCGCGGGCGCCTCTTCAAGGAGCTCGTCCGCCAGCTTGCGGCAAGGAAGGAGCGCGAGCAGGTGGAGAGCGGCGCTCGGGGAGGGAACCGGTAGTGGCCAAGCGGGTGAGCGTCGACAAGTGGCTGTTCGTGGTGACCCTGGTGCTGGTCTTCATCGGGCTGGTGATGGTCTTCAGCGCCTCGGCGGTAATGGCCAAAGAGCGCTTTGGCTCGCCCTATGGCTTCCTGCTGCGGCAGATGGCGTGGGCCGCGGCGGGTATTGCGGCCATGATCGTCATCATGAATGTGGACTACAGGAATTTCCGCCGCCCTCCGGTGGTGTTCACGTTCCTGGGAATCACGTCGCTGCTGCTTGTGGCGGTGTTTCTGTTTCGTGACTCCCACAACACGCATCGCTGGATAAAGTTCGGCGGTCTTTCCTTTCAGCCTTCCGAGGTCGCCAAACCCGCATTGCTCCTCTACCTGGCGTATTTCCTGGAGTCACGGTGGCAGCAGATTGCCGACGTGAAGCATGTCCTGCTTCCGGCGGCAGCCCCCACACTTCTATTTGCCCTACTCATTGTCAGGGAACCTGATCTGGGAACAGCGATCGCGTGCATCGCGATATCCACGGCTGTACTGTTCGTGGCCGGGATGAACATGAAGTATCTGTGGTACGGCCTAGCGGCCTCACTGCTGCCCCTGTACTTTCTGGTGGTGCGTGTGCCCTGGCGATGGGCGCGCGTCCAGGCTTTTCTGGATCCCTTCAAGGACCCGCAAGGCAAGGGCTTCCACATCATTCAATCGATGATTGCGGTCAGCACCGGGGGGCTCGCCGGTCTGGGTTTGATGGAAGTCAAGCAGAAGCTGTTTTACCTGCCCGAGCCGCACACCGACTTCATCTTTGCGGTTACGGCGGAGGAGCTTGGCCTGTGGGGTTCGCTGCTGGTGGTCTCGCTGTTCGGCATCTTTCTCTACCGCGGTATCAGGACGGCGCTGCGTACCAGAGACATGTTCGGGAAATTTCTCGCCACCGGCATCACCGCCATGGTAGTGGTGCAGGCGCTGTTCAACATCAGCGTGGTGCTCGCCATGATGCCGGCGAAAGGCATTCCGCTGCCCTTCATTTCCTACGGCGGCTCGTCGCTTTTCATCACGCTGGCCAGCGTTGGCGTCCTGCTCAACATCTCCCAGCAGACGGAATAGCCATGCGCGTGATAGTGGCTGGCGGCGGGACCGGCGGACACGTGATTCCCGCCCTTGCCATTGCCGAGGAACTTCGCTCGCGCTACCAGGCGGAAGTGGTCTTTATCGGCACGCACCGTGGCATCGAGACGCGGCTGGTGCCGGCGGCCCGCTTTGAGCTGCGGCTGATCGAGGTGGGGGCGCTGAAGCGTGTCGACCGCGCCACCCGGTTGAAGACGCTGCTCGAGCTGCCGCGCGCGGCGATGGCTTCGGCGGACATGATACGCGAGTTTCGCCCCGAGGTGATGATCGGCGTCGGCGGCTACGCCTCCGGTCCGGCGATGCTGGTGGCGGCCATCATGAATGTGCCGACGCTGGCGTTCGAGCCCAACGTGGTTCCCGGGTTCGCCAATCGTATTCTCGCGCCTACGGTGCGCGCCGCGGCGGTGCAGTTCGAGAGGACCTGCCATTATTTTCGCAACTGCCGGATCACCGGCGTTCCCGTGCGCCGCGAGTTTTTCCGGGTCCCTCCGCGTTTGGGCGACGCGCGTCCCACGCTGCTGGTGTTCGGGGGCAGCCAGGGCGCCCACGCTCTCAATCAGGCCGTGCTGGCTGCGTTACCCCGGCTGATGGAGGCGCTCCCGACGATCCAGATCATCCACCAGACCGGAGAAAAGGATTATGCCGAAGCGCAGGCCGCCTATCTAAGCGCCATGCTGCCGGCGGAGGTATCGCCCTTTATCGACGATATGCCGGCAGCGTTTGCCCGCGCCGATCTGCTGCTGTGCCGCTCGGGCGCCAGCACCGTGGCCGAGGTGACGGCGGCCGGCCGGCCGGCGATTTTCGTTCCCCTGCCCACGGCCGCTGACGACCATCAACGGCACAATGCCGCAACCCTGGTTGCCGCCGGGGCGGCACGCCTGCTGCCGCAAGCCGAGCTTTCGACGGAGCGGCTCGTGCAGACCATCGTGGCGCTCCTCAGCGATCGTCCTGGCCTGGGAAAGATGGCAGAGGCGGCGCGGAGCTTTGCCCATCCCGATGCGGCTGCTAACATTGCCTGTCTCGCCGCACGCGTGGCTGGCGTGCGGGCCGGTACCCGATAGAGCCTGGAAGCCTGTCTCCCATGTTTGCGAAGATCCAGCGCGTACATTTCGTCGGCATCGGCGGCATCGGCATGAGCGGCATCGCGGAGGTGCTGCTGACGCTTGGCTACCGGGTCTCCGGATCCGACCTGAAGCACTCCGCCGTGACCGCGCGGCTGATCAGTCTGGGAGCTTCGATTTCCGCGGGACACCTGGCGGAGAACGTGGTGGGGGCCGAGGTGGTGATCGTCAGCTCGGCCATTGCGCAGGACAATCCCGAGGTTGTGGCGGCCCATGAGCGCCACATACCCGTGATCCAGCGGGCCGAGATGCTGGCCGAGCTGATGCGGCTGAAATATGGCATCGCCATTGCCGGCATGCACGGCAAGACGACGACGACTTCGATGGTGGCGGCGGTGCTGGCCGCCGGCGGGCTCGATCCAACGGTAGTGGTCGGCGGCCGGGTGGACGCCATGGGGTCGAACGCACGCCTGGGCAAGTCGCAGTATCTGGTCGCCGAGGCCGACGAGAGCGACCGCTCGTTTCTCAAACTGTCGCCCATTCTGGCGGTGGTTACGAACATCGACCGCGAGCACATGGATTGCTATCGCGATATGGCCGACGTGGAAGAGACTTTTCTGCGCTTCATGAATTCCGTGCCTTTCTATGGAATGGTGGTGGCCTGCAACGACAACCATGATCTGCGCCGGGTGCTCGCGGGGGTGCGGCGCAGGACGCTGACCTACGGCACCCGCGAGGACTCCGACTTCCACATTTCCGATCTGCAATGCGGCCGCAACCGCGATACCGTGGCGCCAGTGCGTTTCCGGGTACATTACCGGCAGCAGGACCTTGGCGAGTTCGTTCTGCGAGTTCCGGGAGCGCACAACGTTGACAACGCCACGGCAGCCATCGCCGTGGGCATCGGGCTGGATGTTCAGGTGGAAGAGATCCGGCGGGCGCTGGCGCAGTTCAACGGCGTGGACCGTCGCTTCCAGATGATTGGCGTTGCCGATGGGGTGACGGTGATTGACGACTACGGACATCATCCCACGGAGATCCGGGCTACCCTGGCGGCGGCGCGGCAGTGCAGCTTCGAAAAAATCCACGTCATCTTTCAGCCACATCGCTATTCGCGGACGCAATTGCTGCTCGACGACTTCGCCACCGCGTTCCGCGATGCCGACTCCGTGCTGGTGCTCGACATCTATCCTGCCAGCGAACCGCCCATAGCCGGCGTCAGCGGAGAGCTGCTGGCCAATCGCATCACCGAAGCCGGGGACCAGGAGGCGCTGTATGTGCGATCGTTCGCTGAAGCCGCGGAGCTGGCCGCAGGCGCAGCCAGGCCGGGAGACATGATCCTCACGCTGGGCGCGGGCAACATCTGGCAGCTCGGAGCGCTGGTGCTGGAGCAACTGGAGAGCAGAGCGGCCAAGAGCGTGACGTAGAACATCGGACAGGCATTCCCCCGATTACCGGCGCGAGAGGAAGCATTCAGGCCCATCATCCGGCAAGGCGCACCGCCAGGTTTACCTTTGTGGTTCAAGTTCTCCCGCCCCCGATCATCTGCGGGCAAAAGCGACTCCGCAAGCCATCGAAAACAGTTATAGTGAGGCGAATCGTCGAACTTCCCGGCGTGTCACCCGGTTTTCATGGCGCGGAAAAACTCAACCGCAGCATCGGACGAGGAGCTTGAGGAGGACGCGAGCGAAATTGCCGCACGCGCGAGAAGCGCCGCTGATTCGCCGCTGGACGCGCGCATGCTCGACCTCGACGATGAGGCGGAGTCGCCATTTCTGCGCGGGCAGAAGCGCGTCCCGGTGCGGCGGGGAGCGCTGCCCCGAAGAGCAGCGGACCACGTCAGAATTGCACTGCTCCTGCTGCTGACAGCCGTGGGGATCGCGCTGATATGGGTTCCGGTTGAGCGCTACGCCACGCGCTCATGGCGCTTTCGCCTGCAGTCCAGCGACAACATCAGTGTTTCCGGCACTCACAATGTTTCCCGCTCCCAGGTACTGGAGGTGCTTGCCGGCGACATCGATCGCAACATCTTCTTCGTCCCGCTGGAGCAGCGGAAGAAGGAACTGGAGCAGATTCCCTGGGTGCAGTCGGCATCGGTCATCCGCCTGTTGCCCAGCCGCCTGAAAGTCGTCATCCGGGAACGCACTCCGGTGGCCTTCGTGGAGATCGACTCGCATATAGGGCTGATCGATGCCGGCGGCGTAATCATGGAAACTCCTCCCGGCTCAGCGGCGAGGTATTCGTTTCCGGTGATCGTGGGCATGTCGGAGAGCGATCCGCTTTCCACGCGGGCGGCGCGCATGAAGATCTACATGCAGTTCATGACCGAGCTGGACTCGGGCGGGGCCCGCTATTCGGCCGACATCAGCGACGTCGATCTGGACGATCCCGACGACGTGAAGGTCACGGTGGCTGACCCGCAGGGAGCGGTACTGGTGCACCTGGGCTCGTCGAACTTCCGGCAACATTTCCAGATCTACGTTGCCCACGTGCAGGAGTGGCGGACGCAATTCCAGAGGCTGGAATCGGTGAACCTGCGTTTTGACCACCAGGTGATCGTAAATCCCGAGCCGCCGGGAGACGAGCAGGCAGCCGGGTCGCATGCGGCGGCCGGAGCTGCCCCGGAGCCCAGGCCAGCGGCGCACAGCAGGCCGGTACGCAGAACGAAAAAGCATACGTAACCATGGCAAGCCAAACAGAGAACCTGCTCACGGTAATTGATGTCGGCAGCGCCAAGACCTGCGTGATTGTGGCCGAGGTGAATGACTATGCCCTGCGCTATCGCGGGCATGGGATATCGGATTCGCGCGGCATGCGGAAGGGCGTGGTTGCCGACCTGGACCGCGCGGTGGATTCCATCGGGAAAGCAGTGGAGGAGGCCGAGAACATGGCGCAGGCCCCGGTGGAGCACGCCATGGTCGGGGTGGCCGGAGCGCATATTCGCGGCGTGAACAGCCATGGAGGCATCAGCCTGGGCCCGCAGTCGCGGGAGATCAGTCGCGAGGACGTGCGCCTGGCGGTGGAGAAGGCGCGCAGCATCGCCATGCCGGAAGATCGCGAGGCGCTGCATCTGCTGCCGCAGGAGTTCATTCTCGATGGCCAGGGCGGGGTGCGTGATCCTGCCGGACTGATGGGACGAAGGCTGGAAGCGCGGGTGCACATGGTAACCGCCAGCGCGACGGCGACCCAGAACGTCGTGACCGCGCTGAACCGCGCGGGCATCCACGTGGACGACACCATTTTCGAAGCTCTGGCCTGCGCCGATTCGGTGCTGCAGACCGACGAGCGCGAACTTGGGGTCTGCCTGGTGGACATCGGAGCAGGCTCGACCGATCTCATCGTCTACTACGAAGGCGTCGTCATTCACACCGGCGCCATCCCGGTGGGCGGCGACCACTTCACCAATGACGTGGGCGTAGGCTTCCGGACACCGGTGCCCGATGCCGAGAACATCAAGAAGATGTTCGGCTGCGCCATCGTGACCCGGATTCCCGAGGTCAACGAAATCGAGGTGCCTTCTGTCGGCGACCGGCCCTCGCGGCTGATGCAGCAACGCATGCTGGGAGAGATTCTGGAGCCGCGCGCCCGGGAACTGATGGAGCTGCTGCGCGATCACCTGCGGCAGGCGGGAGTCTTCGATCTGCTGGGCGCCGGGGTGGTATTCACCGGCGGAGGGTCGCGGCTGAACGGGCTGCTCGAAGTGGGCGAAGACATCCTCCGCCGGGTGGTCCGCCAGGGATACCCGGTACCGATCGCCAAACTGCCTTCGGAGCTGCTGGAGCCGGAGTTCGGAACCGCGATTGGCATGGTGCTGTACGGACATCGGGCACGGCAGGCACGCATGAATCTTGACCGGGGCCTGGGAGCGAAAATCAGGGCGCTGTTCGCCAGGCAAGGGGCGTAAAGCAGATTCGTGAGCAGATGCCCGATATATCTTTTTTGGTATAGTAATGGCTGTCGGATGGGTTGTAGAAACCCTGAATGAAACGGTCGACAATGAAATCGGGTCCCTGCCCGCAGACATGCGGGCGAGACTCGCAGCGATTGCGCAGCTCATCGAGACGAAGGGACTTGAATTTGTGGGACAACCGCACGTACGGCATATCGAGGGGCCGATATGGGAGATGCGCCTGTAAAGGCGGCGCTGGAATCGCTCGTGCTTTCTATGTCACAGCCGGCCAACGTCGCGCGGTTATCGTCCGAGTTTTTGTGAAGAAGACGGAAAAGACGCCGCGGCGTGAAATTGAACTGGCGCTTGCGCGGGCGAAGTCGATTTAATGAGGGAGTAGCAGCAATGACCCGTGTATCGGACATGCATAAGAGATGGTTGAAGGACCCGAAGTACCGCAATGCCTACGCTGCGCTGCAGAAAGAATTCGCTTTGGCCGGAGCGGTAATTGAGGCCCGGAAGCGCGCTGGCCTGACCCAGCAGCAATTAGCGCGAAAGATGGGCACGACCCAACCTGCCGTTGCTCGGCTGGAAAGTGGGACTACCCGTCCGTCGCTGCGCACCCTTGAACGACTGGCCAAAGCTACCGGCTCGCGGCTGCTGATCAGCTTTCAGCCACGCGAGGTAGGTACCAACAGGCAGGTGATCGCCAGCAAGTCCTTCGAGATGTCGCTTTCTTCCCTGGCGGGAGCGGGCGCTCGGGTACACGCGGCGAGAAAGACGGGTTAGACAACTACTTATTCAGCGTTATCAAGGAGCTGAACTCAACTCGTGCGATCGCGTATGCGGTTGCTCACTGGAGTATCCCGATGATTGAAGATTTCAACGACAAGGGCCAGCCGGAAGGCGATATCCGCATTCACTTCAACGAAGAGCTGCTGAACAGCGCCAAGATCAAGGTGATTGGCGTGGGCGGCGGCGGCGGCAATGCCGTCAACCGCATGATCGAGTCGCGACTGGAAGGCGTGGAGTTCGTGGTGGCCAACACCGATCTGCAGGCGCTGAAGGGCTCGCGCGCGCCGGTGAAGATCCAGCTCGGGGTAAAGCTGACGAACGGACTGGGAGCGGGGGCCAATCCGGAAGTCGGACGCAAGGCAGCCCTGGAGGATGCGGACAAGATCATCGAGGCGCTGGAAGGCGCGGACATGGTCTTCATCACCACCGGACTGGGCGGCGGGACCGGCACCGGTGCGGCACCCATCATCGCCTCGCTGGCCAGCGAGATGGGCGCGCTGACGGTGGCCGTCGTCACCAAGCCCTTCGCCTTCGAGGGCAAGCGCCGCCAGAACCAGGCGGAGCGCGGCCTGCAGGAGCTGATCGATTCGGTGGACACGACCGTCGTGATTCCCAACGAGAAGCTGCTGGCCGTGGCCAAGGACGCCGGCTTCTTCGAGTCGTTCCGCGTCGCCGACGACATCCTGCGCCAGGGCGTGCAGGGCATCTCCGACATCATCACCATTCCCGGGATCATCAACCGGGACTTCGCGGATGTGAAGACGATCATGGCGGGAATGGGTTACGCGGTGATGGGAACGGCCACGGCGAAAGGCGACAGCAGGGCTACCGCGGCTGCGCAGGCGGCCATCGCTTCTCCCCTGCTGGAGGCGGGCGCCATCGACGGAGCGCGCGGCATTCTCATCAACATCACCGGATCGAGTTCACTGCGGCTGGCCGAGGTGAACGAGGCCTCGACCATCATCCAGAGCGCCGCGCATGAGGACGCGAACATCATTTTCGGCGCCGTACTGGACGAAAAGATGAAGGACGAGGTGAAGATCACCGTCATCGCGACCGGGTTCAGGGAAGTACGGCCGCAGCGCGATCGTTCGGAAGCGGCGGCGCTGCACGGCGCGCGTGCGGCTTCTGCCGGCGTGCATGGCACCTACGAAATATCGTCCATGCGGGAGACACAGCAGGCAGCCAGGGCTGAAGCCGGCCATGTCGTGGAGCAGCGATCTTCGATGCCGGAAGGGGACCACGCTACGCCTTATGTTCCGGATGAGCTTGACGAAACTGATTCGGAAATCGTGCGGCATGCCGAACCGCTGGAGCAGACCCTACAGCGGCAGAGCGCCGCCCCGGAAGTAATGGATACGGTGAGCAGTAGCGCCGATATCCAATACGATGCCGACGATCTGGAAATCCCGGCATTCCTGCGGAAACGGGCGGAGCGCTGAGAATTCCCGCTGTTACCAGGCGCGATCCAGCAACTCGATCACGTGCTTTACCTCGGCGTTCAGGCCCCGGCGCTTCGCACCGGCTGCAAGCTGCAGCATGCAGCCGACATTCGCCGTGGCTATGATCTCCGGCTCAACGATGGCGACGTACTCCATCTTCTCGTCGAGGATCTTCATCGAGATTTCGTTCTGCACCACGTTATAGACGCCGGCACTGCCGCAGCAGGAGTCGGCGCGCGGCATCTCAATCAGTTCGGCGCCCACGGCTTTGAGCAACTCACGCGGGGGTTTGCGCACGCCCTGGGCATGGGCCAGGTGACAGGGATCGGAGTAGGTGATGCGGCCTGCCAGCCTGCGCCGAGGCTCCCGCAGACCCACGTCGGCGAGGTACTCCGTGACGTCGCGAACTTTGGCGGTGAACTGCCGCGCCCGCTCCGCGTAGTCCGAATCGTGCTCCAGCAGCGCGGCATATTCCTTCATGGTTGCGCCGCAACCGGCGGCATTGGTGACAATGGCGTCGAAGCCTGGACTGAGCATGGCATCGATGTTGCGGCGGGCCTGGGCGCGCGCCTGCTCCAGAAATCCGGCATGAGCGTGCAGGGCGCCGCAGCAGCCCTGCCCCTCGGGAACGCAAACCTCAATGCCGTTCTTCGTGAGCACGCGGATGGTGGCGCGGTTCAGCTCGGCGAAGGCCACGCTACCGATACAGCCGATCAGCAGCGCCACGCGCCCGCGGCGCTCACCCTCGGCCGGAAAGACCTGTCCGAGATCGCGGAAGGAGAATTCGCTTTCGATGCGTGGTGAGAGGGCGTCCAATTCGGCGAGCCCGAGCAGCTTCAGCAGTCCTGCGGCCCGTGCCAGAGCCTGCAATCCCGAGCGCTGGTAGAAGCGCACCAGCTTCGCCGAGCGTGACAACCTGGCGAAAGACGGCAGCACACGCGCATAGAAATGCCGGCGCAGGCCGCGGTGCAGCCATGGCCGGCGGTAGTTCTGCTCGATCTGCGCGCGCGTGCTCTCCAGCAAGGCTCCGTACTGCACCCCGGAGGGACAGGCGGTCTGGCAGTTGAGGCAGCCCAGGCAACGATCGATGTGGGTGACGAAGGAGTCGCCCAGCGCCAGCCGCCCCTCATCCACCTGCAGCATCTGGTAAATGCGGCCGCGCGGCGAGTCCATCTCCGTGCCCAGCGCACGATAGGTGGGGCACTGGTCCAGGCACAGACCGCAGTGCACACATTTGGAGTACAGATCCCAGCCGGGCTTCTCGCCGGGAGCGAAGTTCGAGACCGGATTTTCTACGGTGGGGGTGGCGAAGCTCAGAGCGAGAACCTCCCGCGATTCAGGATGTCCTTCGGATCGAGGGCCTGCTTGACCGCCCGCATGCTATCCACATCTGTGGGCGTTCGCCGGACGCAGGCACGGGCCGCGTCCCCAGGACGCCGCAGGACGGCCATGCTGGAATCGGCCGGCAGGCGCTCACAGAGAGCGGAAGCGGCAGCTACCAGCTCAGCCCGCGGGGAGGCCGGCCACAGGGCAGCCAGCAGATGGCCAACCCCCACTCGTCCGACGGCGGCAACGGCCAGCTGGTTCCCTGCCGCGACGGATTGCAAATCTTCCAGCACCGGCTGCACATCGGCCAGCGCAAGCCACAGCGCCACGAGCAGGCAATCCGGATGCTGCTGCGATACGGTGTGCGGGAAATCTGCGACTGCCCGCCACCGCTCGTCCTCAGCCGTCCCCTCCAGCTCCTGCGAAATCGCCGATCCGAGCTCGGAGCGGTAGCGTGCCAGCACCGCGTCGCTGCCAGTGGCGCGGACATGGAGCGACCATGCCCCGGCGGCGTTGCTGCCCGACAGGGCTGCCGCAGCTTCGGGTGACACCAGCTCCAGGCATATTGGCGAAAGTGGCGAACGCAGCACCAGGTTGCGATAGCTGATGGCTTCAGCCGACGTAGCGAAGCCGGCAATGAAGGTCTTCGTCTGCCGCGGCGCCGGGAACAGTTTGAAGCTGGCTCCGGTGATGATTGCCAGCGTCCCCCAGCTGCCGATGAGCAGCTTCATCATGTCGTAGCCGGCGACGTTCTTCACCACGCGGCCACCGCCCTTGCCCCGGCGGCCATCGCCGGTCACGAACCTGATCCCGATGCAGTAATCGCGAAGGCCACCGTAGGCGTGGCGCAGCGGCCCTGTCACCCCCGTCGCCAGCAGTCCACCCACGGTTGTACGTTCGGGAAGCTGCGGATCTGCGGCGTAGAGCAGCCCGTCTCTGCGGACCATCGACGCGAGTTGCGCGACGGTGCAGCCCGCGCCGACACCGACGGTGAGGTCTCCCGGATCGTAATGCTCAACTTCGGCGAGTCGCGAGGTGTACAGCAGCACGTCGACGGATTCGGGAGCGCTGCCGGTTTGCTGCCAGGTAAATCCTCCGGTGGGAACGACATTCAGGCCGTGCTCATTGGCAAAGCGGAGGATGGCGGCGATCTCTTCGCTGGAGGCCGGCTCAACCGCCAGCGCAGGAATTACGCCGAAGATGCGCGCGCCTTCCAGTCTGGCCGCATCCTCAACAACGTGCCCGGCACCGCAGATATCGCGCAGCTCGCGCGCAAAGCGCACCGCCGTGCCGGCCGTGCTCACATACCCTCCTGCGCCAGCACGGCATTGCGTGACGGGCCGGAGATTTCGCGGCACATACGCGGCACGGGCAGCATCTTCTCCGGATTGAGTATCTGGTTGCCGTTGAAAACGTTGCGCAGGCCGATCATGACGTCAAGCTCCTCGTCGCTGAACAGGTGCGGCATCATGTCGCGCTTTTCCATGCCAACCCCATGTTCGCCGGTGATGGAACCCCCGACATTGATGCAGTACTGAAGGATGTCCTCGCTGGCGGCCAGCACACGCTGGAATTGTCCGGCATCGCGCATGTCAAACAGGATAAGAGGATGCAGGTTGCCGTCGCCCGCATGGAAGACGTTGCCGATGACGAGGTCGTACTTGCGGCCCACATCTCCGATGTGCTGGAGTACGGCAGGAATCTTGCTGCGCGGCACTACGCCGTCCTGCGTGTAATAGGAGGGGCTGACGCGCCCCAGCGCGGCAAAGGCCATCTTGCGGCCCTTCCAGAGCAGCGCGCGCTCTTCTTCATTCCGGGCCCGCCTCACGTCGCGGGCTTTCTGCGCAAGGCAGACCTCGCGCACGGCGATCGCCTGCTCTTCGACCGCCTCGCGCAGTCCTTCCACCTCGATCAGCAAGACCGCGCCGGCATCGAGCGGATAACCGGCATGGCAGAAGGCCTCAATGGTACGCAGGGTCCAGCCATCGAGCATCTCCAGCGCCGCCGGAGTAATGCCCACGGAGGTAATGGCGGAAACGGTGCGTGCGGCGTCGTCCACCGACTCAAAGATGCCCAGCAGTGTCGCCACCTGCTCCGGCTTGCGCAGGAGCCTGACGGTGATTGCGGTGGCGATGCCGATGGTGCCTTCCGAGCCGACGAAAAAGCCAGTGAGGTCGTAGCCTGCGGATTCGGCAGCCTTGCCGCCGAAGTGTACGATCTCGCCGTTCGGCAGCACCACTTCGACTCCCGTCACGTGGTTGACCGTGACGCCGTGCAGCAACGTGTGCGGGCCGCCGGAGTTCTCCGCAACATTGCCGCCGATGGTGCAGGCCTTCTGGCTGGAAGGATCGGGGGCGAAATAGAGGCCGAGATGCGAGACATACTCGGAGAGCTGCAGGTTGACAACGCCGGGCTGCACCACCGCGCGCAGGTTTTCGACGTCGACCTCCAGGATGCGATTCATGCGCGAGAAGGCGATGACGATACCGCCCGCCTGGGAGATGGCGCCGCCGCTCAGACCCGTCCCCGCGCCCCTCGCCACCACAGGGATGCGCGCCGCCGAAGCCGCGCGCATGATGCGGGAAACGTGCTGGGCGGTTTGCGGAAAGACCACGGCGCCGGGCGTGCTCTTGCGGACGCCGCCGTCATACTCGTACAGCATGAGGTCTTCCGGACGATCGAGAACGGCGTCGTGCCCGGCAATCCTGCGTAGGTCGCTGATGACGGCTGGCAGGCTCATGAAAGTATTGCGCCAGTTTAGCACCAGGGAAGGACGGCGCCCCTAGCCTATTATCCGACCAGCGGCGGCGCTCCGGCCGGGGCGCGGAGCGGGTCAGCAGCCAACCGCCTAGGTTGAGGTCTGAATGTAAGCGCGCATCATCTCCGCTTCGCCCGACTTCTCGTCCAGGTGGCAATGAAGCAGGTCGCGCAGCGAAAGAAAGCCAACCAGGGTGTGGCCTTCGCAAACCGGCAGGTGGCGGACACCATGGTCCTG
>Ga0335081_10003246_pt1 | contig 25552 bp, 18 predicted proteins | sample Lox_Sample_35_FD_206713 | JGI IMG/M metagenome (GOLD analysis project Ga0335081, IMG submission 206713) | Soil microbial communities from Loxahatchee National Wildlife Refuge, Florida, United States - Lox_Sample_3.5 | ecosystem: Environmental > Terrestrial > Soil > Wetlands | place: USA...
GTAGAGCATTCCGCCGACCGCGATGAGGACATCGGCCAGGAACAGCCGGCTCGAAATGCGGCGATTTTCGCCCCGAAGCAGGTATACCGATGGAGTTGCCAGGAGCAGGGTTTCCAGCCAGAACAGCAGGCTGAAACGGTCGAACGCAAAGGCTGCGCCAATCTGGCCGCGCAGGAGTATGTCGACAAAGCGGAAAGCGTTCCAACTCAGCACCAGCCAGCACATAATCCTCGCCAGGATGCCGAGAATGCGGGGGTCCATCGGACGCTTCCAGGAAAGGCATGCGACCATGAGCACGCCGATCACGCAGGCGTAGCCGAGAAATCCCGCTGCCCAAACGTACAGAAGAGGCAGAAACGGGGTTTGCCAGAGGACGTGTACGCGCGACCCGCCGAGCAACATGAGCGCGCCCAGCGACGATTGGTGCATCATCGGCAGCGCGTAGGCCAAAGCGATCACATACGGATAAGTCGCGCGCGTGGCGGGCACCACGTATTTCATCAGGATGGGCCGGAACGCCGGCCAGGTGTAAAACCAGCGCTCGATCAGGGGCGGAGTGTTCTCGAGAAGCAACGGGACACACGCGTAGAGTGGCATGCACAAGCACACTTCCATCAAGGGCGAATGGGCATTCCATTTCCACGGCATCAGCACCAGATAGAAGTTCCAGGGGCGCCCGACGTCCACGCCGAGCGCGACCAGGCCGCTGAAGTACGCCACGAAGCTGGTGAGAACCGCGGTGCGCATTACGCTATGAAGCTCCCTGCGGTAGAAGATCCAGGCGGCGATGCCGATCGAGAATCCACCGGAGCCGAGGCCAGTCAGCACCATCGTATTGAACGTCTTCCAGATTCCCCAGGCGTAAATATCGTTCATCCCGGTAGTGGAACCGAGACCGGCCAATTCACGGTAGACGCTGAGAGCGATCGCCAGTCCGCCCATGACGCAAAGGAACACGAAAAACGGGCTGATTAGGGGAAGAGCGTAGACGGGCACACCGCGCTGCCAACGAACGATAACGTGTTTCACAGTTGTGGCCTCAATCCGGTTCGCTCTTCTTCTTCCCGCATTTCTTTGCGGTGATCGATCCAGTTCTTTTTCATAATGCCCGCCAACATGGCATACATCAGCAGCGGCAGAGCCAGGAACTTGTAGATGCGCTTCTGCCACTTCAACCTGCCGGGAATCGGCGCCGGCCCGACATCGGGAAGTCCGATCTCCTCGAAGGGCACGTGCGACAAATACAGAACCTGGGTGCCGCCGGCTTCGTGTTCGCCGTACACGCGATTCTCGAAGTACTTGTTCGGAGCCTGCTCGATCCGCTCCTTCGCCTGGCTCAGCAGACCCTCTCTTGGGCCAAAGATCACGGCATGAGTGGGACACACCGACGTGCAGGCCGGCTCGTACCCTTTGGCAAGGCGAGGCCGGCAAAGCTCGCACTTCACGATCTTCGGGTTGATCCGATCCCACTCGAACTTCGGCACGTGGTAAGCACACGCGATTTCGCAATAACGGCAACCGATGCAGCGCGAAGGCTCCCACGCCACGATGCCGTTGTCGTCGTTCTTCCACAGCGCCTTGAAGGGACACGCCGCGACGCACGCCGGATCGATGCAATGCATGCACTGCTGTTTCACGAACGAATCGGGGCTGTTCTCTTCCGGCTTGTAGAGCTTGATGATGTTCTTGGTGAACGCGTTCAGATCTTCCGGTGCCTGGTGGAGTCCATCGAGCGAAACGTCCCTGGGAAGTTCGTTCGCCTCGGCGCACGCCACGACACACGCCTTGCAACCGATGCACAGGGTTGCGTCGTATAGCATCCCAACCGGAGCCTTTGGTTGGGAAGTCATCTCCGCGGCTTCGGCCCCGGGAAGGGCCAGAGCAGCGGCCGCGACCGGAACGCATTTCGAAACGACGCTTCGCAGCGCTTCCCGACGGGTCAGTTCCATCTATCGGCCCTCCACGTCGGGCTTGTCCCTGTGCGAGTTCTCAAGCCGGGCTTCGATGACTGCGGCCTCTTCCTCGCTGCTCCTGAACCGTCTGGCGGCAACCCAAGCAGCACCGCCGAGAGCCCCGCCAATCACACTGACCATTCCCACGCCCGCGGCCGAGATCGAACCGGTCGCGGCGTGGACCGGGGGATAGGTGTCGGGCGGCGTAGCGTCGTGGATAGGGACAAGGTCGAAGAGCGGAACACGGAAGGCGAGGTGTTTCTCCGTGCAGCCGATGCACGGAACGCCGATGCCGATGGGCCACACGTCCGGGATCTCATTGAAGTGCCGTGTCGAACATCCGGCATGGGTGTCGGGTCCTTTGCAGCCGAGCTTGTACAGGCACCATCCGTGGCGGTGGCCTTCATCGCCATACTGCAGGGTGAACCGCCCTGCGTCGAAGTGGGCGCGCCGCGGGCAGTGATCGTGAATGACACGGTCGAAAGCGAACTTCGGCCGGTGCAGCTCATCGAGCTCCGGCAGCGTTCCTTTGCGCGCAAACTGAAATACAACGCCGAGCAGTGTGTATGGATTCGGCGGGCAGCCAGGGATATTGACGATCGGCCTGTTCTTGATGATGTCATCGACACCAACGGCGCCGGTCGGGTTGGGATCGGCCGATGGAATGCCGCCCCAGGAGGCGCAGGACCCGATCGCAATGATCGCGCCTGCCTGGGCCGCGACATCCTGCAAAACGTTTAGGGCCGGCTTGCCCGCCAGCTTCATGTAGATGCCTTGATCCTTCGTCGGAATCGAACCTTCCACCACGAGCACGAACTTCCCGGCGTTGTCCTTAACTGCTTGACTAAGTGCCGCTTCCGCCTGATGCCCACAAGCGGCCATGAGGGTTTCGTGATAATCGAGTGAGATTACCTGTAAGATCAGATCGGCCAGATCCGGTTTGGATGTGCGCAGGAGCGTTTCCGTACATCCGGTGCAGTCCTGGAAGTGGAGCCAGATCACCGATGGACGGCGCGCCTTGCCGATCTCCCGGGCGACCTCCTCGGCGCTGATCTTGTCCGTGATTGCCAGGCCAAAAGGAGCGGCAACCATCAGTTGCGTGCAGAACTGGAGGAAATCGCGCCTGGGAACCCCGCAGCGTTTCAAGTGGGCAGCGACTGTTGTTTTCGGCTTCCGCGACCAGGTCATGTCATGTACTCCTTACCGCGCCATGGCCGCCTCGCGAACGGCAAGGGACGCAATCCAGTCAAACCAGCGGTCGAGCCCCGGGCCGGACCGGCACGAGAGCGGAAACGTTTCCAGTCCGTGATTCAAAACCTCGACTCCACGCGTGAAATAGTCGAGATCGAACGAGACGTACGGCAGGAGGTCGGTCTTGTTGATAACGAGCGCGTCCACGCTGTTGTACATCTTGGGGTATTTGTAAGGCTTGTCGTCGCCTTCGGGCGTCGACGCGATGAGCACGTTCTGGTGAGAGCCCAGGCGCCATACGGCGGGACAGACAAGATTGCCGATGTTCTCGATTAAGAGAAGGTCGATGTCGCGCAACGGCAAGCAATCCAATGCGTCACGGATCATTCCCGCATCCAGATGGCATCTGCCAACGGTATTCAGATGCACTGTCACCGCGCCTGCCCTCTCGGCCCGTTCGGCGTCCATAGTCGCCGAACTCGTATCGCTGTTGATCATGCCGATCCGCAGCCGTCCCTCGAGTCCCTGAATCGTTCTCTCGATCAGCGATGTCTTACCCGCGCCCGGTGAGGCCATCAGATTCAGCGCCACAATCCCCGCCGCATTCAGTCTCGCCCGGTTGTTTTCGGCGATTTCCCTGTTCGCGCTCAATACGTTTTGCGAGACTTGAATCGTCTTTACGGTCATTTCAGCCTCCGGGCGATTCCACTTCGATCGATTCGACATAGCACTCCTGGCCCTCGATGGGTTTCACCCGTTCGCTGCCGCACTCGGGGCATCGGTGATCCTTTCCGCCACCGATAAAACTCTTGAGGCACTCCAGACACAGCAACTCTTCAGGGATGCGAACAAGGTCGATCCGCGCGCCGGCGGCTTCGGTCGCGCCACAGACTTCATTCCAGAACATCGCCAGGGCATCTTCGAGGTAACTTGAAGAGTCGGCGATTACCACCCGAACCGAGAGAATGCGCGACGCCCTCGCAGAGCGCGCGTAACGCAACGCAATCTCCCGGATTCCCTCCACTACGCTCAGTTCATGCACTTTCCGGCGGCTCACTTCTTGAGGGTGTGGACGTAAGCGGCAACGTCATCCAGGGCAGCCCCGGAAACGGAAGTGATGGGTCTCATCTTTCCCTTTCCGTCTGTGATGATCTTCTTGATGTCGTCGTTACTCATCCCCTGGACTGCCGCCGACTTCAGGTCTTGCATGTCAACCTTCATCATCTTCGCTATGGCGGGGTTTGGCGTACCATCGGGTCCGTGGCACGACTTGCACGCTCTGGCGAAAGCGGCCTGGCCTGCATTGGCATCCGCGGCTAAGGCCGCCGCTCCCGACAAGCAAACGAGAGTAAGTGTTGTAAGTATGTTTCGCATCTTGTTGTCCCTCTGCCTTCCGTTATCGAATAAGCACGGCACGAACCAATCAGAATGGCAGCCAGAACGTCGGCAGCGACACGAAGATAAGGGGGCTTTCGACTCGGTCCGGGTCGATTCGCGCGCGAGGGCTACCCCAAATGGGCCGATGCCGGAGCCCGACTGCCCTAAAGTGTCCACCACCGCCGCCTGAAGGTGTTCTCGTATCCCACCATTGCCGCGCGGGCCGGCGAGAAGTTCACTGGGAGGAGAATCTTCTCAATCATCGTCATTCGGCCCGAGCGAGCCGCGGGATGAGTTGGCCCAAGCACCTACTTCGCGGATGGCGTGACCCCCGGGGCGGAGTCAGGTCCCGGGTTGGAGTAGCACGAGCGCGGCATCATGCGGAACGCTCCATCGGCATCCTATGCGCGGCGGACGATGAATCGCCCGTGGGGAGCTTCGATCGCCGCTTGTATTCGCGCGCCACCGCCGTCGCGATGAATATCCAGATGACGGTGAACGCCAGGTTGAGCGCCGCGAATGCAGACAGCGCGAATCCCATAGCCGTCCCCAGGTAAACGATCCCTGCGTACAGAAAATCGCCGAAGCGTTTGAAGAACGCGTCAATCGCGGCCTTGGCCTTGTATTTGGCCTCGCGGCTGGTCGGCAGAAAGAGTGCCTGTCCCGCCGTGCTCTGAATCGAGTAGTCGCAACTGTTGTCCATGATCTTCAGAATTCGAACAAGTGGCAGCAGCGGCGCCACGAGGATCACCGAATAGCCGGCCAGCGCGATGCATGGACCGATGAACAGCGCTCCCCCAGGACCGATCGCCTTGAAAATCCGAGACACGAAAAACGTCTGCAAAACCAGACCAGCGATATTGAACCAACTGAAATACGAACCATAAAACTCGCCGATATAGCGCTGGCGATCTGCCGCCATGGTTAACGCGTTCGGAAACGCGCGAGCCGCTTCCCGCACCACCATCTTGCTCAGCATGAACTCGCCCGAAGTATTGACGATGTTCAGCAGGACGACCAGGGCGGTGATCAGGAGGAGATAGCGGTCGCGGAAAATCAACTGGAAGCCGCCCTCCTTGTTCAGAGGCTTGGCTGTTTCTTTACGCTTTGCGGTATCCTGGTCACGGACCTGCCGACGGTCGGTCCAGACCGTCAGTGCGGCGCAGCACACCAGAAGGAAGGCGGCGGCAGTCATGAGCCCGTAAGGACCGGCGGGGCGAATGGTCCTGGCGGCTGCCACCGCGCCTAACCAGGCGCCCAATGAACTGCCTAGCCCCACCAATGGAAACAACCGCTCACCCTGCTGCTGCGTGTAAAGGTCGTTCGCGTACGCCCACAACTGGGCGATCACCATCACGTTGAAAACGCCGACCCATAGGAAGAAGGCCACCCCCTCGCGAAGCCCCATTTTGCCTAGGACGATGAAGACCGCGAGGTTTGAAGCGAAGAACAGGGTGACTCCGGTCACCAGGCGCACGCGAGTTACCCGCGACGCGATGGCTCCGAACAGCGGCACCACGAGCAGCAGAAGGGCAGCCTGCCCGGCGGACGAATACGACTTCACTTCGGCGCCGCCTTGCGACAGAATCAGCACTTCCCGGACCGTCTTCAACATGTAGTAAGCGCCCAGCAGCAGGAAGAGATTGAGCGCCATCAGAAGGACTCCCACTCCCTCCCCTCCCCGCACATCGGCGAAATGGGACAGCAAGCTTTCCAACCGGCTCCGCGGCGCAACGGCTGGAAACCGGATCGTGGTCATCGATTGGAGTGCATTCATCGTCGAACCTCCGCGGCGCGCATTTCAAGTTTCAAGGTTTGATTCACCCGCGCCCGGCTTGCGAGCAGGTTTTGGAGCGCGCCATTCGCGGCCGTCGAACGAAGACGGTTCGCCGCGTCCGCTTCGAGCAATGGCAGCAGCAGTTGACGAGTAGGGCCCGGCGTCGCGCTCTCCAGATACTCGAATGCCGTCCCCTTGAGCTGGCGGTCGTCCGTATGGAGCGCCCGAAACGCGACACGGACGGCGTCGGCGGGCAGCAGAAGAGCGAGCAACGTAAATAGATGTTCCAGATTGAGGTCGGCGCGATCGCGTAATTGGTCGTCGAAAAACCACTCTTTCGACTCGCGGGTGTCGAGCAGGTGGTGGCTCTCCCAAACGGATTTCTGCAGCGATAACTCGCGGTTAATCGCCTCCCAGACGCGATCGCTGGCCACTCTCAGGTCCGCGTGTTCGCTCAGCAGCAGATACAGCGCGCGGCCCGAATAAAAGCGCACCTCGAAACGGTGGTCCTCCAGCGCCGCGAACAGCCCCTCGACAGACCGCATGGACGGCACCACTGCCAGTACCCGGGGTACACGGCGCCGGATGGCAAAATCGCGGCCGGGATCAACCAGAATGTCCACCAGCATTCCCGTGATCTTAGGACCCATTCGCTCCAGGACGCGGCGCACGGCCGGCATCACCTCGTCCCAGGCGAGGAGGTCGATCAACAGGGGCGCCAGCTCCCAATTCGCCGAATCGAGTTTCTCGGCGGCGCGGATCACCCGAGACGCATCGTCGCTCCGAAGGTCCGCCGCGGAACGAATGAGTATGTCGGCGGTGACGGCGGACCGCAGCGACACCGTCGAATCCTGAATGGCCTGCGGTTCGGCCGGGCGCTTCATGATTGCGGATCGCAGCAGGACGGATCGGGTCGCCGAATCGTCCACCATCGAAGGGTCGACTTCGATCGCCCGGTTCAGGAGGCTCTTCTCCAGCGCATTCAGGTGGCCTCGCTGCAGCCGCATCGCGAGCAGGAGCGCGACGGCACCGCAGCCGGCGGCGGCCGCCAGGATCGTGCCGTACCTGCCCGGCGCCAGGAGCAACAACAGGCTGACTCCTCCGGCGCCGACCGCGTCTCCCATGCGATCGATTCCCACGTCGAGAACGGACTTGGCGGCGCGCTTGTCAGCCGGCGCGACCGCCGTGAAGAACAGCTCATACGCCGACCGGAATAACGAGTTGCGCATCAGAATCTCGGCCCCGCGGACGCCACTGAGAACTCTGAAACCGGGAATCACCGCTGCCGCCAAGCTGCCGAGCGCGATCGTGGCCGGTAGAGCGCAGGCCGACGCGGAAAGACCGGCGCGCTGCATGAAATATCGCACGAAGAGTGTCTGCACCAGAAAGGTGCACAGACTGGTTGCCGTATAGTAGAATCCGAAGAAGCGTAGGAGCGGCGCTCCCCGGCCAATCGTCTGGGCAGCTTGGGCCTTGAACGCAAAATCCAGCAGAGCCGTGCCCACCGACGCGACCAGCACCACGCCCGCTAATGTGAGCAGGAACGGGTACCTGTGAACGGCGTCGAGCAACGTCGTTTCCCCCGGCGCACTGGCGGTCCTCCGCGGCGCCCCGGCCGAAAGGAACGCGCGCCACAGCAGACAGGCGCACATCATGTGCAGGATCGCCAACGCCACCACGACTGCCGAAGGCGAAATCCATGCGGCCACCCGTTCGGCCAGGACGCCCCCGCACAACCCTCCCAGCGTTCCCATTCCGCTAATCCGTCCGAAGATGGTCTTGGCCGACCGCGGGTCGAACGATTCGTTCATCACTGACCAGAAGCCGGACAGCAGGATTGCCCCGAAAGCCACAACGTGCAGGTATATCGCGCAGGCGGCGACGCGCGGGTCGTAACGCAGCAGCACCCACTCGGCGAGTTGCAGAACACCGCTCGCCGCAAACGATACCGCCGTGATCCGAAACGGGCCGAAGCGCACGAGCGTCCGGCCGCGGAGGACGCTGATTACCACCGCTGCAATCGCGGCACCCGCCACCATCGTCGGCAGGGCGGCCGTCTGGAACTGAGAAAGGAAGATCGCGTCCCTCGTCGCTTTGCCGGCGACCTGGTGGGCCATCATCAACCCGGAGATGGCCATCGCCATGGGAACCTGCGCGCGATGCGGCGCTTGTTCGGTGGAACTCACTTCGCCACCTCGCGTGCGTGCCCGGGCCGGTGAAGCATCCACCATCGCGTCGCTTCGGCCTGATTCCATTCCGGAACATCGGCGCACGCCTCCAAAAGCGCGTCCAGCTCCGCCGCGGTTTGCGGACGGTCCTCGCGTCTTTTTTGCAGACAGAGCATCACCACGTGTTCGAGCGACTTTGGAATCGGCAGCTCGGCGCGTTTCGAGGGCGGCTCCGGATCCTGCTGGATGTGGGCAATCCCCATCGAGAGCGCGCTCGAAGAATGGAAGACCAGCGTGCCGGTCAAAAGGTAATAAGCCACGCAGCCGAGTCCGTAAATATCGGCGCGCGCATCGATGTTCTCGTCTCCGCGCACCTGCTCGGGCGACATGAAGGCGGGTGTCCCGATGCTCTCGGCCTGCGCGGTCAAGCGCGATTCTCCGGAATTGTAAATGGCCTTCACCAGCCCAAAGTCGAGCACCTTGACGAAATCGGCCTTTTTGCCCAGGCGGCAAATGAAGAGGTTACCCGGTTTGATATCGCGATGAACCATGCCGGCGTCGTGAGCTTCGTCCAGGGACTCGCAGGCTTGCCGGAGGATCGAGACGACTCTGGCGGCAGGCTGCGGACCGAACTGTTCCACGAGGGTCTCCGCGTCCAATCCATCCAGCAACTCCATCACGTAATAAAGGGACCCATCTTCGGATGAGCCGAAATCATAAATCGCCGCCGTGTGCGGCGAGCGCAAAGAGGCCATTGCCTGAGCTTCAAGTTCGAAGCGCCGCTGGACCTGCCTCCGCTCGTGCTCATCATCGCTGGTCATCAACTGGGGACGAACCAGCTTCACGGCGGCCTCCCGCCGCAGAAGCCTGTGGCTGGCGCGCCAGACCTCGCCCATGCCGCCGCGCCCCAGCAGCGCCTCCAGGTGATAGCTGCCGAGGTCTTGCGTGCGGCTCAGGTCGTGCTGCATCTGGTGGAGCCGCATGCTGATGAACGGCGTCCAGCATGCGATGAAGATTGCCGCTAGCGAGTAAGCTGCCAGTCGGTTCCACGGAAGAGGCGGATAGCTCAGAATTCGCGCCGCCAGCAGATGCGCGCACGGAACCATCGCCGCCGAGAGCGCCGCCGCGGTGATGCTCTTCCACGGCCGGTTCGGCACCACGAACAGGCAAAGGGCGATCCAGCCGGCGACGGCCGTGGATCCTCGAACCGGAGCGCCGGACCAGTTGATCGAGTTCTCCATCAACCCGAGTGCAAAGGCCCCGGTGACTTCGAACACCAGGCCGAGGTCCAATATGAGCTGTGCCGGAGTAGCCGTGGAACGCGCGAGCGCTGCCAAGCCCGCCGACGCCAGCACGAGAAACAGGGCGCTGAGGCGGAACAATGGCGCCTGGTGCACGGCCGCTAGTTCGGGTTGAAGCAGGTCCTCTAATACAGCGACACCGACGACAGTCAACGCCGTCAGGATCGCCATGGTTCCGATGCGCCGCGCCGCCTCCTGCGCGACATCGTTGGCTAAACGGTTCCTGGTCCCCGTGGAGGAGGCAAGGCGATCCCGCGCACAGCGTAAAATTCCGCCGGTGAGCGGCGAATGCGCCGGTGCGGCCGTGTACGATGCCACCTCCGCGGGTGTCATGGGCTAGCGGTCGATTCCCACCACCTGGGGCCCGCTTCCCGCGCGCCGCACGTATACCGTAATCGGATCGGGGCAGGATTGTCCGGGGATGCCCACGCATCCGATCGTCGCCGCCAGGTATTCCGTGTCGCGGATGGCGGGGATCTCTCGACCCACGTCGTTGGGCAGCGCGGTGAAATGGCCTTGCTGGTCATACTTCGCCCAATGCACTTGAAATAGCCGCGACGGGCCGGCCGCGCGGCTCGCGGACAGGTCTTCGAATGCCAGTTTCCCATCCTTCACGCTGAACTTGTCCAGCGGCAGCACTTTCGCGAATGCCACGTCGGCGATTTTATCGCGGCGCTTGATCAGGCACTCCGCGATCCAATCGGTTGCCCGCGGATCGCTGTACTCGCCGGTTTGGACGAGCGCGCGAATCTCGTCATCGGTGAACGCCGCCACCTGCTTCGCCGCCCAAAAGGCGTCCTCGCGGTCGGTCAACAGAAAGGCCGGGTTCGGATACGTCGATTTCCAGGAGACCGGATCGAACGACTTGTAGTCCAACATGCCGACGCCGGTGTAATTGCGATATTCGGACCGCGCCCAACGCGGCGGGTCGAACCCGAGCGTCACCATCTGCACCGCGGCCTTTTTGCGTTCAATCACGTAGTCGTGACCGTACCAGGCCATTTTGGGAAACGTACCGGCGCTGCCCAGGATCGAGCCGAAATCGATTAGATAATGCTTCACGTACGGAACGCCGTTCTCCGTCACCAGGGAATCCAAAGAGTTGATCGATTTCGTATCCTGGTGGTTCAACCAGGTGGCAAAGACTCGCAGGCCGCGCAGCTCGCGCCGGTCCTGATGAAGCACGATGTCGTTCGGATCGTCGCTCCGCGTCCCTTCATAACTGAACGGACCCACCACCTTGCCCGAGATCCACCGGCTTGCCATCGCCCGGTAGGTGCCGTCGGCCCCCTTAGGCTGCCCCTTCAGCAGTTCGTCGACCAGCGCGCCGGTGAGGGGGCGCTTCTTGCCGCTCGCATCGCGATACATGACGCCGCCGCCGATCTCCAGGTTGTCGCGGCGGAAGTGGATGACGTAGTTCTCCGGAGTGTTGTAGCCCAAGGCATAAAACACCTTGCTGCCGATCACGTCCGGCCCCGAGCACAGCTCGGGATACTTCGGCGGATCGAACTTCACCAGATACTTGTTCTTGCGCCCGTCTTCGATGACGAATCCCGGCATGATACCGTCGCTTTTGGCTGAGGTAATCCGCCAGGCGCCGTGTAGATCGGGCGGCGTGCTGTTGCCCGGTCCGCGCTGCAATTCTTCGATCGTCATGCGATGGAAGTAATGACGGTTGGTATACCAGGCGCTGTCCGGGACGTCGTCCAGTGTATTGGTGTTACCGGCCGGATGCGGACCGCCCTTGGCCTCTTTGCCTTCACGCTTCGGCGTAAAATACATGTTCTCGAGGAAGTCGTAAATATCGTCGACTTCCCGCGTTGCGACCTGCTTCACGGGTCTTGGCGCGGGCTCCCGCAGCAGCGGATCGTCCGGGTAGAACTTCTTCCCGGCGGTTGGTGTTCAGGTGTCGGGGCCGGATGCGCTCAGGCCAGGCGTGGTCACAACGGCCGCGGCAGCCGCGCAAACCGACGCCGCCAATATCAAATTAAGTTGTTTACGTGAAACCATAGCTGAAATCCCTCGTGGCTGAAGCCTGTGTCGAAACTGAAAACGGCCCGTCCTGTCCTGCCCTTGAGCCGCAAGCTGAACCCTACGTCGGTTTGGATATTGTGGTAGTTCCACTGCTCCCAGTTATTGAAAACCTTGCCTGCGTCGGAGAATGCCGCCATTTCGAGAATGGGCGAACAGAACCAGCGGTACTCGGCTTGCGCCAGTACCGAGTTGGCGCCGTAAAACCGGCCAAAGCGAAAGCCCCGCAGCGTGTCAGGCCCGCCCAGCGTGGGCTGAAGATAGAACGGAACTTGCTGTCCGTTCTCGGTGTCGGTCAGACTGGAGGCGCCGTGCAACACGATCACGTGCGTGTGGTTCAGCAGCGGAATATACTCCACGGCGTCCAGATCCACCCGGTAGAAGCTGAAGGCACTGAGATTCCGGTCCAGGTAGCGGACATACTGCGCGGAATACCTGCCGCCGCTGGAGGGATTTGACGGGTTGTCGCGCCAGTCGAAGGCGACCTGGCCGCCGCCGCGCAAGAAATCGGTCTGACGGTTGATGCCGGGGGCCACACCTGGACCGTACTGCTTCTCGGTCGAAATGAACTGCGTAGAGTGGCCCGGACCAATGTTCTCGGCCAGATACGACCCGATCAGGTTGGCGGACAGCCCTTTGTAGATGCGGACGCCCGGGCGCACCTCTACGTTGGTGTCTTCCAGACGATAGTCGCTGCGTCCGGTTTTGCGGGAATTCGGCCCGGGGCCGTAGTACGGCATCTCCGAGATGTCGCGGTGCGTCGTGGTGAATGAAAGGAACGCATGATCGTTAAAGAGGTGCGGCATCGCCAGCTCCAGGCGGCCCAGATACGACTCGTTGACCGCGGCGCGCGCTTCCACCCGAAGCACCAGCATGCCGCTCCACAACGGCTTTATGAATCTTGGGCCGAAGGCGACGCTGGACCCCGGCACGATCGTTCCAAACCCAAGGCCGAACCCGCCCGCCTGGCCCGTCAGGAGCCGGTAAGCGAAGCTGTTCTCGACCCGTTCGATATCTCGCTCCGCCCTCGGCTGAGTCTCGGGCGTCAGGTTCGCTTCCTTTTCCATACGGGCCGACTCAATGACGTCGATTCGGGATTGCCCCTGAGCAACTCGAATAGTCCATAGGGCGAAAAGACCGACGCTCAGAACTATTATTCGTTTCACGTGTGTCATCACTCTCCTCTAACTCTCGCGCCAGGCGGCTTTTAGAAACCGCTCCAGTGACCCAGCGGCCCGGCTGGCAGTGAAGGTTCACTGGAAAGGACGCCGGGCGCCTGGCAATTTGTTGGCTCTTTAACGAGCCTCAATGGAGCCAATGGCAGTCCCTCGCTAATCGCAGCAAGCGCTCTTGCAGCCATAATTCCCGCGACCACGACATCATTCTTGACTGCTCTTCTTCCGACGAGGGATCCTGATCCTAACCAAGCACGCCTCACGCCAACTGCGCCGGCGGCCCCTAAAACCCGCATTCTCCTGCGAGGACGGTATTCGGAGGGCGGCGGCGATGTGCATGCTTCGGTGCCGGTTTTTCGACCATTCTGACGAAGTTCCCGTCACCGGCCGCTCCAAGTCAACCTGGTGATCGCGGGGCCAATAAAACGATCTGCTTGGGAGTCATCAGGTTATGGGGGAAACGCGAGCGGGCCCTTTGAGCGGCAAGACTCGTGCACCCCACTCGACGAGAGGAACCCACGAGGCCAATGCCGCGGACAATTCTGGTTGTTGACGACCACGCGCCAAATCGGGAACTCATCCGGGAGGCGCTGGACGACTTTGCGTACGAAATCAGTGAAGCCCAGACGGCATCCGAAGCTCTGGAACACGTCCAGCGGCAGGAAACCGACCTGGTCATCACCGACGTGCGGATGCCGGGGATTACCGGTGTGGAACTCCTGAAGCGGCTGCACAGTGACTACCCGGACGTTGTTGTGATTCTTGTAAGCGCATTCGCCACTGTCGCAGCGGCGGTTGAGGCGATGCAACTGGGTGCGCATCATTATCTGACACAACCTCTTGATATCGACGAGCTGCGATTGGTAATTCACCGGGCGCTTGATTTCCATGCCGTTCCCATCGATGCGGTGCGTCCCGATGACACAGTGAAGCGAAGCCCGGGGTTCGAGAACATCCTTGGGCGTTCGAAAGATTTGCTCGGCGTATTGGACCAGGCGACGAGAGCCGCGCGAACCAACTCCACTGTTCTGATTCAGGGAGAGACCGGAACGGGAAAGGAACTGCTTGCGCGCGGAATTCACTCGGTGAGTGCGCGCAGCACAAGGCCCTTCGTCACCATCAACTGCGGCGCGATCCCGAAAGACCTGCTGGAATCCGAACTCTTCGGGCACGTTAAAGGATCTTTTACCGGCGCTGTGATGGATCGCAAGGGGCAAGTCGAAGCTGCCGACGGAGGGACCCTTTTCCTGGATGAAATCGGCGAGATGTCGCCGGAGCTGCAAGTCAAGCTACTGCGGCTGCTCCAGAACGCCGAGATTCAAAGGGTCGGCGCCGTATGCAGTACCAGGGTCGACGTCAGGGTCGTCGCGGCTACCCACCGTGACCTTGCCGCGATGGTGCATAAGGGTGCGTTTCGCGAAGATCTCTATTACCGTCTCAACGTCATCCCCCTTACCCTGCCGAGTCTGCGCGACAGGCGTCAGGACATCCCGGAACTCGTACGCTTCTTCTTCGAGCGCAGTTGTTCCAAACATGGACGCGAGAACCTGACCCTGGCCAGGGGAGTTCTTGATCGCTTCCTGGTGTACCGATGGCCGGGTAATATCCGCGAACTCGAGAATATAATCGAGCGCATTGTCGTCCTCACACATGGGAGTGAGGTCGGCATTGCCGATCTGCCGGACTTTCTGCAGCCCGACCCTAATCCCGTCGATGCCATCCAGCTCGATTTTCCCCCGAACGGCATCTGCTTCGGCGGCCTCGAGAAAGAGATGCTCCTTCGAGCATTGGGACAATCCAACTGGAACCAATCCATGGCTGCGCGTTACCTTGGCATGAGCCGGAAGACGCTCGTTTACCGGATGCGCAAATACAATCTGCTTAGACCTTCGCCTATGATCGTGCTGCGGGATCGTTCCAATGTGGTAGAGATGAGCAGCAGATCGAATGTCTGCAAGTCACCGCGTATTGGTTGAACCATGGCGACCTGCAGGGCTGGTTACGACTCCGGATCGCCTGGGCCTGTTACGGACAACCGATACCGGAGACTGTTGGAGGCTGCGCCGGACGGAATCGTCGAGGTAGACTGCTCCGGCCGAATCGTCCTCGTGAATTCCCAGGCTGAGAGGATGTTCGGCTACGGGCGCGAAGAACTCCTGGGCAAGTCCGTGGAGATGCTGATGCCGGAACGTTTCCGCGGACGTCACCCCGCGCATCGCGAACGCTACGCCGCGCACTCGGTGACTCGCCCGATGGGATCCGGACTCGATTTACGAGCGGTCCGCGCGGATGGAACGGAATTCGCCGTCGATATCAACCTCAGTCCCTTCGAAGGCGAGACCGGCGGATCTGTCGTCTGTGTAATTCGGGATGTGAGCGACCGCAAACTGGCGGAAGAACAGATCAAGAGTCTCAACCTTAGCCTGGAGCAGCGCACGCGTGACCTGGCGGTGATCAACTCAGAACTCGAGATCCGCAACCGGGAAGTCGAGAAGGCCAATCGGCTGAAGAGCAACTTTCTCGCAACCATGAGCCACGAACTGCGAACGCCCCTGAATGCGATTGTGGGGTTCGCCGACCTCCTGGCGAGACAAACCGCGGGTCCACTTACGCAAAAGCAGGACCGATTTGTGCGGCATATTAAGGAGAGCTCCAGGCATCTCCTCGCGCTGATTGATGACATTCTGGATCTTTCGAAAATAGAAGCTGGGCGATTGGACCTCAAGTTCGAGAGCTTTCCACTGACCGTCGCGGCCGACGAGGTGCTGTCGACGCTGCGGCCGCTGGCTGCCGCAAAGGAGATTGACCTCACCATCGCGCTGACTCCCGATCTGGCTTTACACGCGGACCGTGTCCGCGTGAAGCAGATACTCTATAACTTGCTGAGCAACGCGATCAAATTCACCCCGGCAAGGGGAAGTGTTCGTCTGGCTGCAAGATCGATTAAAGCGGTTGTTCAGATCTCGGTGATCGATACAGGAATCGGAATACCTTTCGAGGAACAAGAGGCGATTTTCGAGACCTTCCACCGCTGTTCGACCTCCACACAGGAGGTTTGTGAGGGGACCGGCCTCGGCCTTTCGATCACCAAGCTCCTGGTTGAACAGCATGGAGGCAGGGTTTGGGTGGAAAGTGAACCCGGAAGGGGAAGTCAATTCCACTTGACGCTGCCGAACAAGAGGGAACGGCTCCGATGACTATTCTGGTGGCGGACGACAACGCCTTCAGTCGTGAGCTGATGAGAGAGCTTCTGGAAGCATCGAGCCACGTGATTCTGGAAGCGGTCGACGGCCGGAATGCAATGGACCTGATTCGCCGGTGCCGCCCTGACTTGGTCTTCCTGGATCTGCAGATGCCCCTGCAGGACGGGTTCAGCGTCATTCGGGAGTTGCGGAACGATAGCCGGTTCCGGAACCTGCCGGTTGTCGCCGTGACTGCCAGCGCCATGATCGGCGACCGCGAACGGGCAATCTCGGCCGGCTTTGATTCCTATATCGCCAAGCCGATCGACTTGTGCGAGGTCGAGGCACATGTAGCAGCGCTAGCTTCGCGGTGACTGACAAACCGCCATTAGCAAAAATGCGCCGAAACCCGACAGGGAATCTCGGCTTTTGACTGGCCGTAAGGGCTCAGGGGCGGGCCTCCTCGGCGGGATGGAGCAACTGGGTACGTAAATACGCGTTTGCCCGCTAACCGAAACGACTCTGAGGCGGCCAAACATTTCCCGTCCGAGCAGAAAGGGAAGCTGAAAGCGGCACTGGCAATCGACTCACGTGAGCGTGAACGCACATTGATCCTGTCCTTAATTGGCAATCTCACCATGGCGGAAAAACGCACGACGATCCACCCCACGACTAAGCAACCTAAAGTCAATTGCCCAACTGGGGCACCGCGGCGGACGCGATGGCTCATTTGGGTAACTCAGAAGCGTGACTTGCTGCCGCACAGACACCGCCCGCCAAGCTCTGCGCCGGTTTCTGAGGGTGTTGTCGATGCAGGAGGCAGCCATTGCATTTGGTACGCCGCGTGCCCTTGCGATAGAGGGAAAGTACATGCCAGAACCACATACGAGTGACAACCCAAAGCGCCCGGTACTCATGCTGCTCACGAGCCATTGGGTGAGCATGGTGGGAGCGGTACTGGCGACGACGGCCGTCTTTTCGTGGCTGTTCGCCCTCCCAACCCAGCTTCGAGGACACACAAGCAATCCGTACATTGGGATCGTCGTCTTTCTCGTGATTCCAATGATCTTGGTGGCGGGCCTGATTTTCATGGCCCTCGGCGTTTTCCTCGCTCGCAAACGCATTGAGGCGGGCCTCTTGGAGGTGCCGCAGCGGGACGCTTATCTCCGAAGCCTGGCGAAATTCTTTGCCATAACCACCGCAATCAATATCGTGATCGGAACCCAGGGCACCTACCGTGCCATAGAGCATATGGAGACGGCCCAGTTCTGTGGGCAGAGTTGCCATGTCATGAAGCCGGAGTTCACCGCACATCAAAACTCGCCTCACGCCAATGTCCTTTGCGTAGATTGCCACGTCGCTCCAGGCGCCACCGGGTGGGTGCACAGTAAGGTGGCCGGGACGCGGCAATTGATGGACGTGGTCTTCGGGCGCGCGCGCTACCCGATTCAATCGGCAATGGAAACCGACCGCCTGGTTCCGTCCCGCGGAACGTGCGAGCAGTGCCACTGGCCTCAGCAGTTCGATTCAACGAAGCTGCGCGTCATATTTAACTTCAAGGACGACGAGTCGAATACGCAGACGCAGACTGTCCTGGAGATGCTCACGGGAGGAGGAGATCTGGGCGGCATTCATGGGAAGCATCTCGCCCCCGGAGTGGAAATCCACTATGCAGCCACCGATCCGCGGCGCCAAACGATTCCCTGGGTCGAGTACCGCAACCGCAAAACGGGTGAAGTCCGCACCTACCTGGCGGACGGCTCAACCGCTAAATCGGTGGCGGATCTTCCCCGCCATGAGATGCAGTGTGTCGATTGCCATAACCGACCCACCCACACATTTGAGCTCCCTGAGAGGGCCGTGGATAAAGCTATGGGATTGGGACATATTTCTCCCACGCTGCCTTATATCAAGAAGAAAGCGATGGAGTTGCTCAAAGTCACCTACGCGACCAACGAAGATGCCGCTAGTGACATTCCTGTCAGGTTAGCGGGTTTCTATCGGGACAAGTATCCAGCCATTTCATCGCAGCGATCGAGCGACATCTCCCAAGCGGGTGGTGAAATCGCTGCGATCTACAACCGCAACGTGTTTCCCGAACTGAAGGTAACCTGGGGCACTTATCCCAACAATCTCGGACATACCGATTTTCCTGGGTGCTTCCGCTGCCATGACGGATCGCATTCCACGCCGGATGGGAAAGCGACAATTACCCAGGACTGCAACACCTGCCACACCCCGGTGGCAGTCGAAGAAACAAACCCTGGAATACTGAACACGCTCGGCCTCGCCGACCGCATTACCAACCTACAAAAGATATCAACGAAGGGATCATCGAAATGAATCGCAGTACACTGAACATCCAACGTTCCGTAGCGCTGGCGGCAGTGGTCGCTCTCTCCCTGACCGCCGCCGGTAAGCGGCATCAGTACTCCCCGAACGAAAAGGCCGCCTATGCGGACGCGGCGAGCGTCGAGTTCGTCCGGCCGGGCCTTGCGATAACGATCAACCAGGCACAGATCGCCTCTGACGGGACGATCAGTGTGGTGTATACGTTGACCGACCCGAGTGGTCTTCCTCTGGACGCGGGCGGCGTTGCGACACCCGGGGCGATCAGCCTGGGATACATCGCGGCGGTGTTGCCGAACAACCAGGAAGATTACACGGCCTACACTACCCGTGCCAATTCGGGACCTGCGGTCTCGTCGACTAATCAGCCTGGCCCCGATTCCGGCGGCGTGACTACCGGCGGACCGGGCCAATATCAGTACGTCTTCCATACCAAGGCGCCGGCCGGGTTCGATCCGACCGCCACTCACACGATCGGCATCTATGCGTCCCGCGTGCTGACAAGCTTCAATCTGGGAACCAATTATGCCAGTGCGACCTACAACTTTGTTCCGAATGGCAGCAAGGTAAGCAAGGTTCACGATGTCATCAGAACCGCGAGCTGCGATACCTGTCACGACCAGCTTTCGTGGCATGGCGGCCGGCGGCGCGGCGTCGAAATGTGCGTCCTGTGCCACACTCCACAAAACGTGGACACGACGACCGGGGGCTCGCTCGACCTGAAGGTGATGATTCACGAGATGCACATGGGAGCCAAGTTGCCGAGCGTCGTTGCGGGAAAAGCTCTGATCGTGAATGGAACGGACTTCTCGAAGATCTCCTATCCAGCCGATCCCGGCGACCCGCGCCGTTGCGAGACCTGTCATTCGCAGACCACAGGCGCGGCGCAGGCCACGGCTTACCTCACGAATCCGACGGCCGCGGCCTGCGGCGCCTGCCACAACGACGTGAACTTTGCGACGGGAGCTAACCACCCCGGCGGTCCGCAGTTCGACGACAAGCAGTGCGCCAACTGCCATATCCCTCAGGGTGAAATCGACTTTGACGCCTCCATCACGGGCGCTCACGTCGCTCCCATTGCGTCCAGCCTCCTCACCGGCCTCGCGGTGAATATCACCAAGGTAGACAAAGGCGCGGCGGGGAGCGCCCCGGTCGTATCGTTCACAGTCCAGGATGGGAAAGCCAGACCGCTTGCCCTGTCGCAGCTTGGCTCAATCTCCTTCACAATGGCCGGCCCGACCACTGACTACGGTTACACGAGTTTTGGACCTGATACCGCAAGCACGCCGGGCTACGTCACCGAGAGCGCGGCAAACGCAAGCTGCGACGCCAGCGGGAACTGCTCCTACACCTTCACTCACGCGGTCCCCTCTAAAGCGACGGGAACGTATGCGATCGGCGTCGAAGCGCGGCGAACGGAAACCGTGCTGCCGGGGACAACGACACAGCAGAGTATCACTTACGGCGCGCCGAACAAAGTCGTCTACTTCTCGGTGGATGGCTCGCCGGTTACAGCGCGGCGCGAGGTCGTCGCTAACAACAACTGCAACCAGTGTCACGTGGCGTTATCCGTTCACGGGTCGCTGCGCAACAACACCGAATATTGCGTGATGTGCCACAATCCGTCGAATACCGACGCCTCTGTGCGCGTCAATGCCACCGTCGCCGCGGATAAGGCTGCGCCTCCGCAGGGCATCACGTTTCCCCTTCTCGTCCATCGGATTCACGACGGCGTGAACATGCTTGCGGATGGCGGTAGCTACACAGTCGTGGGTTTCGGCGGCAGTCACAACGATTTTTCGACGACGCTGTTTCCGGCGATGGCCCCCAACGGTCCAGCAACGGACCTGGCGAATTGCTCGCTCTGCCACGTGAACGGTTCTCAGGCAAACCTCCCCGTCGGCTTAAATAACGTTGTGAATCCGCAAGGCTGGATCAATCCTGAGGGTGCCACCGCGACTGCCTGCTCGGGTTGTCACGTAGCCAAGGACTCGGCGGCGCATTTCGCGGCCAACACATCCTCGCTCGGCGAGAGCTGCACGGTGTGCCACCAATCGGGCGCTCAGTTCGATGTGAATCAGGTGCATGCGCAGTACTGAGGCTGCGCTACTGCTGATTGGCTTGGCTCTGGCTGTGCCCCCAGCATGGGCGCAGCCAGCCTCGCCTTACGCCGGATCGGACGCGTGCGGCGCTTGCCACGAAGACATCGCAGGCGCCTTCGCGAAGAGCCCGCACCATCTGGTCGACACAGATAAGAAGCGAGGTTCGGCCGGACATGCCTGCGAATCCTGTCACGGCCCCGGCCAAAAGCACGCCGATTCGGCGGACGCCACCGCCATCCGCAACCCGGCGAAACTGACGGCGGCGGCCACGGATCGCGTTTGCCTCAGTTGCCATCTGAACGAGCCGACCCACGTCGGACGTTTGCAGAGCAGCCACGCCAAAGATGCGGTCGCGTGCACAACGTGCCACAAAGTCCACGAGAGCGGGCCCGACGGGCTCGTCGTGCGCAAGGCCGCCGCGATCAACCAGCAATGCTCGGGCTGTCATCTCGAGATTTGGGCGCAGTTCCAACGCCCGAATCACCACAGGCTTCCTGAGGAAGCCATGAGTTGCGTGGACTGTCACAACCCCCACGGGAGCGTCCGGGCGAAGATGACAAGAGGGTTCGCCGGCAACGAACCCGGCTGCTTCACCTGCCACGGCGACAAGCGCGGTCCGTTTGCCTTCGAGCACGGGCCCGTTCGTTTTGAAGGCTGCGGGAGTTGCCATGAAGTTCACGGCTCGGCGAATCCGCGGATGCTGACTCGACAATCGGTGCAATACGTATGTCTCGAATGCCATGCCAATCTTCCGACCTCCAACAGGACGGGGACGATCGGCGTGGTACCGCCAGGCTTTCACGATCTCCGATCGCCGGTCTACCAGAACTGCACCGTGTGCCATCAGAAGATTCATGGGAGCCACATCGATCGGGACCTGCTCAAATGAGACCTTTGCTGACTCTTGCGTTCTTGTGCGCACCATTCGCGCATCTGCTCGCACAACAGGCTGCGGTGGCCGGCAGTTCAACAGCGTCGAGCGCGGGCACAACGGGTTCGCCCGTCCCCAACACTGAATCCTCCCTCACGGGGTGGATCGATCTGGGCTATCGCTGGGTTAGCGCCACTGGCGGCAGCTTCAACACCTATCGCAGCTTCGTGAATCTTGGCTCCGGCCCCAAACTGCTGGGCACGGAGTTTACCCTGGTCGATCCGCGACTCCGCATCTTCGATCGGCTGCGCGTGCGGGCGTACAACCTTGGAGGCGATCCTTACCAGACTATCCATGTGGATGCCGAGAAATCCAAACTGTACCAGTTCAGCGCCGATTACCGGGATATTACGTACTTTGATTTTCTTCCGTCCTGGGCGGATCCGGCGCTCTCACGCGGCATCGTACTCAACGAGCAGGCCTTTGACACTCGCCGCAAGATGGGGAATTACCAGCTCGACCTGCTGCCCGGCAGCCGGATCGTTCCTTACCTGAACTGGGAGTACAATTCCAGCGCGGGCACCGGCACCGCGGCGTTCTTTACCGATGCGAACCAGTTTCCGGTTCCGTACAAGCAAAAAGAGTTGACCAATATTTACCGCGCTGGAGTCCGCTTCGAACTGCGCCGCTTCCACGCCACGATCGAGCAAGGTGGAACCACGTTCAAGAACGACCAGCAACTGTTCCAGAATCCTGGATCGGCCAACTATGGCAATATCCTGGCACCGGTGCTGGGCCCGACGAGTGATCTAACCAGCCTGCTGGCCGCCACTGGGGTTAGAGGCACTAGCATCTACACCAGGGGGCAATTCACCGCCGAGCCGGCGCCCTGGCTCGACTTATACGGCCAATTCCTCTACTCCCAACCGAAGGACGATACCAATTACCAGCAAACGGCGACAGGCAACCTGTCGCAGTTGAATCCATTGTTGCTCTACTCCAGCCAGTCCTTCTTATTGTCGTCGACGGCGAAGCTTCCGCATACCACCGGGGCCTATGGCTTCGAAATACGGCCCATGTCGCGTGTGCGCATTACTGCGAACTGGATGACTGATCGCCTGCACAACGCAGGCTCGGCTGCATCAAAACAGGTTTACGGGGATGCCGCTACTCCGCAGCAGACTGCGGAACTGCTTAATTCAGCACTGGTGAACAACTACAACCAGGCAGAGATCAATCTGTTCTATGACGCCACTTCCAAACTAATGGTCCGCGGCGGATATCGCTATGTTTGGGGCGACGCCAGCGACTCAGTTCTCCCGCCCGCCGGCCTGGTTAGCGGCGATCGCGCGACTCTCAGGCGTAACGTCGGCTTGGGTGGTTTCAGATATCGGCCGGCACAGAATCTCTCGCTTACGGCAGAGGCCGAAGTCGGATCGGGCGGCGCCACGTACTTTCGCACCAGTCTCTACGATTATCAGAGGATTCGCGCTCAGGCGCGCTATCAAGCAGTGAAGGCACTAACTGTGACGGCGGCGTTGTCCGGACTGCTGAATCACAACCCGACTCCTGGTGTCAATTCTGATTACCAGGCCCTGCAGGAATCTCTGTCAGTTTTCTGGAATCCCGCGAAGACCTGGAACCTGCAAGGGACCTACACACGGTCGACTGACCACTCCAATCTTAGTTATTTGGACCCCGGAACACTGCTGCCACAGCTCTCGCGCTACCGCGACAACGCCCATACGGTCACGGCTCTGTTCGAAATGAAGCCTTCGCTGCGCGGCGTCACGGCGACGATTACGGCAGGTGGTTCGTTCTTCATCTCCTCGGGAAGCCGTCCCGCCAACTATTACCAGCCGGTCGTAAGAATTCGGTTGCCGCTCACCAAGCAGTTGGCCTGGTTCTCGGAGTGGCGATATTACGGATACGGTGAGGCGTTCTACATTTACGACGGCTTCCGCACGCACCTGCTGACCACTGGGGTCAGGTTCACGCGATGAAGACGAGCCTTGGTGCTCCGCGTGGTGGACAAGCCCTCCATCACGCGGCCGGCTCGATGCCCGCTACTTATGGGGATCTCGTCTCAGATGAAAAGATCACACCGAACCGCCCGCAGTGGGTGCACTGAATGAATCACTCGATGGCCCAGTTGGTTCAGACTTCTCTGCTGATAGTCGCAGCCCTGTTTCCAATCGTCAACTCTCCGGAGAATATCCCCATCTTTCTCACCCTGACCGCAGGCCTTTCCGCCGGGAGCCGGTCGGTTCTGGCACGCAAGATCGCCGTGTACGGATTTGTGCTTCTGCTTGTCTCGGTCCTGATAGGCACGCACATCCTGGCATTTTTCGGCATTTCGCTCCTGGTAGTTCAGGTTGGAGGCGGCCTGGTCGTCATGGCGGCCGGCTGGAAACTGTTGAACCGGGCGGATGACGACGAGAGGACGCCCGAATCACCCGCCAAACCAGTGAGAGCGTCCTATCTGTCCCGCCGGGCCTTCTATCCATTGACGATGCCGCTCACCGTGGGGCCAGGGTCCATTTCGGTAGCGATCGCGGTAGGCGCTAACCGACCTCCCGGCAGTGAGGCCAGTTGGACTCTGCCTGTGGCAGCATTGTTGGGATGCGCGGTCCTGGCACTAACCATCTACCTGATATATCGATTTGCCGAACCCGTCGGGCGTGTCTTAGGCGAGACTGCCATGAACATTATCATTCGCTTGTCGTCCTTTATTCTCCTGTGTATTGGTGTCCAGATCGTGTGGAATGGAGTGAGTGCACTTCTGATCACGATCCTCATTCACCGGCGTTAGCGTCTGTGCTCGCCGTGGGTCTTTTGGCTCTGAGCGAGAATCTGACAGATATGCGATTTTAGGCGGCTTTCTTGACCGTCTGGACCGCGATGAATTCGACGTTGGTCACCGCCATCCGCTTGGCCTTCAGGAGTAGATAGCGGAGGTTTTGATAGCCGCGGCCACGATTGATGAGCATGCGAATGTTCCCATTGACCGCCTCGACGACGCCGAAGCGAACCTTGGTCCGGCAGTAGTTTAGAATGCCATCCAGATGCTTCAGCAGCGTGTCGGCCAGTTTCTCGAACGGCCTCAGCCGCTGCCACTTCAGCTGATCCATCCATTTCTGCAGGTAGTTGATCATGGCCCCGGGGTACCGATAAGTCCACAGCCCTTCCAAGCTCTCTTTGAGCATGTAGGCTTTGAAGACGCGCCGGTTCAGTTGAAACAACCGGTTCAGCTCTCCACGCTGGGGGCTGCTGAGATTCCTCCAACGGCTCATCAGCAACCACCTCTTTCCCTTGATCAGTCCGCGCTTCTTCTTCCCCTGACGGAAGAACTCCGCCCGTCGCACTTCCTCGATCGCGTCGTTGGCGTGTTGCAGGATGTGAAACTTGTCATAGACGATCTTGCATTGCGGCGCCCATTCCTCGATGCTCAACCGGAACGGTTTCCACATGTCCACGCACGCTGCCTCGATCCGTTTCCGCTGCCGGCTCACCAACTTGCTGCGAAAGAAATCATCCAGCGTCTCCTTCTTCCGCTCCCTGCCAAACCATAACGGCTCGCCGGTCTCCAGATTGCACACCACCGTGAGGAACTTTCCCTTCTTGCCCCGGTATAACTCATCCACCCCCATCTGCCGCAACGGTGGTTTCCGCCGCTTGGCTTCCCATCGCTCCAGGAATCGAAGATCGATCGCTCGTACCGTACTCTCGGCCAGGCCCACCCGCCGCGCCACCTGTCGCGCTGCTGCACTCTCGCAAGCTTGCCCCACCGCCTCCTCGAAGCGCTTGCTGTAGGGCGCCTTACTCGGCAATTGCGCCACCTTCTCGACCCGTATCCCACACCCTGGGCACTTCACCCGATATATCTCCACCGCCACCGTCGTTGTGTATTCAAAGCACGGCAGGTCACGGACTTCACGCTCACAGACCTCGTGGATCCTACTGGCTGCCACGTGCTGCCCACACCCCGAACAGATCAGCTTCAAACCAGTCTTCTTCCGCCTCACCCACAGCTTCAGCTTCTTACCTTGCTCATCAATGTCCATGCGATAGACCCC
>Ga0335081_10003247_pt1 | contig 25547 bp, 22 predicted proteins | sample Lox_Sample_35_FD_206713 | JGI IMG/M metagenome (GOLD analysis project Ga0335081, IMG submission 206713) | Soil microbial communities from Loxahatchee National Wildlife Refuge, Florida, United States - Lox_Sample_3.5 | ecosystem: Environmental > Terrestrial > Soil > Wetlands | place: USA...
CATCGAGAACGGCAGGTTCAAACCAAGCATCTATAAAATCTACAGTCTCAGCGCCATCTACCACGTTGGTTATACGGAGGTCTTATCCTGTTTTGGCCTGCCGATAAGCGAACTCGGCCGTTATCGCGCTTCGATTGGCGTACCGAAAACACACTTGCTCGGCGGGGAATCTGATCTGCAGGCCGAAAGCGTGTCGCTTCCAGTGCGCTTTAAGCCTGAATTTCAGCTCGAGAAAACGAATCTTCTTGCGCGCGTTGTGGAGAAGTGGGACAAAATTCCTGTTGGATTCCTGCAGCACCTCGATTTGCACAAATCCGTGTACGGCTATATCGGTCTTGAAGACTACACGTTGTATCCCTTAATTCGGCCTGGATCATTGGTGCAAATCGACGCCGGCCAAAGGAAAATCAGCGCAGAAAAATGGACAACCGAGTTTGACCGACCGATTTATTTTGTTGAGCTTCACGCCGGATACGTCTGCAGTTGGTGCCAAGTCGATAGGGGCCAGCTAATCATCATCCCTCACCCGCACTCGCATCAGGATGTTCGCCGTTTCGATTATCCGTCGCAAGCAGAAATCGTTGGTAGGGTAACTGGCGTCGCGATGCGCATCGTGGGCCAAGAGTCGGGCGGCGAAGAAAGGGGCCATACGGCTCGAGAGTGAAAGACTGCGCTTTGCAAACGGAGGTGACTATCGCATCAGCCGTGTGCATTCTCAATGCCCAACGAATCGCCTCGTCCCTTGATCTCAAGCGCATACTGGTTTAGTGGGCTGATCGCGGGGGATCATCAGCGCGATAAGAATGCATACTAAAATAGCCTCTAGCTTCACGCCCGCGCAGTTGTCTGAAGGATAGTTACTGCACAATTATAGCGAGTTATCTATTGCCACCGCCTTTATAGAAATTCCCTGATCAGTTCCTCTCGCTGAGCTAGAATTATCGATCTCCAACTCACCGCAGATACGATCTGCGCGGAGGCTCTTTGCGATGCAGGCTGAGCGAGTGCAGACATCACCGGCGGTTGCCAAAGCTTCCGCTTGGGGGTACAAAGCCCAAGCACAAGACAGCAAGGCAAAGCTCCGAATGATCGCTGGCCGCAAAAGAACAAGCCAGGGAGCTATCGAGTCCACGATAAACCGCCGCTTGGTCGATCTCCGCCATGTCGCCGAGATTTCAAAAAGAACGCGACAGCCGCCCCTTGAAATCTGCCGCCAAATTATCGAACGCCGCGTCACCGACCTCAAGACGCGCGCGTTTTTCGCGGGCCTCCCCGAAGAGGAGAAACATTACTGGATTTCCAGCCTTTACGCTCTCCTCATGCCAAAAGCCCGACGGCGAAAGCTCGCTGCGTACTTCACGCCTCCCCATCTGGCCGAATACGCCATCGATAGGATGGTTGAAGCCGGCGTGCAGATCGGCCAAGACCGAATTCTGGATCCCGCTTCCGGCGGAGCTGCTTTCCTGCTGCCTCTTGCGACGCGCATCGTAGACCAGGCTCTTCAACGCCGCGAGTCTGCGAAAGCTACATTGAGGAGGATTGAAGCTACACTCTATGGAGTCGAAGTTGACCGCGACCTTTCAGCCCTATCGAAAGTATTGCTATGCGATATGTTGAATCGGCATCTTCCGACGCTGCGCTGCAAGCCGAATGTTTCCGTCAAACAAAGAGACACACTCACCCTGGAATCACCGGAACCGCTCTTCGACGCCGTCATCGGAAATCCGCCCTACGGTCGAATATTCCGGCCTTCGAAAAAAACTCTCGAGAAGTTTGCTGCCATTATCTCTGACGGCTACGTGAATCTCTACGCGCTCTTCCTGGACCAATCTCTCCGTTTCACAAAACCCGGCGGCATCATCGTCCTCGTCGTTCCGATGTCTTTCCTGGGCGGCCCATATTTCGCCAATCTTCGGAAGCGAATTCTTGAAACAGCGGACGTAATCAGCCTCGATCCCGTCGACAAACGAAGCGACGTTTTTCTGGACGTTCTCTATGACGTGTGCGTCTTGACGCTCAGAAGAAAGGACGGAATACGAGCTATACCGATCCCAACGTGCTCTCTTTTGACGACCGAACAGCCGTATCGGTTAGTGGGAAACCTGGAACTGCCAAAGGGATCGACCGATGCCGTCTGGGCGCTTCCCGACGTCGAGAAGAGTGGGCATTTGTTTCGAAGCGGTTTGGAAACCTTGCGTGATTACGGCTACATCGCGAGAACAGGCTATTTTGTATGGAACCGCGAACAAGAACGGTATCGCACGGGACGAGCGCCCCGCCCAAATGAAGTGCCCTTGTTCTGGGCACACAATGTGAAACGGAAAGCGATATGCAGACCTTACGACCGGGAAGCCGACTCTGAAAAGATCGGCTTCGTTAAATTTGATCGCGACAGCAGCGCCATCATTCGCGACGACGCGATCATTCTGCAGCGAACGACCAATCGGCGCCAGAATCGACGCTTGATTGCGGGTATTGCGAGACAATCCAGAGTCCCCGGAAACCGCGGCTTCGTCACCGAGAATCACACAATCACGGTCGTCCGGGACCGTACGAAACGGCAACTCGTCTCGCTTTCGGTGCTCTGCCGCCTTCTCAATACAGCTGCCGTCGATGCTCGCTTCCGCCGCATCTCCGGTTCTGTCAGCGTCTCGACGAAGGCGCTCAATCAGCTACCACTACCCGCTGCAAAACACGTCCGCGCCTCCTTCGTTCCCGGTTCGGAAGACGAACAGGCCGCTGTACTTTCCTACGCGAATTCAATCGCCGTCGCCCCACACCCCACCAAGCCACCAGCGGGGAAGTAGTCCGATGGCGCCCGCTCACGAACCGCCAGCTCAAAGTCCCGCATCAGCCAGTCACGGTGCCCCTATTCCAGTCCGTTTCCACCGCCATGGCGATATCGACGGAAGGTACGAACTCGGTTCTACCGCCAAAGAAATCCTCGCGGCTTTTAACTGCACAGTGGAGAACCGGCACAGCCAAGCTCTTCTCGTTTGGCCTCAATCGATAAGGGGACTCGCAGTCATCCATGCTTTGGCGGCGTTAACCAGGCTACCCAACTGCGATGAGCAGCGACTCACGACGCTATTTTTCCCATGGAACAGGAATTCCGGGTCCACACAGAAGGCCCTACTCGTCGACCGCGAGCAACTGGTCGAAGCCGCGCGTGCGCCCTTGAACCGAATTCACACGCAACCGGCAAGGCAGTCTGCGTTCGGGTATCTGATGGCAATTCATAGTTTGAAGCACCTTTCGAGGGGTGAGCCGGGAAACCGGCGCTACAAGGCAGTCGAGCAAGATCCCAGTCTCTTGTACCCGACTCTCTTCGAGCTGATGCCGCAGGCCGGAATACAGGCTTCCGAGATGCATATTTTCGACGATCATTTTCTCCGCAGATTGCGCCGACACACGTGGATCAACGAACGAAGCGAACACATCGCTTCCGCAAACGACCCTGTGGCGACTCCCTTTTTTCTCTTTGGTCTTCATGCCGACGCACTGAATCCGAACAAGCTTCGCAGCGCCGGCCTTGACCCGGATCGCGCAGGTCGCAGTCTCGATATAGTCCTTGTCGATCTCACCCGTCGCGCGAGGAACACGCTCGGAGAAAACTGGCGTACGGAAGCCGAAAAATTCTTCCTTATGATCCGGGACTTGTACAATCCCCAATGTCCTCCTGCATTTGTCGTGACCGATGACGTTTTTACGCTGCAGACAGTCAGATGGAAAATGCTCAAGGAATACGAAGCCGGACGCGGCATGGCGGCGTCCCCCAAAGCGCCTGCCCCCGCGCATCTAATCATCAATCTTCGCGCCGATATGCTTGACACCGAAAAGACTGCCCCGGCCTGGCTTGAGGACTTCGGCGCCGAAGTCTACGGCAGCGACTTGCTTCAATTCGTTGAGAGCGGCCTGAAACTCAGGCGCTCGCTCCTTGACGCCGGAGACACCGAAATCGCTGCCGCCGTATCTTCCGCCATGGCCGCGTTGCAAAACTTTGTCGGCCTTCCCGGTCCTGTCCGGTGGTTCCGCGAGTTCTTGGTTAAGGAACATGAGGGCTACGAGATGCATCGTCTCGGCGATCGTTTCGATCATCTGGCGCCACGGGGCAAGATTGCCACTGCAATAAGGCTCGGCACCGCTGGTGCCAGCCATCCTAAGCTCGCTGCATTTCTGAAAGCCTACGACACTCTGGTCTCCGCTGCTGCTTCCGACAATCCCGGAACCCGCTTCTTTGAAGATTGCCTTGCGAAACTAAACAAAGACTCCCATCGGTCTCTTATTGTTTTTTCGAGCGAACTCATTCGGAGCTTCGCCCAGTGGCGCGTCGAGACCGAAACCCACCTACAGTACGCAAGGCAGAAGCTTGGCACCGAAATCGTCTTCGCATGCGTCCCCGAAATTGCCGAAGAACTTAGCCGCGCGCCAGATGCAGCAAATCCCTATGACCACATTGTTTTTATCGAACCGTATCCGGACGATCTTCTGAAGGCTCTTGTCGAGCCTGACTTGCCGCACCACGCGATGCTGCTCTGTCATTTGGCGCGGGCGCAGCAGATCGTCGACCGCGCCCGTGCGCTTCGCGGCCTTGACGGTGTTGCGCCCGTTGAATGGAACCTGCTGTTGGTTCAGGAGCGCTTGGAGAAGGTCATGGCGGGTCACACCGCCGAGATTCCGGATTTCGAGGCGATCCTCCTTGAGCCTCGCGTCAGCACCATCGATCTTGCTGGCCCCCGGACTCCCTCGTCCGGGCCGACGCGCATGATCAGGACGTCAGGTTACGTTCGCATCAGGGCGTTTGAGGGCACCGAGCTGGCAGTTTACGATCCTGACGCCTTGCCCACCTTTTCCAAGCGTCGCGCGAAAGACTTAAAGCCGGGGGACCAGATTTGCGTGTTCACTCCCGATTTCGTCGATGCCGCAAGGGAAAAGCTCCATCTCAGCGCCACCGCCCCCGAGGTGCTAGGCCTCTACCACAAGGCTGTCGGCGAAGCCGCTGCCAAACTTCCCGGACGAGACATAAATGCCAAGGCGGATGCGCTCCGCGAAGCGATTATCAAGAGCGAGCCTTCGCTTGCCCCGTCGCTGCCTGGCGCACAGGCCATGCGCAACTGGATTGATGTGGACGATCTTCTCAAAATGCCGCGCGACCAGGTCAGGCCGCAAGCGCCGCGCGACCCCGAGCACTTTTTCGCTTTCATGAAGGTCCTCGCCATCGGGGACGATTTAGCCCGGCTTTACTGGGACCTCGGTGTTTTTTGGACCCGGTCTGCGCGAATCAGCAGAGGAAGCGCGTTTCATCAGGTGTTCATGGGAATCCTCATAGACCCCCACGGAACAGTCTCGCGATTTCCGGAAGAAATCCGTCAAGAGGTCTGGAGAATACATGAAACGGCTGAGGAGTATCTCGTCACCGTTGTCGCCAACGATGCAGAAGGGCATTTAAAATGAAAGTCGCCGATCTCAAGACACCGCCAGCCCAACTTGCAGCGAAACTCGATGACGCCAAGGAAGGAATCGTCGACGCCCTTCTGAATCTCACATGGCGGCGTACGAGCGGAGCCGGGACCGACGGCGAAGCGGTTTTCGGCGTCAAGCCTTCACTTCGATTTGTCTCGGGTTTCCTGCTGCCGCGGTTCGAAGAGACCGGCCAACGTGATGAAACTTCGGACATTCACATCAGCACGCACGGCCTGGACCTTCAGATCGCGAAGAACGCCGACGGCCAACTTGCCGTTAGAGCGGCGTTCTCCCTTTATGTCCGCACTCTCCCGACCTGGGGGGAACTGCTGTCGCCCAAATATGACCTTTTCCCAAACCATCCCCTTCGCCGCGATGTGGAAGCAAGCGTCCGCGATGAAATGAAACGCCGCCTTGAAGTCGCGCTGGCTCAGATCGCCGATAAACCCGCCGACGAAGTCCGGCGATCAAGGCGCGACTTGCAACAGACCATATATCGCGAGCTTCTGGGGCAGCACGGTGTGGCTTTGTCCGCCAGCGACACGGTGATTGATGCAGGCGAACCATCTGATGAGGCGGAGTCTGCGGCCGAACCCGATTCGGAAGACGAGGCCGAACCCAACGCTTCTCGCCTCGTGCCCCAAAACGCCCGCTACATCTTCACGAGGGACGATGCTGCGCAGGAGATCGACATACCGCAAAAGTGGAAGCGGCTCTCCGTCGCCCTGCCGACTCTTGCGGCAGACCTGTCCGATGAAGCTGCGGTTTTGAATGCAGCCACGGCGTGGACTCAGCAGGCTCGCGCCGCCATTCTCAAGGCTGCGGGCGACTGGATTCAAGGCGAAGAAGGCAAAAACTGGGCTTACCGCCCCTCGAATATCAGGCCGAGTCACGTCCGGTCGGAAAGCGCCTGGAACAATTTCCTCTCTGCGCTCCGAAGCACGCCGCCGACATCGAAGCATCTCGTTCCCGACTTGAGCGGCGTATCGCTGACGATCCAGTTCGACGACGATTTGCGCGACGCCGACCGTCGCAACCTTCGAATCATGATCGAGAACAACGGCAGCGATGTGCGCAAACGTCAGCGGCATCGGTTTGATCACTGCATACACCAGGTGAATTTGTCGGTCGAAATTCCGGCCGCCGCGCATCGCGCCCTGAAACTGGATCGCGTTGAGCCGTCTTACAGATTCCGGGATTTTCTGACGTACCCGGCCATAGGGATAAATTGTGGCGTCGAAGAAAGTAGGTTTGGTGATCGGTTGCGGCTGACAACAACATGGCTGCCACGCTACAAACAGCCACGTATCGTCCCCACAACTGTCGAAAATGCTCCGACGGACTTCGCCACTTTGGGCGCGGACCGATTCAAGCCCGTTGCATTGCGCCCTCTCGTCGATGCCTACCGTAGCTGGATTGACGAACAGGAGCGTAGCCTCAATCCTGCCGAAGGCACCGCCGATGCCGCCGAAGCCGAGAGAGAGCAGGCGCGCTTTCAACGGGACATCGCGGGCTACCGCCGCGAAGCCGATCGCATTGAACTCGGAATTAGCCTGCTCGAACTGTCGTTCGAACGCTTCCGCCAAGATCCCCACGAACCTATGGCAGCCCCGTATCGCGCCTGGCTTCTTTTGAACCGCGCGTTCTCTGAATCCGGGCAAGTCAAGCGCATCGACAACTGGCGGCTTTTTCAGCTGACCTTCATTCTTGCCCACATCCCGACCCTCGCCTCTCGTATGCCCGAGTACGCGCAATCGCCGTGGTTTGACTTCGACTTTGACGAGGAGACTGCCACTCTCCTCTACTTCCCGACGGGCGGCGGCAAATCCGAAGCTTTTTTCGGATTGCTTTTATTCAACCTATTCTTGGATCGGCTTCGCGGCAAAACTGCGGGCGTGACGGCCCTCATCAGGTATCCGCTGAGGCTACTCACCCTTCAACAAGCACAAAGGCTGCTGGCCTTGCTCATGCGTGCCGAACTCCTGAAGCGATCCTCTTCCGTGCCCGGAGCGCCGTTTGAAATGGGCTTCTGGGTCGGCAGCGCCAATACTCCGAACAAGGCCGACGATCTGCGGCTTGACCCCGTGCCCGATGCGGACGATAACGACCATCCGGACGACGAAAGCCTTGGAGCCGACTATGCGGGAGTGAACGACAGCTTCAACAAAACTCCCCGCTGTCCGATCTGCTCCTGCAATACGGGCTTGAGGCGAATCCGCAAAGGAATCGAGGACGAGATCCGGATTTTTTGCTTTAACAACTCTTGCCGCTGGAATGTAGAAACGAAAAAAGCCCCGCTTCCTTTCCTCATTGTCGACCGGGATATCTACGGACACGCCCCGGCCGTTCTCCTTGGCGTGATCGACAAGTTGGCACTTATCGGCCAGCACCCTTCGACCATCAACCGCGTCATCGGCATGTTCGGCTTCGCGCGATGGAAAGAGTCGGCAACCGGTCGATTCGTCATGCCGACGAGGATCAAGCTCAGGGAAGGGCCGGCAGCCAATGGCTGCGAGCCCGTAGCGCCTGCTTACGAGGCCGGCCACGAGATATTTCACGACCCCTACCCGTCCTTGATTGTCCAAGACGAAGCGCACCTGCTTGAGGAAAGTCTCGGCACCTTCGCCGGGCTCTTCGAGACCATGCTGGAACAACTGCTCGTGCGCGGCGCGACATTGCTCGGCCACCGCGTGGCCCGTTCACCGCTCGGCGCCAAGCCCGTCCGGCTTCCCAAAGTGATTGCAGCCACGGCGACCGTGAGCGTGCCCGAACAGCAATTCGGATCGCTTTACCAGCGACGACACATGCATTTTCCTTATCCCGGCACGTCGATTTACAAGTCGTTCTACGCCGTTCCCGCCGTTCCCGAAAACCCCGAACGCCGAGGGATCGGCGGCGACGACCCGCGAGCCCCCGAAATCGAAGCGCCCTGGATGCGCGTGTACGCCTCCATCATGACGAACGGACGGAACCACACGGTTACAACGGTCGCCGTCCTGTCTGCTTACCATCTGGCCATCACCGAGTTATGGCAAGACCTTTTGACCGGAACCATGACGGGACAAGTCGCACAGCGCCTGATCGATGCGCTGACGCCGGACGCGCCCGTACGACAGTTCCACGCGGACGCGATCAAAGCGTGCGCCGACGGAGATGCTTCTCTGCTCCTGACGCTCATCGATCTGATGCGGATCTCGCTCACCTATGTCACCAACAAGAAGGGCGGCGACCAGGTGATCGACGCCTTCCGCGACGAGGTTGCAAAAGTCCACAGGCGCCATGGCCGCGATGGCGGTCAGGTTCTGACGCGCCTGATTTCGGGCGGCATTGACGTTGCCGAAATTCAGGACATCATGCGGCAGGCCGACGGCGAAGTCGCCTGCGGCGATGACTTTCCCGATCTTGCTCAATCCCTTAGAAATATCGTCGCCACCTCAGCAATCTCCCACGGCGTGGACGTTGATAAGTTCAACGCCATGTTTTTTGCCGGAATGCCGAACGACATTGCCGAGTTCATTCAGGCTTCGTCGCGCATAGGCCGAACGCATCCCGGTTTCAGCTTGCTCGTGCCGACGCCCCAGTCGCGGCGCGACCGCTATATCGTCGAAATCCATGATGTGTTCCACCGCTTTCTCGAGCGGATGATCGCTCCCCCCGCAATTACACGATGGGCAGCCAGCGCCCACGACCGAATTCTCACCAGTCTCTTTCAGGCATGGCTGAGCGGCTGGGCGGAACAGAAGCTTTTCATCGACCAGCAGGACAAGACTCGGGCCCTCAGGTTCGAGACCGTAAATGACGTCAACAGGTTCCTCAACGGAAACGATTTGCCTGATGCGGCAAGGGACTTCATGAATTTTTGCGTGCGCGCCGTCGGCATTGGCGGGCGCGGAGATGCCGCTCTGGGAGCCGCGCCTCACAGGAATTTTTACGATGAAAGAATTCGCAACCTCGCCAAGCAATTGACAGACGAGTTCCGCGCGGACAACGCCACCACTCCTCTCGGAGAGTATTGGGAGAATTCGCGTGTAGGAAGGAAGCCAATGATGTCGTTGCGCGACATCGACGAAGCCGGAAAATTTCTTCCTGCCAAACCATTTGGCAGCCGGCACACACGGGGCACGGACGACAGGACTCTGATTGCCGAAGCACTTCGCATTGTCAGGCGGCAAAGAGGCGCCGTCGGCGAACTTGACAGCGACGACGGCCAGGAGTAGCGCCATGCAGAGATCAAGAACCCAGATTTCCACGGTCTATGCCCCCGGTGCGCTCTTCACCTACGAGGGCGGCTTGGGATGTTGCGTCTCCGTCGCGTTGTCTACGCCCGTGACGCCATCCTCCCCCGCCGTTCAAAAGCAGCTCTTCGAGAATCTCACCGAGTTTGTAGAGAGCTGGTTTCAACGCGCCTCCAACTGTCGCAGGGACCCACCCATCCTTCCCGAACAATGTCTCGACGCAGCTTTCTTGGACCATCAGAATCAGCCGTTGGTCGATCAGGGCCGTTTTAGTCTCAACCAGCCGAGCCGGATCGGCTTCATGCCCGATCCCTTGGTGTTTCGCTGTTCGGCGTGCGGATTTCTTGCCGGATTCGCGAACGTCGACGACCTCCATCGCAGGTGGCCTCAAGTCAGGAATCGTACTGACTGCGCAAACTCCGAGGCACGCCGTCACGATTGGCTGCAACTCGATGTCGTCTACGCGCACTGGTCCGGAAACTACGAACCCTTGAGCCCTTACCGCTGGGTTATGGCTCCCGACGGCCGCGTAAACCAAATCAAGCGCTGCGCGAACTGCGGTGGCGAAGAATACCGGCTTGTAACCAAGGGTTCGCCCTTCTTCAGCGATTGGCGATTTCAGTGTATCCAGTGTCTGACAGCGAAGGAAGTCGTGCAGGCCGACCCCGAAACCTTGCAGCTTCTCAAGCCGAAAATGGATGCTGGACAGGGCAACCTGCCCAAAGAGTGGAACATGCTGCCAGTCTCGTACCGGGCTTCTTCCGTTTTCTACTCCCAGACGGACAGTTTCATTCTCTTCAAGGACGCCGAAGTGACGGGTCTGCTGACGACTGCGCGGCGTCCCGACCTTACTCTCAGACTCATGAAACTCTACAATTTTCCCGGAACGGTGCTCGACGACGAAGAAGTCATGCGTCAGATGGAAGACAACGGCCGCACGGATGAGGCGAAAAACTATCGCGATCTTGTCGCGGTACTGAACGCCGTCCCTTCGTCGATGAAAGGCACCATTCAGAAACAGTTGGCTGAAAAGCGCGGCAAATACGAGGACCAGGGCCTGATCGCAAGACACCAGGAAGGTTCTCCCGCGCTTTCCGCCCAAGTTGACGCCAATCACGAATGGGCCCGACGCTATAACCCCGTTCGGCTCGCCATAGAGCATGATTCCTTCGTGTCGCAGGTCGTCAGCCGCCAGGGTACAGACCCCAGTCTCCCGGCGATATCAGTCCTCAATCCGGATGTCTACAATATCGATAGCACCCAAACTCAGGAGCGCAGGGCTTACGCCGCGACCGTCGAGCGCCATGTGAAGAGGTTGGGCCTGGACGAATTCGTGTTTCTGCGCGGCCTTGATATCTGCGAATTCAGCTTTGGATACACGCGGGTCAGCTCCACACCCTCGACCAAGGTCAAAGACAGGGAAATGCCTGTCCGGCTGCGCGCTTTTGAGCATGTCGAGCGCGGCAAACGACCGATTTACCTTCTCGAACAAAAGAATGAAGGCTTCTACCTGAAGCTCAGCGAAGTGCGGGTAGTGGAGTGGCTTTGCGAAAATGGTCTGGGCGACAAACTGCCTCCCCGCGATGGCATGAGCCTTGGAGGCCTTCTGATCGAGGAATATGTCGATTTCGGGCGCTTCCTTGAGCGATACCGAGAGCGAGCGACTCCGAAAACGCCGCGCTCCATTTCAAATTACGTTTATCTCCTTTTGCACACCATGGCACACCATTTCGCCCATGCGGTCGTCGAATATTCGGGGCTGGAGCACGGCTCTATCGGCGAGTATCTTTTCCCAGCCGATCTCGCGTTTCTTGTATACCGCCGGGGTATGACTCCCGACCTCGGCAATCTGTCAGCCATGTGGCGGAACTACGGCCTTACGGTCCTTGAACGCATGCTTGCGGATCGAACCTTGAAATGCGACGGCGGGAGTTTGTGCGATCAGCGCGGCGGCGCGTGTCCAGCGTGCATCATGGCTCCAGAGGTTACATGCATTGCAGGCAATAATCTGCTTGGCCGCGCTGCGCTCGCGGGAGGTTCGCCGCCGGGGTGGGACGCGAATGAAACTCCACTTGCAGGGTATCTACGGATTGCGGAGCACGGCGTGCGGTAGGTCCCTGCGGTGCCGAATACGCGAGGACGAACCCGACCTGATCCACGGTCGCACCGAAAGCTACCCGAACCAATGTCGCTCATAAGCCGTACAGTGCCAGAGCACGGTCGATCCGGTTCAGATCGAAATGGTGAATCCGAAGAATCTCGAGATAACTGAGCTTATCCCCTAAGCACAGCTTGTGGTCGGCCTGGAGTTTGTACCCGTGGCAAGTTCCGCAGATGCATTCAAGGTTTTCACGTCGATTTGGATTACCTGCCCGTAACCGCCGTATGAGTCTGGCTGGCACGATGTGATCCACGTGACGCCGCACTCCGGGTTGCCTAAAGTGAGCTCCGCATAGCTCGACCTCACACCTTCCTCGTAGAGCGGCCGTTCTCTGTCTTCTCCAACCTTTCCGGTCTGGCTGCGGTCCTGGCCACTTGAGCTCCACCCGGCTCCAACGAACCGGTTTCTCCTGAGTGCTGAAGCGGGATCGGCAGTAAGAACATCGCCGGTGGCGGTACGAGTTGCGGCCACGGTAAACCGTCTTGAGAACTTCTGTTCGTCGGTCTCCGCAATATGGACAGCGCATTGTGTACCTCCTTCCTGCATTTCGTGTCGACCTGCTTTTGTTTGAAGCGATCACCAAGATTGGGAGAACTGCGGACACACAACGTGATGAAGGGTAGAATCTAGGCTCTGTCTGATTCCGAAGAATCCGCTTGGGCCGACGAGTACGGGTGTGAAAGCAAGATGCATTCTGCGGACAGTGGCCCATTCGGACGCGCGAAACCCTCAATGCTACGTACAGCGCGAAGGGCCCCTTCGTACCAAATTCGCGAGAGTTTGGCCGTGCAATCCGTATCCAACGCCGACATTGCCAAGCCACCTATGCCTTAACGCATTCACTATTTGTTTGTCGAACGCGGAGGAGCAACCCTCCCTGGTCCAGGGTCTCCTTTGGGGCCCGTGGGGCCCTGCTGCCCTCTCTCCCCCTGTGGACCGCGGAGCATCTCGTTCAACTCGTGATTTTTTCTCAATGCCCGAATGAGATTATCCTCGGAAGCTTTCACTCTGATGGCGGCGACCGTTCCAATCGCAGCGAAAAGCATCAACGCGAAAATAAAGTTCTTCATTGCTCGGTGTGCTACTGCCATCTGACTGACCTTGTCATTATTCTGCTGTCGATGGTCGTCAAGTATCCGCAAACAATTCGTGATTTGCTCGCGCGCATGGAACGCCGGTGATTCTCCGGCAGCCATGAAGATATTGGGCGGCGTCACCATCTCGTATTTACGCCGCCCGAGGCCGGCGAGGGCTGCGCCAAGGGCGCAACAGATTTGAAGGGCCAAATAAAACGCGCCAAGGGCAAATGTCCAACGGGAAAAAGTGTTCGGTGCGCGCACGGTTCCGACAGCCTGCGCGACGATTCCGCTGAAAACGATGGTGCCTGCAATTGTGAAAAGCCCGAGAATGCTGGTGAGACGCGCTTCCACGCCCTCTCTCCGCGAATCCTCGGCATCCAGCAGTCCCTTGCAGTCAGCCAAATAGCGCGCCAAAACCGCATCTTCGTCCTTTAAGGGAATGTCCTTCAGACATTGCTCGCAATAAGCCAATTGCTCTGCGGCCAGGTCCTTTTGCCTTTGGATGTCCTGCGCACAGAGCGGACGCAGCCGGGGGAAAACACAATCGGAGGCGTGCCATAGCACGTCTGCCAGCGTCACGTTGCCTCCTGCGACAGCCAGTCGGCCACTGCATCAGAGATTCCGAGATGGAGTTTATCGTCAAGCCACAACCACTGACCGCTTGGGTTCAATTCGAGAAAGACATACTGGCCGTCAGGAGTTTCGATCAGATCGACGGCCCCAAAAGACAGGTCCAAGCGCTTCATCATGTCCAAGAGCCTCCGGACGATGGCGTCCGGAAGTGAAACCGAATAGTGGGGAAGCTCGGGATTCTGGGTTTGACGCCAGTCAACGGTTGCGGTTGGGTCCGATTGGGAGTCGATCGCCACGGCAAAAATGCGCTCCCCGACAATCGTGACCCGGATGTCGAATCTCTTCGGTACGAGCTCTTGATATATGGCGGGACTCCATCGCGCACGGTCTATCTCGGCGAGATGCTCTTTCAGAACCCTAGACGTATAGATCGAAAATTCCTGCCCCTCGTTGACGATGAATCCGGTTCGTACGGGCTTCACAATCATTCCATCGAAGTCGGCAAAAGCGGTGCGAATCTCAGCAGGATCGTTGGTTATAAGCGTCCGGGGAATGCGAAGCCCACAGTCAACAGCTACAGAAAGCTGAAACGGTTTGAACTCAGCCTGCCAAATTGCTGCGGGATGACTCATCCACCGTGCATCATGACTCAGAAGACTCCCCAAAAAGGCCGCACGGCTCTCTTGAACGCAAAAGGTATAAACCCCCGCGTCCATTTCGCCGGGCCTCGCTGGAGTTCGCATCCTCCGATACCAGATGCTCGTTGGCAGTTCGAGGGGCGTTCCTTCCGTTGCGAATTGACTGTTGCCTGCTTTTGTCCCCGTCCGGAAAGTCAGGCTAGCCGCAAAAGGATAATCTTCTGTGTTCAAGCGAAAATGTGGTACTCGGAGCGCCGCCAGCCTTAGAACCACTTCATCGGTCGCCACATCTGCGACTGTGCTAACGATTAGGACATGGGGTTTAGGTATCATCCGTGGTTTCTTGCTGGGTTGCGGTAATTCGAGTTCCTCCGGCGAACTCAATCGAAGCCTTAGTCGCGACCACCCAGACACCGTCGATCAACACGTGCGAGATCTGCGTCGTCTTATCGTACCGAAGAGGCCGCCCTTCGGTGCGCGGAAGGCGCTCCGCACAGCGAAATAGGAAGGGTAACGGCCGACCAACCACCTTAGCTTCCTTATCTATCATCCGTTGTCTCTCCGCTCACTCGCGTGAACCTCGAATCTCGCGGCGGATTCCCCTCCTGCCCAACTTCAACGATCGGAGGAAGCGGTTCTTCCGATGGTTCGCTCTCTGTCACGAGCCGTCGAGCATCCTCGCTCATCCGTCTCGCGCCAATCCATACGAACGGCATCGGCTTTGTCAACCCTTCGTTCGGCAAATCCTTAGCTCTCCTCGGTAGATTCCCTTGCGACGTCGGTTACGTAGGTTCGGCGATCAAGCTTAAAGTTCCCCTCATTTGTGTCTATTGCCAGCGAAGGTGGTTCCTGGTCGGCAGGCGCATCTATGGTCGAGGCGCGGTCTTCGGGACTCGTCGGGCCGACATTTCGAGCAGAAAAAGGCACCTTTTTCATGAGCCTCTCCGTGAATTCGAAGGTTAAACATCTTTATAGCCCGTCTCGCACATCCCATTCAAGTCAGTGGCTCAATCAACCCGTCAGTTTTCCGATCCTGATGTCTGTCTCAACCTTTGCCTCCACAACATTGGCTAATTTCCGTGCCAGCTCACCGCGCTTTTCAGCCTTGATCGCGGAAGATAGTCCAGAAATTGTCAGCTTATCTCGGAGAGCCCCGTCGTCCGGATGACCTGCGAACCACTCGTCGATAATGGCAACGGCGTTGGAATACGGATAGGATTTCCTTTCTATCCGCATAAAGTCGGCCCGGTACTCATATCCATTTCCGTCGCGATAACGAATCGGCCCACGTTCCACCATCAGATTCTTGATAACTCTCGTATTCTGCTTTTCAGATTCTTGCAGCCAGATCGCGAAGCGAAGCCTTTCCTCGGCCGTCATCTGGGAGTATGGGTTCGTTTGAGCCATTGGACAACTACCCAGAACAAGTGGGCACCAGGTGCAGTGCCTTCCTGGAGACGGGTTTGGGGCCCCGCCCCTGCGCTTTGAATACGCTCGATGGAGTTTGGTCTGACGCCTTCGCTCTCTGTTAGCCAATTCCTTGAGCTGTGGGACGTCGTCCCTCGTGTACTCCACGATCCGTGACGCGCCATATCGAATGAACTCCAGCACGAATTTCACGCGCTCGATCGACGAATTCAGACACATCAGGAGAAGTGGATAGAGCTTGGATTGAAATGTGTCTGCGTCAATGACTTGATAGTAGCTCTTCCAATCATCGATTTCCGCGTCCGCCAAAGAATCGAGCAAAACCAGGTCGAGTGTTCCTTCGTAGGCGGCCTCGGCTTCACTGCCGGGCGCACCCTCGATAGGACGAAAGTCTTCGTCGAGCTCGATATGAAGCTCGGTCGCGACGATTTTCTCAGGATCAAATGCATGGTTGTCGCGAAATCGAGCCAGCGCTGTTTGCGCTTCTGTGCTGACGCATCGCATCAGGGAATCGAACATCCCGAGGTCAGACGGTCGCCTGGATGAAACCAAATGGGTGATGTACGTGGACAGCAGTTGGTGAACTTCGATCCCGCGTGAGGCGGCGTCTGACTGAGCGTGCTTTATTGCCCAAATGTGTTTCTCCGCGTACAGCCGTTCGCACGCCATATCGCCCTGCCTGGACTGGCTAAGAGGTGGCGCGAATCTTACCCCTTTTGAGCGCACGGGATAGTTTGCAGATTTCATTGGGGGCCTCACTTGGCTTCTGGCGAACCTCGGGGTAGACCGTGTCACGTGCTAACAACGAGTCCATACCGCACGAACTGAAGCAGCGTATGATCGGACGAGAAAATGCAGACGAAGAGTGATCAGTAATAGTCTCAAAACGGTCTCGTGATTTGGTGCGACGAGACGGAGGAGAAATCGTTCGTGGAATACAGCATCGCCGCGTTCTCGCCCAGTGATCTACGGTAGAGGACCTTGCGGCACGTATTGCCTCATCGAGGGTGCTGGCGAATTTCTATGTAAGATGGATTGTTCTTCCGTTAGATCGGCCGTCAGAAAGTTCCTTGTTCGCATCTTGCCTCGGAGGCGCCGGACTTTGATAGACACTGAAAAACGCAATAGACGACGGCATACGATCCTCAGTGCGAAAAAAAGCGACTCAACCGACTCCCGGACTCCCGCCCAGAAGGACAGAGACCGGCTCCTTTATACCTCGTCTCTTCGGCGGCTCGCCCAAGTAACCCAGGTCGTGGCCGCCGATGTGAGTCATGTTTTTCACAACCGCTTGACGCATTCCTTCCAAGTCGCGCAGGTCGGTCGTCGTTTGGCCGAAAGACTCCTAACATTGCATGCGGACTTGATCTCGCGATCAGATGGTTTGGATCCCGACGTGGTTGAGGCGGCTTGCTACGCTCACGATCTTGGTCACCCACCCTTCGGACACATTGCGGAAGAGGAATTGAATGAACTCGCAGGTACAGACGTCGATGGATTCGAAGGGAATGCGCAGAGTTTTCGCATCATAACCAAACTCGCGCAGCATTCGCCGCTACATCGCGGTCTGGATCTAACCCGCGCCACGCTTGCAGCCGTCCTAAAATATCCCTGGCGGAGAGGACAAAATCCGGAGAAGCCCAATAAATGGGGCGCCTATGGCAGCGAGGACAAGGACTTCGACTTCGCCATCGAGTTACGCGGGCGGAAAAACGACAGGACGCTCGAGGCGCAGTTGATGGACTGGGCCGATGATATCACCTACTCGGTTCATGATCTGGATGACTTTTATCGTGCGCACAAAATACCGCTTCATCTACTTGCTGACAGAAAATACGAGCACGAACGAGAAGCGTTTTTGGAGGCAGCCCTAAAACGACATCCGGAGCGTACCGGATTTTGGGCCGATCCCCAGGCGCTTCGTGAATCCTTCAATGAGGTCATGATAGGTCTTTTCCCCCTTGCTGATCGGTATAGCGGGACCTGGAAAGAACGCGCCGCGCTACGAGAATTCACGAGCCAGTTGATCGGTCGCTATATCGGCGAGACGGCTCTGAGATATAGCGATGGCCTTTGTGAGTTACAGATTGATGATCACCTTCAACTTGAGGTAGCCATGTTGAAAGAGCTGACTTGGACCTACGTCATCGAAGCTCCGTCCCTCGTCAGTCAACAATTCGGCCAGAGGCAGGCTATTCGAAAGCTCTTTGAGATTTACTCCGAAGCCAGCCACCACGAGAGGGACCGCAGCTTATTTCCCGCTTACTATCGGGAGGCAATCGAAGAGGCTGGGAACGACGATAAGCGAATGAAACGCACTGTTATCGATTTGATTGCGGGAATGACAGAAGCGCAGGCATTAGCGATGCACAACCGTTTGGTCGGAGTTTCCGTAGGCTCAGGTCTCGACGAAATTGTCCGGTAAACTAAGCGGCCGCGGCCAAGTGTAGTTGCCGATCCGGCGTCATTTGAATCGACCGCTCTTGAAGCAAGCGAAGAACGGCCTCTTTCACGGCAACATCCGGATATCTGTCCCCGAGAACATTGAGAAGCTCCGTAGGCCGAAGCGCTCTCTGTTGTAACTCCTCGAGAACGCTATGCTTAACGAGATCCAAATCAACCACAGTGGTTGCCATGAGAGCCCTCCCCAAGCGCAGTCTATGTCAAAAGCAGTTTGACAAGTGGGTCGCACTGTGCAATTAATACGATTACGACGATTGGTACAATCGGAGGCTGAATGAGTAAGAAGCCATCAATCCAGGAACTTGAGGCGCTCCTCAACAGCGAAGAGGAGACCCCCATTCAGATTTTGCCCAATGGCGAAATCCGACAGGTCGGACAAACGAGCCCTGCCGAACTCGGCGGGAAGAAACCTTTAACAATGCGGGAGAACTTGGGCGGCGAATACGGAGGCATGCCGGATGGATCTTGCGCGCATTAACCTCGAACTCGCGGAAGCCCAGAGAAACTTCGCTTACGTAGAGCTTCATCCCACCACGAACGGCCAAGTCTTTGCGAAGGCTGCCCTCCAAACATCGAACCAGATGTACGTCTTGTCCATCCGATTTCCTGATACCTACCCGTACGAGATGCCTCGCGTTTCTGTCGATGCGCCCTCATTAGTCTCTTCGCCGCATCGCTATCAGAACGGGAACATCTGTTACTTGCATCCTTCCATGTGGAACCCCGGCATTCATAACCTCGGGTTTGTTATCGCTCGCTCAGCGAAATGGTTGCACAAGTATGAAATCTGGAGACGCAACGGAAGGTGGCCAGGATCGGAAATTCGGCACTAAAAGGGATAAGCGTGAGTCGCGATTTCAAGATTGATTTCAAAAGTCTAAAAATGATGCAACTCAGGAGTTCTCCTGGCGAAGTCTTAGATCGCGTCGCGCGAGATAGTGAAGTTTTCATCATCGAGAGAAATGGACAGCCCAAGGCTTGTTTGGTGCCGGTCTGGTTCCTGCTGCCCGATGTTGCTCCTGATCGAATTGCTCGTGAATTGGAGAAATTACGGGACAACAAAGAGCATCCCAAACTCACCATCAACGAAAACAAGGAGCTCGAGATTAATCTTCATGAAACTGCCGCCGGCGAAAACGTCGTAATCAGCATTGTCCTACCGCATGGGTACCCAGCTTCCGCGCCTAGAATTTATGCCACACAGATTCCTCCCAACACGCCGAGACGTTGGCCGGACGGGGCCCTTTCCATTTTCGGCGCCACGGCAGTTTGGAATTCAAAAACTCACGACACTGTCTACGCGTTGCGTCTGGCAAGAGGCTGGCTCAGAGAATATGTGAAATGGCGCAGGACAGGCGCGTGGCCGACCGATTCAGAGGATAGCCATGAATGGCGATAGAACTTTCGAACGAATTGAGTCTCTGTTTGACGTTCGGCTGTTGGCTGCCGTTAAAGTGTTCATTGTCGGCTGCGGGTCCGGTGGAGGAACTGTTGCCTTGCAACTTGCTATGTCGGGGATACGCAATTTCGTTCTTCTGGACCGGGATACTCTTGGACCGGAGAACGTAATCCGCCATGTCTGTGGCAGGAGTTTTCTGGGACGGAAGAAGGTCGATGCACTGGCCGAAGTTTTGCGAGACAGAAATCCGAATCTAAACATCGACACCATTGAAGCCGACTTAATGACCGTGCCGAACCTTGAAACGGTGATCCAACAATCCCATGTCGTTGTCTTGGCCACGGACAATGAACCATCGCGATATCGTGTCAACGACCTCTGCGTTCGGAATAGCGTCCCATTCGTTGTGGGCCGCGTGTTCACCCGAGGCATCGGAGGAGAGGTTTTCAGCTATAGACCTCATTCCGGTGGATGTCTGGCCTGCTTGGAATCCTTCCTGCAGCGTACGACATATCGAGAAGGGATCAAAGAGATCGACCTTCTTTCTGACGACGAGCGAGAAACGTTGTATGGGATGGATATTTCGGAAATCAAAGATTCCCCCGGTCTTTCGATCGATATTTCTTTTGTGACCTCTTTCCACGCCCGTTTCGTCCTAGATGCGGCTTCACGCCAACTGCAAGACCGACCGAAGTATCTGGTTCCGATCGATGAGAATTACGTTGTTTGGGGCAACCGCCCGGTGCATCCCTTCACCAAGCACTTTCAACTGCAACGAATCAAGCTCGAACCTCAGGACGGCTGTTCGGTCTGCAGTGTAAGGAGCGCCGCCAATGTTTAAGGCGAAAAACCAGAAAGTCACAATCTCTTTTCCTCGAAAGGCCATGGAAGCTGTCTTTAATGAATGCGACAAATACGACATCGACGAGACCGGAGGAAGGATTATTGGAACGTATCAAAAGGCGGGCAAACGATATGACATCTCCGTCCTCGGAATTATCGATCCGGGTCCCAATGCTCGTAGAAGTCCAACCAGTTTCTTCCAAGATGGTGAGTACCAGGAACATGTATTTCGCGAGGTTGAGAAAGAACATCCCAATCTCGAACATCTCGGCAACTGGCACACCCACCACGTGAATGGCTTGGAAACGCTCAGCTCCGGCGACAGAGCCACCTACCAGAGGATTGTCAATCACGATAAGCACAATACAGATTTCTTCTACGCTCTCCTGGTTGTTCGAAAGACCCCGCACCGTAACCAACGATATGAGGTCAAACACCACATCATCTTCCGCGACGATGACACGGTTTACGAAATCCCTGACTCTCAAGTCTTCATACTCGATGAGGATTCCGGAAGTGCCTCTCAGGTCGAATCCGCCAACCGTGCCACGGATGCGCCTTTGTCTGCAAACCTTCAGCGCGTCAAAGACCAGGAATTTTTTTCCGAATTTTATTCGGAACTTAGACCCGGCTTCTCGAAAGCTTTAGGAGCCCTTTATTGGAAGGGGCCTTTGCATTTCATCGATGGTTCTCGCGCCGAAGTCTTAGTAATGGAATCGCCCGACTGCCAAAACCCCTCCTATTCCATAACCATCCCCGGTCCACACCCTCCCGACGCGATCCACCACTACCGGGACCGTAACTTCAAGTCTGCGCGGCATGCTGTCATACACCTTGAAAAGGATGTAAATCGCGAAATCTTTCACAGTCGGAAAGGGGGCTGAAGTGAACATCATCACTGTCAATGTCGGCCAGGGTTCCCTTGCTATCGTTCGACACAACCAAGAAGCCATCATCATCGATTGCCGTATTCCCGCGCCCGATGATGAAACGGTTGCATTCGTTAAGGAAATCTTGGTCGTTTCTCTCAAGAATCACCTTGTTAAGGGCTTCATTCTTACCGGGTTTGATGACGATCATTGCGGCGTTGTGGGAACGGCGATTATCTTGCAGAAATACAGGCCAGATTGGGTGCTTTATCCCAAGTATTTCAAAGACACCGATGAAGCCAGGGCCGTATTCAAATTAATCCGACAGCAAGAAGTCATGAGGCAAGACTCTATGTCGCCTTTAAGGGTAGTGCCTGTCCGACTCGATAAACTCTCGTCTCGAACTCTTTCGGGTTTGTCGGCCAACTTCACATTTGAGCTGTTCTCACCACACATTGAAGACATGGACTGCTCCAACAATTGCAGCATCGTCTTGAAGCTGACTGGTCTCGGCAATCGTGGTTTTTCGTATCTCATCACCGGCGATACCGAACGAGAAAGGTGGGAAACGATCGCGCGACTTTTTGGCGAATCCCTGAGGTCCCATGTGCTTGCTGCTCCCCATCACGGCTCAAGCAATGCCGTCCACCCAGCATCCCTGCTCCACATTTCGCCGCACACCGTTCTCATCAGTGCCGGCGTCAACAGTCAATACGGCCATCCGGACCCTTCTGCTGTCAAGGTTTACAATCGTGTTGCCAAGCAGGTTTTAGCGACGAACATGCGCGGAGGCGTCTCACTACTGACACAGCCGGGGGCCACGGAGCTGACTACGACTCTTATCCCGAGTGCGGACGCTGCCTAGCTCGTCGGCCCGCACTAAGCTACTCAAGGTAGGTGTACCTTGGACCTCTCGAAGCTCAAGCTGGATGTTTACGACCTCTTCGGTATCATTCTGCCGGGGATACTAGCTATAGCGGAAGGCTGGATTCTCCTCCGAGGCTGGAACAGCTTCGTCGATTCCTTGACCCACCTTAGTGGGACGGAGTTGACTCTACTGCTGGTTTTTGCCTTTGGCCTTGGCCACCTCGTTCAAGAACTCGGCGATGTTTTCGTTCAAGTTGTCCGAGGAAAGAAATACCTTCGCAGAGGTCGCTACAAATTTTGGCGAACAGAAGAAGCACAACTCGTCAAACAGACAATTGAACTCGAGCTGGGTCATGAGATCAATTCAATTGATGGTGCTTACGATTACTGCCTTACGAGACTAAAAGGTCGCTTCGAGAAACGCGGCATCTTTGTCGCCACGTCGGACCTGTCCAGGTCACTAGTTGCGCTCTCTCTGCTTTCGCTAGTCCCGGTGTGCCGCATTGCTCTCCACGATGTACCTTCGCTCCATCGCTCTCTTGGCATCGTCACCATGGCAATGGTGTCTGTCACCGCCATTTCGACCCTTTCATGGCGTCGAATGAACCGCTACAGAGACCTTTCTGAGGCAACTGTTTTTCGAGCCTACTTGGCGCTTGCGCGCGAAGGCTTAAGCGCCTCTGCTACCCCCAAATAGCTCTACTAACATTCAACACATCCGGTTTGTCGCTCCACTTTCGGTTTCCTTGTCTCGTTCACGATCACTTGGTGTTGCGTACACACTTGCGGATAGCCATCGAAGTCGAGGAGTCCGGGAAGAGAGCAATCCTCAAAGAGATTTCAGAGTATGCGGTTCCCGAGGAGTTACAAACCAGGCTGGATGCAGCTCCGGAGCTGCGGGTGGCATTCGAGGCGCTCACGCCGGGACGGAGGAACTCTTATATCTTCCATGTCTCGAGTGCGAAGCAGGCAAAGACGCGGGCAGCGCGGGCCGAGAAGTGTGTCCCAATGATCTTGCGCGGCCGAGGATTCAACGAGCTCACAGATTGAACCCTCTGGCCGCCTAGCGTTTGCGCGAAATCGCGCTCTTGGGGTTGGACGATCTGAATAATGGTGCGACGGTGTGATCGAGCGCCTCCGGTAATTAGGGTGTTGTGCTGAACGATTGAGAGGCAGGAACGGATTTCCAATCGCTAATTCGGCGCCGAATCGCTTGCACAAAAAGATCCCGGGTCGCTACCAACCGCCGACTCAGTTCGTGCGCATGCCGCTTTAGGCCAATCGCGGATGGGCATAGCAACAGACCGATAGTAGCGCCAAGTGCTAGAAAATCGAGAGGAATGGCCACTCGCTTTGGCAGGATCATCGACCATACGACGGCCGGCCCCAAAGTGACTATCGTTGTTTGAGCCGCAACCAATTTCTGCTGTAGAGTCTGGATCTTTGATTCGGCCACACGGTTGCTCTCTTCCAATTCCGTACATTTCTTCTGCAAAGCTTGCGCGCTTGCGCGAAGTTCTCGGACAACTTGGTTCCCTTCGCGAAACCCTTTCACGCATGCTTCCGCAATCGGCGACAGCAGTTCGAGTATTTTGATTATTAGACAGTGCATTCCAGCCTCCCTGCAGGTCTCTATAGCCTGCCCGATACGCCGGGGCATTCAGAATAACGCACTCCGGCAGTACGGGCCTTGGCGAAGCACGAGTCGATTGCGGAGGTTGATTTGAACTAGCGGATCACCTGACGTCAAGAGATGGTCGTCATGAATGCGCTTTGGCCATTGTCATCTGCCTTCATCGTTGGCGCAGACCGATCCATCGAGTGAGGTTGTAACCGGTTGCCTAATCGTGGAACGTCGATGGCCGTTGGGAATTCTTGCAGGCACCGGGCTGCGGCTCGACTTCTTCGTGTCCTGCGGATCTTCATCGGACTGATTACGCAGTTTCCGCTCGAGTCCGGTCAAGTCTTGCCTCCACTGGCCTACTAACATTTTCGTTTTCGCATCGTTGTAGCCGAGTTGACGCCCCAACTCACAAATTCGCGCAAGTTGCTCGTCCTCTTCGCTGCGCTGTTGCGGAGAGACTGAAACTTCCACCGTGGCCGACTGTGGGTAGAATTCACTCGCTATTTCGCGCGCGCGTTCCGCATCCGTTTCGGTCGCCACATATTGGCTCCCTCGGGGTAATTTGAAGGTGGCGTGCCCGCCCGCCAACAATCGAACAGGCTCCGTCATGTTCGCGACAAGCGTCCGTAGGTCCCGCGCCCCGATTTCGAAGCTGAGAATGTACGCCACGGATGTATGCCGCGTGCCATCTCGATCCACATAGGAAACCCGTTCCGGACTTGCCTTCAAGATTGCTTTCACGCCCGTCAGACGCCCGCCGTTCAACCGCCGAATTTGCATGAGCCCGGTTGACAGGTTGCGGACGGAGCGGTAGCTGCTTGTGTGCAGCCGGCAGATCGTTCCGAGCACGGGAAACTTCTCCAGCATGAAGTACAAGTCGCCTGACGGTCGGCAGTCGCCACGCTCCAAATCCGGGCAGCCGTCACCGCACGACTCGACCGGTTGACCCTTCTTTGGTCCATCCACGTACTTGTAATTGCCGGGCCACGCCTCGCCTTCCGGATGCTTTTGCGTTCTTCGAATCGCTTGCATCTCGAACCTGGTTCCGTCTCCATTTTCAATCTGCACGAGTTCGCCTCGGCATTTGCATCCACCGGGCGTCCAGAGCGCATACTCCGTTCGCAGAACTTCACGAGGGTCGTCATTCAGGAAGACCACTCCCAACTCAGTTGGATTCTCGCCATGCGCTTGGGAGATTTCCGGCGCCGAGATCCAAACCACGTCTTGGCCACGCAGCGCTTTTCTCTTGAAAACGAAGTGGTCGAGTTTTCGAGGGTGTCCGTTTTCATCGCCTGGTTCCGGGCCTTCGCCAATTGCGACCTTGATGGTCACAGGGAGTTTTTCGAGCGCATTGCCAGTATCGTCGTGTGTCAGGCCTAGGATGCCCATCTGACTTCCTCCTTTGCTTAGCTAGGGAATTCGTTACAGCCGGTGTGTCCAGCAGTGACTAGAACAATGTGAGCTGATGGTGATGCGAAGACCTGGTTGAGTCCCCGCGACGATCGGATTCGAAAGTCGTGGCAACGCCCAACCCCGTGCCCAACCCCGTGCCACTGGGGGGCGGAATCGAACCGACTGCAGGTCGTCCAAGCTCGGGGGCTGTGTCTCGAATCGCGGATGGGCCAAGAATTGCGTCTTGTCGCTTCTGCAGCGCGGACCACACCTCGTCGGCCTTTTCGCCGATCCCTTTCTCCGTGACCAGCTCGCGAGCCATGGCCATTAGGATGTCATCTTCCTCGTTGATTGCTTGCAACCCCTCCGAGGAGAATTTCCCCTCCATCGCCAAGGAAACCAGAAGCTTTTTCCCCATCAGCCGCAGGCAGGTCTCCTGCATTGTTTCCGCGTAATGAAGAAATTTCACTTTCACGGGAAGGCGCTGGCCAATCCGCCAGCTTCTCCTGCTCG
>Ga0335081_10003248_pt1 | contig 25547 bp, 24 predicted proteins | sample Lox_Sample_35_FD_206713 | JGI IMG/M metagenome (GOLD analysis project Ga0335081, IMG submission 206713) | Soil microbial communities from Loxahatchee National Wildlife Refuge, Florida, United States - Lox_Sample_3.5 | ecosystem: Environmental > Terrestrial > Soil > Wetlands | place: USA...
GAGGAGGGCGTGCAGTGGAACGTCGTGAGCGAGGAGGCGGGCCGCGTCGACCGCGGGGGGGACCGGACGCTCGTCGTGGACCCGATCGACGGGAGCCACAACGTCCTGCGGGACCTTCCGTACGCCACGGTCTCCCTCGCGCTGGGCGACGGGACGCTCGACGGGATCGACGTGGGGGTGGTCCGGGAGCTGTACAGCGGCACCACCTACTGGGCGGCCCGCGGCCGCGGGGCGTACCGGGACGGGCGGCCGATCCGCGTGCGCGCCTGGGAGCCGCGATCGGAGCTGTTCTTCGTCAACCTGGGACGGCACGCGACGCCGCGCGCGCTCGCCCTCGCCGAACGCGGGCGCCGGATCCGGTCGCTCGGCTGCGCCTCGCTCGAGATGCTGATGGTGGCGACGGGGGCCGCCGACGCCTACCTGTTCGAGAACGATACGCCGAACCGGAACCTCCGCGTCACGGACATCGCCGCCGCGTACCGGATCGTCCTCGAGGCCGGCGGGCGGGTGGGGGACGCGGAGTTCGGGCCGCTCGGGGCGTTCCCCCTCGCGCTCGGCCGGCACTCGAGCGTCTGCGCGTGGGGCGACGACGCGTTCGCCCGCTCGACCTCGGCCGGGGGGGCGCGCCCGTGAAGATCGCCCTCGCCGTCAACCCGCTCGCCCCGGCGGCGATCGCGATCGGGCGGACCGTGGTCGCCGCGCTCCGGTCGCGCGCCGATCTCGTCCTGTCGGAGGACACCGACCGGGCGCTCGGCGGGCCGGGGCTCCCGACGCGGCCGATCGAGGCGCTGGACGCGGAGGTGCTCGTCTCGGTCGGCGGCGACGGATCGTTCCTCTGGTCGCTCCTCCGCACGTCGATGCCGCTCCTGCCGATCAACGCCGGGACCGTCGGGTTCCTCGCCGAGGTCGACGGGCGCGACGCGGCGGCCGTCGGGGAGGCGCTCGACCGGCTCGTCGGGGGGCGGTACGTCGTCGAGGGGCGGATGAAGCTCGCGTGCGAGGGCCCCGACGGGGCCCTCCCCGACGCGACGAACGAGATCGTCGTCCACACGAGCCAGGTGGCGAAGATGCGGCTCTTCGAGATCGGCGTCGACGGGCACCCCGTGGGCCGGATCCGGGCCGACGGGATCCTCCTCGCGACGCCGACCGGATCGACGTCGTACTCGCTCTCCGCCCTCGGCCCCATCGTGGAGCCGACGCTGGAGGCGATCGTCGTGACGGCGCTCGCGCCGTTCCAGACGACGCAGCGGGCGGTCGTCGTCGATCCGTTGCGCACCGTCTCCGTCCGCCTCGTGCGACCGGAGAAGGACGGGGTCGTCGTCATCGACGGCCAGAGCGAGACCCGCATCCCCGGCGGGACGACGCTGCGGGCGTACCGATCGCCGCGGCGCGCCTCGTTCGTTCGGTTCGGCCTCGGCTTCTACGAGCAGCTGCGCGGGAAGCGGATCCTCCCCTGGAGCGAGGAGGCGCCCCCCGATCCGTCCGACGGTGCCGATCTTCCGCCCCCAGCGTAGGCGCGCGCCCGACGCCCCGCGCCTGGGGTCGACGCCGCAGGCGATCACCCGGCGGTGCCTCGCGAGCGCGCTCGCCTGCGCCCGGTCGGCGTTCCCGAACGAGTTCGGCGGGATCCTGAGGGCGGACGAGCCGGGGACGATCACGGAGCTCCTCCTCCTGCCCGGGACGACGGCCGGCCGCCGCCACGCGAACTTCCAGCTGTACATGCTTCCCGTCGACCTCGGCGTCGCCGGGACGGTCCACTCCCACCCGTCCGGGGCGCTCCACCCGTCCGACGCCGACGTCTCCCTGTTCCGCCACTGGGGCCAGCGGCACGTCATCCTCGGCCATCCGTTCGGGCCCGGGTCGTGGCGGGCCTACGACGGGAACGGCCGAGAGGTCGGGCTTCGGGTCGTCGAGGCGCCCGGCGCGACGGCGGAGCCTCCGCTGACCGAGTACCGGCCGCGCGGGATCCACCGGCCCGCCGCCCCGCGCGACGCGCTCGGACCGGACGCGGAGTGACCCGGGTCGCCCCCGGGCCGCCCGCTCACTCCCGCATCGGGATCGTCGGGACGGGGAGCCGCTCCGGGTGCGCGAGGGGGCTCTCGAGGGAGCCGGCGGCGCGCTCCGGCGGGCTCGTGAGCCCGTGCATCTTCGCGAGCATCTCGAGGAACCCGATGAACCCCCGGAACGTCGCGCGGTAGGCGGAGGTGTGCGTCCCCTCCCAGTCGAAGAAGTCCCGCAGGAGGTTCTTCGACTGGCGGATCCCGTGCGACAGGGCCCGCTTGAGGAGCTCCTCCTGCAGCGGGGTGAGCCGGTCGCGCCGGAACCAGTCCTTCGACTTGAGGTGCCCGAGCGGGACGAAGAACATCGGCACGAGGATCGCCTTGAAGTCCCACAGGTCGTCGATGAGGTCGATCGTCCGCCGGACGTCCTCCTCCGTCTCCTGGGGCAGCCCGACGATGAACGTGCAGGCCGGATAGACCCGGTTGTCGTTCATGAGCCCCGCCGCCTGGACGACGAGCTCGGGCCACTGCGACGCCTTGAACGGCGCGACCTTCCCCGGCATCGCGGCGGTGATCATCCGGGGGCTGCCGGTCTCGACGCCGACCTCGACGCCCCACCAGTCCTGCTTCTCGTCGAGCAGGATCTCCCCGCACTTCCGGAGGAGGTGGGGCTTCGTCATCAGCGAGGCGATGGCGACGTGGCTCCAGCCGACCTGGGCGTAGTAGCGCTTCGCGAGCGCCAGGAGCGGGAGGAGCTTCTCCTCGCGGGGCATGATGTTCGGGCTGCCGTAGAAGTACACGTCGTCCGAATGGAGGAGGCCCTTGCGGACGCCGATCGTCGCGTTCACCCTCAGCTCCTCCTCGATCTTCTCGAGGGAGTACCAGCGCGTCGGGCGCGTGGTGACCGAGCAGAACGAGCATCCCCGGCAGCAGCCGCGGCCGATCTCGATGAGGCCGTTGACGCTGGGGTACCGGATCGACGAGATCTGGTCGACCCGCGGCGCCTCCTTCGGCGTGAGGACGACGTGGGGCGGCAGGAACTCGTCGTTGAGCGCCTTGCGGACCAGGTCCCGGACGTACAGGTCGGCTTCGCCCTCGACGACGGAGTCGATCCCGCCGATCGACTGGACGAACTCGCCGATCCACGGGATCTTCATCTGCGTCGCGGGGGAGAGCTGCCATGCGCACGGGCCGCCCGCGATGAGCTTCATGCCGCCCTGACGCGCCTCGAGGACGTGCGGCTGCGTCAGCATCCGCTTGAAGTTGACGCAGTTGAGCGGCTCCTTCTTCATCACGCCGCTGAACGTCGACGAAGGCGGGTTGAGGCCGAAGTAGTCGTGCCCGGAGATGAGGAGGACCTTGGCCCGGCCGGGCATGTACCGGTCGAGGTAGCTCGGGTGGACGATCCGGGCATCGACGCCGGCGTCAAGGAGCGACGCCTCGATCTTCCGCATCCCGTACGGAGCCTGCCGAGGGTGCCCGTCCTCGTCGACGGGCATCGTCGGGAAGAAGAGGCGCTGGTAGACCGACTCGGGCAGCAGGTACGCGGGCGTCGTCGTCCCGAACCCGAGGAACTCCTTCCCATGGTGGTTGCTCATCATCGTCCAGTCGCACGTGATGACGACCTCTGGCATCGACCGCCTCCGACCCCGGGGGGTGGACGATTGAGGGTCGTCCCGTTCTTTATGGTATCGACACGCGGAGAGCGACAGACGGCGCCCTAGCCGAGGTCGGGGTCGTCGTCGTCGCGGGGCAGGACGCCGTCGAGCGCGTCGACCGGTTCGTCCGGTGGCTCCTCCGCCTCCGTCTCGCGGAACGCCGGGTCCCGCTGGAGGAGGTGGATCCGGACGCAGTCCCGGTGCGCCGGGCGGCCGTTCCACGCGCTCACCTCGTTCGGCTGGGTGAGCGGCTCCCGGCACAGGGTGCACAGCTCCGGCGGCGGGATGATCCACGCGACCCGCCGGGGATGCGCCGACATCGTCGGCGCCGGAGCGGAGGTGGGCATCATCTACCTTTCGCCGCGCTCCCCCGCCGGCCGCCGCCGGTGCGAGCGGGGCCGTCCCGACCCCGCGCCGGAACCGAGATAATCGCGCGGCCGCTCCCCCCGTCCCGATGGACCCGATCGCGGAGCTGCGCCGCCGCCGGCTGGCGCTGGGGATCCCGCTCGGCGACCTCGCCCGGGCGATCGGCCGGAGCGACGCGACGGTCTCCCGGATCGAGCGGGGGCAGATCCGCCCCTCGTACGACCTGGTCCAGCGGATCGTCGCCTACCTCGAGGCGCACGAGCGCCAGACGCTCCCCACGCTCGTCGCGGCCGACGTGATGAACGGCACGGTCGTGACGGTCGAAGCGGGCGCCGACCTCGGTCGGGCCGCCCAGCTGCTCGAGGACGGGGGATTCTCCCAGCTCCCCGTGGTCGAGTCGGGGCGGGTGACCGGCTCGGTCAACGAGGCGGCGGTCCTTAGGGCCCTCGCCCGGACCGACGGACGACGGCGTCGCGTGCGGGAGATCGAGGAGGCGGCGTACCCCCAGATCGACGCCGCGTTCCCCGCGGACCTGCTCGCCGGCCTCCTCGGCCGGTACCCGGCCGTCCTAGTGGTGCGGCGCGGCGCCCTGATCGGGATCATCACCCGGGCGGACCTCATCCGGGGACTGCGGGGGCCCGCGCTCCGGCGGGCCCCCCGGCCGGAAGGCGGCCCGGCGCCCCCGACGGCGTCCCCCCGGCGCTAGCGCGGTTCCGGGGCGACGGCCCGCGCCGCGGCCCGGCCGACGAGCTCGGCGGCGGCGGTCCCGATCCGGTCCGCGAGACCCCCGGGATACGCCTCCCCGGGCGGGCGCGATCGCTCCCGCGTCGCCGACGCGAAGACGACGTCGCCGTCCGTCGCGGTGAAGACCGGCACGACGGTCCGCGCGAGGCCCCCCGCGGCGAGGAGCGCGATCCGGGCGAGGGCGGCCCGCCCGACCGGGACATCGGTCACGACGGCGGCGAGGGTCGTCCCCCGGGGGGCTCCCCGCGGGGCGCGGACCGCGCGCGCCCCGGGGTCCGGCGCGGCGATTCGCCCGTCGACCCGGGCCCCCGCGAGCCACCGGCCGGTCGCCGGCTCGCGGACCGCGCCGACGGCATTCACCGCCACCAGCACCCCGACCGACCCGATGCGTCCGATCCCCTGGGCGACCGCCCCCACCCCGCCCGGTGCCGCGTGGGCCCGGCCCAGGTACTTGCCGACCGTCGCCCCGGCGCCCGCCCCGACCCGGCCCTCGCGGGGCGCTCGGCGGCTCGCGGCGCGCGCCGCCCGCGACCCGAGCCGGGTGTAGTCCGGGCGCCGTCCGCCCGACGGGGGGAGGTCGAACAGGGCGGCGCCCGTCACCGGGGCGAGCCGCGCGGGGTGGCCGAAGACCCGGTGCCCCGCGCCCGACGCCTCAAGGGCGTCGCGCACGCCGCGGGCGGCATCGAGCCCGAACAGGCTGCCGCCCGCGAAGAAGATCGCCCAGCGGCGTCCGAACGTGGCGTCGGGCCCGAGGGAGCCGGTGTCGTACGTCGCCGACGCCCCGCCCAGGATTCGGACGACGGTGGGCGCCGGCCGGTCGAACCGCAGGACGGTGACGCCCGTCGTCCCGCCGGGACCCTCGGCGTGGCCGACCCGGAGCCCGCGGACCGCGGTGATCGGGAGGTCGTCGGGGGGTCGCATCGCGGGGCCACCGGTTCGACTCGCGTAGGCTTATCCCCCTAAAGAGTTCCGGAACCCGATGGTCCGCCGGCCCCCGCCGCTGAAGGGGGAACCCCCGAAGGCGTTCCGCGTCGCGCGGGACCTTCCGCTCGGACGGCATCCGCTCCTCGCGGCGTTCCCCGGGCTCGGGGAGCTCGAGACGGCGGTCCGGCTCGCGCCCGACCCGGCGGAGCGCGTCCGCCTGTTCGACGAGACGTGCGTCGAGGTGATCGCGGAGGACGCCTGGATGTACATCGCGCCCTGGGAGATCCCTCGGGAGGCGCGGGGCCGGTGGAAGCCGGTCGTCACGCCCCGGGGCAGCGACTGCGTCGTCATCGGCGGCTCCCACCTGCGCGAGAGCCCCGCCCTCATCCTCTTCCTCGACATCTTCCACGAGCTGTGCCACCTCCTCCAGCGGCGGGGGGGACGCGAGCTGTGGGACAGCCACTACAGCTACGTCGAGCGGCCGACGGAGGTGGAGGCGTACCGGTTCGTCGTGGACGAAGCCCGCCGGCTCGGCGTCGGCGACCCGGTCCTGCGCGACTACCTCAAGGTGGAGTGGATCGACGAGGCCGACTTCCACCGGCTCCTCGGCGCCGTGGGCGTCTCCCGCGGCTGAGACGGTCGCCCGGGACGCCGCCACGGCGCCGTCGCCTGCGAGAGCGACCGAGGGTTTATCGCCCCGCGGCCCGGACGTTCGCTCCGCCCACCGGGGATAGGCCGTCGCATGGACGTGAAGGCGCACGCCCCCGTCCGGGCGTCGAGCAACGACCTCTGGTTCTTCGCCTACCTGCCGCTCGCGGTCGCCGACGGCATCGCCACGCCGCTCATCCCGCTCCTCGCGCTGCAGCACTTCGGCGCCGGGGCGTTCGCGGTCACGATCATCATCGCGGCGAGCGCGATGAGCCAGGTGCCGTTCACGATCCTCTGGGGGAACCTCTCCGACCGGGTCGCGCACCGGAAGTACTTCCTCGTGGGATCGTTCCTCGCCACGGGCGTCGCCCTCATCCTCATCGCCCTCGCGGGCGACCTCCTCACGTACTTCTGGCTCAACGTGGCGGAGGGGCTCGCGTCGGCCGCGAGCGCCCCGATCGGCACGATGCTCCTCCTCGAGACCCGGCACCGCCGGTGGTGGCCGACCGACATCGGCCTCTTCGGCCTCATCTCGGGGCTCGGCACGACGGTCGGTCTCGGGATCGGGTTCCTCTGGCTGTTCGTCATCGGCTACAACTTTCCCATCCTGTCGGTGATGACGGGGCTCCTCGTCCTCGCGGGCGCCCTCGCGCTCCTCTCCGCGATCATCGCCATCGCGTGGATCGAGGAGCCGTCGATCCGGGTCGACCGCCGGAGCGTCGCCGACCTCGTGAACCTCCACCGCGGGGTCCTCGAGCGGCTGAGGCACTACCGGACCCGGATCCTCAACATCATCGACCTCACGCGCCCCGCCGCGGACCCGGTCCCCCGCCGCGAGATCGTCTTCCTCGCGGCGCTCGGGGTGATGACCGTCGGCTTCGAGATGTTCTACGGGCCGTTCCCGGTGTTCCTCTGGCAGAACACCCATTTCAACGACGCCGCGGTGTTCATCGTCTACCTGGGGGCGAGCGCCGCGTCGACGGCGCTGTTCTTCCACTCGGGGAAGGCGGTCGAGGTCCACTCGCCGAAGTACGTCTTCATCGAGTCGCTGGCCGGCCGGTTCCTGCTCATCCTCGTCTTCCTCTGGGGCCCGGTCTACGTCCTGTTCGGTCTCGGCAGCCCCGCGCTCCTCGGCTGGGTGACGCTCCTCAACGCGCTCCTTGGGGTTACGTGGGCGTTCATCAGCACGGCGAGCACCCTGTTCCTCGTCCGGATGGTCGGCGGCACGAGCCGCGGGCGGGCCCTCGGCCTCTACAACGCGGTCGCCGGCGCGGGCGGCCTCGCCGGGACCCTCCTGGGAGGGTTCATCTTCGCGACGTACGGCGTCGGCCTCGCGTACTCGCTCGCCGCCGTCGCGGTGCTCCTGGGGAGCCTCCTCCTCCTGCCGATCCCGTACCACGCGTTCACGGTCCCGCACGCCGCGACCGCCCGTCGGCGCCTGCGCGGCCTGCGCGCCGTCGGCCCCCGGCGGGCGCGGGACCGGTGGGACGCCGGGCGCCACGGTTAAGCCCGCGGCCCGGGTGCGCCGCCTCCCGGAGGGAGGCGCGATCCAGGAGACGGCCGGCGCCCGCCTCCGACGGCGGGCGACGCATCTCATCGCCCATCCGGGCGCGTGGCTGCGGTACGTCTGGCTCACCGAGGTCCGCCACCGCGAGGTCCGGTTCCGCGAGAACCCCCGGTTCCTCGACTGGCGCCCCATGTTCCGCGTCGCGCGCGGGCCGCTCGCCGGTCTCCTCGGCGTTCCCGTCGAGACGCTCGACGGCTACTTCGCCGAGATCGGGCCGCTCCACGAGGAGCTTCTCCGGTCCGTCGGCGACCTTCCGAGCGCCGGGGCGCTCATGCAGGCGCCGATCCTGTACGTGCTCGCCCGCGTCGCCCGGCCGAATTGGGCGATCGAGACCGGCATCTCGTCCGGCCTGAGCGCCCGCCTGCTCGTCGAGGCGCTCCGCGCGAACGGCGGCGGGCACCTCGATTCGATCGGGCTCGATGAGTTCGCCCTGCGCGACCCGGCCGGGTCGGCGAGCGCGGGCCTCGGCGGCCGGCGGGTCGGGTGGCTCGTCCCCGAGGGGTTCCGCGACCTGTGGACGCTGCGCGTCGGCCGGAGCGACGCGGTCCTTCCGGCGCTCCTCACCGAGCGGGGCGAGGGAGTCGACCTGTTCCTGCACGACAGCCTCCACCAGTACGCGACGATGCGCTGGGAGTACGAGTGCGTCCTCCCCCGGATCGCCCCCGGCGGGTTCCTCCTCTCCCACGACATCCACGCGAACGCCGCGTGGCCCGAGACCGTCGCCCGGCACCGGCTCGACCGGTCGATCGAGGCCGACCACGACCTCGGCATCGCGGTCGTGCCGGGCCCGGCCCGCTAGCGGAACATCTCCCAGACCAGCGTCCGGATGAGGAGCCCGAGCGCGAGGTTCGCGAGGAACCCCTCGAGCTCGGGCGGCGCGTCGCGGACGACGCACGACCGGAAGCCGAGCTCGCCGGCCGCGACCATCCGGCCGTTCGTGAAGATCCCGAACCGCCCGGTGAGCTTCTCGTGGATCTCGTACGCGAGGCCGCCGAACTCGAAGGTGATCGGCCCGAAGAGGCTCGACCGGGTCCGCCACTTCTGCTCCCCGATCTGGATCAGGATCTCGTCCTTCTTCGCGGCGTACGACACCGTCGAGTGGACCGTTTCGGGCTCGGCGGCCCGGAACGTCTCGTAGACCGTCGAGAACAGCGCGGTGATCCGCCGGCTGATCGCGCCGGATCCCGACCCCACCGGACGGCCGATCCACGCCTCCCCGCCGACGCTGAGCTCCACGACGTTCTGGAGGACGCGGGCGGTCGCCTGGATCATCCGCGGGGCCGGATGGCGTGGCCCCCGCTATAAGACGTCGGCCCGACCCGCCGCGGGAAAACGAGATGGCCCCGGCCCCGTGGGGGGGGCCGTGGTGCGAACGCCCGTCCCTCCTCCGGGCGATCGCGCCATCGGTCTCGGCTTCTACGCGACGGCCACCCCCGGGGCGCCGTACCGCGTGAAGGTGGGACCGGACGACTTCCGGGTCCGGGAGATCTCCGCGTATCCGGTCGCCGACGCGCAGGGGCCGTTCACCGTCCTCCGGGTCGTGAGCCGGAACTGGGAACAGCACGAGCTCTCGAACCGGCTCGCGACCCGGCTCGGGCTCCCGCCCCACGCGATCCGCTGGGCCGGGACCAAGGACCGCCGGGCCGTCGCGGAACGGCTCGCCTCGTACCGGGGGCCGCCGCCCGCGGGCCCGATCGAGCTCCCCGAGGTCACGATCACGGAAGCGTACCGCGCGCGCGAGGGCGTGACCCTCGGCGCCCACTTCGGCAACGCGTTCGCGATCCGCCTCGCCGGCCCGCACGACGGTGCCGAGGCCCGCGCCCGCGCCCTCGCGTCGACCCTCGACGCGCTCCGGCGGGCCGGCGGGTTCGCCAACCTGTTCGGGCCGCAGCGGTTCGGCGAGGTCCGCCCGGTCACGCACGCGGTCGGCCGCCTCCTCGTCCGCGGGGAGGTGGCAGGGGCGGTCGACGCGTACCTCACGCTGGTCCCGGAGGGGAACCCGGGAGCGGGCGACGACGCCCGCCGCGCCTACGCCGAGCACCGGGACCCGGTCCGCGCCCTCCGGGAGTTCCCCCCGCATTACCGGTTCGAACGGCAGCTCCTCGACCACCTGGCCCGCGGCCAGTCCGCCGAGCGGGCGCTCCGGTCCCTCGCGGAGCCGCTCCGACGGCTGTTCGTGCACGCGTACCAGTCGCTCTTGTTCAACCGGTGGCTCACGCTGCGGGACGAGGCGGGCCTCCCGCTCGACCGGCCGGTCGTCGGCGACCGCGTCGCGCGCGTCACCGCCGACGGGTCGGTCGCGCCCGCGACGGTGCCGGTCTCGCCGGACAACGCGGCGGAGGTCGCGGAGACGGTCGCCGCCGGTCGCGCCCGGCTCGTGGGACCCCTCGTCGGGTACGAGACGCCGGCCGTCGGGGGGACGCCGGGAGAGCTCCTCGCGCGGCTCCTCGACGAGGAGGCGGTCTCCCGCGACGACTTCCGGCTCCGGGCGATCCCCGATCTCGCGAGCCGCGGCGCGTGGCGGCCGACGTGGATCGACCTCCCGCCGATCCGCGTCGCGGAGGGGTGCGATCCCACGCAGCCCGCCGAGACGGAGCACGGGACGACCGTCGAGTTCGCCCTGCCGACGGGGGCGTACGCCACGATCCTCCTGCGCGAGATCGTGAAGGACGGCGCCGCCGGGTAGCGTCGGTCGCGCGTCGAGGCGAGCCTACTAATACGCGCCCGCCCGGGTCCGGACCCGGGTACGGCGACGGTGGCGATCGAATCCCCGCGCCCGTGGTTCCAGCCCCTCGAGGGAATCCACGGGCCCGCCGTCGACGTCTCGGCGCCCGCGATCGAGCGGGTCCCGACGGGGGTCGCCGACTTCGATCATCTGTCGAACGGGATCCCGACGGGATCGGTCGTGCTCCTCGCCGGCGAGTCGGGGGCGGGGCACCTCGAGTTCGCCCTCACGAGCGCGGCCCACGTGATGCTGCACTACGACGACCCCGATCTCCACGAGTTCTACCTCGGCTCGAGCCCGGGGCCGTACGTCTACCCGAAGGGCGTCGCGTACGTGAGCCTCAGCCGCTCCCGCGACCAGGTGATGCAGGAGATCCGGGCCGCGTTCCACCGTTCGTACCCGGAGACCCTCGACCGCCACCTCGCGTTCCACGACCTCTCTCCCACGTACTTCGCCGACTCCGTCGTCCCGTCGGACTGGGCGGCCGTGCGGCGCCCGTTCCTCGCCGAGCTGCCGGCGTCGGAGACCGCGCCTGGGGCGGGGTCGGCCCTCCACGCGCTCGCGACGGCGCTCGACGCGGCCGGTCCGGGGAACGTCGTCATCGTCGACTCGCTCACCGACCTCCTCGTCCGTCGGAGCATCGACACCGACGAGCTCCTCACGCTGGTGAAGGGGCTCCGCCGCCGCGCGAAGGGGTGGGGCGGCGTCGTCTACCTCCTCCTGACCCGCGGCGTCGCGCCCGCGGCGACCGAGCAGGCGATCTACGATTCGGTCGACGGGGTCCTGTCGTTCGCGTGGACGTCGAGCCCGACGCACTCCCACCGCCAGCGGTCGATGCTCGTCGAGAAGTTCCTCTCCGTCCTCACGCGGATCCCGCCGGAGTACCAGGGGCGGTTCGTGATCCGCATCCTCCCGAACACCGGGCTCGTGACCACGCAGTATGAGCGGATCTGACGCGGGGGCGGCACCGAGGGTGCCGACGGGCATCGCGGGCCTCGACGAGATGCTGGGGGGCGGGTTCCCGAAGGGCCACGTGGTCCTCGTGACCGGGCTCCCCGGGACCGGCAAGACGTGCTTCGGGCTCCAGTTCCTGCTCGCGGGGGCGGCGGCGGGCGAGAAGGGCCTCTTCCTCTCGCTCGAGGAGGAGACCGCCGCGCTCGAGGGGAGCGCCCGCCAGTTCGGGTGGCCGATCGATGAGGCGACCCGCGCCGGCCGGTTCAAGATCCTCCGGCTCGACCCCCGCGAGGCGAAGCAGGGGCTCGACCGGATCCGCAGCGAGATCGGCCAGGAGTTCGCGCGCCTGGGGGCGACGCGGATCGTCGTCGATTCGGTGTCGCTCCTCAACATGCTGAGCCCGGACGAGAGCGCCCGGCGAACGACGCTGTTCGCGCTCGCCGGGGCGTGCCGAGCGAGCGGCGCGACCACGATCTTCACGGCCGAGGCGGACCCCGTCCACCCGGAGGTGTCGCGCGACGGCCTCTCCGAGTACGTCGCCGACGGGGTCGTCCTGCTGGGGTACACGCCCGCCGGCGAGGGCCGGCGCGTCGGCCTCTCGCTCCGGATCCTCAAGATGCGTCGGACGGCGCACGCCCGGTCGGTCCAGCCGTACACGATCGGCGCTTCGGGCTTGAGCGTGGACGCGAAGGCCGTTGACTTCGGCGCTCGCGGGTAAGGCCTCGATCGTCGGCTTCGGGGGCGGGAATCCCGACGGCGCGTGCGGCGATCCCGCCGGCGGCCCGGCGGGACGCCCGGTCATAGGTTTTGTAGCGGGCCGCGCTGGGCTCGCGATGTCCGCGGGTCGGCGCCGGCCACGGCGGGCCGATCCGACCCTCCGGCGCGCGATCGGGGCGGTCCTCGTTGGCGTCGTCCTGTTCGGGGGCTGGGTCCCGCGGGGGTCGACTTTCGGCGCGACCGGCTCGGCGGAGCGTCTCCCCCTGGCCGACGCCCTCCACCGCCCGACGTCCGCCGCGACCTCCGCGTCCGGACCGCTCCCGTTCCCGAACTGGAGGAACCTCTCCATCGGTCCGACGGGGGCTCCGCCGTCGTACGCAGGCGGCCTCGCCTACGACGCCGCGGCCGGGGAGACGATCTGGGTCGGGGGCGGCGCGGGCTCCCCGTCCGTGGCGGAGACGTGGAGCTACCGCGCCGGCGCGTGGACGGACCTCACGCCCGCGCTCTCCGTCTCCCCGCCGGCGAGCGCGGAACCGGCCCTCGCGTACGACGCGACCGAAAGGGGAGTCGTCCTCGTGCTCGCGGCCCCCGCGGAGCCGACGGAGGAGACGTGGCTCTTCGCCGGGGGATCGTGGACGAACCTCACCGCCCCGAACGGGACCGCCCCGCCCGCCCGGCAGGCCGCCTCCCTCGCCTACGATCCCGCGTGCGGATGCGACCTCCTCTTCGGCGGGGGGGAGCTCGGCGGATGGGTCAACGACACCTGGACGTACTCGAACGGCACGTGGGCGACGGCATCGACCGGGCCCGCCCCTTCCCCTCGGCAGTGGGCGGGGCTCGCCTACGCCGCCGGCGACGGCCTCGTCCTCGTCGGGGGGGAGGGTGCCGGCGGGCTTCTCGACGACACCTGGACCTGGGCGGCCGGCGGGTGGACGCGGGTCGCGACGGCATCGACGCCCGCGGGGGTCGCCGCCGGTCCGGACGCCCTCGCGCCGGATCCCGACGGCTCGCTCGTGGCGTTCGGCGGGCTGGGCTGCTCCGCCGACACCCTCGATCTGTGCAACAACACGTACGAGTACTCCGCCGGGGCGTGGCGGTCGGTGCCGAGCGCGGACCCACCGTCCCCGCGCGAGGGGCTCGAAATCGCGTACGACGCCGCGGACGGCTACGTGCTGGGGTACGGCGGCGGTGCGCCGTGGTGGTCGTCGAACGAGACGTGGGCGCTCGGCGGCCCGATGGCGGCGACGGTGACCCTCGACCCGCAGTACTCCCAGTCCCCGAACTCGACCACGATTACCACGCGCGCATCGGGGGGGTACGGCGTGTACCACTACGACTACTCCTGGCCGGACTCCGAGGAGGGGACCGACTGCCCGTCGGTGGACCTTCCCACCTGGGTGTGCATCTTCGATCTCGAGGATACCGGTAACCGGACTGTCCGCGTCGTGGTGAACGACAGCGTCGGCAACTCGACGTCCGCGGAGACGGTCCTGCACCTCGTCGAGGTGTTCTACGACGGGCTCGTCCTCGCGGCGTCCACCGTCGACGTGGGCGAGAACATCTCGATCCACGTCGTCACGCCGCCGGCGTACCCGGGCGTGAACTTCACCTGGTACGGCCTCCCCTTGAGCTGCTACCCGGCCACGACGGCCAACGTGTCGTGCGTCGCCACCCTCCCGGGCTTCTACGCCCTCTCCTGCCTCGTCGTCGACGCGCTCGGCGCCCGGGAGCTCACGACGACGTACGCGCTCTGGGTGTACCCCGACCCGGTCGCCGTCTCGTGGCCGGACCGGACCAACGGTCCCGCGCCGCTCGGGGTCGGCTTCCACGCCCTCGTCTCGTCGGGCACTCCGCCGTACGCCCTTACGTGGTCGTTCGGGGACGGCGCCTCGAACGACACCCTCGATCCGTCGCACACCTACGAGAGCCCGGGGAACTACTCGGTCGCCTTGACCGTCCGCGACGCGACCGGCTGGTCGGTCACGACGATGGAAGCGCAGGAGATCGTGGTCGGCGACCCCCTCAACGCGACCGTCGACGGACCCGGGTCGATCGGGGCGGCGCCGACGTCCGTCGCGCTGCGCGCGAACGCGACGGGCGGCGTCCCGCCGTACGCGTACGACTGGCTCCTGCCGGACGGCGCGACGGCCACGGGGGCGAACGTGACCGTGCCCGCCCCCGACGCGGGGACGTACACGGTGAAGCTCACCGTCTCCGACGCCTCGGGAGTCGCGATCCACGCCTCGACGACGTTCACCGTCCCCCCGCCGAGCGGCGCGGTCCTGGGCCCCCTCGGGGGGATCGGCACCCTCGGGTACGTCCTCATCGTCGGCGCCGCGATCGCGGGCCTCGTCGGCGGCTGGGCGCTCCGCCGGGCCCGCCCCCATCCGGACGGGCGGGATCCGCGGGGCCTCCCCGGCCGGTCCCGTGCTCCGACGGCCCGGCCGTTCCCGGGGCGGTGATCGGGATCTTCCCGGAGCGTCGCGCGCCGGCCGCGGACGGGGCGCTGCGGCGCCGGGGTCAACGCACGATGGTGATCGGGGAGTACGAACCGATGCGGGCGGCGTCGATGAGATACACCTCCCCGTTGAGCGGGTCGTAGAGACCGGTGAAGGGTGAGCCCGGAACGGCGAGGCTCCCCACGATCGCGCGCGAGAAGCTCGAGAGGATGGTGAGGTTGGAAGAGCCCGCGTTCGGCACGAGGATGTAGCCCGTGCGGGAGTCGAATATCGGGTCCCCGGGCGCGTAGCCGGTCCCTCCCGTGCCGATCACCCGTCCCGTCCGGCCCGAGACTACGAAGTACTGGTCGGCGTCCGTCGTGACGAAGACGTCGCCGTTGCTCGGGTTCAGGGACGGGCCGCTCACTATCCTCCCGACCCCGCTCGACGGCCCGCTCGGACCGACGTACGGATGGCGGAACTGGATGTTCGAGGACCCGTTGATGAGGTGGAGGCTCGGGGCCGAAGCGTACCCGACCGCGTAGTACCCTGCGGCCGAGGTGACGATCCAGTCCGACGCCGGATCGTAGGCGATCGTGGCGGAAGGCCGGCCGACGTCGATACGGGCCGCGACGCTCCGGTTGGTGCCGTTGATGGCGGTGACGACGGTGCCCGTGAGGTTCGTGACGAAGATCTCGTCGCTGCGGGGCTCGTACGCGACCCCGTCGGGATCGCCGCCGACGTGGACCCAGCCCCGGGCCCGGTTCGAGGTCCCGTTCACCACGGCGACCGTGCCGTTCGCGTTCGCCACATACACGTCCCCGCTGCGCGGGTCGACGGCGAGCGCGCTCGATAGGTACGTCTTGATCGTCGCGACCCGGCTGAACGTCGTCGCATTCACGACGCTCACGTTGTTGTTCCACACGTTGACGGCGTAGAGGTCGTTGTTGTCCGGATCGTAGACGAGGGAGCAGACGCCGGATGCCTCCGGGAAGCTTCCGACGACCGAATCGGTGGAGCCGTCGATCACGGTCACGTTCACGGATCCCGCGTTGGCGACGAATATGTCACCGGACACCGGGTCGAGCGCCATCGCGATCGCCCCATATCCCGCGGTCAGGTTGCCGACTACGCGCGGCAGGGCCCTTGCGAGGGGCCCCGCTCCGGTCCCTCCGACGGTCCCGGGCGGCACCGGCGACCCGATTGCGATCCACGAGAGGGGACCGAGAATGAGCACCACGAGCACGACCAAGGCGGTTCGCAGGGGGGAACGTCGCGAGGGCCAACGGTGGCGCTTCCCCGGGAGCACATTCATCCGGGACACGCCCCCGCGCGCCACGGTCGCCTCCCCCTTAACCGTTCTCGCGCGAAGCATTCCCACCGGAAGGTTCCCCCGTGACACGGCCGCTACCTTTGCCGGCGGGATCGGTCCGCGCCCGGGCCGGGGCGTTCACTCCCCGCGCCGAAGACGGCCCGCGGGCTCGCAAGAGCTGAAGAACGCGGGACGCCGTATGTCGATCGGCGGCCGGCACCGGTGAGAGGCCCCCCGCCCTACGGGGCGCCGGCTACCTGCGGGGTGGGGAGCGAAGGTGAGCGTGGACCAACGATGGGTCCTCTACGTCGACATGGACGCGTTCTACGTCGCGTGCGAACGGCGCGACCGGCCCGAGCTCGCCGGCCGGCCGGTGATCGTCGGACCCGACCCGCACCAGGGACCGTCGCGGGGGGTGGTCCTGTCCGCGAGCTACGAGGCCCGGGCGTTCGGCGTGCGCAGCGCGATGCCGGTCGCGATCGCCGATCGGCGCTGCCCCGACGCGACGTGGATCGCGGCCGACTTCCCCAAGTACGAGGCGGCATCGCGGGCGATCGTCGACCGGCTACGGGCGTTCAGCGCCGAGGTCCACCCGCTCAGCATCGACGAAGCGGCGCTCGTCGTGGGGGCGCGTTCGGCCGCAGAAGCGGAGGAGATCGCGCGCCGTATTCAGTCCGATCTCGAGGGCGCGCTGGGGCTTCCCTGCACCATCGGCGGAGCGACGAGCCGGGTCGTCGCGAAGATCGTGACCGACTCGGCGAAGCCGCGGGGGATCCGGGTCGTCGCTCCCGAGGGGGTCGTCGAGTTCCTCGCGTCGCGGCCGGTCGACGCGATCCCGGGGGTGGGCCCCAAGACCACCGACCGTCTCCGCGCCGCCGGCCTCACGTCGATCGGCGAGGTCGGCGCCGCGCCTCGCGAGCGTCTTCGCCGGCTCCTCGGCGGGTTCGGCCTCGAGCTCGCGGCGATCGCGCGGGGCGAGTGGGCGGATCCGCCGGAACGACCGTCGGGTCCCCGATCGCGCAGCGTGGAGCGGACGTTCCCGGTCGATGCATCCGAGCTGCCGGCGCTCGAGGCCGAGGTGGCGACGCTCGCCGGGGAGCTCTCGTCACTTCTCGAGCGGGAGCGGCTTAGGTACCAGACCGTGACGGTGGGCGTGCGCTGGTCGGACTTCGAGCGGGTCCAGCGGAGCCGGACCCGCCCGGTCCGGGCCGACGGGGTGGAGCCGATGCGGTCCGACGCCACCGAGCTGTTGCGCGAGCTGTGGGCCTCGGAGCGGTTCGCCCGCGGGCGCGCCGTCCGTACCCTATCGCTCGGCGTCGAACGGCTCGCGCCCCGGTCCGGCGCGGTCCGTCCGCTCGAGGCGTTCGAGAGCGCGCGGGGCAGGATTAAGTAGCGACCGTTCTAGCGTCAGGGGCCCGGGTGGACATCTTCGCGTTCCTTGGACTCCCCCTGCCGACCGGGGTGTCGATCGGAGCGCTCTTCCTGATCTCGATCGCGGCCGGGGCGATCGGCGCCATGCTCGGCATCGGCGGAGGGCTCGTCCTGGTCCCGGTCCTCGTGGTGCTGTTCGGAGTCGACATCCACTTCGCGATCGCGACGAGCCTCGTCAGCGTCATCGCGACGAGCACCGGCGCCGCGTCGACGGAGGTCGAGGCCGGCTACACGAACGTCCGCCTCGGCGTCTTCCTCGAGACCGCGACGTCGACGGGGGCGCTCCTCGGCGCCCTCGTCGCGGTCACCGTCCTCGCCTCGCGCGGCGACGTCCTCGTTTGGGCGTTCGTCCCGGTCGTCGTCGGGGCGGGCGGCTACATGCTGGTGCAGCGCGGCCGAGTGACGGACGACGCGCCGCCCCCCGACCGGCTGGCGCGCCGGCTGTCGCTGGTCGGGGAGTGCCCCGATCTGGAGCGGGGAGGCCGCCGCCGGTACGCCGCGACGAACACCTCGGCCGGGCTCCTCGTCGCGGGACTCGCGGGGGTCGCCTCCGGGCTCCTCGGCGTGGGAGGGGGGCTGTTCAAGGTCCCGGCGATGAACTCCCTCATGCGGATCCCGTTCCGCGTCGCGGGAGCGACCTCCACGTTCATGATCGGGGTCACCGCCGCCGCGAGCGCGCTCGTCTACCTGTTCGCGGGCGACGTCGTCCTTCTCCTCACGGTGCCGACCGCGTTCGGCACGCTCGCGGGGAGCCGAGCGGGCGCCGGTCTTAGGGCCGGCACGAGCGCGACGATGCTGCGCCGGTTGTTCGCGGTCGCCCTCTTCGCGTCCGCGGCGACGATGGCGCTCGAGGCGGCGGGGGTGATCTCCTGAGCGCGGTCCCCGTCCCGCCGCTCGCCGGCGGCTCCGACGATCCCGGCTTCGAGCGGTCGGTCGGTCGGATCCTGATCGCGGGGGTCGCGAGCGCCGTCGCGCTCCTCGCTGCGGGCCTCGCCTTGGCGACGGTGACCGGTCTCCCTCCCGCCGACGCCATCGGCCACGTGCCCCGCGCCGTGCCGGCCTCGGCCGTCGGCTGGTCGGAGCTCCTCCTGTTCCTCGGCCTCCTAGTGCTCGTCCTCACGCCCGTCGCCCGGGTCGCCGCCACGGTCGGTCTGTTCGCCCAACGCCGGGACGGGCTGTACGTCGCAATCACCCTGTTCGTCCTCCTCTTGCTCGGCGCCACCGTCGCCGTGGGAGTGCTTTCGTGACCCGGGGCGGCGGGGCCGACGACGCCCGGGAGCGGGGGCTCCTCCGGCGGGACCCGGTCCTCGGCGTCCCGATCCCGGCGTACGACGGGCGGTCGATCGCCAACGTCGTCCGCACGGTCGCCCGGACGGTCGGCGTCGAACGATCGAAGGGCGTCCTCCCGCCGCTCGCGCCCGAACTCGACCCGTTCGGGGGTGGTTCCGCGCCGGGGCCGATCGTGATCCTGCTCGTCGACGGGCTCGGCTGGCGAGGGTTCTCCCGCTGGGCGGCCGGCAGCGGCGCCCGGGGCCGTCGGTGGGCCGCGGCGGCGCATCCGATCACGTCGGTGTTCCCGACGACGACCGCGGCGGGGCTCACGTCGCTGTCGACGGGCCTCGCCCCGGCGGCGCACGGGCTGGTCGGCTACCGGCAGTACCTCCCGACGTACGGCACCGTCGCCGATCTGCTCCGGATGAGCCCGGTGCTCGTCCCCGGGATGGACCTCCTCGTCGGTCCCCGGTGGCGGCCCGCCCTCGTCGCCGGGGGCGGCACCTGGTTCCGTCGGGGTCTCCGGGGGGCGGCGGTCTCCCGGGACCGGTTCCGGGGGTCGGGATTCACCCGCGTCCTCTACGACGGCGCTTCGTACACCGGGTACGCGACGGCGGTCGATCTCGCCCACCAGCTCGCCCAGCTCCTGGCGTCCCGGGCCCCGCCGCCGGTCGTCTTTGCCTACTGGGACGAGCTCGACACGATCCAGCATCTCCACGGCCCCGGCGCGCGAGCGCTGTTCGACCTCGAACTCGGCCGGGTCGTCGACCTGCTCCGGCACGTCGCGCGGTCGATCGGGCCCGCGCGCGGGGGGGCCACCACGCTCCTCGTCACCGGCGACCACGGTCAGGTGGGAGCCCGCGCCGATCGCCAGGTCCGGGTGGACCGCCTCCCGGCGCTCCGACGGGCGATGGCGCGTCCGCTCGCCGGCGACCGCCGGGCCGGCTTCTTCGTCGCCCGGTCGGGCCGGACCGAGGCGCTTCGGGCCGCGCTCTCGCGGGCGCTCCCGCGCGGCGCCCGGCTGCTCGACGCGCGGGTGGCGATCGAACGGGGCCTCTTCGGGCCCCCGCCGTTCCACCCGGAGCTCGAGGAGCGCGTCGGCGACCTCATCGCGCTCGTCCCCGAGCCGTGGGGCCTCACGTGGACGGCGCCGGGGGCGCGGCCGCCGGCCCGGTACCTCCTGGGGGCCCACGGGGGGCTCGCGGCGGAGGAGCTCCTCGTCCCGCTCGTGGCGGGGCGGCTCGACGCGCTCGCGTCGTAGCCCCGCCCCGGGAGCGCGGTCGCGCAACGGTAAAGACGCTCGTCCCGGTCCACGCCGCCGTGGCCGATTTGCGCCAGCCGATCCTCTCACTGTTGGGCCACGTCGACCACGGGAAGACGACGCTGCTCGACCGGATCGCGGGGTCGGTCCGGGCCGAGCACGAGCCGGGCGGGATCACGCAGCACATCGGGGCGATCGAGGTGCCCGCCGCGACGATCGAGCGGCTGTGCGCGGGGATCCTCCCGACCGAGCAGTTCACCGTGCCCGGCCTCCTGTTCATCGACACCCCCGGCCACCGGTCGTTCGAAACGCTCCGCCGCCGGGGCGGCGCGCTCGCCGACCTCGCGGTGCTCGTCGTCGACGCCCGCGACGGGGTGATGCCCCAGACGCGGGAGTCGATCCAGATCCTCCGGCACGAGAAGACCCCGTTCGCCGTGGCGATGACGAAGATCGACCTCCTGCCGGGCTGGCGGCGCCCGACCGCGCCGGTGGGACTCGCGGCGCACGCGGCGCGATTGGGCGACGAGTTCTCGCGGGCGCTCGACGAACGGGTCTACGCGCTCTCCGCCCAGCTCGCCGAACTCGAGTTCTCCGCCGAGCGGTACGATCGGGTGAGCGACTTCACCCGGAACGTGGGGATCTGCCCGGTCTCGGCGAAGGCGGGCGTCGGCCTCGCCGAGCTACTCGCGCTCCTCGTAGGGCTCTCGCAGCGGTTCCTCGCCGGCGAGCTCGAGCGCGGCGGCGACGGCGGGGAAGCGACGATTCTGGAGCGGAGCGACCAGAAGGGGGTGGGGCCGGTCGCGAACGCGATCGTGTACCGTGGGCGCCTCCGGATCGGCGACGAGCTCCTGGTGACCGGCCGGTCCGGCCCGTTCGCGACGAAGCTGCGGGGGATCTTCCGACCGGAGACCCGCGGGAAGTCCGGCCGCGCGGTCCGCCTGCGGTCCCTCGAGGAGGTCGTCGCCGCCGCCGGCGTCTACCTCGCCGCCCCGGGCGTCGAGGAGGCGCTGCCCGGCGGCCTCCTCAAGTCGGTCCGTTCCCCGGAGGAGGCGGAGGCGACCCGCCAGGCGTTGGACCGGGAGAGCCATCCGGTCGCGGAGCTCGCCGAATCGGGGATCGGGCTGTACGCGGATACCCTCGGCGCGCTCGAGGCGCTCGCCTTCGAGTGCCGGGAGGCATCGATCCCGGTCCACGAGGCCGTGGTCGGCCCGGTGAACCGGGCCGGCGTCCTCCAGGCCGGCTCGGTCAAGGATCCGACGCACCGCGCGATCCTCGCCTTCAACGTGCCGGTACTCGCCGACGCGCTCCCCGAGGGGGAGGGCAGCGGGGTGAAGCTGTTCCGCGGGGAGGTCATGTACCGGATGCTCGAGGAGTACGGCGCCTGGCGCGAGGAGGCGACGCGCGCCCTCGACGCCCGACGCCGGCTCGAGACCGTCCATCCGGCGAAGGTCGAGGTCCTGCCGGGGTACGTCTTCCGGAGCTCGAAGCCGGCGATCGTCGGCATCAAGGTCCTCGCCGGCACGGTCCGTCCCGGCGTCCGGCTGATGAAGGGCGACGGGACGGAGGTGGGGCTCCTCAAGTCGCTGCAGCACGACGGAAATTCGGTCGACCATGGCGAGGAGGGCGCCGAGCTCGCGGCCTCGATCGACGGGGCGGTCGTCGGCCGGAGCCTGTTCGAGGGCGACGTGCTGTACGTCGCGATCCCCGAATCTGCGGCGCGGCTCGTGCGGGGCCAGGCGCTGTCGCCGTCGGAGCGGGCGGTCCTCGACGAGGTCGTGCGGATCCGCCGGCAGTCCCAGCCGTTCTGGGGTCAGTGATCGGGGGGCCGGGCCACCGGGTCGGACGGCGTCCCGGGCGGACCGGTCCGCCGGTAGACGCCCCCCCGAAGGAAGAGGCCGAGGAACAGGAGGACCGCGCCCACGAACCCGAGCGCGCCGACGCCGAGGCCGAGCAGGACCTGGCTCACGGTCGAAAGGGAGGCGGTGCCTGGATCGGTCGTGGCGGAGTCGACCTCCACCGAGCCCGACCCCGGTCCGGGGTCCGACCAGACGACGCGGTACGGGAACGTCGCCGAGCCGTTCGCGAAGTAGGATCCTCCCGTGGTCGCGGTGCGGTTCTCGACGAGCCGCCAGTCCGCGCAACCCGAGGTCCCGGGCTCGCAGCCGTTCCCCGTGTAGATCTGGACGGAGACGGGGACGGTCGCGCTCCATCGGACGGAGAACCCGGTGGCGCCGGCGGGGGCGGTGTACTCGGTCGAGTTCGCGCTCCCGGGGATCGCGAGCCAGCTCGCGGTCGTCGTGTGGGTGACGGCCGGCCCCGGGATCGGGATGAGGTAGAGGGCGACCAAGCCCCCGACGGCGAGCGCCGCGAATCCGAGGCCGACGACGACGAGCCCCGGCCGCATCGCCCCGGTACGGGCGCGCGCCGCAAATACGCTTCGCCGGCGCGCTGCCGGCGCGTTGAGATGGGTAAATACTCCCCCGTCCTGCTCGGATTGGAGTGACGGGGAGCGAGGCGGCTCCGCCGGTCCGCGCCGCGGAGCCAGGGGCGCCCGTCTGCCCGCTCTGCGCGAGCCCGCGACGGGTTTCCGACCCCGAGCGCGGCGAGGTCCACTGCGCCGACTGCGGGCTCGTGTTCGACGGGGCGAACCTGGTCGGCACCCCGCCGCCGGTCCCCGAGGCGGAGCGGCCCTCGAACGGGAGCGGCCGCGGCATCGGACCGTTCACCCCGGCCGGGAGCGCCCGGCGCGCGTTGGGATCGACGCTCTCGACGCTGCGCGACGGCCAGGGCCGACCGCTCGGTTGGCATCGCCGGTACGAGTTCCAGCGCCTCAAGCGGATCATGCAGCGGCAGACCGCGCGCGTCCCCGGGAGCTCGACGGACCGCTCCCAGGCGTGGAGCGAGCTCGCCGCCGCCGGCGAGCGCCTCGGCCTCCCGTCGGTGGTGACCGCGGAGGCGGAGCGGATCTACCGGGACGCCCGGCAGCGGGGCGCGTTCCGGGGGCGCAGCCTCGGCGCGTCGGCCGGCGCGTGCCTCTACGCCGCGTGCCGACGGTTCTCGATCCCCCGGACGCTCACCGAGGTCGCGAGCGCCCTCGGGGCACGGCGGGCCGAGGTCGGCCGCACGTTCAAGGTTGTCCAGCGGGAGGTCGCGGCGTCGATCCCGTCGGTCGGCACCCGGGCGTTCCTCGCGCGGTACGCGGAGGAGCTCGCCCTCTCGCCCTCCGTCCGGTCCACCGTCGAGGCGATGCTCGACGAGGCCGACCGGAGCCCGGAGCTCTCCGGGCTCTCCCCGCACGGGCTCGTCGCGGCGCTCATCTACATCGCAACGGAGCGCGGGGGCGAGCGCCGGTCCCGGGCGGAGCTCGCCCGGGTGAGCGACGTGACCGAGGTCACCCTCCGGTCGACCGGCCGGCTCGTCGAGCGGCTGTTCGGCCGCCTCAAGCGGTCACCCGGGTAGAGTTACCGGACGAGGTAGTACCCGGCCGCCTTCTCGCGGACCTTCCGGCGGGCGAATCCCTTCGTCTGCAGCTCCTGGAGCGCGTTCATGACCATCGTCTTGGGCAGCTTCGTCGACTGCGTGATCCGCTCCGCCGTCCCGAGCTTCTCCTCGCTCGCGAGCCCCATCTCCTTCATCGCCTTGTAGACCTTGACCGCGTTCCCCGACACCTCGTCCTCGATCCCCATCGCGCGCGCCCTGCGCCGCGGGAGCGGCGCTGATTATTAATCTCGCGGGCGCGGCGAAGGGGCGGGTCCCCGGCCCCGGGACGCTCCGGGGCCTAGAGGACCGCCCCGACGGTGGGTCGATCGATCCACTCGGCGTCTGTCGCCCGGATCCCGTCCCCGATCGCGTCGCGGTCCAGCGTGGTCGGCCCGCTCCCCCGTGCGCTCGCGAGGACCGCGGCGCGCGCGACGACCGTGCCCGCGAGCGACTCGAGATCGGCGGCGAGGGCCTCCGCGAACGGTCGGGAACGGTCCGAGGCCGCGAGGAGCTGGCCCAAGAGGAGGCCCCGCCGGGTCGCGAACGCTAGGTACCCCGCCAGCCTCCGCTCGGCCGCGGGCTCGAGCTTCGGCCGGATCGGGTCGAGCGGGAACCGTCCCGCGTCGGGCTCGACCCCGCCGGTCTCGCGGAGCCGGTGGAGCGCGTAGGCACCCGAATCGAAGGAGATCCCCTCGACGCCGCGCTCGGGGTCGAACCGGAGCGGGAGCGCCGCCGCCCCGTCGACGATCGACGGCGGGGGCGCCGGGGGATAGACGGGGAGCTCCCGGGCGATCCGCCGGACGTCGACGGCCCGCCGGGCGGTCTCCGGGTCGGTCCACCCGGCCCGATCCGTCCGACGGGCGACGGCGCGTCGGAACGCGCGGACGCCGGCCTCGAGCCGCGGCCCGACGCCCGGGCGGGCGAGCTCGGCCCGCACGGCCGCGAGCTCGACGTCGAGGCCCCGCGGGGGCCCCCGGGGCCCCGCCGGGAACGCGTCGAGCGGATCGAGGGGGACCCCGGGACAGGTGAGGATGATCGTGAGTTCGACGCCGCGCGCGGCGTGACCGTGGATCGGGTACGCCCGGCACGGGAACGGGCGGGCGGCGTGCGCGCGGCACCGGCCGCTCTCGAGGAGACCGCAGGCACCTCCGTCGGGGCGTCCCTTGATCAGGGCGAACCGCGGGTCGGGTCCGTCGACGAACCGGATCGTCGGGTCCAGGACGAGAAGCCGGCTCCGCTCGTCCGGCGTGACGGCCGGAGTCGCGAAGCAGCAGAGCCCGCAATCGGGACGGCAGCGGAACTCGAACCCTTCGACGCCAGTCGGGTCGAGATCGATGCGGGATGGGATCGCGACCCCTCCGGTCCGCCCCGAAGGGGCGAGGAGCCCTTTATGTCGCGCCTTCCGGTCCCCGGGCCCGACGGATGGACGCGGTCGTCCTCGGCGGAGGGGGTCTCACCGGCCGGTGCGCGGTCCGGGACCTGGTCGAAAGCGGCCGGTTCTCGACCGTGCGCGTCGGCGACCTCGACCCGACGCTGGCGCGGCAGGCCGCGGAGCGGGCCGGCGGGGCGCCGCACGCCGAATGGCGCCGAGTCGACGCGACGGACCGGACGGCGGTGGCCGAGTTCCTTCGCGGGGCCCGGGTCTGCGTGAACGCGGTCCAGTACCGGTTCAACCTCGACGTGATGGAGGCGTGCCTCGCGGCCGGGGTCGACTACCTCGACTTCGGCGGGCTGTTCCACATGACGCGGCGCCAGCTCGGCCTCGATGCGAGGTTCCGGGACGCCGGCCGGATCGCCATCCCCGGGTTGGGCCAGGTCCCCGGCGTATCGAACATCCTCGCGGCGGACGCGACCCGGGACCTCGATCGCGTCGATTCGATCGTGATCCGCGACGGATGGGTCGACCGCACCCGGGGCGGACCGGACGTCGTCTTCACCTGGTCGCCGAGCACGTTCCTCGACGAGATGCTCCTTCCGGCCGTCGTCTGGCGCGACGGACGGTACCAGGAGGAGCCCCCGATGAGCGGCGCGGAGGAGTACGACTTCCCCG
>Ga0335081_10003249_pt1 | contig 25543 bp, 24 predicted proteins | sample Lox_Sample_35_FD_206713 | JGI IMG/M metagenome (GOLD analysis project Ga0335081, IMG submission 206713) | Soil microbial communities from Loxahatchee National Wildlife Refuge, Florida, United States - Lox_Sample_3.5 | ecosystem: Environmental > Terrestrial > Soil > Wetlands | place: USA...
AAGCCGACAAAACTAAAGAGGGCGCGGATAGGGCCTTTAAAAAAGTCACTGCTAAGCGTCCTCCGAAGTCGGATTAGGCTTTGGTTTTCGTTGTCCAAACGCTTGCCGTCGCCGAATGTGTTCAAAGTATCCATCACGGAAGGATGCCAACTCTTCGGCATCCGCGTGACAGTAAAATATTGGAACCTTTGTGAACGCCTGTGGGCGCAACGCCTCAATGGCGCTGTCCTGCGGTATGCCGATTTTCAGCGGATTTTGATCTTCCCATCGTTGAGCCATGTAGGCCAAAGCATCGGCAGCCTGCAGGCCGGGAATTTTCTTTTTTTCGCCCGGTAACGCATTCCCGAGAAACTCGGACATGCCAGAAACACGCTTCTTCTTTAGCTCGGTAACGATGGTTGTTGGCGCGCCGGCATTAGGGTGACCATCCTCGACAACAAAATTCAAAACTAAGTCTGGCCGATTTGGGAATTCAACGAGCGCCTGTTGCAAAACAAACGAGAGACAATAACGGAAACATAGCCCGTACATGCTGTCGGGCTGGGCCTTTCCGCCCCACGCGCCGCTGCGATAAACATCTTTAAAATCCCTTGCGTCTACCCGAACGACAAAGCCAAACATTAAGTGGGTTTCGATCAGCTTGTGTGCTTTGGGGGCGAATGGATGCGTCGCATGCTCGTGGGCATGGAAATAATCGAGACCGTGGTTTCGGAGGTGTTTTCTCCAACGCCTCTCGAATCGATTCCAAGCGAAAAGGCGAGCGGAGTAGCCCTCCATCATCATGTAATCGACCCCGTGAGTGCGGGTCTCGTCGATTTTACTGACTAACTCCACGAAAACCGCCTCTGGCGCCCACTCGTGGTTCCCGCGAGCAGCAAGCCAATCCGACCTGTCGGTCCCACGAATAACGGCGCGCCTAGCTAGGCGCAAATGCTCCAGCCAAACCGGCTGATAGCGGTCCGCCCATCGAATCAGGCTGCACGCGCTCACAGACTGCCTCCGGTTGGGTAAGTCAAGTGTAACGTCACCTATATTCGGTGAGGCCCATGAATGCGGGCTTATTCGGCAATCCTCACCGATATTCCGTCGTAGGCAGGCTCGACATTGGATGGCAGCTGCGCCTTGAGCTCGGCGTAGTCGAGGTCGGCGTGCAGGTTGGTGAGGATCGCGCGCTGCGGTCTCAAGCGCTCGATCCAGGCCAGCGCGTCGGCGAGCGAGAAATGGCTCGGGTGCGGCCGGTAGCGCAGCGCGTCGACGATCCAGACGTCGAGGCCTTCGAGGGCGGCCGCGCTTTCGTCCGGCATGCCGGAGAGGTCGCAGGAATAGGCGAGGCCGCCGAAGCGAAAGCCGAGGGAAGCGATATCGCCGTGGGCTTGCAGGATCGGCAGCGCTGCGATCGCGCCGCCCTGTCCGTGGACGTTAACCGGTTCGCCGGCGGCGAGGCGGTGCTCGCTCAGGATCGGCGGGTACTCGCTGCCGGGCGGCGCCTTGAAGCAGTAGCCGAACCGGCCGTGCATCGAGGCGCTGGTGTATGCGTCGAGGTAAACGTCGATCGGGCGGCGCTGCTTGATGAAAAGCGCGCGCAGGTCGTCGACGCCGTGGGTGTGGTCGGCGTGCTCGTGGGTGTAGAGCACGGCATCGAGCCGGTCGACGTCGGCGTCAAGCAGTTGCTCGCGCAGATCGGGCGAGGTGTCGACCAGGACGCGGGTGACGCCGGCGGCTTCGCGGCGCTCGACCAGGAGCGACGTGCGCCGCCGCCGGTTCTTTGGATTGTTCGGATCGCAGGCGCCCCAGCCGAGCGCCGGCCGCGGCACGCCACCCGAGGAGCCGCAGCCGAGAATGGTGAATTTCAGGGTCATGGTGCTGGGCGGCGAACTGCGCGGCTGCGACCGGTCTAGGCAGATTGCCTAAAACTGTCGGCATCGGCCGCCGCGCCGGCGGGACGCGGCACCTTGGCAAACAGCCGGAAGAAATTCTCCGTCGTCTGCCGCGCGATGACATCGAACGCGACGCCGCGAGCCTCGGCCAGCACCTTGGCGGTCTCGACCACGAAGGCCGGCTCGTTGCGCTTGCCGCGATATTTGCCGGGCGCGAGATACGGCGCATCGGTTTCGACGAGAATGCGGTCGTTCGGCAAGGCGGCCGCGATCTCCCGCAGTGCCACGGAATTCTTGAACGTCAGGATGCCGGTGAAGGAAATCGACAGCCCGAGCGCGATGGCGCGGCAGGCGAGGTCGGGACCACCGGTAAAACAGTGCAGCACGGCAGGGAAGGCCCCCTTCCCTGTTTCTTCCTCCAGAATCCGCGCGGTGTCGTCGTCTGCCTCGCGCGAATGGATGACCAGCGGCAACCCGGTCTCGCGCGCGGCCGCGATATGATTGCGAAAGCCGCGCTCCTGCGCATCGCGCGGCGAGTTGTCGTAGTGATAGTCGAGGCCCGCCTCGCCGATGGCGACGACTTTCGGATTCTTTGTGCGCGCGACGAGCTCGCCCACGCTGATATCCAGCTCCTCGTGGGCATGATGCGGGTGCGTGCCGACCGAGCAGAACACGTCCGGAAAACGCTCGGCAATGGCCAGCACCTCGCCGTGGCGCTTCACGCGCGTCGAAATCGTCATCATGCGGGCAATGCCCGCCGCGCGGGCGCGCGCCACGACGTCGTCGAGCCCGGCAGCGAAGTCGGGGAAGTCGAGGTGGCAGTGGCTGTCGATCAGCATCGCTATTGTGCCGCCTTGTCGGACGGCTCGACATAACGCGGAAATACCGGCGCCGGCGCCGGTAGTTTTGCGCCCGCGGCGATGCGGTGCTTGCCGCCGAGAAACGAGAAATTGCGCTCGGCGGCGGACACGGCCAGGATATCGAGCAGCTTGCCCGCCGATGCCGGCACGAACGGCTGCGCCAAAATCGCGACCTGTCGCAACACTTCGGCGGTGACGTAGAGCACCGTGCCCTGCCGCGCCGGATCGGTCTTGGCCAAGGCCCAGGGCGCCTCGCCGGCAAAATAGCGGTTGGCATCGGCCACCACGGCCCAAACGGCGTTGAGCACCTGGTGCAACGCTTGGGTCGCCATGGCGTCTCGCGCCTTGCCGATCATGGCGTCGGCTGCGCTTAAGATCGCCTGATCGTTGGCGGAGAGCGCGCCCGGCTGCGGCAGCGCGCCGCCGAAGGCGCGCGCCACCATAGTCAGCGAGCGCTGCGCCAGGTTGCCGAGATCGTTGGCGAGATCGGCATTGGTGCGATTGACGATCGCCTCATGGCTGTAATTGCCGTCCTGGCCGAACGGGACTTCGCGCAGCACGAAATAGCGCAGCGGATCGACGCCGTAGGCCTCGGCGAGCGCAAACGGATCGACCACGTTGCCGACCGACTTCGACATTTTCTCACCGCGGTTGAAGATGAAGCCGTGGGAGAAGATGTGGCGCGGCACGGCGACGCCGGCCGACATCAAAAAGGCCGGCCAATAGACCGCGTGGAAGCGCACGATGTCCTTGCCGATCACGTGCAGATCGCAGGGCCAGAACTTGCGGAATTGCTCAGAGTCCGTATCGGGATAGCCGACGGCGGTGATATAATTTGTAAGCGCGTCGACCCACACATACATGACGTGCTTGGGATCGCCCGGCACCGGTACGCCCCAGTTGAACGTGGTGCGCGAGATCGAGAGATCCTGCAGGCCGCCGCGCACGAAGCTTGCGACCTCGTTGAGCCGCTCCTTGGGCAGCACGAAATCCGGCACGTCGGCGTAGAGCTTGAGCAGCTTGTCGGCGTATTTGGAGAGCCGGAAGAAATAGCTCGCTTCCTCGACCCATTCGACCGGCGTGCCCTGCGGACCGATCCGCTGGCCCTTGTCGTCAAGCCGCGTCTCGCTCTCGTCGTAATAGGCCTCGTCGCGCACCGAGTACCAGCCGGAATATTTGTCGAGATAGATGTCGCCGGCCGCCGCCATGCGCTCCCAGATCGCCTGCGACGAGCGGAAGTGCCGCGGCTCGGTGGTGCGGATGTACGCATCGGCCGAGCAATTGAGCGCGCGACCCATGGCCTGGAATTGCGGCACGGTGCGCCCGACGAGCTCGCGCGGCGTCAGGTTCTCCTTGGTCGCGGTCTGCAGGATCTTGATGCCGTGCTCGTCGGCGCCGGTGAGGAAGAACACGTCACGGCCGTCGAGCCGCATGAAGCGGGCGATGGCGTCGGTCGCGATCAATTCGTAGGCGTGGCCGATATGGGGCGCGCCATTCGCATAGGGGATCGCGGTGGTGATGAAATAGGGCTTGCCGGGCATGGAGCGTAGGTATCAACCGCGCGTGGCCTCGGCAAGCAAGCCGAACACACCGAAAACCAGCGGCTTGCGCTCGAGATTATAGGTTTCGGCGTCGCGCGCGGCCTGATTGATGCGCTCCGACGCCTCGGCCAAGCGATTGAGGCGGGCAAGCTCTTCGCCATGGTCGTTTTCGCCGCCGTTTTGGACGAGCCGCTCCGACAGCCAGACATTGACGGTATCGAGCACGGCGGCGAGCGGCTGTGGATCGGTGCCGGAAATCGCCTCCCCCAGCGCATGCAGCGCGCCGGTATCGAGCGCCGGCAGCCGGGCGAGGAGATCGAGAGCCTGCTGCCGCAATTCGAGCGCGTCGCCGTCGAGCATGGCGAGCGCGCGGGCGACGCTGCCTTCCGCAGCGGCGGCAGCCGCCGCGATCTCGGCATCGGTCGGCTCAGCCTGCATTGCGGTCGCGGCCGCAGCGGCGACGTCGGCCTCGGCGAGCGGCCGCAAAGTCACGATGCGGCAGCGCGAACGCAGCGTCGCCGGCACCCGCGCTGCCGAATGACTGACCAGAAGAAGCAGCGCGCGCTGCGGCGGCTCCTCCAAAACCTTGAGCAGCGCATTGGCGCCGGAGCGGTTGAGCTCATCGACCGCGTCAACGATGGCGATGCGCCAGCCGCCCTCGCCCGCGGTCGAGCCGAAAAACGACACGGTGCGGCGCACGTCGTCGACGGCGATCTGCTGCCGCAGCACGCCCTTGTCGTTGGGCGTGCGCTCGAGGATGAGGAGGTCGCCCTGGGCCTGGGCGGCGATGCGGCGCGCCACCGGATGATCGGGATCGACGGCGAGCGACGTTGCCTTGGTAACGTCCGCCGCTTGCGGATCGGGATGGGCGAGCACGAAGCGCGCCAGCCGGTAGGCCAATGTCGCCTTGCCGATGCCCTTCGGCCCGACGATCAGGAAGGCATGGGGGATGCGGCCGCCGCGATAGGCCGAAAGCAGCGCCGCTTCGGCTTCGGCATGGCCGAACAGCACGCTGGTTGCGCGCGGCGGCGACGCTTCGGTTTCTTCGTCCGATTGCGGGCTCATAAAAACTCACGACACCAGATTGCCAGCGCCCTGCTCGGCCGGCGCCATCGGAGCCGTCGCCGGATCGAGCCGCGCCTGGACAGCGTCCCAGATGCGCTTGGCGACCTCCATGCGCGGCACGGTGGCGTCGACGACGACGCAGCGCTCCGGTTCCTCGGTGGCGAGCACGAGAAACGCCTGGCGCAGCTTGTCATGAAATTCCGCCCCCTCCGCCTCGAAGCGATCCGGCGCGCCATCGCCGCGGCGCGCTGCCAAGCGCTCCCGCGCCATATCGACCGGGACGTCGAGCACGAAGGTCAGATTGGGGGCAAGATCGCCGATGGAGACCCGCTCCAATCCCTTGATCAGCCGCTGGTCGACGTTGCCAAGCGCGCCCTGATAGACGCGCGTGGAGTCGGCGAAGCGGTCGCAGATCACCCATTTGCCGGCGGCGAGCGCCGGCTCGATGGTGCAGCGGACATGGTCCTCGCGGGCGGCGGCGAACAGCATCGCCTCAGCTTCCGCGCCCAAAGGCTTGGCCGCGCCGGACAGAAGCACATGGCGGATGATCTCGGCGCCCGGGGAGCCGCCGGGCTCGCGGGTCAAGAGCACGCCGAGGCCGAGGGACTCGAGCTTGTTGGCCAGCAACGCAGCTTGCGTCGATTTTCCGGCGCCCTCGCCGCCTTCGAATGTGATGAACTTGCCGCGCATCTTCAGCCGTTCGTCGCAGGATAAAGCGTATTGTATCAGCGCCTTATCGCAATTTTCGCATGCATCGAATGAATGTTCGACGCGGCCGTGCCTCAAGGCCAGTCTCGTATCGTGTACACGAAATCCGCGGAAAAAGCGGCACGGCTCAGAGCTTGTTCACTCCGGCCTTGAACAACCCGATCATCAACTCGGTGGCACCGTCCATGGCGCGTTGGGACATGGTGCCGCGGCCGATATCCTCGGCGGCGGCGAGCGGCGCTTCGAGGGCGAGATTCTCGCCGCGAAAAACCCTGAGCTTGCCGATCGGCTGGCCTTTGGTCACCGGCGCCGGCACCGGCCCGGTATAGATGATGCGCGCCAGCAGCCGGTCGTTGGAATTGCGCGGCATCATCACCTTGATGAGGCCAGGCGCAGTGAGATGCACGTAGCTCGAATCGCCGCCGAACACCTTGGCTTCGCCGATGTTCTGGCCTTCCGCGAACAGCACGCGGGCCTCGAAGCCATGGAAGCCCCAGTCGAGCATTTTCCTGCCTTCGTCGGCGCGCTCCTTTTCGGATTTCGCGCCGGTGATGACGACGATGAGGTGCAGATTGTCCTGCGTCGCGGTGCCGACCAGGTTGAAGCCGGCTTCGGCGGTTTCGCCGGTCTTCATGCCGTCGGCGCCGATGCCCAGACCAAGCAGCGGATTGCGGTTCTGCTGGCGGATGTTGTTCCAGGTGAACTCGCGCTCGGCGAAATACGGAAAGAAATCCGGATAGGTGTGCATGATGTGACGGGCGAGCTCCGCCATCTCGCGCGGGGTGACCCGCAGATTGGGATCGGGATAGCCCTCCGCATTGGTGAAGGTCGATTTCTCCAGGCCGATCTCGCGGGCGCGCTTGGTCAGGAGCGCCCCGAAGGCGGTCTCGTTGCCGGCCAAGCCCTCGGCGATGGCAATGCAGGCGTCGTTGGCAGAGTCCACGATAATGCCGTGGATCAAATCCTCGACGCCGACCCGGCTGTGGATCGCGGCGAACATGGTCGAGCCGTGCGACGGCGCCCCGCCCCGGCGCCAGGCGTTCTCGCTGATGATGAAGGTGTCGTCGAGCTTGAGGCGGCCTTCTTTGATCTCGTTGAACACGTATTCGAGCGTCATCAGCTTGGCGAGGCTCGCCGGCGCCACCAGCTGATCGCCGTTCTTCTCGAACAGGATGCTGTCGCTGTCGGGATCGAGCAGCACCGCAGCCGGGATGCTGGTCTGAAAACCCTCCTCCTTCTTGGTCGCCATGGCGTTGGGTGCGGCGTGGGCGAGATAGACGCCACCGGCGAACGCTGCGGCGAATATCGCCAGCATCGCAACGCTGACCGCCCTCCCCCGCAACCGGACGACAAAAGATCGCCGCACGCTCAAAATCCTCCGGGCTCCGCAGACCCCTTGCCACTCACCATGTCGCGCGCAATGGGGCGTGCGCAAGACCCGCGATGCGGCAAATTGTATGGCCTTCGATAGCACGGTGCGGCGCTTGCCGCGGCCTACTCAGTAGAGCCCGCGGCCATTGAGAAACTGGTCGGTGCCGTCGCGGCCTTGGGAGCGGTCGGCAAGCGACATCGCCGCGGCCGCCGGCACGTAGGGCGTGACCGACGCAGTCGTGGTGGCGGGGCCGCCGCCGCCGAAAAAGCGCGGCTGCGCCACCGGTGGCGGCTGCGGCGGCAGCGACGGCATGATCGAGGTCGAGGCCAGCCGCAGCGTCGACGGCGCCGGCGCCGGCTCGTGGTCGCGTAACGTCGCCTCGAGGATGCGGTCGTCGGAGCCCTCGATCGGCGCGCGGCCGACATATTCCACCCGCACCGGCACGGTGCCGCGGTCATAGAAGCCGAGCAGATGGGCGGCCTTCGTCGACACGTCGATGATGCGGTTGCGGGCATAGGGCCCACGGTCGTTGACGCGCACGATCAGCGAGCGGCCGTTGGCGAGATTGGTCACCCGCACATAGCTCGGCAGCGGCAGGGTCGGATGGGCCGCGGAAATGCCCTTGGCGTCGAACACCTCGCCGTTCGCCGTATAGCGGCCGTGGAAATCGTCGCCGTACCAGGAGGCGAGCCCCTCGGCGCGATAGTGCGGGTCGTCCTGCGGAACGTAGGTCTGGCCGGCGACCACATAAGGCGAGCCGACGCGGTAGGTACCGCCGCCCTTGGGCACGGGCTCTCCGGGCGGCACCACGCGCTCGCTCGCGGAGACGCCGTAGCGGGAATCAATCCGGGAATTGCTGCAATGGGCGAGCAATAGGCTCAAGGCCGCGCAAGCGCCGGCCGATGCAAGCCTCCAGACCCTCGCACTGAGTAGACCCCGCACCCGACCCCGCACCGTCCCCGGAACCTGCAAGCAAGGTATCGAATTCCAGCATGGTTAGATTGTGGCACAAATGGGCAAGGCGCGGCCCATAGTGAACGGGACGTTGCGAATGCACCTTTTCGCGAGTGAGCTATTCGTAAATCGCCTTGGCCTGGGCCACGATTGCAGGCGGCGCGGCGATCAACTCGTTGACGATCTTCTCAGCCTCGCCGCCGGTCAGCGGATGGACCGGGAGCGCCTGCTTCTCCATGTCGGCAAGGAAGGCCGGGTCCTTCATGGTGTCGTCGAACGCCTTGCGGATGACCTCGAGATGGTCGGCCGGTACGGCCTTCGACATGATGAAGGGCCGCCCCACCTCGTCGCCGCCGTTGAGCAGGTTGAGCAGCTTCTGCTGCTCGTCGGTCTTGGCGAAGGTGCCGATATAAACGGCATTCTCCGGGATTTCCGCCGGGCGGTTCTTGGTGAAGCGGACGAAGGAATGGGCCAAGCCCTTGCCGATCCATTCTTGCGGGATGCTGCTGTAGGAGCCGCAATCGCCGTCAAGCGCGCCCTGCTCGATCGCGAGCCGCTGCTCGGCGCTGCCCGGATAGCCCATGATCTGCTTGACTGGCGCGTGGAACACTTCGCGCAAGGTCGCGCCGTTGATGTAGTTGCCCGAAGATTTGCCGGTCGAGCCGAGGATGAACTCCTTGCGGTGCATCATCTCGTCCCAGGTCTTCGGTCCGCTGGCGCCAAAGCCGTAGCAGACCCGGTAATCGGGCGTAACCACGCCGACCCAGGCATATTGCCGGAAGTCGAGGCTGATCTTCTCGGGCTGCACGATCGATTGCGTCACCATGCCAGGATTGAAGATGACCATGACCGTGCCGTCCTTCGGCGCGGTCAGGTTGAGATAGCGCACTGCGGTGAGGCTGCCGGCGCTCGGCATGTTCTGCACGATGACGGTTGGATTGCCCGGAATGTGGTTGCCGATGTAACGGGCCACGTTGCGCGCGTAATTGTCGTAGCCGCCAGCCGGCGTGAAGCCGACCACGATGGTGAAGACCTTGCCCTTGTAAAAATCATCGGCGCGGGCGTGCGGCGCTGCCGCCGTCAGCAGCACCGTCAGCACGGCAGAAAAACCGATCACCCGGCTCATGCCCATCGCGATCCCGCGGCTTCGTTTCAAGTCGCCATACTATGGCGCATTTCGCCGCCATTTGCTGCGACAAATCGCTCGCGATCTCAAGTAGAATCAATTGCCTGGCTGTGAAACCTCAACCGGCGGCGCCGACCTCGGCAACGCCGATCCTGGTGAACGCGGCGCCGACGTATTCGGCAACATGACGTTTCCTGAAAAGGCGTAGCATTGCCCTGGGCACGCGCACTATATTGTCAGTGGAGTTCGCGTGCGAAGAGGATCCCATCATGGACACGCAGAGCATCGAGCACGCCGAAAATGCAGTATTCGCCGATGACGTGAGCGACGAGGCCTTGGAGGTCGCGGCGCGCTTCGGCTACGACCTCGCGGCCGGCACGTCGGCGAACTGCACCGCCACCGTCATCTGGTCGACCTTTTGCCCGAACGGTTGATACGTGCAGGAGCGTCGCCGAACGAATTGTAGCAATTCGATAGCAAAGTGCGCCGGTTGCGATCCGGTGCCGCGAGCAAGTATTCATAGATCAGCGACCGGAAGGGTGGCCGAGTGGCTTAAGGCACCAGTCTTGAAAACTGGCAGGGGGTCCGCTCCCTCGTGAGTTCGAATCTCACCCCTTCCGCCATCACACTCAAGCCTAAATCGAACGATTGATGCCGCCGTCGACCACGATGGTTTGGCCGGTCAAGTAGCCGGCCTGCGCGGAGCACAGATAGGCGCAGAGATCGCCGATTTCGTTCGGCTGGCCCAATCGGCGCACCGGAATCGTCGCGGCGAGCCGCTTGAACTGCTCGTCCGGGGTGATGCCCTGGCGCTGCGCCCGCGCGGTGAAAATTTCGGTGATGCGATCGGTCACGATCGGACCGGGTGCGATATTGTTGACGGTGATGCCGAAGGGCGCGAGATCGGACGCGATTGTCTTGGCCATGACCGTGACGCCGGCACGAATGGAATCCGACACGACGAGATCGCTCAGCGGCTCCTTCACGCCGTAGCCGGTCAAATTGACGATGCGGCCGCGCCCCGACGCTCTTAGCGCCGGCAGCGCTTCGCGGATCAGGCGCACCGCGCTCATCAGGTTGAGTTCATAGGCGATATCCCAGTCGCCGTCGGGAGCCTTGTCGAACGGCGCGGTCGGCGGGCCGCCGGCATTGGTGACGAGGCAGTCGAGACCGCCCAATGCGGCCACGGCCTCGGCCACGACGCGCTTGACCGCCTCGGGCCGCGACACGTCGGCCGCGGAACAACCGGCAGCGCCGACCTCTGCCGCGGCGAGTTTGAGCTCTCCCGCGTTACGCGAACAGATGAAGACGCGGACGCCTTCGTCGGCGAGGGCTTTGGCGCAAGCCTTGCCGAGTCCCCTGCTGGCGCCCGCAATGAACGCCCTGCAGCCTTTCAAACCAAGATCCATTGAAAATCCTTCGCAGCTGAGGCAGTCACGCCCGCTTGCGCGGTTGCCAAACTAGGACATGATCGGACCATAGCCAACGCATCTTGGACGCCGCCGGCCGGCGCCACCGTCATGGGGAATCGATGCCGATCAAATCCAAGTATCTGTTCGTCGTCAGCATGGATGTGGACCCCGCCAAAGAGGCGCTGTTCAACGAGGTCTACGACGCCGAGCACGTACCCAATCTCTTGAAGGTGCCGGGTGTGCATGCGGCCTCGCGGATGGTGGGCGAGCCGTTCGCCCTCAATATCGGCGGCGAAGAAAAGCGCATCGCCCAGGATGGCCCGCGCTACACCGCGATTTACGAGATCGACGGCCCGCATGTGCTGGTGAGCCCGGAATGGGCGCAAGCATCCGAGGCCGGGCGCTGGCCCGGCGAGGTGCGTCCCCACACTCGCAACCGGCGGCACGCGCTCTGCAAGCTGCGCTAGCTCAATCGACGGCGCGGGCGATGGCGCGCGCCGGCGCGCCGTCGGAGCCGGCGATATTGAGGCCAAGGAACATGATCTCGGCGCGGCGGCCGGCGAGCGGCGCGAGCCCGGTGACATGCTCGGCGATCAGCACGCCTTGCCCCAGCAGCGTGGTGTGCACCGGAAACGCGAAATCGGCCGGCCGATTGCCGGGCGGCAGGTCGGGCGTCGCGGTATCGATGCCGACGAGCTTGGCGCCTTGTTTGACGAGCCACGCCGCAGCCTCGCCGGTCAGCGACGCGTGACGCAAGTAACGCTCCGTATTGATGTGCTTGGCGCGGCAGGTGTCGAGCAGCACGATGTCGCCCCGCTTGAGGCGCGGCGTGGCACGCTCAAGATCGGCGGCGTCGATCAAACCATCATCGCCCTTGTCGAAGCGCCAGACGACGCCCGGGCCGTAAAGCCGATCGAGCGGCACCTCGTCCATGGCCGGACCATCGGAAATGAAATGGCGCGGGGCATCGAGATGGGTGCCGTGATGCACCACCATCTGGACCTCGGTCACATTGGCGCGATGCTCCGGGATTTTCCAGATGCGGTGGATCTGGGGCTGCGGAAACGACGGGATGCGCGACAGCTCCTCGGTGATCCGGTGGGATAGATCGATCCAAGGACCCGCGGTGCCGGAAATCTTCGGCGCCGGCACATCCAGCCAACCTTTCCAGCCCGGAATTTTATCGACGGATTCGCACATGACACACTCTCATTTTGGCTGCGGCGCGATGTGGTCGAGCGCCGCGAGCAGATAGGGCCGAAAACCTGGATAGTTCTCGATCATCGGAAAATGACCCATACCCTTCATCAGGGTGTAACGGGAGCCCGGGATCGCCTGAGCGACCGCCTCGGTCATCGCCGGCGTGCACGAGTAGTCGTATTCGCCGGTCAGAAGCGCGACCTTGCAGCGCGCCGTGTCGATCTGCCGGATGTCCTCGCGCGCGTCCCAGTCGAGGCTATAGAAATAGACGTCGCCCTGATAAACGCCCGGGCCGGATTGTGCGTAATACCACCAGTTCTCGCGCCGGTTCACTTCCGGGCTGTACGGCGAGTTGAGGCCATAGGTGTAGCTCGCGCACAATTCGCCGCCGTGGATCGCCGGATGATGCAGAAAATCGTTGTAACGGCCCGGCGCATAGGCCGAGCTTTCCAGGCCGACGATGCCGGTCAGCTCGTCCTGGAAGCGCGCCGCAAGCTTGAGCACGATCGCGCCGCCCATCGAGCAGCCGAGCACTGTCGGCCGTTCGAGGCCGAGCGCGCGCCATACCGCGCGGATGATGTCGAGATAAGATTGCGTCGTCAGGCGGAATTTCTTCAGCCACCAACGGTCCGGCGGCGTCGAGCGGCCGTGATACGGCATGTCGAAGGCAACGACGCGGAAGCGCTGCGTGATCGCGCCATCGTTCATCATGTGGCGGAACTGCCGGCTGTCGTTGCCGGCGGTGTGCAGGCACAGAAGCGGCGGGCCGCGGCCCGCCTCTTCGACGAAAATCCGATGCCGTTCGCCGGCGATGTCGATCGTGATGTAACGCCCGGTGATTGGCTCGAATTCAGGCATCGGGCATCCCCGTTTCCCGCATGATGTTCATCAGGCGATGCAACGCGCGCGCGTTCTGCATCGCGGCGAGGCTGTCGCCTTCCAGCCGAAATTCCGGCACGCGCATCAGCATGGCGAAAAAGTCGTGATAAAGCGGCGGCGGATCGGGGCTCAAAAACTTCCTCCAGACCTCGACCGGCGCGGCAAAACCGAAGGCCGCGCGCACATCGAGCCGCGGCGCCGCGACAATGTCGGCGATCTTGCCCTTGTCGATTTTCAGGGCGTAGCGGTTGTCGCCGAATGTCAACGTCAGCGTCGTGTTGAACCATTCGCCGATGACGTTCAGTTCGGCGTCGTTATTCACGCGCTCGCGGTAGCGGGCGAACCAGGATGCACCTGGATAATCGCTCATGACGCTTCAGCTCACGCCGGACGAGGAACCGTCGCCAGATACGCGTGCTCCAACCGCTGTGGCAGGTCGGCCTCGCCGGTCTTGGCTTCGAGCACGATCGATCCGCGCGCCAGCGCATAGACGCGGTCGGCGAGCGCCAGCGCCTTCTCGATCAATTGCTCGACCAGAAGCACGGCGGTGCCGGCTTCGCGCAACCGACGCACCACGACGAGCACGCGATCGACCAGCACCGGCGACAGGCCGGCCGACGGCTCGTCCAGCATCAGCAGCCGCGGCCGCCGGACCAAGCCCTGCGCCACGGCCAAAATCTGCTGCTGGCCGCCGGACAGCGCGACCGCGCGCTCGTGGCGTTTGGCGGCGATCTCGGGAAACAGCGCGAATACCTCCTCGACCCGTGCCGTGCGCTCGCCGCGCGGCAGGTCGTAGGCCGCGAGCAGAAGGTTGTCGATCACGGCAAGCTGCGTGAACACGCGGTGCCCTTCGATGACATGGGCGAGCCCTGCCCGCACCGTGTCGCGCGGCGTCGTGCCGGCAAGATCGCGGCCGGCGAATTGCACGCGTCCCGACCACGGCAATAGCCCGGAGACGGCGCGCAACAACGTGGTCTTGCCGGCGCCGTTGGGACCAAGCAGCGCCACAACTTCGCTCGCGCCGACCGAGAGGTCGACGCCGTGGAGCACGCCGATCTTGCCGTAGCCGGCGGAGAGGCCGGCGATATCGAGCAGCGGCTCAGCCGCCGAGATAGGCATTGACCACCTCCCGGTGGGAGCGGATTTCGGCCGGCGTGCCCGCGGCCAGCATCTTGCCGAGATTGAGCACGGTCACATGGTTACAGATGTCGAAGATCAGGTCGGCATGGTGCTCGACCAGCAGCACGCCGGTGCCGGCCTTGGCGATGGCGACGATCAGCGCCCCGAGCCGCCCGATCTCCTCGGCCGAGAGGCCGGCCGCCGGCTCGTCGAGCAGCAGGAAGGCCGGGCGCAGCATCAAGGCGCGGGCAATCTCAGTGAAGCGCAACTCACTGTGCTGCAAGCGGTCGGCGCGCACCGCGGCGAGGCGCTCCAGCCCGACGGTTGCCAGCGCAAGCATGGCCTTCTCGCGCAGCACGGCCTCGTCACGGCGTTGGCGCGGTAGCGACAACAGCGACTCGACGAAGGTCGCTTCGCCGTCGATGGTGCCGCCGATCATGACGTTCTCCAGGACGGAGGCAGAGCGAACCACGCGCGGCGTCTGGAATGTTCGCGCGATCCGCAAGTGGGCGCGCCGGTGGCGTTCGAGCAGTGGCAGCGCGGCGCCGTTCAGCTTCACCGCGCCGGACTGCTGCGCGTAATAGCCGGAGATGACGTTGAGCGTCGTGGTCTTGCCGCTGCCGTTGGGCCCGATCAGGCCGTGGACCTGGCCGGGCCGGATTTCGAGATCGAGGCCGTCGATGGCGTGGACGCCGCCGAAGGCAAGCGCCACCCGGTGCAGCGTCAAAGCGCCGGCATCGCTCGCGCCACCGAGGAGCCGCGGCAAGAGTTCGGGTCGCGGCACGATGGCGCGGCCGCTCTCGAGTGGCCGCCGGTTCTTGAAATCGAGCAGTTCGGCGATGCCACCCGGCATCGCCAGCACGATGACCAGCAACAGCACCGCATAGAGGAAGGTCGACCACGCCACCAATGGCGCGGCGAATTCCGGCAAGACCGTCAGCAAAATCGTACCGAGCAGCGGCCCGAGAATGGAGCCGTGGCCGCCGATCAGGATGGCAATGAAGAATAGTACCGAAAGATCGAGCGTGAAGGCGTCGGGCGTGATGTAGGACTGCAGCGAGGCGAACAGCCCGCCGGCAATGCTGGCGACGGCGCCGCTGAACAAGAACACCAGCGCCAGCAAATGCGGCTTGGCGATGCCGCTCGCCTCCGCCGCGACTTCGGCATCGCGGATCGCGGTGAGCGCACGGCCGTAGCGGCTGCCCGCGACATTCAATGTCATCCAGGTGCAGACCGCGGCGAGCCCGAAACAGAAATAGTAGAAGCCCCACTGCGAGTCGAAGGGCTTGGGAAAAATCGGCCCGGCGACGCCGACGCCGCCGCCAGTGACGCTCTGCCACGCCAAAGCCACCTGGGTGACGATGGTGGCGAAGCCGAGCGTGGTGATGGCGAAATAGAAGGTGCGCAGCCGCAGCGCCGGCAAGCCGATGATCAGGCCGAAGATGGCGCCGACGACGCCAGCGATCGCCAGCGCCAGATAGGGATGCAGCGGCGTCGTCGCATTGCCGGCGACCAGCACGCTCGTGGTGTAGGCGCCCAGCGTCAGCAGCGACACCCAGCCGATGGCGAGCTGGCCGGCGAAGCCGACGACCAGATTGAGGCCCGCCACCAGCACCCAATAGACGCAGGCGCGCGTCGCGATCACGCCCCAATAGCCGCCACCGAACAGCGGGAACGCGAGGCCGAAGGCGAGCAGGGCCAAGAACGGCAGCGCCACGCCGATCGTGCGCGATGCGCCGCGCAGCTCAGCGCCGCGGGATTGCAATTCTGCTGCCGGGGTAACCATCAAACGCGGCGTTGGGCGCTCGCGCCGGCGAGACCCTCAGGGCGCACCAAGAGGACGATGATGAAGACGGCGAACACGGCAACCGAGGCGAAGATGCCGCCGACCAGGAAGTTGGCGGACTGCTGAAACAGGCCGAGGAGGAGGCCGGCGACCACGGCGCCGCGATTGTTGCCCATGCCGCCCAGCGCCACTGGGACGAAGCCGTAGAAGGTGAGCAGCGGCGCGTTGCCGAAGAATGCCAGCAACATCTCGCCGCCGGCAAAGCCCGCCAGCGCTCCGACCACGCCGGCGAGCGCGAAGCTTGCCATGCGCAAGCGCCGTTCCGGCAGGCCGAGCGCGCGTGCCGCAAAGGTATCCTCGGCGATGGCGAGAAAGGCGTGGCCGACCAGCGTGCGCCGATAGAGCAGCTCCAAGCCGACGATCGTCACGATGCAGGCCAGCATCGGCAGCCAGTACTGCTGATCGAAGCCGCCGCGGGCGATGTCGAAGAGGCGCGGAAACGGCCGCGCCTCGGTGCCCCATTCGATTGCGGTGAACTGCTGCACCATTAGCGCCAGCGCCAATGTGGAGAGCACGTAGAGATGCTGGTCGAGGCTCTTGAGCACCGGCCGCACGGCGACGATCTCGGTGATGATGCCGAAGATCGCGCCCGCGGCCAGGACCAGAACGAAGCCGACGACGAGAGGGAGTCCCAAGCGCGCGATGAACAGCGCGCCCAGGACGCCACCCAGCATGCCGAGCGTGCCCGCCGTAAAGCTGAACACGCGCGACGCCGAGAACATCACGTTGTAGGTGATGCCGATCAGTGCGTAGAGGCAGCCGATCGCCAGTCCCGTCGAGACAATCGATGCGACCATCGGCTCAGGCGCTGTAGCCCGGAGCCAGGTTGAACGCGCCTTCCTTCAGCGAATTGGCTTCGACCATCACTATTTCGTCGTCCGGGTAACCGTTGTGCCGCTCGGGCGTGAAAGAAATGTCGCCGTAGACGCCCGGGAATCCCTTCAGCTTGTTGAGATAGCCGACGATCTGTTCCGGCTCGGTGCCGACGGCCTTCATTGCGTCGGCGATCAAGCGCGGTGAGTCGTAGCCGAGCGCAATCCACCACAACAAGGTGTCGCCCATGTCGATCTTGGCGCTCTTCACCCGGCCGAGGAACTCGAGCGTGCGCTCGGTCAACTTGCCGCCGGGGGCATAGCACACCGGCCGGAAATTGTTGGGATAGACCTTCGCCCAGTAGTCCTGCTTTTCCAGCAGATCCTTGGTCTGGCCGGAGCCGAGCGTGGTCTGGCCGACGATCGGCACGTCCCACCCCATCTGCCCGCGCGTATTGATGATGCGCGACAAAAAGCCGGCATTCACGCTCCACGGCATGATCGCTTCGGCACCGGCGGCTTGCATGCGCAACAATTCCGGTTTGAGATCCGGATTGGCGGCGTCGACGTTGCCCTGATAGACGACGTCGCCGCCTTTGTCCTTGAGCATCGGCACATAGGCGTTCACCGACGCGGTGCCGTAGCCGGTGGTGTCGCTGATCACGGCGACCTTCTTGCGCTTGAGCACCTCCAACACATACCGGTTCGCCGCGGCGCCGATCTGCTGGTTGGTCGGCCCGTTACGGAAGCACATCGGATATTTCTGCGGGTCGGCCAGGCTATCGACCCAGCACGGATGCATCTGCGGCGTATTGGTGCGGGCGAGCAGCGGCACCACCGCGAGCGATTCACCGGAATTGACCGGACCGAACACGACGCTGACCTTCTGCCCGCGCGTCAACTCGGCGGCGCCGTTCACCGCCTTGGTCGGATCACTCTGGGTGTCGCGAGTGATCAGCTCGATCTGCCGGCCATCGATGCCGCCGGCGTCGTTGATTTCTTTTACCGCCAACTGGAGACCGCGATTGATGCCGATCCCGGTGGACGACGAGGGCCCGGTCAGCGCCGGCAGGTAGCCGACCTGGATCGGGTCTTTTGCGGCGATCGCGGGCTTGGCGATACCGGCTGCAGCAACGGCGGCGCCGGTCGACAGCAGCGCTTGACGACGTGTGATCGACATTTGAAGTCCTCCCTGAGCGTGCCTTGAATTCACTCCCGTGGCCTGTCGTTTCTGTCGTATTTTTGTGGCCGTACTATATCCTCGCCGCGATGGCCCGCAAAGCGCCCTGTTCCGCGGACCGGTGCCGGAATGGGATTCATTCCAACTTTGTCGGCGGCCCGCGGCTTGATCGTCGCCGTGGTCGTGCTTGAATTCGGCGGGCGCGGGCGCAGCGATAGCCGCAGGGAGGAAGCGCAATGGAGTTGGGGCTTGCGGGCAAGACCGCGTTGGTCACCGGCGGCAGCAAGGGCATCGGCCTCGAAACGGCGCGCGCGCTCGCCCGCGAAGGCGTGAAGGTTCTCATCTGCGCGCGCCGGGAACAGGCGCTTGCGGAAGCGGCGCAGGACATCAAGCAGACCACGCAAATGACGATCGAGACTTGTCCGCTCGACGTCACCAAGGTCGAGCAGATCGCGACCTTGCCGCGCGTCATCGCGGACAAGCTCGGCCGCATCGACATTCTCGTCAACAATGCCGGCACTGGCACCTACAAGCCGTTCCTCGAAGTCACCGACGAGGAGCTCACCTACGGCATGGCGATCAATTTTTTCGCCCAGTTCCGCATCTGCCAACGCATCGTGCCGCTGATGATCGCCCAAGGTGGTGGCCGCATCGTCAATGTCAGCGGCGAGACCGGCATCATGACGCTGAATCCGCCATTTCTGTCGTCGTGCACGGGGCCGGCAAAATCGGCCGAGATCCGCCTCTCCAAGGTGCTCGCCAACGAGCTCGCGCCGCACAACATCCGCGTCAATTGCGTGATCCCGGGCTTCATCAATACGCCGGAGCGCTTCGCCAAGTGGGAGCGCGAGATGGCGAAACGCCAGCTCAGCGCCGAGGACGCCGAACGCGAGCGCGCGCAGTGGTCGAAAAATCAAGGCGTGCGCGATACGCGCTGGGGCACGCCCGAGGAGATCGCCAATCTCATCGTCTTCGCGGTCTCGGACGCGGCGAGCTACATCAACGGCGCCGAGCTCGTTGCCGACAACGCGATGGATAAGTCGTGACAGCGCCGCTCAGGCGGCGGCGCGACGGGGCGCCGACGCCGCGGCCTTGACGTCTTCCAGGATCATGTCGGCGCCCTTCTCACCGATCATGATGGTGGCGGCATTGGTGTTGCCGGACACGACGGCCGGCATGACCGAGGCATCGACGACGCGCAAGCCCGAAAAGCCGCGCATCCGCAGCCGCTCGTCAACCACCGCTTTCGGATCCTGGCCCATGCGGCAGGTGCCGACCGGATGATAGGTGGTGGAGCCGCGGCGGCGGATGAAGTCGAGCAGCTCCGCATCGTTGTCGCATTGCGCGCCGGGCTCGATCTCTTCGGCGATGTAGCGCGCCATGGCGGGCGCCTGGAAGATGCGGCGCATGGCGGCGACGCCGGCCGTGATGGTGTCGCGGTCCTTCTGGGTCGCGAGATAATTCGGGTTGATCGCCGGCGCCTGCCGCGGATCGGCGGATTTGATGCGCACATATCCCCGGCTCTCCGGCCGCAGCAGCACGCAATTGCCGGTAACGCCTGGGAACGGGTGCAATTCGCCGCCGATATTGGCGGCCGAGAACAGCGAAATCGAGCACTGCGAGTCCGGCGTCGCCGCGGTGGGCAACGCATGCAGGAAAACCGCCGACGACACCGCCGGAATGGCGAGATAGCCGCGGCGCGTGAGCAGATAGTGCGAGCCGTGCCAGAGCTTGCCGGCCCAGGTCCGCACCGCGTCGTTGAGCGTCAGCGTGTCCTTGCAGCGTAGCATGATACGCCCGGAGATATGGTCGTTGAGATCGTCGCCGACGCCCGGCGCATCGGCGACCACGTCGATGCCGTGCGACTTCAGCAGGGCCGCCGGGCCGATGCCCGAAAGCTGCAGGAGCTGCGGCGAGTTGAACGCGCCCGACGCGACGATCACCTCGACATTGGCGTTCGCGCTGCGCTTCTCGTCGCCGACGAGATATTCGACGCCAGTGGCGCGCCGTCCGTCGAACACAATGCGCGTGGCGAGCGCCTCCGAAACGACTTTGAGGTTCGCGCGCCGTCGCGCCTGCTTCAGGTAACCGGCCGCAGTCGAGGCGCGCACGCCGCTGCGCATGGTGGTCTGGTAATAGCCCGCGCCCTCCTGCACCGCGCCGTTGAAGTCGTCGTTGCGCGGATAGCCACATTGCACCGCGGCCTCGACATAGGCGACCGCAAGCGGATGCCGGTCGCGCAAGTCGGAAACCGCAAGCATGCCACCGCTGCCGTGGAATTCGTCGGCGCCACGCTCGTTGTCCTCGGCTTTGCGGAAATACGGCAACACGTCGTCAAAGCTCCAGCCGGCATTGCCGAGCTGGCGCCAATGGTTGAAGTCCTCGGCCTGGCCGCGTATGTAGATCAGGCCGTTGATCGAGCTCGATCCGCCGAGCACTTTGCCGCGCGGCGCGATGACATTGCGGTTATGGCATTCGGCTTGCGGCTCGGTCTCGTAGCACCAGTTGTAACGGCGGTCGGTGAATAGCCGACCGAAGCCGAGCGGAATATGCAGCCACGGATGCCAGTTATTGGGCCCCGCCTCCAGCAGCAGCACGCGGTGCCGGCCCGACGCGGTCAAACGATTGGCCAGAACGCAGCCGGCGCTGCCGGCGCCGACGATGATGAAGTCGAAGCTTTCTGAATTCGCCACGGGCGTTTCCTCGCTCTGCCCCGCGCTTTCTTCGAACGCGGCGATCGGGTTAATTATCCGGAAGATCAACGGGGTTGCCAACAGCCAACCGCAATGACCGGCAAGCGCGCCATGGAGAAATTCCACATCCGCGTGGATGCTGCCCACTCGGTTTCGGCGCTGCTGCAGGCGCCGCGCCAGGCCACGGCGTGCCTGGTCCTTGCCCACGGCGCCGGCGCCGGCATGGCCCACCCTTTCATGGCCGCGGTGGCCGACGGACTTGCCGCGCGGCGCGTTGCGACCTTGCGCTATCAATTTCCCTACATGGAGCAAGGCAGCAAACGGCCCGACCGTCCGCCACTCGCGCAAGCGACCGTGCGCGCCGCGGTAGCGGAAGCGCGCAAGCGATACCCCAAGCTGCCGCTTCTTGCCGGTGGCAAATCGTTCGGCGGGCGCATGACCTCGCAAGCCCAGGCGGAACAGGCTTTGGACGGCGTTCGCGGTCTGGTGTTTTTCGGCTTCCCCCTGCACGCCGCCGGCAAGCCGTCCGATCAGCGCGGGTCACATCTCTCCGAAATCGCCGTGCCGATGCTGTTTCTCCAAGGCAGCCGTGATCAGTTGGCCGAACTTTCCTTGCTCGAGCCGATGATCCGCAAGCTCGGACGCAAGGCTTCACTCCATGTGATCCCGGACGCGGATCATTCTTTCCATGTGCCCGCCCGTTCGGGACGACGCGACACCGACGTCATGGCCGAGCTGCTCGACACGGTCGCGGCATGGGCGGCCAAGCTTATCGCCGCCTGAGCTCCTAATTTCGAAACTTCGCTTGCAGCGCCGGCATCACGTGGACGGCAAAGAGCTCGACCGAATGCAGCATTTCATCGAGCGTCAGATCACCGAAGCAGAATTGCCCGACGATATAGTTGGCCCGGGTGTCTTCGACCTGGCGGGCGAGAAAGCCGCGCACGGTTTCCGGCGAGCCGGCGACCGCCTGCCCTTGCCCGATCAAGGCGTCGAAACTTTCGACCCGTAGCGGCGACTCCGGCAGCGTACCGTTGAGCTGAGAGAGATAAGTGAAGCTCGCGCGCCAGCGCAGATAGGCCCGCCGCGCGATCGCGAGCGCCGCGTCGTCCGTGTCGGCAACGACGATAAAGCGCACCACGCCCATCTTGGGCAGCGTCGCCGCGCTTTGCGCCTCGCTCCAGACTTCGCGATAGCGCGCGACGATGGCGCGGGCATTGGCGGGCATGTCGTTGGTGACGATGTTCAGCCCCTTGCGCGCCGCCCGCTCGGCGCTGGCCGGCGAATGAGCGCCGTACCACAGCGGTGGATGCGGCTGCTGCAGCGGCTTGAGCTCCATCGGCACATCGGCGAACTTGTCGTAGCGACCGTCCCAGGTCAGCGTGTCGACGGTGAAGGCCTTGAGGATGAGATCGAGGCGCTCGGCGTAGATCTGCTGCCGCTCCTCGGCACTTTGCCCGTAATAGGAAATCTCGAACGGCACCGAGCCGCGCCCGAAGCCGATCTCCAGCCGTCCCCCGCTCATGTGGTCGAGCATGCAGATCTCCTCGAGCACGCGCAGCGGATGATGCACCGGCAACGCATAGACGAAAGTGCCGAAGCGGAGATGCGCGGTGCGTTGCGCGATCGCCGACAAAAACACGCTCGGCGACGGCGCCATGCCGAGCGGCGTGAAGTGATGCTCGGCGACGTGGTAGGCGTAGAAGCCACGGCGATCGAACGCCTCGATCACCTGCAACCTTTGCTCGTAGTATTCGCGCAGCGGTAGATCGTTGCGGTCGAGGTGATCGAAAATGCCGAATTCCAGACTCATGCCGGTGCGCTCCGCTCGATTGGCGCCGCGTCCGTCCCGCAGTCGGCGACGCTTTCGATCATGGTGATGCATGGCGAAGCGGTCAACCAAGCGGAAACGCCTCTAGCGATGCCCGGCGGCGCCCGCATAGAATATGCGCCACGCTCAGCACAATAGCGGCTGCCGGTGTCGGCCCGTCGCATCAGGGAGAGGGAGAGCCGCCATGAACAATCACAATCCGTTAGCGCGTCCGGTTTCACGGCGAACATTCGTGAAAAGCTCAGCCGGCGCCGGCGCGGCGCTGGCGTCGACCCTCGCGGCGCCGGCCGTGCTCGCCCAGGCGAACGCGCCCATTCGCATCGGCTTTCTCAACACCTTCACCGGCGGCCTGGCCTATGCGGGTCAGGCCCATTCCAACGGCGCCAACCTCTACTTCGACAGCATCAATTGGACGGTGGCCGGCCGCAAGATCGAGCTCATCAAGGAGGACGATCAGTTCAACCCGCAGGTCGGCCTGCAAAAGGTGAAGAAGCTCGTCGAGAGCGACAACGTCGACCTGGTGATGGGCGTGCAGGCGAGCAACGTCGCGCTCGCGGTCCTGAACTACATGAAGCAGCAGAAGGCGTTCTACGTGGTCACCGGTGCCGGCACCGATGCCATCACCTGGGACCGCTATCCGTATCTGTTCCGCACCTCGATCTCGACCTATCAGCTGTCGACGCCGATGGCGAACTATGTCTACGACAATCTCGGCAAGGAGATCGTCACCACCGCGTCGGACTACGCGGGCGGCCGCGACGTCATGGCGCAATTCAAGGGTCCCTATGTCGCCAAGGGCGGCAAGGTGCTGAAGGAAATCTGGCCGCCGCTCGGCACCACCGATTTCAGCGCCTATCTGACCGACATCAAGTCGATCAATCCGCCGGTGACCTACGATTTCATGCCCGGGGCCGACGCGGTGCGCTTCATCCAGCAGTACTCCGAATTCGGGCTCAAGGAGCACGCGCCGCTGACCGGCTTCACCATCATCGACTCGCAGACCATCAGCGCGCTTGGCAAGGCGGCGGTCGGCGTCATCTCGGCACTCACCTTCGTCGATACGGTCGATAATCCCGAAGCCAAGAAATTCGTCACCGACTATCGGGCGAAGTTCAATGCGTCGCCCGATTTGTTCGCCGACTATGCCTATGTCGGCGCCAAGGTCATCGCCGACGCGATCCAGGCGGTCGGCGGCAACACGTCCGACAAGGACAAGCTCGCCGAGGCCATGGCGAAGGTTCAGTTCAAGGCGCCACGCGGCCCGTTCCGCTTCGACCCGGTGACGCACAACCCGATCCAGGACATTTATATCTGCCAAGTGGTCGAGACCGGCGACAAGATCACCACCAAGACCCTGTCGACCGCCAGCCAAGTCCAGGATCCGGGCAAGAAACTCTACTGACCGGCAAGACCAGCAGCGTCGCCAAGAACGCGCCGCCGAGGGCCGCATGGAGTTGCTCGTCGCCCAGCTGCTGAACGGGCTGGTCTATGGCGTGCTGCTGTTCCTGATGGCGGCGGGGCTGTCGCTGATCTTCGGCCTGATGAACGTCGTCAGCCTTGCGCACGGCTCGTTCTTCATGCTGGGCGCCTTCCTCGGGTGGTCGATCTATCAGGCGACCGGCAGCTTCTGGGCGGCGCTCGTGCTGGCGCCGATCCCGGTCGTGGCGCTCGGCGTGCTCATGGAGCTCATATTCCTGCGGCCGCTCTATGCGCGCGGCCACATGAACCAGGTGCTGCTCACCTTCGGCTTCACCTTTGTCTTCTATGATCTGGTGCAGACGATCTGGGGCCGCGTCATGCTGCGCCTGCCGGCGCCGGAGTCCTTGAGCGGCACCTTGCATATCGGGCTCGGCGTGTTCTCGGCCTATCGGCTGTTCCTGATCGGCTTCGGCTTCGCCATCGCGCTGTTGCTGTGGCTCGCGCTCGAGCGCAGCCGGATCGGCGCCATGGTGCGGGCCGGCGTCGACGATGCCGCCATGGCCGCAGGCCTCGGCGGCAATATCCCGGCGCTGTTCAGCGGCATTTTCGGCTTCGGCGTTGCGCTGGCGGGGCTCGGCGGCATCGCGGCCGGCCCGATCCTCGGCCTCTATCCGGGCATGGACACCGACATTCTCATTCCGTCCTTCATCGTCATCGTGATCGGCGGCATGGGTAGCCTGCGCGGCGCCTTCGTCGGCTCGCTCCTGATCGGCATCGCCGACACGTTCGGCAAGGCCTATTTCCAGAGCATCGCGCTGTTTCTGATCTATCTAGCGATGGTGCTGGTGCTGCTGATCCGCCCGCAAGGCCTGTTCGGCATCACCCATCCCGAAGCAGCACCATCCGCGGTCGCCCGGGTTGGATTGCCCACGACGGCCGCCACGCGCATTGCCGAGGCGCTGGTGCTCGCCGTCCTCATCGCGCTGCCGTTCGCGCTGTCCGATTATCCACGGGCGCTGATCGCCGAGATTTTCATCTTCGCGATTTTCGCCATGAGCCTCGATCTGATCCTCGGCTTCACCGGCTTGATGTCGCTCGGCCATGCCGCATTCTTCGGCCTGGGCGCCTATGCGGTTGCGGTGCTCGGCGCGCAATTCGCCATCAATGCCTGGATCGGCGTCGCTGCGGGCGTGCTGCTCGCCGCCGGCGGTGCCGCCGTGATCGGCTTTTTCTGCGTGCGCACGGCCGGCATTCCGTTCCTGATGCTGACGCTGGCGTTCTCGCAGCTCATCTTCTCGGTCGCGTTGAAATGGCGCGACGTCACCGGCGGCTCCGACGGCTTGGCGCTCGCCACGCAGCCGAGTTTCTTCGGCCTGTCGCTGTCGCGCTCCCTCGTCATGTATTTCATGACCCTGATCTTCTTCGCCGCGGTTTATGTCGTGCTGCGACGGCTGATCAACGCGCCGCTCGGGCACGTCTTCATCGGCATCCGCGAGAACGAGCCGCGCATGGCGGCGATCGGCTATCCGACGCGCGCCTACAAGCTCCTCGCCTTCACCATAGCCGGCGCCTTCGCCGGCCTCGCCGGCGGGCTCTACGCGATCTTCAACGGCTTCATCTCGTCGGATGCAATGTATTGGACGGCGTCG
>Ga0335081_10003250_pt1 | contig 25543 bp, 18 predicted proteins | sample Lox_Sample_35_FD_206713 | JGI IMG/M metagenome (GOLD analysis project Ga0335081, IMG submission 206713) | Soil microbial communities from Loxahatchee National Wildlife Refuge, Florida, United States - Lox_Sample_3.5 | ecosystem: Environmental > Terrestrial > Soil > Wetlands | place: USA...
ACTGGCGCGGCCGGCGCGCATGGAATCACTACCGGCAACAATTGGAGGCGCAGGGTGTGCAATTCGATTGCCGAGCGTTCATTCCCAAACCCGTTCCGGACGACCAGAATTTTGCCACGACCCCCTTCGTGGAATCCTGGTTTCTGGAAAGGACCAATTTCCAACAGCGCTGGGCGGACCACTATTCGCTGGCCAGCGGCATGGTTCATTCGCCGACCGGCGCCAACAGCGCAAAAGACAGCCGGCGCCATTTTATGGATCTCGTCGCGTGGCAAATGGCGTTTGCAGCCATCCAATCCGGCGCGACCAATTCGAACCAGAAATTTGCATCCAGCAAGCTTGAACTGGCCGCGCGCGCAGTCGCAGCGCCAGCGGTGCTGGCCGGATTACAAAGCAGTGAAACCCATCTGGCGGAACTGCGCGCTGCCAGCCGCCGGCCTGACTCGCACTACCCGGTCGTTTACAACTTGGACGATCCCTGGGGCATCCTGCTGCCGCACCTGGGCAACGGCAAACAGGTTGTCATGCGTTTGCAGCTCAGAGCCTGCGCCGAACTGGCCGCCGGCCGCAGCGACGATGCGCTGGCGGACTTGAAGCTGATGCTTTACCTGGCCGATTCGCTGAAGGATGAACCGTTTTTGATTTCTTATCTCGTCCGGCTGGCAGATGTGCAACTCGCCTTGCAACCGGTCTGGGAGGGATTGGCTGAACACGCGTGGTCCGATGCCCAGCTCCAGGAATTGCAAGCGCGCCTTTCGCAATACGACTTCATTGCCGACATGGAGCGGCCGCTGGAAGGAGAACGCGCCGCCGGCGTTTTGACGGCGGACCTGTTGGCCCGGGGAAAATATAACCTGAACATGCTGACGACTGACCCGACGCCTTCGGGTTCAACGCTGGTCGATCTGTGGGGTCGGATTGCCCCGCATGGCTGGTATTATCTGGAACAGTTAAATTATTGCCGCCTCTTCGAACTGCAACTGAACGGAGCATTTGATACGAAACAAAAAAGGGTATTCCCGCGACAGATCAACGCCAATATCCAGGCCTTGAACCGGGACTTCGCCGGACGCAATCCGATCAGCACCATTTGCACGCGCCATCAGCTCCTGGCGGTCATCCTGCTGCCAGCACTCAGTCGCGTACCAGTAAAAGCGGCGGAGGGGCAAATCGCCACCGACGAAGCCGTCATCGCCTGTGCGCTCGAACGTTGCCGTGTGGCCAACGGGCAATTTCCGGAAAGCCTGGAGGTGCTCGTTCCGAAGTATATTTCCCAATTGCCCAACGACGTGATTTCTGGCGAGCCATACAAATTTCACCTCACGAAAGACGGACAATTCGCGCTCTATTCCGTGGGCTGGAATGAAAAGGATGATGGTGGTGTGCCGGGGAAAACCTTGTTTGACGAGAAACAAGGTGATTGGGTCTGGACGTATCCGGCGAAGTAACGTGGGAATGCTGAACATTCAACAATCAACGCCCAACACTGAACGTCGAATCTTGAATTGTCGGTCCGCAAGAGAAATATTTTTGAACCTTTTCGGCGGCGGCGGGGATTGATAAGTAGATGGTCATTACCGACGACCGTTTTACGCCGCCGACTACATCGGAACTACTTGCCCGCGCCCGCGCAGGAGACACGCAGGGCTTTTGCCTTTTGATCGAACCGCTGCAAGCGCGCCTGTTGCGCCAGGCCGCCGCCCTGACCGGCGACCTGAATCTGGCGGAAGATATCGTTTCCGAAACCCTGATCGAAGCGTGGAAAAGCTTTTCTCGTTACAACGAGTCCTGCCAGCTCTCGACCTGGCTCTACGCCATCCTGCTCCATCGCTACCAGAAATCCGTGCGCCGCGCGCGATCACGTCCCATCGCGCTTGCCTTGTTGTCATTGTTTGAAAACCGTGATTTGAGCCAAAGACAAGAGAACCTCGCGGCGCCCGGCCCTACGCCCGCCGAGACCATGACGCAAAACGAAACATTCGCTCAATTGCGCCAATGCATCGAACTGCTGCCCGAAAAACAGGCCCGGGTCGTGCTGCTGCGCTTCTTTGAAGACGCTTCCTTGCCGGACATGGCGGCGGTTCTCGGTTGTTCCATTGGCACGGTGAAATCCCGTCTGCATCATGCCCTGGAAAAACTACGCAAAATGAAAATGAACCTTCCGATTGAGAAACGGGATAAACCGGTATGAAATGGTTTTCGAACTCATGTCGTCGCAACCGCGAAGGCTGGTGTCTGCTGGCGAGCGGCCTGTTGCCGGAACCAGACCGGGCCCGGATCGAAAATCACCTGGCCGGGTGTGCAGATTGTCGGAGTTATTATGACGAAATCAAAACGGTGACCGCTCCGCTGACCGGCTGGGAAAAACATTTTGCGCATATCGAACCTGGCGCAGCGGTTCACTTGCGACTGGCGAAAGCTGTAGCATCTGCGGACCAGCCTGAATCCATTCGCTCACTCGCGCCGAAAACCGTCCTGCTCGAGTGCTGGCAGCAATTGATTCAGCCATGCCGCCGGGTTTGGATCGGGCTGACTACCGTCTGGATTCTGCTCGCCATTGTCAATTTTTCCCAGCGCGACAACGCCAGTAGCGTCGCGGGAAAAAACTTTCGACCTGGTGAGGCGATGATGAGTCTTCAGGTCCAGCAACGCTGGATGAATGAACTGCTGGCGGACCGTTCGGCGACGGCGCCCGAAACGGACCGTCCCCGAAATGTTGTCCCCAAACCGCATTCTCAAAATGGTGAAATCACGGCCGTTTGACTATGAGTAACAAACCCAAAACCCGTTGGCGAATATTGCGTTGGGGGCTGATCAGCCTGGCCGTCCTCGCAACTTTAATTGCCGTTCTGGTCACGGAAGAAAACTGGCGCGGCAAACGCGACTGGGAAGATTACCGCCATGAATGGGAAGCCAAGGGTGAGAAGTTTGACTGGCAGGCATTTGTTCCGCCGTCGGTGCCGGACGATCAAAATTTTTTCACTGCACCAATTTTTACAAACATGCTCAATGGCAAAATCGTGATGAATCCCTGGCACTCCGATGGCAGTCCGGATTTTCGCCCTGAAAAGACCGACGTCGGTTATTTGGGTGGCGAAGGCAAAGTAAGGATAACAGATTTGAAAGGGTGGCAGGCATCGTATCGCAATCCGACCAATGCGAGTTTGGGAAAAGAATTTCCCATTTCGCCGCAGCCGCAAACTCCCGCGAAAGATGTTTTGTTTGCCTTGAGTAAATTCGACTCGGCCGTTGAGGAATTGCGTCGGGCCAGCCAGCGGTCTTATGCAAGCGTCCCATTGAATTATGAAGATGGATTTAGTTCGACGACGGCGCTATTGCCGGTTTTAGCGGAGCTTAAACGATGCACTCAAGTCCTTCAATTGCGCGCCGCGGCTGAATTGGCTGATGGTCAAAGCGCAAAAGCATTGGCAGACGTGAAGCTATTGTTGTATCTGAACAATTCTATCCGCAACTCGCCGTTTTTGATTTCGCATCTTGTGCGAATTGCGATTGTGGCCATTGGCTTGCAGCCCATTTGGGAAGGCTTGGCGGAACACCAATGGTCGGATGAACAACTCGTCGCGCTCGACGCGGAATTATCAAAGATAGATTTTTTGGCCGATTTCGGATCCATCATGCGTGGTGAACGGGCGTTTGCCATTGCGTCCTTCGAAAGCCAACGGCACACGCGGGAAATCATTTCATACCGGGACGACCGGATCGTCACCAATCAATTGACGTTCATGCCGAGCGCCTATTTCTTTCAGAACGAACTCGCAATCGCCCAGATGCAGCAGCAATGGATTTTGCCGCTCGTTGACACAAATTTGCGAGTCATTTCGCCTGCGGCCCTCCAGCGCGCCAATGGTGCTGTTCAGGCGGACAGGAAACATTATTCACCTTACAAGGTTCAGGCATTGATGCTATTTCCGGCCATTAGCGCCACCGTAAGGAAAGTCGCGGAAATTCAGGCGACCATCGATTTGGCTCGCGTAGCCTGTGCGCTGGAGCGTTATCGCCTGGCGCACGGCGAATATCCCGAATCGCTCGACGTTCTTGCGCCGCAACTTATTGAAAAAATCCCGCATGACATCATCAACGGCCAACCGTTGCATTACCGCCTCGAAGCCGGTGGGCGCTTTATCCTCTATTCCGTCGGCTGGAACGAAGAGGACGACGGTGGCACGGTTGCCCTCACCAAAAGCGGGAATTGGGACCGTGTAAATGGCGACTGGGTTTGGCAGTACACGGCGAAGTGAACCTTGAGAGGGATGGTGTGTCCACCCTCCGCAGTAGCCTGCTACGGAGGACGGGGCGTCGTCCCAGATCAAGAATTGGGGCCGCCGACACGGCAGCCCTCCCGATTTAAACCAAAACTTTGCCCGACCACCATCCCGACGACCGAACCGATAATCGCCCCAGCCACGAAATCCGAGTACCAGTGGATGGTCATGGAGACGCCGACGCCGATGTAAAACGCATAGAGGATTGCCGGCAACCCCAGCCACCATTGTTTCGGCCAGAGCGTGCAGACCGTCACGGCCATGGCGAACGCAACGGTGGTGTGTGACGACGGCCAGCCCCAGAACACTCCGCCTCGCAGAAAACCGAATTGGAAAACGTGGCTGATGTCCATGCCGACCTCGTGCGGCGGATGGACGCGGCCGGTAAACGCTTTGTAGGCGGCCGTGATTAACGCGCCGATGATTTCAGCCTGTCCGATAGCCCAGCCGGTCAAAGTGATTTTTGCATTTCGGACAATGAAACCAACCGCCAGAACGGTAAACGGCAAGCACATCGGCAGGAACATGCCAAGCACCACGGCAGGCCACATCCAGTGACGCAACTCCGGGCTGCGCGTCACGAGGAAATAGCGCCAGTCAAAGCCGGACCGGACCAGAATTACTGTGAAAATAATGGCAACGAGATGCCAGACAACGTTCCGGCCGATGAAGCAACTGATGAGATTGCGCGGCAGCGTTGCCAGAAAATGTTTCATGCGGAAATGGCTCTAAACAAAATATTTTTTCACAGAAGGAAACAAAGGAAACGAAGAAATTTATTTCTTTTCTTTCTTTTGCGGACCTCCGTTCAACTCATACGTTCGCGCCGGGAAGAATCATGCGAGCGATACCGTCAGCGAGCTTCATCTCGTGGAAATTTATGATGAGGCCCACAGGAATATCCAGCAACTTCATATAGCTCAACAGCTGCGCTTTGTGAACCGGCAGAATTTCCTGAACGCATTTCAATTCCAGCAAGAGGCAATTTTCAACCAGAACGTCAAAGCGCAGCGGCTCTTCGAACACCAGACCTTTGTATTCGATACGGACCAGACGCTGGTTGACAACAACGAGATTGTGCAATTCCAATTCCCGCATCATGCACCTTTCGTAAATGCTTTCCAGTAAACCAGGGCCTTTAAGCCGATGAACTTCAATGGCCGCGCCGATTGCTACGTGGCTTAGTTGATCTGTTTTCTTGAACAACGGATGCACGGAATTGAAAGGAAAAATAACGAAAAAGCTAAACTGTGTCTTCGTTGCCTTTGTTTGCTTCTGTAAATTATGTCTAAACTGCTTGTTGCCCCGCACCATCGGCGCCGGTGCCGTCCAGATCAATCAAAATGTCGCGCGGCTCGGCGCCTTTGCTCGGACCGACGATGCCGCGGTTCTCCAGTTCGTCCATGATGCGCGCGGCCCGCGTGTAACCCAGGCGCAGCCGCCGTTGCAGCAGCGACACGCTCGCCTTCTGCTCGCTGCGGATGACCTCGATGCATTGCTGGATGAGTTCCTCATCCTCGTCAATGCCGGTTTCGGTTTCAAAACTGCTGGCGGGCGCCGAAAGTTGCTGATGGATTTCCATTTCGTAACTTGGCTTGGCCTGCTTGGCAATGAACCCGACAATGTTCGAAATTTCCTGGTCGGTGATGAGTGCGCCCTGGGCGCGAATGAGTTTCGCCGACCCGGGTGGCAGGTAAAGCATATCGCCTTTGCCGAGCAATTTGTCGGCGCCCATCGCGTCGAGAATCGTGCGCGAGTCCACCCGCGACGCGCACTGGAAGGCGATGCGCGCGGTGATGTTCGCCTTGATGACGCCGGTGATGACGTCCACGCTCGGCCGCTGGGTGGCGACAATGCAATGGATGCCGGCCGCGCGCGCCATTTGCGTGATGCGCGCGATGGCCATTTCCACGTCGGCGGGTGCCACCAGCATCAGGTCCGCCAGTTCGTCGATGATGACGACGATGTAGCTCAGCTTCTCCGGAATGACGATGTCCTCCTCGCGCGGCACGACGATCTCCTCGTCCACTTCCACCGCAAATCCTTCCGCGCCCGGCTCGACCTTTTCCTTTTTGGCTTTGAGCGGCAGTTCCAATTCCTGCTGCGGCAGCGGTTTGTTTTTGGGCCTTGAATTGAAGGAATTGATGTTGCGAACACCGACCCGCGCGAAAATCTGGTAGCGCTTTTCCATTTCGTTCACGACCCAACGCAGCGCGAGGATGACTTTTTTGGGGTCGGTGATGACGGGCACGACGAGGTGCGGCAGCGTGTTATACTGCTGCAACTCGACCACTTTCGGATCAATCATCACGAAGCGGAGCTGATCGGGCGAAAAGCGATAAAGCAGCGAGGTGATGATGGCGTTGATGCAGACGGATTTGCCGGAGCCGGTGCTGCCGGCGATGAGCAGGTGCGGCATTTCCGAAAGGTCGGCGACAATCGGATGGCCATAAACATCCTTGCCGAGCGCGATCGGGATCTTCGCCTTGCTGTTGCGCCATTCGTCGGCCTCGAACAAATCGCGCACGATGACGGTCGTCTTGGTGGGGTTCGGCACCTCGACGCCGACGGAACTTTTGCCGGGCACCGGCGCGAGGATGTGGATGCGTTCGGCCTTGAGCGCGGCGGCGATGTTGTTGGAGAGCGCGGAGATTTTTTCAAGCTTCACGCCCGGCGCCGGATGCAATTCGTAACGCGTAATGGTCGGGCCTTTGGTGATGTCGCCGAGCGAGACCTCGATTTCGAACTGCGCGAGGGTCTGCTGCATGAGCCGCGCGTTGGCCATCAATTCGTCCTTCGACTCGGTGGGTTTCACGGTCGTGTCCGGGTACTGCAAAAAATCGAGCGGCGGCAACTGGTAATTGCCGATGATGGGCGTCGCCGCGACCGTGAGTGGTTTACGTTTCTTCGGTTTGGGTTTGGCCGGCACGGAGCCGTCGGCAATGCTGACGACCGGTTCGGCGGGCTTTTCTGCCTCGGCTTTCTCCGGTTCGGCGGGCTTGGCCTCGGCGGGTTTTTCGGTCTCGGATTTTTTACCAAGAACGTCCTCGGTGGTGGCGGAGGCGACTTCACGCGGCGCGGCGGGTTCGCCTTCGGCGGCGGACGCGGTCTCCTTGGAGGTTTCAGATGCCGGAGCTTTTTTGCCGCGCGAGGATTTAGCGGACGGCACACTCAAATCGCGCACGGTCGGCTCCGGCACAGGTTGCAAGTCCGCGCCCAGCCCCGAGCGAGCGACCTCCTCCTGCAATTTTTTCGCCTGTTTTTCGAGTTCACGCGCGCGCCGGTCCAGCGCGGTTTCTTCGGCGGATGCGCTGGTGGCGGTTTCCGGCCTATCAAACCAGCGGCGCAACCAGTCGCCGAGGCGGAAATCTGTCAGGAAGAGCAGGCTGATGAGGTAGAGCGTTGCATAAACGATGGTTGCGCCGAAAGAGCCAAGGAGCGAAAAACCGAAATTATAATTTTGCGTCTGGCCATAGGTCAGCCACCCCAGCAATCCGCCGGCACTTTGGGCGCAGATGTTTTCGCGCAAATGCCGCAGCGGTCCGTCCAGGATGTGCAGCAAACCGCAGAGGGACAGCATCATCACGAAACCCCAAATCGCGGACCAGAGCCGCCTTTCGCGGAGATAACCCAGGAAATTGAACAAATAACCCAGCCCAAATGCCGCCAGCAAAAAGGGGAGGACAAACGCCCCCAGCCCCAGGAGAAAAAACGACGCGTACGCGACGTGCGCGCCAAACGGCCCGATCCAATTGTGAATGGGCTGGTTTGGCGGAGTGCGAATGAATTCGAGGTCATACCGGTCAAACGAGAACTGCGCCACCAGCAGCAACAACGCAACGGCGAGCAGGGCAACACCGATGACATCGTTGATTCCATTGCCCGGACCCGCTGGCGTTTTACGTGACACGCCGGCAGGTTAGCGAAATGGCAGGGTCACTTCAAGCTTACCTGGAGATCAATCCGGAGGGACGAGTTACACGAGTCCCTGATTTTTTAATTGGGGGACTCGCGGAGCTCGTCCCTCCCCCATGCGATGTGACCCGAAGCGCGAAGGCCTCACGGCGGACCAGCTTTCCGGTAATCGCCGCGGCTGAAATATTTTTCCAGCCAGACGTAAAGGCAGATGAAGAGATAGCGGCTGCCCATTTCCTTGATCTTGAATTTGGCGATGCCGGTGTGCCGGTTGCGCCAGGTGACGGGAATCACGGTCCAACTGAATCCGCGGACGACGGCCTTCAATGGCAATTCGACCGTGAGGTTGAAATGCGGCGAGATCAGCGGCCGGCAACCGTCGATGGCCGTCCTGCGGTAGGCTTTGAAGGCATTCGTGGTGTCATTCAGCCGGATCCCGAAAAGCACGCGGATGAAGAAGTTCGCCAGCCGGTTGAGGAGCAGTTTCGGGCGCGGATAATCAATGACGCCGCCACCTTTGACGAAGCGGCTGCCAAACACGCAATCCCAGCCCCGATTCAGCTCCTGCCAGTAGCGCGTCAGGTCGCGACAATCGTCTGATTCATCGGCCATCATAATCACGGCCGCATCGCCTTGCATACGGTCGAGGCCGCGAATCACCGCGCGGCCAAAGCCGTGCCGCTCTTCATTTCTTACCGGGACCAGCTCCGGCAATCGGGCCTGGAGTTGGGTCAGCAACGCCCACGTGCCATCGGTACTGCCATCGTCCACCACGACGATTTCATGCGGGATGCCATGGAGGCGCAACTCCAGATGCAGGTGCTCGATGGTTGAGCCGAGGCAGTCCTGTTCATTGCGGGCCGGGATGATTACGGACAACAAAGCCAGGGGGGTGGCTGGCGATGACGGCGTCGGGCTGGCCATACTCGGTTTTGCTGGCGAATTCTAGTTCGCCATCGATGCAAAACAAGCCGATTCCGGGAAGGGCAAATCCCGATTGGAGTTGGGACTTCCGCGTTGCATCGAAAAAACATCGAAGTCTGAGTCGAGGTCCGGATTTAATCTCCCTCTCCGCCAACGAAGGTGGGGGAGAGGGCGGGGAGAGGTGGAGTTTTTGCTCAGCTGCCCCTCGCCCTGGCCCTCTCCCCGCGCTTCGCTGCGGGGCGAGGGAAATGAACTTTTCGACGTCGGACGCTGGGTTCTACAGAGCAAGTTCCCCATTTACGCAGTCAAGGAGGGCGGCTTTACTTTCGCCCTTTCGCGGGGCTGGCCTTTTTCGCTTCGCCATCATCAACCCCGGGGAATGCCATGTAGTTTTTCGCGTTGGCATAGCAGATATTGCGGACCATCGGGCCAAGCAGTTTTTCGTCATCGGGCAGTTCGCCATTTTCCACGTCGCGCCCGATGAGATTGCACAGGACGCGCCGGAAATATTCATGGCGGCAGTAGGACATGAACGAGCGCGAATCGGTAATCATGCCGACGAAGCGCGAAAGCAGGCCGAGATTGGACAGCGCGTTGAGCTGCCATTCCATGCCTTCTTTCTGGTCCAGAAACCACCAACCCGAACCGAACTGGACTTTGCCGGGAACGGAGCCGTCCTGGAAATTGCCGATCATCGTGGCAAAAGCGTAGTTGTCCGCCGGGTTCACATTGTAGATGATGGTCTTCGGCAGGGCCTTTTCCCGGTCCAGCCGGTCGAGGTAGGCGGCGAGGGTCTGGCATTGGGGAAAATCGCCGATGGAATCGAAGCCGGTGTCGGGACCGAGTTGCTTGAGCAGGCGGGCATTATTGTTGCGCAACGCGCCGAGGTGAAGCTGTTTCGTCCAGCCGCGTTTCGCGTCAAGCTGCCCGAAGAGCAGCATCATGAACGATGCGAACTGCCCGTGTTCCAGCGGGGAAACCAATTCACCACGCCTCGCCTTGTCGAAGATGGCGGCGGCAACCGGCTCGGAACAAAAATCGGCGAAACAGTGGTTCATGCCGTGGTCGGACAACCGGCAGCCCTGCGAATGAAAAAAGGCGTGGCGCTTGCGGAGCGCGTCGAGAAACGCACTGAAATTGTTGATCTCCACGTCGGCCGCCTGCGCGAGTTGGCCGACCCATTTGTTGAAAGCCTCAGGCTGGTTGACCGTCAGCGCCTTGTCGGGCCGGAACGCCGGGAGCATTCGGGTCGGATGCCCTTGGGTGGCAAAAGCGCGGTGGTGTTCGAGGTTGTCCGTCGGATCATCCGTGCTGCAGACCACTTTGACGTTGAATTTTTTCAGAATGCCCTGCGTACTCAGCTCGGGCGTGGCCAGCATTTCACTGGTTCTCGTCCAGATGCGGTCGGCGGATTTTTCATCGAGCAATTCGTTGATGCCGAAGTAGCGCTTCAGTTCCAGGTGCGTCCAATGATAGAGCGGGTTGCGCAGGGTATGCGGCACGGTGGCGGCCCAGGCTTTGAATTTCTCCCGCGGCGTGGCACTGCCCGTAATCAGGCGTTCCGGGACCCCGTTGGTCCGCATGGCGCGCCACTTGTAGTGGTCGCCTTCCAGCCAGATTTCGAACACGTTTTTGAATTGGCGATTGGCCGCGATGTCGCGCGGTGAAATGTGGCAGTGATAATCGAAAATCGGCTCGTTTTCGGCGTATTGATGGTAAAGGCGGCGGGCGACTTTGGTGCCCAACAGAAAATCTTCGTGAATAAAGGTCATAACGGGCAATGAAAGTAAGCCGATGCCGCCGTCATTCAAACAATTTTTTCTCACCGTTTTTTGCAATAATCGACACGTCCAGCAAGGCAATTCAGACTTGCCAACCGGCAGCGGGGCTGCCAGCCTGAACTTTGGGTGCGCGGTGTTAGCTCAGTGGCAGAGCACCTGCTCGACACGCAGGGGGTCGCAAGTTCAAATCTTGCACACCGCACCAGCCTTCGCTCTCCGTTACACTTCGAGCCACGGATGCCAGGCCGGCCAATCTTTGCCTGCTCAGGTCCCGGCCGGGTTGAAATTTTTCAGGTGATTTGCGCAACTGCGGAGAATTTCGGAGTAGTGATTCGGGCATGGTTTATTTAAGTTGCCGGGCATGAAGCACCAGATTTTGACCGGCATCGTCGCCCCATTTCTGTTCGTCGCCGGCGCCCGGGCGCAGACCAGTCTCGCGGTGGCCGCCGACGGCAGCGGCGAATTCAAATCCTTGCAGGCAGCCATCATGTCCATTCCGTCGGGCAGCCGCACCAATCCGGTCGTCATCCACGTCAAACCCGGTACTTACCACGAATTAATTTACGTCCAGCGCGAAAAATGCTTTTTCAAGCTGCTCGGCGAAAACCCGGCCACCACGATCATTACCTACGGTCTGTATGCCAGCCTCACCAATTTTGACGGCAAACCCATCGGCACCTTCCATACCCCGTCAACGACCATTGACGCGGATGATTTCACTGCGGAGAACCTCACGTTCGAAAACTCCGCCGGCCCCAAAGGACAGGCGCTGGCCATCCGCGTGGACGGTGACCGCGCCGCGTTTCGCAACTGCCGGTTCCTCGGCTGGCAGGATACAATTCTGCTGAACCGCGGCCGGCAGTATTTTGAAAGTTGTTACATCGCCGGTCACGTGGATTTCATTTTCGGCGCGGCCACAGCGTGGTTCGAGAAGTGCCACATTCAGTGCCTGGGCGACGGCTACATCACTGCCGCGTCCACACCGGCGGACCAGCGGTTTGGATTCGTTTTCTCGAATTGCGCCATCACTGGCGACAAACCGGAAACGCGAACATATCTGGGCCGGCCCTGGCGGATTCACGCCAGCACAATATTTCTGAACACCGAAATGTCCGCAGTCGTCCGCCCGGAAGGCTGGAACGATTGGAAGAAGCCCGAGACGCACACGACTGCCCGCTACGCCGAGTTCAACAGCGGCGGCCCCGGGGCAAATTCAGCCGCGCGGGTTTCCTGGGCGCGGCAGTTGACCAAAACCGAAGCCGGGGCCATCACCCGGTCGCAGGTGCTGGGTGACGCGGACGGTTGGAATCCGACGGCGGTCTGGTGAATCAGACGGCAAGCACACGTTCAGCCTTCACGGACCTCGCGGGCACTGATTTGCCGAGCAACAACGGTTTCATGTGCCGCTCGTACAGATTTTCGGTGACGTTCTTGGCGATGATGGCCTCGTGCTGCTTCAGCGCGTTGAGGTAGCGGTCGCCTTTCTTCGCGGCGATTTTGAAGCCCACGTGCAGCAGTTGCCGGAAACTTGAATTAAACTCTTTGCATTGGGGATCGTGCCGCAACGCCGACACGTACTGCTTGGACGTCCAGCCGTTGACCACCGAGGCCGTCGGCAACTGGTCACGCTTGATGTCAATGACGGTGGCATACGGCGCACAAAGTTCGTCCACATGACTGAGCGCATCGGCGTAGATTTCCTTCGCCAACGCCAGGCCGTCGCCGCCGGCTTCCGCCAGTCCGATGAGTTCCTCCAGCCAGGTCGTGCCGGCGGTCTTGATGTGCAGCCCGGCATCGAATTTCTTCAGCGCCCTGCGGATCGGCGCGTAGATGGAAAATTTGTCGCTCCCGGAATGAACGCTCAGCTTGAGGGTGGCGGGCAGGCCGTATTTCGCAACGGCGAAGGCGATGACGGCAAGGTCATCGTTGAACTCCTTTTCGAACTGCTTGATGTCGCCGACGTAATCCACGCCCTTGTTGAAACGACCGGTGAACTTCGGCGCGATGGTCTGGATGGGAACCTGTTCGTCGGCCAGGGCGGCCAGGATGATGAGCAATTCCGGCGGCGTCTGCGGGCTGTCGGTTTCGTCCATGGAAACCTCGGTGATGAAGTTGGCCTCCCCTTTGGCCTGCGCAATATGACGGTAGATTTTTCCAGCGTCCTGCACCGCCAGCAAATATTTGCCGGCCACGCGCTCCACTTCGGCACGGGTGGTTTCCAACGGACGGTCAATCCGGGGAATGACGATTTTGCCGACGAGTTCGGGATGGCGGCCAACAAACGCCTTGACGCTTTGGGGATCGGCCGGTTTGCCAATCGTGTCGGCCACGTCGATGGTGAAGAAATCCGAGTGCGGCAGGAAGCGGTCCACCGTGTCGAGCCGGATGTGGTCGGCGTCCACATGCCAGGGTTGTTTCCAACCCAGCTCCTTGATGGCGACGGCAGCGGCGGCACGGGTGCTGGCGGGTTCGGAACCGATAATGGTGTGCTCGCGATTGGACTTGTTCCAGACCGGAACGATGGCCACGCCCTGCTCTGCGACCATCTGGCAGGCCACTAATTGGGCCTTGGCCTGATGGGCAAATCGGTCGCCCATGCCAAACGAAAATTTTTCCAATTTCAGGAATTTATTCATAATTGCAGGCTGACTCACCGGCTGCTGAAAAACGGTTTTACCCGAGAAACATCCGAATTTCCCAATGAATTTGGCGATTGACGTTCAAATCCACGGCTTTTTGAGCAGCCTGCTGAGGCGCACTATAACACGTTTCCGGTTCAAAACACCATTCTCTTTTTGCAGAATTATTTGAGATTTCTGCATCAGAAACGGCACGTTTCCACGCCGATTTGCGGTCAACAATCCGCATTGGAGCTGATGGGCTTGAACTTCCGCGCGGGATTGACCTGGTTGGCGGGGGCGCCGGCGCGATCCGGTCTGGTTGGAGATTCATTGTCCGCGCAAACGATAAAAAGCGGCCGCGGCACTTGCATTGTTGGTAAGCACAAAATTGCTGTTCACTACCACGACACCGTTGGTCAACGCGCTCCACGCCGCGCCAGGGGAAATCGTGCTGCTGGTTTCCAAATCGAAACCAGTGGCCCAGGTCGGCCAGGAGAGAATTGCCTGATTGCCGGCAGGAACGATTTGCAGCAAGGGAAAGACGACGCGCCCGAATCGGATGGTGCTGTTGTGCGTGTCGCCCACGTAAATGTTTCCGGCGCTGTCAAAGGCGGTGCTCTGGGCATAGTTGAACAGCGCATTGGTGCCAAGGCCATCGGCGCTGCCGGTGACACCCACTTGCCCCGCCACGGTCGTTACCACCCAGTTGGTCCCTGCCAGCGTCATCTTCCGGATGGTTTGATTGTAGGTGTCCATGACGTAAAGGTGGCCGGCAGCATCCAACGTGACATCGTCCGGGAAGAAAAAGTGGGCGTTGGTGCCGGTGCCATCGGCGCTGTCGCGGATGCTGGCCACGCCGGCCAGCGTGCTTACCAGCCAGTTCGTTCCGACCGGTGTCAGCTTGCGGATGCTGTTGTTCTCGCTGTCGGCCACATAGACATTGGAGGCACTATCCACCGTCAGCCCGCGCGGAAAGTAGAACATGGCATTGGTGCCGATGCCATTGGAGGAACCGGAGGTATAGGGCAATCCGGCAATGGTCGTCACCACCCAATCGGTCCCGACGGGCGTGAGCTTGCGGACGACCATGCCATAATTGTCCGTCACATAGACATTCGTTTTCGCATCCACGGCAATACCGGCAGGCACATAAAAAAACGCGTTGGTCCCAATGCCATCCTGAATGCTATAAAATTGAGCCTGTCCGGCGATGGTGGTGGTCACCCAGTTGGTCCCGATCGGCGTGATTCTGCGGATCGTGCTGTTGTAGGCGTCGGCGACGTAGAGACTGCCTCCGTTGTCCAGGGCTATGTCCGAAGGATAATAAAAACGTGCGTCGCTGTTCGTGCCGTCAGCGCTGCCAAAGCTGCCGGCCAGACCGGCGAGGGTGCTCACCACGCCGTTCGTCGCGATCCTCCGGATGGTGCAATTGTAGTAGTCTGCCACGTAAACGTTGCCCTGTGGGTCCAACGCGACAGCGGCCGTGGACCAGAACAACGCGTTGGTGCCTGGCCCATCGGTGCTGCCGGTGCTGACGCCGGCAAAAGTGCTCACCGCCCCGCTGGTATTAATCTTTCGGATCTCATTGTTGTTGTTGTCAGCCACGTAAGCATTCCCGGCGCCATCTGCAGCCACCCCGGCCGGAGAGTGAAATCGCGCATTATTGGTCAGGCCGTCGGCGTCGCCGGAAACCCCCACCAATCCCGCGAGCGTGCTCACCGTCCAGTTCGTTCCCGTCAATGCCAGCTTCCGGATCGTGTTATCGTTGTTGGCAGCTACGAAGAGATTGGTCCCGCCACTTACCGCGATGCCGGCGGGACCGTTAAACTGCGCGTTGGTGCCGATGCCGTCGTTACTGCCCGAGACCAATACTTGTCCGGCAATCGTGCTGACGGCCCAACCGGCGTCCACCGGAACAATTTTCCGGACCGTCTCGTTTATGGTGTCGCTCACATAAATATTGGTGGCCGCATCCACGGTAATGCCAAACGGCATGTAGAACTGGGCGCCGTTGTTCGTGCCGTTGGCGCTGCCGGGATGATGGGGCTGGCCGGCGATCGTGCTGACAAATCCAAAGGAATTGATCTGCCGGATCACATCGTTGGCGGTGTCGGCCACATAAACATTGCCGGCCACATCCACCGCCACAGCCGACGGGGTGCTCAACAACGCGTTGGTGCCCAAGCCATCGGCCCAGTTGGCAACCCCGACCTGGCCGGCCAGCGTGCTCACCACCCAATTCGTTCCCACGGGCGTAATTTTTCGAATCGTGTCGTTGAACTCGTCGGCCACATAAAGATTCCCATTGGTGTCAGCCGCGATGCCATTGGGCAGGTTGAAGGACGCGTTGGTACCGGTGCCGTCGGCGCTCCCTTTGACTCCGGCCAGGCCGGCAATGGTCGTTACGGTGCCAGCCGGCGTGATTTTTCGGATCGTATTATTGCCCGAATCCGACACATAAACATTGCCCTGTTTGTCCACTGCCACACCCGAAGGACCGGAAAAGCGCGCGGCGGCGCCCGTGCCATCCGCACTGCCAATACTGGCCGATCCCGCCAGCGTAGTGAAAGAGAAGGTTTGGGAATGCACCCGTGAAGCGGCCACCAGGAAGAGACCGGATACGAAACAAAAAAACAGTGTCTTCATAAACGTCATGCGGACACGCGGTCTGGAGATAGCACCCGTTATGCCGGGCTCATCTAACGCCAACATTGTCCGTTAAAGTTTCACTCCTCGAACCTGGAAAAGAAAAATGTGTCCGAAAATCGTCGCCCTAACTTTCCTTCCCTGTCCACTTGCAGAGCAGACCGGGAGGTTTATCTTTAATCAGGAGTGTTGTATGAAGATGAAAGACAAAGCATCAAAAGCGGTCGAACAGCCCAAGCCGGTCACGCCCGGTGTTACCAAAGGCATGGTGCGCGAACACGCGTATCGCCTGTATCGCGACAAACTGCCGGAACATCCGCTGACGTTGGCGGATTGGGTGCTCGCGGAAAAAGACCTCGTGGCGGTAAGGGAAGCTGAAGAAGAAGGCGTTGCCGTCTGACGCGGTCTTTCCGCCGCGTGCGGGATGCGGAGCCGGAAAAACGTCCGAATCCGCAGGGGGTTGTCTGTTCAAACCTTTGGCCGCAGCCTCTTCCACAGTCGGCCAAGCGGGTCGTAGTATTCATCCACCAGGCGTTCCTTGAGGGGAATGATGGCGTTGTCGGTGATATGAATGCTTTCCGGACAGACTTTCGTGCAGCACTTGGTGATGTTACAAAAGCCAATGCCTTGCGCCTGCTTTAATTCCGGCAGCCGGTCTTCCGTGTCGAGCGGATGCATCTCCAGCGCGGCGGTATAGACCAGAAAACGCGGGCCGATGAATTCATCGTGCTTGTGGTGCTCGCGCAGCACGTGGCAGACGTCCTGGCAGAGAAAACATTCGATGCATTTGCGGAATTCCTGCACGCGGTCAACGTCCGCCTGATACATCCGCCAGCTGCCGTCAGGAGCGTCGGGGGCGCGCGGTTTGAATTTCTTGATCTTTTTCTTCACCCGATAATTCCAGGAGACATCCGTCGCCAGGTCGCGGAGGAGCGGGAACGTCTTCAGCGGCTGGATGGTGATGGGCTGGTCGAGCGGTAACTGGTCCATCCGTGTCATGCACATCAATTTGGGCATGCCATTGATTTCCGCCGAGCACGAGCCGCACCGGCCAATCTTGCAGTTCCAGCGGCAGGCCATGTCGTTGGCCTGCTGCGCCTGGATGTTCAACACCGCGTCGAGCACCACCATGCCTTCGGTGATCTCCGTGGTGTACTCCACGAACTTCCCGCTTTGGGCGTCACCGCGCCAGATTTTAAAGACAGCAGTCTTCATTTTCAAATTTTGTCCGGGTGGAACGGGCTACCAGCCCGTCCTCAGCGGCAACCTGCCGCCGAAAGGAGCGGCAGGCTGGTAGCCCGCCGCAACAGGCCTGTGGCCTGTTCCACCCAATCATTTCATCTCTTCAACAATCTGTTTTAATTCCGCCGGCATTTCGGGGATCGGCTGCCGGCGCACCTGCATCGCGCCGTCAGCGCCCTTCCAGACCACCACATTCATCCGGCCGCAGGCTGCGTCCTTGTTCGGAAAATCATCGCGGAAATGTCCGCCGCGGCTTTCCTTGCGCTCGATGGCTGAACGCGCGATGGCCTCCGACACGGTCAGCAAATTTTTCAAATCCAGGGCCGTGTGCCAGCCGGGATTGAATTCGCGATGACCGTAAACGGCGACCTGTTTGGCGCGGTCGTTCAGTTTGGCAATCGCGTCCACCGCGCGGGCCATTTCCTCCTCGCGCCGCACGATGCCAACGAGGTTCTGCATCGTCTCCTGCAAATCGTACTGCACCTGGTACGGGCCTTCCGCGCTGCCACCCATTGACGCTCCGCGATTGAATGGTTCCAGCGCCTGGCCCGCGACCGCCTCAACCTGGGCATCGTTGACCTGCGCGGCACCGTGTTCTTTCGCAAATTTGGCGGCGAATTCTCCGGCTCGTTTGCCGAACACAATCAAATCCGACAGCGAATTGCCGCCCAGACGGTTCGCGCCGTGCAGGCCGGCGGCCACTTCGCCCGCTGCGAACAAACCCGGTACCGATGACATTTGCGAGTCGCTGTTCACGCGCACTCCGCCCATGAGGTAGTGCGTCGTCGGACCGACTTCCATCGGCTCGCGGGTGATGTCCACGCTGGCGAGCGCCAGGAACTGGTGATACATGCTGGGCAGCTTGCGTTTGATGTGCTCGGCCGCGTTCGGAATTTTTTCCTGGATCCACGAGATGTCGAGGAACACGCCGCCGTGCGGGCTGCCGCGGCCGGCTTTGACCTCGCGCATGATACAACGCGCCACGTGATCGCGCGTCAGCAGTTCCGGCGGACGCCGCGCGCCCCGGTCGCCCGCGCAATAACGCCAGCCTTCCTCCGGATCGGTCGCCGTCTGCGCCTTGTAGTTATCCGGAATGTCATCGAACATGAAACGCTTGCCGTCCTTGTTCCGCAAAACCCCGCCTTCGCCGCGCACCCCTTCGGTGACCAGCATGCCCATCACACTCGGCGGCCAGATCATGCCCGTCGGATGAAACTGCACGAACTCCATGTCCACGAGTTCCGCGCCAGCGTGGTAGGCGAGTGACTGGCCGTCGCCGGTGCAATCCCAGGAATTGCTCGAGATTTTATAGGAGCGGCCGATGCCACCGGTTGCGAGTACAATGGCTTTGGCCCGGAAAATTTTGAATCGTCCGCGCTCGCGGTCGTAACCGAACGCGGCGGCCACACGGTCGCCATCCTTGAGCAGGGTGATAATCGTGTGTTCCATGTTAACCTCGATGCCCTGATGGATACCGTGGTCCTGCAACGTGCGAATCATCTCCAGCCCGGTGCGGTCACCGACGTGCGCGAGGCGCGGGTACCGATGGCCGCCAAAATTGCGCTGAAGAATCTTTCCATCGGGCGTGCGGTCAAATACAGCGCCCCAGGCCTCCAATTCGCGAACGCGCGCCGGCGCTTCCTGCGCGTGCAGCTCGGCCATACGCCAATTATTGACGTATTGGCCGCCGCGCATCGTGTCGGAGAAATGCACCTTCCAACTGTCGCGGTCGTCCACATCGGCGAGCGCCGCCGCCATGCCGCCCTCGGCCATGACCGTGTGCGCCTTGCCGAGGAGCGATTTGCAGACGAGGCCGACCTTCACACCCGCCGCCGAGGCTTCGATGGCTGCGCGCAACCCCGCGCCGCCCGCGCCAATGATCAGCACGTCATATTCGATTGTTTCGTAGTTGGCCATGGATGGTTCGTAACTGGTTAAATCAGTAATCGGTTAAATAGTGATTCATCCAGCCAAACCGATTTAACTCATTTAACGAATTACTCATTTAACTTCTTTAACCAGTCACTCATTTAACAAATCACAAAACTCTCCAATCATGCCAGAGGCCCATGGCGCACAGGCGCACGTAAAGGTCGGAGAAACCGACCCAGAACAGGCTGATCCAGGCCCACATCATGTGCCGATGGTTCAGGCAGCTCACACAGGAATAACCTTTGGCACAGACCGGCGCCTTGGAGGTTTCATCCAGGAACCCGCCAATCAAATGCCGCAACGAATGGCAGCCCAAGGTGTAGCTGCTCAGGAAAATTACATTCAACGCCAGCACGATGGTCCCAACGCCGATGCCAAAATGTTTCACGCCGCTCGCATCCGCAAACCACAGGCCTTCCCACACATCGTACGTGAGATTGACCAGGAACAATAACCCGAAGTAGAGGAAGTAGCGGTGGACGTTTTGCAGGATGAGCGGAAAGGAATGTTCCCCGAGAAAGACCTTGCGCGGTTCGCCAACGGCGCAGGCCGGCGGATCGGCCCAAAATGCCTTGTAATACGCGCCGCGGTAATAATAGCAGGTGAACCGGAAACCGGCGGGCGCCCAGAGAATCAGGAACGCCGGTGAAAACGCCAGCCACGACGGCCACCAGCCGGGTTGGGGTCCAAACCAACTGTGCGGCGAGCTGCCAAAAATTTCCGGCGAGAAAAAGGGTGAAAGATAATTTGCCCCGTTCGCGTGACACCAGTAGGCGGGGTTCCCCTGATGAAGCGGGTGAAACGCGGACCAGGTGGAATAGACGATGAACGTCGAAAGCCCCAGGAACACGAGCAGCGGCTGAACCCACCACGCGTCCCGGCGGACAGTCTGCCCGAACCTCCCTGATAACGGCAACGTATCTGTGTAAGCCATGTTTATGCTGAAAATAATTCCATCGGACGGGATTATTTACTTATCCGAAGGGTTAGACTCAAGAAAGAATCCACCGATTTTGCAAAGAATTATTAATGCTAAACAAAAATATTAGCGCGAGGAAACCCCGGCCGTCCATTCGTTCAGGGCGCGTTCCCCGCTGGCGGCGGGCGATAACCCCAGCAATTCCAGCGCTTCCCCCACCAGATAGAGCGAGCCGGTGACGACGACGAACGGTTCGCGAGCCGCCTTTTCTACGGCCCGGGCCAGCGAGGCGCAAACCTCGAGCGGAGCGCGCGGGTTCGCCTCGCGGCAGGCCGTCACCAGCCGGGCCGGGTCTTCGGTGCGCTCGCTCTGGACCGGCGTGAGCAGGAGCCGCCCCGCCAGCGGCGCCAGCGAATGGCACATGCTCGCCGAGTCTTTGTCGCGGAAGACGCCGAAAATAATCGCGGGCCGGGCATCCGGAAATTCGGCCAGCAAGGCCGCCCGCAGGGCGTCGGCACTGGCAGGATTGTGCGCGCCATCCAGTAACACGACCTGCCCTGCCCCTGTCGTCACACGCTGCATCCGGCCCGGCCAATCAACCGCGAGCAGTCCTCGGCGCAAGAGCTCGTCGCTGACCGGCAACAGGCGGTCGAGGACGCGCACGGTCGCCACCGCTGTAGCCGCGTTGAGCTTCTGGTGCGCGCCATGCAACGGCAGTTCGACTGCGTCCAAGAGCGGGCAATGGACTTGGGCTTCATCCACCACGGTCAACGGCGCGCGTTTCTCCTGCGCGACCGACGCAATCACTTCCAGCCCTTCGCCCGGTCGCGCGGCGGTCACGACGGGCACATTCGGTTTGATGATACCGGCTTTTTCGGCGGCGATTTTTTCATAGGTATCACCGAGCCATTCGGAATGTTCGATGCCGATGTTGGTGATGATGCTGCCCAGCGGGGTGACGATGTTCGTCGCGTCCAGACGCCCGCCCAGCCCGGTTTCCCAAATCACCAGGTCGCACTTTTGTTCGGCAAAGAATTTCAGCGCCATGACCGTAACAACTTCGAAAAAGGTCGGATGATGGTCCTCCGAAAATTGTTTGAGCAAAGGCAGAACTCCCTCGACCAATCGGACGACGTCATTTTCGGAAATGAGCTGGCGATTGACCTGGATGCGTTCGCGGAAGGAAACCAAGTGCGGCGAAGTGAACAGTCCGGTGCGTAAACCGGCCGCGCGATAAATGCTTTCGAGCATAGCGCAGGTGGAACCTTTGCCATTGGTGCCGGCGACGTGGATGAAGCGGAGCTCTTCCTGCGGATTGCCTGCCAGCGCAGCGAGTTTGAACGTGTTCTCCAGCCCGAACTTCGCTCCGAACAAATTCAGGTCGTAGAGAAACTGGATGGCCTCGGGATAATTCACCACCGACAGCTTGGCAGATGTCGAAAGCCTTTGCCACTTTCTTCTCGACAGAGAATTTTTGCGCACACAAAGTCAAACGGTGAAATTGATTCCACTCCTAATTGCTGTGGCGTTTATCGGAGGATGGTTTTATTTGCTTAGATATGTCTTTGTCAAAGCGAGAGAACAAAACGCTGAAGGAGAAGAATTCCGAACCGGCAGACCGCCGACCTGGCGTATCGCGCTCTATTGCCTGATTGCCGTCGCCATTCCTCTTTATTTCTTCTATCCGAAATTGAATGAATTACAGCCTCAGATAAAACTCCTTTTTTATGCCGTGATTTTGATTCTCCCAGTATTTATAATTTTTATCGGAGTTATCCTGCCGGCGTTCGTGAAGAAAAACAAAACATGGTTGGCAGAACACCAAAAGATAATTCTCTATGCTCTTTACGTCGTTCTAGCGCTTTCAGTTTTGTTGAAGCTTTGGGATATTTTCGCAAAGAAATAAGAAAGAAGATGCCGCTCCTGACGGAGCTTGGAAATTGTTGTCCGCTCTGGCTACAAAGATTCCGCGCCTACGGCGCTAGAAACGGTTTCATCCTTCTTCATTCTGCCTTCAACCTTCCCGCTAGAGCGGCTTTTGATGGGCGTACGCGTGGGCGGCGGCGATAAAACCCTTGAACAACGGATGCGGCTGGTGCGGCTTGCTCAGAAATTCCGGATGGAACTGGCTCGCAATAAAAAACGGATGGTCCTTGAGTTCGATGACTTCCACCAACTTACCGTCCGGTGACAGGCCACTGAACGCGAAACCGGCTTTCTCGAATTTGTCACGGTAGGCATTGTTGAATTCGTAACGGTGCCGGTGGCGCTCATTGACCACGAACGAGCCGTACAGTTCGGCCGTTTTCGTGCCGAGCGCCAACTGGCACGGCTGCGCCCCCAGCCGCATCGTGCCGCCTTTCTTGGTGATTTTGCGTTGCTCATCGAGCATGGCAATGACCGGATGTGGTGTACCCGGATCAAATTCCGTCGAGTGCGCCTTGTTTAATTTCAAAACGTTCCGCGCGAATTCGATTGTAGCGATTTGCATGCCCAGGCACAGGCCGAGATAGGGAATTTTATTTTCACGCGCATACCTGGCGGCCTGGATTTTACCTTCGATGCCGCGTTCGCCGAACCCGCCCGGCACCAGAATGCCGCCGAGGCCTTTCAGGACTTTGGCCGCGCCTTCCTTTTCAATCTCCTCCGAGTCCACCCGCACGATTTCCACGCCGCAATCGTTGCCCACGCCACCGTGGATGATGGCTTCGTAAACCGATTTGTAGGCGTCCTGCAGGCCGATGTATTTGCCGACCACGCCGATGCGGACACGATGCTGCGGCGCGATGAGTTTGCGGAGGATTTCCTGCCAATGCGTCATGTTGGCCGGCGGCGTGTCGAGGTGCAAAAGCTGGCAGACCAGTTCATCGGCGCGCTCACGCTGGAGCATCAGCGGAACTTCGTAAATCGAATGGTCCACGTCCTTTTCCTCGATGACCGCCTCGACCGGCACGTTGCAGAACAGGGAAATTTTCTGGCGCAATTCCTTGTTCACAGGACGGTCGCTGCGGCAGACCAGCAGGTGCGGCGTGATGCCGATTTCACGCAGCTTGGCCACCGATTGCTGCGTCGGCTTGGTCTTCAATTCGCCAGCCGCCTTGATGAACGGCACATAGGTGACATGGACAAACACCACGTTGCCGTGGCCGGCTTCCAACGCGAATTCGCGAATGGCTTCGAGGAACGGCAACCCTTCGATGTCGCCGGTCGTGCCGCCGATTTCGGTGATCATCACGTCCGCTTTGGATTTTTCGGCCAGCAAATGGATGCGGTTCTTGATTTCGTCGGTGACGTGCGGAATCACCTGGACGGTTTTGCCGAGGTATTTGCCTTCGCGCTCGTTGTTGAGGACGTTCTGATAAACCTGGCCGCTGGTGAGGTTGTTGAGCCGGGTCAACTTGACGTTGGTAAACCGCTCGTAATGGCCGAGGTCAAGGTCGGTCTCCGCGCCGTCGTCGAGCACATAAACCTCGCCGTGCTGGTACGGGTTCATCGTGCCAGGGTCCACGTTGAGGTAAGGGTCGAACTTTTGGAGCACGACCTTGAGGCCGCGGTTTTCGAGCAAGGTGCCCAGCGCGGCCGCCGTCAGGCCTTTGCCCAACGAACTCACCACGCCGCCGGTGACAAATATGAATTTCATTTTTGGTTGAACCGCTAATTAACGCTAATCCACGCTAATCTGGAATTCATCAGCGTCAATTAGCGTGGATTAGCGGTTAAAATCTTTTCCACTCGCGCCACATCCTCCGGCATGTCCACGCCTACGCTGTCGTAATCCACCTGCACGACGGCGATGGGGATGCCGTTTTCGAGCGCACGCAATTGTTCCAGCTTCTCCGCGTTTTCGAGTGGCGACACCGGGAATTTCACCAGTCGCAACAGCGTTTCGCGCCGGTAACCGTAAATGCCGAGATGCTTCAAAAAAGGAAACGCCGCCAATTGTTCTTTCACCGAACGACTGGCGGCCTCGCGCAGGTACGGAATCGTACGCCGCGAAAAATATAACGCCCGCCCGGCAGCACTGACGACGACTTTGTTGACGTTGGGATTGTCGAGTTCGGCGGGATTTTTGATGCGCGTGGCCGCCGTGGACATTTCACAATTCGCCAGCGCCAGTACCACCGTGTCAATCACCGACGGGTCAATCATTGGTTCGTCGCCCTGGATGTTGACGACGGCGTCGCAGGAAATTTTCGCGGCAACTTCGGCGATGCGGTCAGTGCCGCTCGGATGGTCGGTGTGGGTCATTTCCGCGCGGCAGAATTTCTTCGCCACGTCGGCGATGCGCTGGTCGTCCGTGGCCACGATGACTTCGCTGAGCGATTTTGCCTTTTGGCACTGTTCGACGACGCGTTGGATGAGCGGCTTGCCCGCGATGAGAGCAAGCGATTTGCCGGGGAACCGTGTCGAGGCGTAGCGCGCCGGGACGATGCCAAGAACTTTCACGGGGCTATATTAAACCACAGGTCGCCACCCGGAAGCAAGCAGCTAAGGTGGATGAAGAAACTTCGCCCCGTTGCCGACTCCCTCGCCCCGCCTGAGCGGGAAGAGGGCTGGGGCGAGGGGATTTGAACTTGAAAATCAGCACCACCTCTCCCCGACCCTCTCCCCCGCTTCGCGGCGGAGAGGGTGAAAGAACGGCGTCCGGCTCGCGAGGACGCTCGCCCCATCAAACCCAAACGCTCGACCTGTCAGCTTGACACAATTTGCATCGTGCATGGCAATGGCGGGGAAGGTGTTGCATCAAATTGTCACTTGTTCCACTGTTCCATTGGTTTACCATTGCCGTCATGGCTCTTTTAAAAGTCGAAGGATTGAACAAGTCCTTTGGCGCAATTCGGGCGGTGGATTCCGTGAGTTTCGAGGTTCGGCCGGGCGAAATTTACGGGCTGCTCGGTCCCAACGGCGCGGGTAAAACGACCACCATTTCCATCATCTCCGGCCTGCTCAAACCCGATGCGGGCAACGTCGCCGTGGCCGGCAAACCGTTCTGGTCGGACCCGATGGCCGCCAAGCGCATCATGGGCGTGGTCCCGCAGGAGCTGGCAATTTACGAGGAACTGACTGGACGCGAAAACCTGGAATTCTGGGGCCGCATGGCCGGCTTGAGTTCCGGCGAAGCCAAATCACGCGCCGCGGAATTACTGGAAGCGCTTTCGCTGACCGAACGCGCCAAAGACGCGACAAAAACCTATTCCGGCGGCATGAAACGGCGCATCAACCTCGGCTGCGCGCTGCTCCATCATCCCAAACTTCTCCTGCTCGCCGAACCCACCGTCG
>Ga0335081_10003252_pt1 | contig 25530 bp, 24 predicted proteins | sample Lox_Sample_35_FD_206713 | JGI IMG/M metagenome (GOLD analysis project Ga0335081, IMG submission 206713) | Soil microbial communities from Loxahatchee National Wildlife Refuge, Florida, United States - Lox_Sample_3.5 | ecosystem: Environmental > Terrestrial > Soil > Wetlands | place: USA...
CGAGATCTGGCCGCCGCCGGTGTTCATCGGCAGCGTGCCCTTGTAGGACAGGTCGGTGTCGCGGACGAACGCCATGCCCTGTCCCGGCTTGCAGAAGCCGAACGCTTCGAACTGGATCACCAGCGCGATCAGAAAGTCGTCGTAGGGGTGGAAGGACCGGATGTCCTTGATTTCGAGGCCGGCGGCCGCGAGCGCCTTCTTGCCGGCGATCTCGTGGCCGCTGTGGGTGACGTCGACCAGATTGTCGCCACCGAGGAAGTTGGTACGCTCGGCGTAGCCGATCGGGATGACGCACTTGTGCAAGCCCTTTTCCCGGGCACGCTTCCGGCTGGTCACGATCAGGCCGGCGGCGCCGTCGGCCAGCATGACGCAGTCGAGCAGCCGGATCGGATCGGCGATCATGCGTGAGTTCAGATAGTCTTCGATGGTGATCGGCACGCGCAGCTCTTCGCAGGCGTTCTCGTTGAGAAGCGCATGATTACGCTGCGTCACCGCGAGCTTGCCGAGCGCGCGCAGATCGACGCCGTACTTGGCGTCATAGGCGCGCTGCAGCAGCCCGAAGGCGCCGGGCGGCCCCAACAGACCGTAGGGATCGGTCCAGTCGCGGCGATAGTTGCGGTCGTTGCGGCCATTGTGTTCGCGCACGTGAGTATCGGCATAGAGGCAGAGCGCGACCTCGCACATGCCGGCGTCGATCGCGGCCGCGGCGCGCGCCACCGCGCCTACGGCCGAGCAGCCGCCGGTATGCACCTGCTCGCAGAAGCCGACCTCGAGGCCGAGCATGTCGCACATGCTCTGCGACCAGAACATGCTGGCGCCGCCGGTGCCGGTAAGGCCGGACATCACCAGGCCGTCGATCTCGGCCTTGTCGAAGCCGGTCTTGTCGAGCAGCGCTTCCAGAATTTCGCCGGCCAGCACCCAGACGTCGCGGTCGCTCTTCTTCATCACCTTGGTTTCGGCATAGGCGACGATGGCGTTGTCACGCAGAGCCATTGGTGTTTCCTCCGGTCCGTAAGGTCAAGCGCGATCGGGCCGCACCCGCGGCGCGGTCTTGTCGAGGAATTGATGCAGCCGTTCGATCGATTCCGGGCTGCGGGTGTATTCGGCCACCATGCGCTCGAAATAGAGCCCGTCGTCGTACGACATGTCCTGAATCCGCGGCAGGCTGTTGGTGATGGCGAAATTCGACAGCGGCGCGTTCTTGCAGATTTTCAGCGCCAGCTCCTTGGCCTTGGCGATGTGCTGGCCCTTGGGCACGATGTACTGCACGATGCCGTAGCGCTCCGCCTCGTCGCATTTGAGCACGCGGCCGGTGAGCATCATGTCCTGCATGCGGGCAAAGCCGATCAGCCGCGCCACGCGCACCGAGCCGCCGCCGCCGATGAAGATGCCGCGGGTGCCCTCGGGCAGGCCGAAATAGGTGGTCTCGTCGGCGACGCGAATATGCGCCGCCGCGGCGGTTTCCAGGCCGCCGCCGAGGGTGGCGCCGTGCAGCGCAGCGACGAACGGGATGTTGCCGCGCGCCATTTCCTCGAAATAGGTGTTGCGATTGAACGGGAACGGCAGCCGCTGCGAGCGCCCGGTCTTCCAGTTCTCGGCCGCCCAGCGCAGGTCGAGGCCGGCGCAGAAATTATCGCCGTGGCCGAAGATGATGCCGCATTTGGCTTCCTCGCCGGCGCGCTCGATGGCCTCGCGCAATTGCTGCATCACCGTCGGGTTGAAGCAGTTGCGCTTGTCCGGGCGGTTCAATCCGACAAGCGCGATCTCGCCGTCGAGCTCGTAGGTGACCGTCTGTTCCTCGCTCATGGCTTCTCCTGGTTCGACGCGGGCAAATCCGTCGCCGCGGCGCTTCGATGGTTCGCCTTGATTTCGTTGGGGCCGACAATATCGGGGGAGCGCGTGCTAGCAAACATCCCGCCCAGCATCCCATCCATGGCGCGTACGCGGACCTAGCTCGCCAAGTCGGCGATTTCGGCATAGCGGCGGCGTTGCGCCGCGGCGTTGCCCATGAGCGACGACAGCAGCATCGCGCGCTTGAGATAAAGGCCGATGTCGTGCTCGTCGGTGAAGCCGATCGCGCCGTGGAGCTGGATGCAGCTTTCCGTGACCGCGAGCGCGTCCTCGGACGCCTTGGCCTTCACCGCCACGGCGAGCGCCGGGTCGATGCGATAGGCGTCACTGGCGGCGGCGACCTGGTAAAGCAGCGACCGTGTCGTCTCGGTCTTGATGTAAATGTCGACCGCCTTGTGCTGCAGCGCCTGAAAGCTGCCGATCGGCTTGCCGAACTGCTTGCGCACGCGCAGATACTCGAAAGTCATCTCCTGGGCGCCTTCCATGATGCCGAGCAGTTCAGCCGAGAGCGCGATCAGGGCGAGATCGGTCAGCGCCTCCACCGCACTGCGCGACGATTGCCGCGGTGGTATAAGGTCGACAGGTGCATCCTTGAGCGTCAGCGTCGCCAGCTTGCGGCCGTCCACGCTCTGCGCTGTCGCGAGGCTGACGCCGGAAGCGTCGCGCGCCACGTAATAGAGCGCTGGTCCGTCAGGCCCGCTGGCGCTGACCAGAAAGCCGTCGGCACCGTCGGCGCAGACCGACATTTTCGTCCCTGTCAGGCGCGGCGCGCGGTCGCCGCCTGCGGCAAGCGTGCGCGGCTTGAGCGGATCGCCGCCGTGCGCGCTCTCCTGCAGCGCCGGCACCACCAGCGCTTCGCCGCGCATCGCCCGTTGCAGCATCGGATGCGGCGAATGGCCTTGCGCTAGCGCCGCCGCCGCGACCGCCGCAAGCCCGATCGGCTCGCAGACGAGCCCGCGCCCGGCCTGCTCCAGCACCAGTGCCAGCTCAGTGAGGCCGAGGCCGAGCCCGTCCGCCGCGCTTGGCACCAGCATGCCGAGCCAGCCGAGCTCGCCCGCCTCGCGCAACCGTGCGGGGGAGAAGCCTAGCTCGCGTCCGCGCAGGCCGCGGGCGACCTTTGGTCCTGCCGCGGCGATGAATTTCGCCGCGCTGTCGCGCAACAACGTCTGTTCGGTGGTGAGATGAAGCTCCATGTCGCTGTCACGTCACTGCGGCAGATTGAGCACACGGCGGGCAACGATGTTGCGCTGAATTTCGGAGGAGCCACCATAGATCGTCGCGCGCCTGACCTGAAGGAATGAGGTCGAGACGTCGACCGCGCCAAAGTCGGTCGGAATCGGATTTTCCATCACGGCGTCGCTGCCCGCCGCCTCGATCAGCAGATCGTTGAGCTGCTGTAATAGCTCCGAACCGGCGATCTTGATGATGGAGGAGTCGGGTCCAAGACTCTGCCGCCGGTTGCTGAGCTCGACCGCGTGGCTGAACAGTGCCGCCAGTGCCGTGACGTTGATGCTCGCCGCCGCCAGCCGATCCCGGAACGCCGGGTCGGCCGTCACGCCTGTGGCGCGCGCCATGGTCTTGATGCGGTCGAGCGCAATCAAGGCGTATTGCGGGTTCGAAGTGCCGAGGCGCTCGTGGCCGAGCAGCGCGTTGGCGATACGCCAGCCGTCGTTGAGCTTGCCGACCAGATTCTCCGCCGGCACGATGACGTTGTCGAAGAACACCTCGCTGAACTCGTCGTCGCCGGCGATGGTGCGGATCGGCCTGATCCGGATGCCGGGGCTGTGCAGGTCGAGCAGCAGGAAGCTGATGCCGGCATGACGCGGCTGCGCCTGCGGATCGGTGCGTACCAGCGCGAACATCCAATCCGAATGGTGGCCCCAGGTGGTCCAGATCTTCTGCCCCTGCACCACGAAATGATCGCCTTCGAGCGTGGCGCGGGTGGCGAGGCTGGCGAGATCGGAGCCGGCGCCCGGCTCCGAATAGCCCTGCGCCCAGATCACCGAGCCGTCGATGATCGGCGGCAGGTGCTTTGCCTTCTGCGCCTCGGTGCCAAACTCGATCAGGATCGGACCGATGTGGTTGAGCCCTTGCGCCGGCATCTGCGGCGCGCCGACACGCGCCAGCTCCTCGGTCATGATGATTTGTTGATTCAGCGTCGCGCCCATGCCGCCATGTTCCTTGGGCCAATGCGGCGCGATCCAGCCCTGGCGCGACAGCGCGCGATACCACGGCATCAGCTCCGCGGGCGGCGGCCGGTTGGTGCGGCCGCGCAGCGCCGCCGGCAGATTGGCCTCGAGCCAAGTCCGCACTTCGGTGCGGAACGCGGCCTCGTCCGGTGAATCATGACGAAACATGGCAACTGACTTTTTTCAGTGAAGCTTACGCCGCGCGCTTATCGGGAGCGGACATCACCATTTCATTCCACCTTGATGTTCGCCGCTTTGACCACCGTAGTCCATTGCGCGCGCTCGCGGGCCAGCATCTTGCCAAGGTCCTCCGGCGTGCCGATCTTGACCTCGGCGCCGAGCGCGTCGAGCCGCTTGCGCGTTTCCGGCGCGTTGAGCGCTTGGCGGAAGGCGCCGTTGAGCTTGTCGATGATGTCGCGCGGCGTGCCGGCCGGCGCCACCACGGCGAGCCAGAACGGCGACTGCAGCTTGGGAAAGCCGGCTTCCACCACCGTCGGCACGTTGGGCAATTTCGGATCGCGCGTATCGCCGGCGATCGCGATCGGGCGCAGCTTGCTGTCCTGGATGTACGGCAGGCTGGTGGTGCTCGGATCGGCGATGATCTGCACCTCGCCCGCCAAGATGGCATTGAGCAACGGCCCGGTGCCGCGATAGGGCACGTGCAACATGTTGATGCCGGTTTCGAGCCTGAACATTTCGGCGAGCAGATGCGGCGCCGTGCCGAAACCCTGCGAGCCCCACTTGAGCTTGCCCGGATTGGCCTTGGCATAGGCCACGACTTCGGCCAGCGATGACGCCGGCAGGCTCGGAATGACCGAGACGATCAACGGCGTTTCGATCAGCTCGGCGACCGGGGCAAAGACCTTGGCCGGATCGTAGCCGATATTGGGGTTCACTGCCGGGCCGGTGGTGAGCGCGCCGCCAGGCGTCATCAGCACCGTGTAGCCGTCGGGCTCGGACTCGGCGACGAACTTGCCGCCGACACCGCCACCGGCGCCGCCGCGGTTTTCCACGACGATCGGCTGGCCGAGTACGGCGCCGAGCCGCTCGGAAACGATGCGCGCCATGCCGTCGGTTGGGCCCCCGGGCGGGAACGGCACGACGACCTTGATCGGCCGGTTCGGATAGGCTTGGGCATTCGCCGGCGCGGCATCATGCAGCGCCCAGCCGGCACACAGCAGCGTTGCGAGCAGAATCCTCATCATGGCGGCCTCCCGGTCGGTCCGCCGATGCGCGGACCTTTGAGGCCATTCTAGTCCGGAATCTTGCGGGTCGCGTCAACCGTCCATGACGCGACAGCGGCCAAAGGCAATGGAGCTATGTCCGACTAAAGCGACGCGTCGGCGGCTGACACGAACGTCTTGGAGCGCTCGTCCGGCAGGTGCGCCGCCAACAGCTAGGCTGCCTCATCCGCTTCCGCGAGCAGGCCGTGCCGGCGGCGTAGCTCCGCAGTGTAGGCGGCGTATTCGCGGGCGAACCGGTTGATCTGCTGCTGATTGGCCCGCATCAAGCGCGCCCGCTCATTGGGGTCTTGGGGCGCACCGAGGCCGGCTTCGAGGTCCACCTGCTGGTGGATAAGCGCCGACATCGACTCGGTATTTTGCACAATGGCGCACCACAACTCATCGTCAGTCGGCTGCACCGGAACAGACGCACTCAACATGACAGAACTCGCGAATAGCGCTGCAATCGCAGCGCACCACAGCTTGCGAATCATTTTTAGGCGATAGTGGCTAAGATCGGCTTAACGATAACTGCGCCGTCGGCGTGGCGGCGATGCTGACCCTTCGGCCGGTCACGTCTTTCGGCAGTTGAAGCCCGGCGCAGGGGTCTTTAACGTGAAACACCAAGGCTTTGGAGCGGTGAGGCCCATGATGACCAGCCGGCGTGCAGTCTTCCTCATTCTGGCCGCGGCGCTTGTCGCCGGACTGTCTCTGGCGGCAACGGCGCAGAACTACCCCACCCGGGTGATCCGCCTCATCGTGCCGTTCCCGCCCGGCGGGCCGACCGACGTCATCGCACGCATCGTTGCCAACAACGCCTCGCCGCTGTTGGGCCAGACCATGGTGGTCGAAAACAAGCCGGGCGGCGCGGCGGGCACGGTCGGCACCAGGGTCGTGCTGGCGGCCGAACCGGATGGCTACACGCTGCTTGTGTCCATTGCCGGCTCGCTGGCGATTGCTCCCTCGCTCTACAAGCTCGACTACGACCCGCTCAAGGTTTTGGTACCGATCGCGATCGTCGAGCAGAGCCCGCAAGTCCTGACCGTCAATCCGGCCATGCCGAGTTCGCTTGCCGATTTCGTCGCCTACGCAAAAGCCAATCCGGGCAAGATCAATATGGCATCGCCGGGCGTCGGCACCTTGCCGCACGTGCTGGGCGAGTTCTTGCAACTGGTCAGCCATATCAAATTGGCCCACGTGCCTTATCGCGGTGCCGGCCCGGCGATCACCGACCTGCTGTCGGGACAGGTGCAGGTGATGTTCAACAATCCGTCCGTGGTGCTGGCGCATATCCAGGCGGGCAAGCTGCGTGCGCTCGGCGTCAGCACCGAGACGCGCTTTGCGCAGCTTCCCGATGTGCCGACCTTCGTCGAACAGGGCTATCCGCGGCTGACGGCGACCGAATGGCTCGGGCTGCTGGCGCCGGCAGGCACGCCGGATCCGATCGTCCAAAAGCTCAATGTGGCGGTCAACCAGGCCATGCAAACGCCGCAAGCGCGGGCGTCGATGCAAAAACTCGGCGTCGAGAGCAAAGCCGTCACGCCTGCGGAGTTCAAGGCGTTCCTGGCGTCGGAAACCAAGAAGTGGACGCAGGTCGTCGCCGAAGCCGGCATCAAAGGCGAATGAGAGGAACACGTCCGGGGCTTTCGATGGCAGGCGTCAAGCATTACGAGACCGATATCGCGATCGTCGGCGCCGGCGGCGCCGGCGTGGCAGCCGGCATCGAGGCGCGCGACTCAGGCGCACGCGCCATCGCCTTCGAGAAGGCCGCTGAGCCGGGCGGTGCGGCCATCATTTCCGGCGGTGGCTGCCTGATCGTCGGCTCGCCGCTGCAGAAGGCAAAGGGCATCGAAGACACGCCCGATCTCGCGTTCAAAGACTGGATCGCGTGGGGCGGCCCGTCGGCCGACGAGGTGTGGGCGCGCTATTACATCGAGCACAGCCTGCACGACCTCTATTACTGGGCCGAAAATCTCGGTGCCCGGTGGGCCGACATGAAGGAGCAGGAGGGCAACTCCGTCGTGCGCTGGACCCGGACCGAACACAACGGCTTGGGCTTGATGCGCCACCTCATCGACGGCTTCCGCAGCAAGGGCGGCGAGATCGTTGTAGATACGGAGATCACTGGGCTTAGCCGCGAGAACGGCCACATCACCGGGCTGGAAGGCCGCGACACCAAAACCGGCGAACCGGTTTCGGTGCGCAGCAAGGCCGTGGTGGTCACTACCGGCGGCTTCAACTCCAACGTCGACATGGTGCGCGAGTTCAGTCCGGATTTGGGCAACCACAAGGTTCTGGAAGGGTCGGGACCCAACTCGACGGGGAGCGGACACAAGCTCATCCGCGGGGTCGGCGGCTATCTCACCCACATGGATCACATCTGGTTCTACGTTTACGCCACGCCCGATTATCGCGACCCGGCGCAGCGCCGCGGACTGGTATTCCGTCAGGTGCCCGGCACCATCTGGGTGAACCAGCAAGGTCGCCGGTTTCATAACGAGGCGCTGTCGGGCGGCAATTCCGCCACGCCCGCGCTGATGGCGCAGAATCCGCGCCACGCCTGGGCCATCATGGATACGGCGATGACGGCGACCATGGAGATCGCTGATCCTTACTATCGCGATGGCGACAAGGTGGTGCGGGCCAAGGTGATGGAGCTGCTCGACAACTCGCCGTTCATCCGCAAGGCCAATACGCTCGCCGAGCTGGCCAAAAAAACCGAGGTGGACGTGGCAATGTTCCTCGCCACCGTCGATCGCTACAACAAAGCCTGCGAGCAAAAGCTCGAGAAGGAACCCGAGTTCGGAAAGCCACTCAAATCGTCGAAGCCGTTCAATGGGCCGCCGTATTATGCGGTGCAGATTTTTCCGCTGGCCCGAAAGAACTTCGGCGGCGTCAAGACCGACTTGCAATGCCGCGTGCTCGACAAGCACTTTGAGCCGATCGCCGGGCTTTATGCGGCCGGCGAGGTGGCCGGCATGGCGGGCGGCCACATCAACGGCCGCGCCGGTCTCGAAGGCACCATGCTCGGACCCTCGGTCTTCAGTGGGCGCGTGGCCGGCGCCTGGGCCGCCCAGTCGGCGGGTTACGGCTGCGGCTTCGTCGGCAAGCCCAATCGCGATTGATCGCTCACTCCATCCTCGCCGGGCGCCAACGGGCCGGCGCCTTGTGTGCGCCGGGCTGCAAGGGGCCGTTTTGCTGTGACCCGCGGCACAGCCGCGGCGACGGGTTTCGACTACACAACGCTAAACGCAAGCTCCTGACCGGAGGCTGCTATGGCAAGTTTCATCACACACGCCGGGACGTCGGTCGCGCCCGGTACCCGCGCAGGGTTTTTGGGCGCTGTTTCCTGGCACTCCCTGGGACGCCGCATCGTTGCGTGGCGGCTTCGCTCCCATTCGCGCCAGGAACTGTCGAATCTCAGCGACGAAGAGCTTCGGGACATCGGCCTTTCGCGGCCGACGACCACCCTCGATGCCGTCAAGCCCATTTGGATGCCGTGAATGGGCTTGGTTTGTTGAACCGCGGATTGCGACAAGACGTAAATTCTTAGTTAATCGCGCACCACCCGCTTTCGCCGTATGGATTGTGAAAGGCGATCGGCGCAACCAGCATGCGATGAGACGGTCCCGCCGTCCGCGGACCATCATGATTGCGGCCGCCCCACTTTGCGGGCAAATTCAGGGCTGACGCCGGCAACGCCAGGACAGCGGTGCGGGCCGTCGGCGACCTGAAATCGGGCTGCGGTTGCATGTCGAATATTCCGGCGGCCGATCGCGGCCGCAAGATGCTGGAAAAATGCGAGCTGTTCAGTCCGCTTGACGCGCAAGCGCGGCGCGAAATCGCCGGCTACGCCCAACCGCGCCATTTCACTGCCGGCGAGTCGATTTGCCGGGTTGACGACCATGGCCACAGCATGATGGCGGTCGTTGCCGGGACGGTCCGCATCTCGCGTCCCACCGCCCGAGGCAAGGAAATCATCCTGACCGATCTGCAGCCCGGCGAGCTGTTCGGCGAAATCGCGTTGCTCGACGGCAAGCCTCGTTCGGCCAATGTGACGGCGCTGACCAATTGTGAGCTGATGGTGCTGGAGCGACGCGACTTGGTGCCGTTTCTGGTACGCAATCCGGCCGTCTGCATGAAGCTGATGGAAATCCTTTGTGCGCGAATTCGCCGCTCCGAGGAGCGCATGTCGGATATTGCTTTCGTCAACCTGCCGATACGGCTGGCCAAGACGCTGTTGTCCTACAAGCCGCAAAGCTCCGGACTGATAAAGCTCTCGCTCACCCAGACCGAGCTCGCCGAGATGGCCGGCGCGACGCGGGAAAAGGTCAACCGCTGCCTGCGCGACTGGCAGCGACAGGGCATTCTGGAACTCAAAGATCGCTGGACCATCGTCCGCAAGCCGGAAGCCCTGCGCGAGCTGTTGAAGTCCGCTTAACGCTGCAAATGCCGGATTTCTTGCGCTATCGCGGCGTTGGGTTGCGGGCGACCGCGGTCCGCTGCGGACCGCCACCGCCAGGTTCGGCGCACAAATGACCGGAAAACTTGCTGGGCGGCACGCAAAGGCGCTATGAATTGTAAAAAGTCGCTGCTTTCGAGCGGTTGATTCAGCCAATTGCGGCGCCTATCTGACAATTCGGTTGCCGCGACCGGGGAGGGATAGATTGCCGTCGCGATTGCTGTTCAGCGCCGTTCTGCTCGCTGTGCTTATGCCGGCCGCCGCGTTTGCCGAAGACGGCAAGCCCGCCAAGGTGTCGTTTTACTTCGCCGCGCACGAAGACGACTGGCAGCTGTTCATGAACCCGACTGCCTTCGAGGATGTGGCCGGCGCCGCCGTCAAAACCGTCTTTGTTCATGTCACTGCCGGCGATGATGGGCTCGGCGTCGGCTCGGGCGGCCGTAAGCGGCCCTATTACCTGGCGCGGGAGAATGGGGCGCTGGAAGCCATCCGCTTCATGGCAGATGAGGACAAGGCGCCGGTCCCAGGTAGCAGCACCAAAATGACGTTCAATGGCCACGCCGTGTCGCGGACCAGCTACCTCAACACCATCGCCTATTTTCTGCGCCTTCCGGATGGCAACGGATCGGGCGCCGGCTTTGCCGGGACCGGGTTTCAGTCGCTCAAGCGCCTTGCCGACGGCAAGATCGAGACGCTTGCCGCCGTCGACGGCTCGGCCGAGTACCGCGGCTGGGGTGACCTCGTCGCGACCGTGCGCGACATCATCAATTACGAGCGCGGCGACGTTCCGGTCCTTCAGGTCAATGTCGCCGAGACCGACCAGCGCATCAACCCGCAGGACCATTCCGACCATCAGATGACGGCCAAGGCCGCGCTCGATGCGGCGAAGGACATGAGCTGTGTGCGCCGCGTCTATTACGTGGACTATGCCAGCGCCAAACTGCCGGAAAACCTCGACGCCCAAGAACGCGACATGGAAAGCGCCGTGTTCGCGGTGACGCTGGCCGGCGTCATGGCGTTCGATCACGGCACGGCCTGGCATCACTACGATCAATCCTTCATCGGCCGGAACTACTACCGGGTCGAGGAGCCCGGCGGGCGTTGCCAGCCGAATACCGCCGTCGCCGCCGCCCGGCATTGAGGCAACGACGCCCTGGGGCGGCCCCGGAGCGGCGTCTCGTCACCGCACGAATTTGACATAGCGCAACGCGGGGCCACCGATTCTCTGCGAAATGTTGAAATTCTAGGGGGCGGCGAGAAGGGCGAGCAGGCGGCGGCCGATGCGTTACGTCGAGGCTTCTTCGGTGCTGCAGCAGCAACGCGTCGTATCGATCGATGCGCTGCGCGGCTTGAACATGTTCTGCATCCTGGGTCTCGACGGCGCCATGTGGGCGCTCGCCGAGATGACCCATGACAAAGGCGCCGCCTTGAGCGCCGTCGGCGGCTTTCTCGGCGAGCAGTTCACCCACGTCTACTGGAGGGGCTTGCGGTTCTACGATTTCATCTTCCCGATGTTTATTTTCGTCACCGGCGTATCGATGGTGCTGTCGCTGCCGCGCGCCGTCGCCCGCGACGGCAAGGCCAAGGTCCATTGGCGGGTGCTGCGCCGCTCGCTGATCCTGTACGTCCTCGGCGTGGTGGCCTATGGCGGCATCGGCGGGCACTGGGCCGACGTCCGGCTGCTCGGCGTGCTGCAGCGCATCGCGCTGTGCTACCTGCTCACCGCGCTAATGTTCCTGAACTTCAACCTGCGCGGCATGGTCGCCGCGGTCGTCGCGCTGCTGGTCGGCTACTGGGCGGTGATGACCTTCGTCCCGATTCCGGGAATAGGCGCCGGCTCGTTCGCGCCCGACGCCAATGTCGCCAACTGGATCGACCTGCACTATCTGCCCGGCCGGCTCTGGGACGTGACCCGCGATCCGGAAGGCATCCTGAGCACGCTGCCGGCGATCGCGACCTGCATGCTCGGTGTTTTCGCCGGCCTGCTGCTGCGCGACGCGCGTCTCACCGCGCACCAGAAGACGCTTTGGCTCATCGCCGCAGGCGGCATTCTTTTGGCGGCCGGCTACCTCTGGGCGCTGCAGTTTCCGATCATCAAGGCGATCTGGACGTCGTCGTTCGTTCTGGTCACTGCCGGTTACAGCGCGCTCTTGCTCGCCGCGATGCATCAGATCGTCGATGTCTGGGGCTGGCAGCGCTGGGCGACAATTTTCGTCTGGATCGGCGCCAATGCGATCACGCTCTATTTCCTCAACGACATCGTCAGTTTTACGGCATTTGCGTCGCGCTTCGTCGGCGGCGACTTCGCGACTTTCCTCGATCGGACGGTGGCGCCGGGCACCGGCGGCTTCGTCATGCAGACGTTGGGTCTTGCCTTCGCCGTCATGCTGGCCGGCTTTTTGTATCGCCGCAAGATCTTCCTGCGGGTCTAGGCTGCTTCGCCGGTAGCAATCAAAGCGGCGCTACGGCGCTCCATGACATGTGGTCCTCGACCCGCTTCACACCGGGTATCGTTTCCGCGAGCACCTTGATCGCGTCGCGCTGCCGCGCTTCGTCGACCGTGCCCCACACATCGACGATGCCTTTGCGGACCAGGACTTCGACCACCATGCCCGCCGACCAGGTCTGCTTTTCCAGTTCGGCCAGGATTCGGGCGCGGATCGCATCGTCGCTCTTCGATTCCCGGGGCGCACTGCGCAGCAGGTTTGCCAGTGCGCGCAACAGGTCGGCACGGCTGACGATGCCGACGACCTTGGGACCGCGCAAAACCGGCAACCGCTTGATGCGCCGCCGTTCCATCAGATCGACGGCTTCGCGCAGCGGCGTATCTTCGGTGACGGTGACCGGCTCGCGCGTCATCACGTCGCGCACTTTCAGGCCGTGGGCGCGGACATAGGCGCCGGCGGATTCGTTCGTGCCGAAGAAGGCGTCGTACCAGGGCGAACTCGTCTTCTCCGTCCCGGTCTCGCCCCGGCGCAGGAAATCACCCTCGGTGACGACGCCGACGAGTTTGCCGCCGGCTTCGATGACGGGAAGGCCGCTGAACTTGTTCTTCAGCATCAGCATCAGGGCATCGCGGATGCCCGCGTCCGGCGCCACGGAGGCTACGCGGCGAGTCATCACGTCGGCGATTCTCATGTGCTTTCCTCTCGCTGCCGGCCCGCGGTCGAGCCAGCAACAGGCCGGTGCCCCAGGCGGTATGGCTCCGACCGGGGCACAGGAAGCCGCGATGCGGCTACGGCGTCAGGCCGCTTTGACGTCGATCTTCTTGGTCGCTGCCTGAGCTTCGGCCTTCTTCGGCAGCGTCACCGTCAGCACGCCCTTCTTGAAGTTGGCTTCGATCTTGTCGGTATCGACGCCATCGGGCACCCGGAAGGAGCGCTCGAACGAGCCGTAGCTCCGTTCGTGCAGGTAATAGTCCTTCTTCTTCTCTTCCTTTTCTTCCTGCTTCTCGCCCTTGATGGTGAGCACGCCGTTGGCGACCTTCACTTCGACGTTCTTCTCGTCGATCCCGGGCAATTCGGCAGTGATCTCGTAGGCCTTCTCGGTGTCGGTGAAGTCGACTGCCGGCGCTGCCGGCCACTTCGTTTCGCGACCCCAGAACGGCGCCATATCGAAGATCGAGCGGCGCGGGCGCCAGAATCCGACGTCGAAGTCGTCGAACAGGCGGTCGACCTCGCGACGGAGGCTTTCAAACGGCGTCCACGCCGCAGGCGACGTCGACGCTTTCTCGGTTTTCACCGGTAGCTTGGTTGGCTCGGCCATGACACATCCTCCAAAGGGATTGGCACACTTTTCCGAATAGCCCCAGCCGGCCTCGAAAACGTTGATCTGCGTCAAACGTTCCCGTGAAAGAGTGCGTGCGCTGTGAGGCCGCAGCCGGGCGTCACGGCGGCCGGCATTGTATTGACCCAGGTCAAAGCCTTACCGGCTGAGTTCCTCAAGAATACTGGCGATTTTCGCACTACTTGGAAGCTGCCATGCCCGAAAACACTCCCGACCTCTCGATCTCCACCGAGAAGGTTTGCTACATCATCGCCAAGGCGCGGGAATTCGACGTCAAGGACGTCGTCACCGACGTCGGCGATAGTTCCAATGCCACCGATGATGGCATGGTGTCGGTTCTTGAGGACCATCGCGACGACCCGGTCGTCCAGGAAATCGCCGCGGCAATCTTCGCCATGAGCGAAGACGAGCAAGTCGATTTGGTGACGCTGGCTTGGCTTGGGCGCGGCGACGGCACCCTGGACGATTGGGGCGATTTGCGCGCCGAGGCCGCCCGCGCCCACAACAAGCGCACGACGTCCTATCTGCTGGGCATGCCGCTGCTGGCAGACTATTTGGAGGAGGCGTTGTCGCAATTCGGCGTCAGCTGCGAGGAATGAGCCGAAATTGCCGGGCTTGCGTTATGGGCGCGCGTGCGGCCACGCCACCAAGCCGAGTTCCCGCAGCCCCAGCACCAACGCGGCGAGCAGGAACGGAATGACGAAATAGATCACGCGAAAGGTCAGGAGCGCGGCCAGCAGCTCCTCTCTGCCGAATTGCGGCAAACCGAGCAGCAGCGCCGCCTCGATGACGCCGAGGCTGCCGGGGACGTGGCTGACGGTGCCGAGCAGCGTTGCCGTGACTAAGATGACGAGCGCCGGGGCGAAGCCGACCGCGGGACTTGGCGGCAGCAGCGTGTACATCGCCAGCGTTATCAGCGTGAGGTCGGCGGCGCCGATGGCGATTTGAAGAAACGTCAGGCGCAAGCTCGGCAGCACGAGCCGCCAATCGGCGTAGCCGATCGTCCGCGGCCGCGGCGCGAGCCAGGCCAAATAACAGACGATACAGAGCAACGCCGATAGCCCGATCGCCCGATTGATCCCGGCCGGCAAGTGATCGACCACGCTTGCCGCCTGCGGCGCATACGACACCGCGCCGCCGAGCACGAAGGCATTGCCGAGCCAGAACGTCATGCCGGTGACGAAAGCGATCTTGGTGACGTCGAGAACGCCCAAGCCCCAAGCCGAATAGACCCGAAGCCGCACCAAGCCGCCGGTCAAGGTCGCGGCACCGAGCGAGTGGCCGATGGTATAGCTGGTGAAGCTTGCCAGTGCCGCGACATGAAACGGCACCGCCTGCCGGCCGATGATGCGCAGCGCGAACACGTCGTAGAAGGTGAGCGTGAAGTAGCCGGCGACGGCAAACGCCCCGGCGACCGCGATGTTGCGGATCGGCTGCGCCAGGAAAGCAGCGCCGACCTTGTTCAGGTCGATGTCGCGCAGCAAGTGCCAGAGGATGACGCCGGCAACGACGACGATCACGAGACTTAGCGCCGCGCTGAGCCATCTGCCGCTGAATTTGCCGGCGACGGTCCGCGCGCCGATGCTCATCACGTTTGTCGTCGACCCCCGTTGCATAGACCACAGATTTTCGGCCGGCACGGCGGTCGGACGAATCACGGCCGCAACTTTTCATTTGTTTGTTACAGCCGTGTAACGGATTGGGAGGAGAAACGGTCCGAGCAAGCGGCGACCGTCACATTGCTGAGATATGAAATGGCAATTGTTGTCGCATGCGAATCGACAACATGAAGGCCGCTGGACGGCCAAAGGCGGCCTGATGCGGATCCTCGTCGCAACGGACGCTTGGCGTCCTCAAGTCAACGGCGTGGTGCGGACCTTGAACTCGCTCGCTCGCGCCACCGTCAAACTCGGCGTGACCATCGAGTTCCTGTCGCCGGACGGATTCCCTTCGTTTCCGGTGCCGACCTATCCCGGCCTGCGGCTTGCAGTGCCGAGCCGCCGCAAGATCGCCGAGCGCATTGAAGCGGCGCGTCCTGACGCCATTCATATCGCGACCGAGGGACCGATCGGCTTTGCCGTGCGCGCCTACTGCCGGCGCCGCGGCCGGCCGTTCACGACGAGCTATACGACGCGGTTCCCCGAATACATTTCGGCGCGTTCGCCGATCCCACAAGGGTGGGTTTACGCGCTGTTGCGCCGATTCCACGCCGCGGCGACGGTGACCATGGTGGCGACGCCGTCGCTCACGGCGGAGCTCAGCGGGCGCGGCTTCGCCAATCTCGGCATGTGGACGCGCGGCGTCGATGTCGATCTGTTCCACCCCGAATGCGCCATCGATCTCAAGCTGCCGCGGCCGGTCTTCATGTCGGTCGGCCGGGTCGCGGTCGAGAAAAATCTCGAGGCGTTTCTTTCGCTCGATCTGCCCGGCACCAAGGTCATCGTCGGCACCGGCCCGCAAGAGGGCGAGCTCAAGCGCAAATTTCCCGAGGCGAAATTCCTCGGCATGCTCGACAACGGCATTCTCGCTTCGCACCTCGCCGCCGCCGACGTCTTCGTGTTTCCGAGCCGCACCGACACGTTCGGTATTGTGCAGCTCGAGGCGCTGGCGAGCGGCGTTCCGATCGCGGCCTATCCAGTGACCGGGCCGAAGGATGTGGTCGCCGACCATCCCATCGGCGTCCTGCACGAGGACCTGCGTGTTGCCTGCATGGAAGCGCTGACGCTGTCGCGCGAAGCCTGCCGCGCGTTTGCGCTGAGCTATTCGTGGGAAAACAGTGCGCGGCAGTTCATCGGGCATGCCCGCAAGGTGGCGGCCGGCAACGGCTGCATGCCGGAGCTCACCGAACCGATCACCGATACCGCCCAAATTTGACGACCGAGGACTCAAGGGCGGCGCAACAACAGAAGGGTCAAGCATGAGCACGCTTTTCGACAGCGATATCGATACCCAGACCATCACCAAAGCCTATGCGCGTTGGGCGCCGGTCTATGACCTTGTTTTCGGTGCGGTCTTCGAGCGCGGCCGGCATGCCGCGGTCGCGGCGGCGGCCCGGGTCGGCGGGCGTCTGCTCGAGGTCGGCGTCGGAACCGGCATCTCTCTGCCGCTCTATTCGTGCGACTTGAAAATCTTCGGCGTCGATATTTCCGAGCCGATGCTGCGCAAGGCGCACGAGCGCGTCGCGGAATTTGGGCTGAGCAATGTCGAGGGACTCGAGGTGATGGACGCCGAGCACCTGGAATTTCCCGATGATTCGTTCGACGTCATCGTCGCCCAATACGTCATCACTACCGTGCCGAACCCTGAAGCCACCCTCGACGAATTCGCCCGCGTGCTCAAGCCGGGCGGCGAGATCATCCTGGTCAGCCGCGTCGGCGCCGAAGCCGGTCTGCGACGCTCGCTGGAGCACTGGTTCCAGCCGGCGGCGCGCAAGCTTGGCTGGCGCACCGAGTTCTCCTTCGAGCGCTACGCGCAATGGGCGTCGCGCACCACGGGCGTCACGCTGGTCGAGCGGCGTGCCATGCCGCCGTTCGGGCATTTCTCCCTGATCCGCTTCGCCAAGGAGGGCGGCGCGAGGGCGGCCAATGCGGCGCCCGCCCTGATGCGCCGCGAGCTGAAACCGGCGCCTCCGCAATCAAGCTTTGGCATTCACGCGCCTGTCACAAAGAATTCCTGTCACAGGGGATTCATCGAATCGCCATACCGACATCGGCAACCGCACGACGGGGGAAGTTAATGGAAAATTTTCTCGAGGCTCTGCGCACCCAGCGCTGGGACGATCACCGCTACTATCATCACAGCCGCATCAACCAGTCGCTCCACTTCGTCAGTGCGGTCAGCTTCCTGTTCTCCTATGTGATGATCTTCAAGGATCCGGCGATTTCGGCACTGGCCGCCTGGCTGGTGGCGATGACGACGCGGCAGACCGGGCATTTCTTCTTCGAGCCGAAGGGCTACGACACGGTCAACCGGGCGAGCCACGAGCACAAGGAAGAGATCAAAGTCGGCTACAACCTGCGCCGCAAGGCCGTGCTCTTGACCATCTGGGCGGCGTCGCCGGTGTCGCTCTATTTCAGCCCGAGCTTCTTCGGCCTGTTCACGCCGGCCAACGGCAAGACCGAGTTCGTGCGCCAGGTCGCGGTGATCTGGCTCGGGCTCGGCATCGGCGGCGTGCTGTTCCGCACCGTGCAATTGTTCATCATCAAGGACGTGCAGACCGGCCTGGTGTGGGCCACCAAGATCCTGACCGATCCGTTCCACGACATTAAGCTCTACCACAAGGCGCCGCTCGCCTTGCTGCGCGGCGAATTGATCGATCCCGAGATCGGCCTGCATCATTGGGACGAGGAGGACGCCGAGGAGGTGCCGCGGCCGAGCTGAGCCGGCGGCGGGGCGTTTCGGATTCTCGATCAATGAGCGCGCGGCTGGCGCCGGGCAAACAGCCGGCGCGCGATCACTTCCTTCATGATCGTCCGCTTGATGGCCTTGTTGGTCAGCTTCGCATCGTGCCACCACCAGGCGTCCCGCTCCATCGCCTTGGCGGCGGCGACGAAACGATCGGCAACCGCTTCGAAATCGGCGTCGGTGTAATTGAGGCTGAAGATCAGGCGCGCGGTGCCGACCCAGCTCAGCGCCAAACCCTCGGCGCGCAGATAATATTGCAGCATCCAATTGTAGCGCGACGGCCGGGTGTAGCAGACCACCCACAGCGCCGACATGTTGGCGATCTCGACCGGCAAGCCTTCGTCGGCGAGCCGTCGATTGAGGCGCCGGGCGCGCGCATTCCAGGTGTCGTCGAGGTTTTGGTACAACGCCTGCATCTGCGGCGTGCGCAACGCGCGCAGGAACTCGTTCATCGCCGCCATGACGTAAGGGTGCGAATTGAACGTGCCGCGGGCAAAGCAAATATCGGCCGGCCGATCGTCGCGGAACCGCTTCATCAAACCCTTGCGGCCACAGACCACGCCGATCGGCAATCCGCCGCCCAGCGTCTTGCCGTAGGTGACGAGATCGGCGCGCACGCCGAAATACTCTTGCGCGCCGCCGGGCGCCAGTCGGAAGCCGACGAACACCTCGTCGAAGATCAGCACGATGCCGCGCTCGCTGCACACTTCGCGCAGACGCTTCAGCCATCGGGTGTAGGCGTCCTTGTCGAAGCGCGACCAGCGTGCGCTGTCGACCAGCGCCGAATCGGTCGGTGCCGGCGCGTTGGGGTGCAGACCCTGTTCGGGATTGACCAGCACGCAGGCGATGTCGCGGCGCGTGCGCAGCACGTGCAGCGTCTCTTCGGACATTTCGGCGAGCGTATAGGTCTCGTGCGCCGGCAGCGGATTGCCGATGCCCGGCTGCACGTCGCCCCACCAGCCGTGATAGGCGCCGCAAAAGCGCACCAGGTGGGTGCGCCGCGTGTGGTAGCGGGCAAGCCGCACTGCCTGCATCACCGCCTCGGTGCCGGACATGTGAAACGAGACTTCGTCCTGGCCGGAAATCTCCTTGAGCAGCTTGGTATTCTCGATGATCAGCGGATGGTAGGCGCCAAGCACGGGCCCGAGCGCATGCACCCGCGCCGCGCCGCGCTCGATCGCGCCTTTGTAGAAGTCATAGCCGAACACGTTGACGCCATAGGAGCCGGCGAGATCGTAGAAGCGGTTGCCGTCGAGATCGGTAACGGTGACGCCGTCGCTTGCCTGGAGGAGCGCGCCGGTCGGCAGGTTCGCCCGCACCATGCGGCTGAATTGGAACGGCACCCGGTAGGCGCCGGTGAATTGCAGATCGGAAATGGTCTCCGCAGCCTCGGCACTGCGCCGGATCGTTTCGGCAAAGCGCGTCCTGTAAAGGTCCGTGAGCCGGGCAAAGCCGGCGCGGCGCAACGCCACGATCTCGGCCGGCGCACCGTCGGCGCTGAAAAAGCGGTCTTGGTCGTACTCGTAATGGGGCAGGGCGGCAGCGAGCCGCCGCGCCATGCGGGTATGGCCGGCAAGCGAGCGGTGCTTGGCCTGGGACAGTTCAAGCCGTCGGCCGAGCGTCACCATCGAAGTCGCGAGCGCCGCGGCACCGACGCCGTAAAGGGCAAAAGTGTTGGCGGCCCATTCCATCGAATCGCGGTGTACCCGCGCCGTTTTACAATGCCATGACGGTCCGCACCCAGATCTGGCGCCTGTTCGGGCAGAAGGACATCAATTTCCTGCTCACCAACCGCATTCCCCGGCGGCTCCTGACGCAGTTCGTCGGCTGGCTGAGCCAGATCGAGCAGCCCCTCGTTCGCGACGCGTCGATCGGGCTGTGGCGGCTGTTCTCGGATCTCGACTTAAGCGAGGCCAAGAAGTCGCAGTTTCGCAGCATGCACGATTGCTTCACCCGCGAGCTCAAGGCGGGCGCGCGGCCGATCGACGCTAGCCCCGGCATCCTGGTCAGCCCGTGCGATGCCATCGTCGGCGCCTGCGGGGCCATCGCCGGCACGCGGCTCTATCAGGCCAAGGGCTTTCCCTACACGCTGGAGGATCTGCTGTGCGACCGCGCGCTGGTCGAGGCCTATCGCAACGGCCGCTATGTGACCCTGCGGCTGACCGCGGGCATGTATCACCGCTTCCACGCCCCGCACGATTGTCGTGTCGACCGGGTCATCTATGTCTCCGGCGACACCTGGAACGTCAATCCGATCGCGCTCAAGCGCATCGAACGGCTGTTCTGCAGAAACGAACGCGCAGTGATACGAACCACGCTCGCCAACGGCGACAGCGTGACGCTGGTCCTGGTGGCAGCCATCCTGGTCGCCAGCATCCGGCTGCACTTTCTCGACGTTTTGTTGAACCTCAAGCATCGCGGCCCGAATGACATCGCCTGCGATGCCGCGTTCCGCAAAGGCGACGAGCTCGGCTGGTTCCAGCACGGCTCGACGGCGATCGTATTCGCGCCGGACGGCTACGCGCTCTGCAACGGCATTGAGGAGGGCGCGCGGGTGCGCGTCGGCGAGCCGCTCATGCGGCTGCCGTGAGCCGGCTCAACCGGCCTTCGGCTTTGGTGCCGCCGCGTCGTCGAGCTCTTTCGCCCGCAGGCAGGCGGGACGGCTGCTGACGCGCTGCCAATACCGCTCGAACGCCGGCCGCTTCTCGATGGTGCCGAACATCATGCCAAAGCCGAGATGGGAGCCGACATAGAGATCGGCGGCGGTGAAACTGTCGCCAACCAGATAGTCGCTGTTGGCCAAAGCGTCCTCGAGAGTCTTCAGCACCAGTGCAAAATTGCCGTAGCCCATCATCCGCTCGCGCTCCGGCGGCACGACCACGCCGATCGCCTTGTTGCTCGCCGCCGCTTCGACCGGGCCGGCAGCAAAGAACAGCCACCGGTAATAAGGCCCGCGCAGGCGGTCGCCCAATGGCGGCGCCAAGTGGCTTGCCGGAAATGCATCGGCGAGGTAGGCGCAAATCGCCGCCGTCTCCGTGACGACGGTGTCGCCGTGGCGCAGCGCCGGCACCTTGCCCATCGGGTTGACGGCCAGATAGGCGGGCGACTTCATGGCGGAGGCATAGTCGACAATCTCGGTCCGATACGGCTGACCGACTTCTTCGAGCATCCAGCGGGCGATCCGGCCGCGTGACATCGGATTGGTATAAAGGATGAGTTCGTCGGCCATGGCGGATGTCCTCAAGGGCTGGATAGGGAATTGATAGCGATGTGGCGCGCGATCAGTCCGCCGTCAAGGCGCGATACATCTCGGCGCCGTCGCGGGCGCGCCGCAAAGCGGCCGTGATTGCAGGGTCGCGGAGCTTGCGCGCGATTGTCGCCAAGGCGCCGAGCTGCTTGTCGCCGCCGGCACCCTCGGGCAGCAGCAGAAGAAAAACGATGTCGACCGGCTTGCCGTCGACGGCGTCATAGTCCATCGCCTTTTTCAGGCGCGCGAGCATGCCAAGCGGCACCTTGGCTTCGCCAAATCGCGCGTGTGGTATCGCTACGCCACCGCCCACGCCGGTCGAGCCGAGCTCTTCGCGCTTAAACAGTGCAGCGGCGATGCGATCGCCGGATAGGCCAAGCTTGGATGCCGCATTGCCGGCGAGCTGCGACAAAAGTTTCTTCTTGTCGGCCACGGCCACGTCGGCTTTGACATCGGCCGCGGCAAGAAAGTCCGAGATTCTCATAGTGCCCCTGGGTGGCGTGTGACACGAGATGAATGAGCGAAATATGGAAGCGGTGCGAGCGATCAATCCGGCGCGCGCAGCCGATAGCCGATTCCGGTTTCGGTCAGAATATAGTGCGGCCGCTCGGGATCGGCTTCGATCTTTTGCCGCAGCTGCCGCACGTAGACGCGCAGATACTGCGCATCGGTCAGATCGTCCCACAATTCGCCGAGCAGGAACTTGTGGGTCAGCACTTTGCCGGCATGCTGCACCAGCACGCGCAGCAGGTCGTATTCCTTGGGCGACAGTTTGACCTCATTGTCGCCGAGCTTGACGATGCGGCGCACCAGATCGACGGAGAGATCGCCGACCCGGAAGATCGGCCGCTCGCCGTGGGTCTGCAATTGATGCCGCAGTGCCGCGCGCATGCGGGCGAGCAGCTCGTCCATGCCGAACGGCTTGGTCAGATAGTCGTCGGCGCCGAGATCGAGCGCCTGGACCTTGCCGGCTTCGTCGCCGCGGCTCGACAGCACCACGATCGGCACGCTCTCGTTGCGGGCGCGGATGGTGCGCAACAGATCGAGACCTTGGATGTCGGGCAGGCCGAGGTCGAGGATGATGAGGTCAGGCGACTTGCCGAGCAACTCCAGCGCCGTCTTGCCGTTGGGCGCTTCGAGGATTTGATAGCCTTGCGCGTTCAAGCCCATGCGCAACAGCTTGCGGATCGGCGGCTCGTCGTCGATCACCAGCACATTGAGTGGCGCGGCGCTCATGCGGCGGTGTCCAGGCGCTGCTGGTCCTGCGGTATCGGCAGCGTGATCGTGAATACCGCGCCCCGGCGATCGCGGCGGTTCGCCGCTTCGATGGTGCCGCGCATGGCCTCGATGAAGCCGCGCGATATGGCAAGGCCGAGCCCGGTGCCGGGCCGCACCTGATCCGCCTTCTGCACGCGATAAAATTTGTCGAAGATGTGCTCGAGCTCGACCGGCGGTATGCCTTCGCCCTCGTCGATGACCTGCAGCGATACGGAGCGCTGATCGCGCCAGGTCCGGATCAGGATGGTGGTGCCGGCGGCGGCGTATTTGGCCGCGTTGTCGAGCAGATTGAACAGCGCCTGCTCGAACAGCACGGCATCGATCCGCACCATCGGCACGTCGGCGGCGAGATCGAGCAGCACCGCATGGTGCTGCAGGATTTTCGCGGCCCGGCGCAAGGTCGCGCCGACGATTTCCGACAGGTCGTGCGGCGCGAGCTTCGGTGCCACCGCGCCGGATTCGAGCTTGGTCATGTCGAGTAGATTGGCGATGAAGCGGTTGAGCCGCTCCGACTCGTCGATGATGGTCGCCAGCAGTTCGACCTTCTCGGCGTCGGTCAGCTTGTCGGCGAGGTCGCGCAGCGTGCTGGCAGAGCCGAGCACCGAGGCGAGCGGCGTCTTCAGGTCATGGGAGATCGAAGTCAGCAGCGCCGCGCGCAGCCGCTCGGTCTCGGCGGTGCGTTCGGCGCGATCCATGTGCTCGACCAGGCGCACCCGCTCGATGGCGAGCGCGCCCTGATCCATCAGCGCATCGAGGAGCCGGCGTTGATCGGGCGTGAGCAGGGGGCCGGGCTTGTCGCTGTCGATACCGACGACGCCGATGGCGCCGCGTCCTGTATGCATGGGCAGGAACAGGCGCTTGGCGCCGGGCAGCGTGTCGGAGCCGCGCCCGGCGGGACGGTCGTTTTCCCAGGTCCAGCGCGCGGCGGCGAGATCGGCCTCGTCGAGCGTATCCTCGGGCGGGTAGCCCGCCTTCACCTCGATCGAGCCGTTGCCCGGTAACAGCAGGACGACGCGAACTTTCAGCATCAGCGCGGTCTGATAGGCGGTCGCCCACAGCACGTCGTCCAACGTGCCGGTGCCGGCAAGCTTGCGGCTGAAAGCATACAGCGTATCGACGGCGCGCACCCTGGTTTGCGCCGCGACCGCCTGCATCCTCGTGCGCGCCGCGACGTTGGAGACGATGACGGCGACGATGGTGAACAGGGCGAAGGCCGCGATATTGTGCGGATCGGCGATGGTCAGCGTGTAGACCGGCGGCAGGAAGAAGAAGTTGTAGGCGAGCGCCGAGGCCACGCTGGCAAACAGCGACGGCCACAGCCCGAAGCGCGCGGCGACCGCCACCACGGCGGTGAGAAAGACGAGGTCGACGTTTTCGACGCCGATCCAATCGTTGACCAGCTCGCCGCAACCGAGCGCGACCGCCACCGCGGCCAACGCCACCACGTAAGGACGCGGATCGTAGACGTCGCGTCCGTCGGAGGTGTCGACGGTCTTCTTCGGAATCGGTTCGCCGAGCTGATCGCCGGCGATGACGTGGACGCTGATATTGCCGGAGCGGCGCACCAGGTCGTGCACCACCGAGCCGTGCACCATCTCGAACCAGCGTGAACGCGTCGATTTGCCGATGATGATCTGGGTGACGTTATTGGCGTGAGAATAGCCGATGACGTCGCCGGCAATGCTGTGATCGCCGGCCGGCATGGTAACGGCTTCGCCGCCCAGCGCCTCGGCGAGGCGCAATGTGTCGGCGATGCGGTCGCGCTGCTCTTCGTTCAGCTGCAGGCTGCGGCGGCCCTCGACGTAGAGCGCAGTCCACGGGCCGTGCAGGCGGTCGGCCAGCCGCTTGGCGTAGCGGACGAGACTCGCGGCGCGCGGATCTTCGCTGATGCAGACCAGGATACGCTCGCCGGCCGCCCATGGGCCCTGGATGGCATGGGCCTGCATCTCGCTCAGCAATTGCTCATCGACCCGCTCGGCGGTGCGGCGCAGCGCCAGCTCCCGCAGCGCCGTCAGATTGGCCGGCGAGAAGAAATGCTCGAGCGCGCGCTCGGCTTGCTTGGGGACGTAGACCTTTCCTTCCTTGAGGCGCTGAATCAGATCGGCTGGCGTCAGATCGACCAGCTCGACGGCGTCGGCGCGATCGAATACGGCGTCGGGCACGGTTTCGCGCACCCGCACATGGGTAATTTGTGCGATGACGTCGTTGAGGCTTTCGATGTGCTGGATGTTGACCGTGGTGTAGACGTCGATGCCGCGGCTCATCAGCTCTTCGACGTCTAGGTAGCGCTTGGGATGCCGGCTGCCTTCGACATTGGTGTGGGCGAGTTCGTCGACCAGAACGATCTGCGGCCGCCGCGCGATGATGGCGTCAAGATCGAGCTCGGTCAGCGTCTGGCCCTTGTAGTCGACCTGCCGGCGGGGAACGACCTCGAGGCCTGCGAGCAGCGCCTCGGTTTCCTTGCGGCCGTGGGTTTCGACAATGCCGACGACCACGTCGTAGCCGTCCTTCAGCCGCGCATGGGCCTGCAGCAGCATCTCATAGGTCTTGCCGACGCCGGGAGCCGCGCCGACGAAGATGCGGAGCTTGCCGACGCGGCTCTCTTCGCGGCGCGCCGCTTCGAGGAGCGCTTCCGGGGAGGGTCGATGTTCGGAATCGCGCCGCTGGTCCGCCATCGCTTAGGTCAATGCGCCTATCCGGCCTTCAGTTCGTCGAGCGCCAGATTGAGCAGCAAGACATTGACGCGCGGCTCGCCCAATAGCCCGAACAGACGACCTTCTGTTTTGTCCACGACAAGCTGGCGGACGCGATCTTCGGGCAGATTCCTGGCCTTGGCAATACGGGGCACCTGAAACAGCGCGGCTTCCGGCGTGATGTGCGGATCGAGGCCGCTGGCCGACGTGGTGACGAGGTCGGTCGGAACGGGAACTGACGGATTGTCCTGCTTCAACTTCTCGACGTCATCGTGCATACGGTCGATCAGCGCCTTGCTCGTGGGCCCCAAATTCGAGCCACCGGAGTTCGCGGCATTATAGGGCGCCGGGACGGTCTTGGTCGGATCGTTTGGATCCGTTGTCGTGGTCGCCGAAG
>Ga0335081_10003255_pt1 | contig 25522 bp, 21 predicted proteins | sample Lox_Sample_35_FD_206713 | JGI IMG/M metagenome (GOLD analysis project Ga0335081, IMG submission 206713) | Soil microbial communities from Loxahatchee National Wildlife Refuge, Florida, United States - Lox_Sample_3.5 | ecosystem: Environmental > Terrestrial > Soil > Wetlands | place: USA...
CCGTTCTTCAGCTGCCCCGCCCCGGTGGTGAACTCGCTGCCGGTAAACGTCACCACGTCGCCATAGGTCTTCGACGCGCTGTTGGCCGTGATCGTCAGCGCCGCACGGTTCACCGTCAGCGTGCCGGTGCTCGAAAAGCCAAATCCATATCCGCTGCTAGAGGTGAGCGAGCCTTGCGTGATCGTGATCGGATAGGGACCGCCGGCGACCGTTGCGGTGGCAGCGGCGCCGGCAGACGTGAGATTCGGCGCACCGGAATAGGCCGTCGCAGCGGTATCCGCGAGGAAGGCGTTTGCAACACCGATGAAGCCGGTCACACTGTAGTCGGTGTTGACCACATTGCCGAAGGTGAATGTGTCGCCGTAGGTCTTGCTGCGGTCGAGCGAGGTGAATGTCAGGGTCGGCGCTTGCGCAAATATGTAGCGATTGCCGGTCTGCGTAACGGATGCTGGCGGGAGCGTGGCATAGGTGTTGCCCCAGATCGCCGTATTGCCGCTGTCGAGATTGCCGAATGTGTCGCCGGCCGGCGCACTCGAATAGACCAGCCAGCGCGCGGTGCCCGCAACAACCTGAATCGCGTTACTGCCCTGGTTGTTGATGAAGTTGCCGGTCGCCGCAAGCACGACAGAATTACCCGACGTCTGGGTGCTCTTGACGAAGTCATTCAGCCCGGAAGCGATCGCAAGATCGCCGGTGACAACGACGGATGTCGCTTGCGACGTGGTCACTCCGGCGGTACCGCCGACGGTACCGATCGTGAGCGATTGATTATTGGTCAGACTCACCGAGCCGGTATTGGCCGACAGTGTACCGATCAGATTGTTTGGATTGATGAATGAGTACGAACTGCTGCCGCCGAAGTCCAAGAGCACCACGTTCGACGCTGTGATCGGTTGCGTCTGCGTCGCGCCGATGCTGGTGAGTATCAGCGTTCCGGTCTTGACGCCAAGGGTCGAGCCGACCTGCCCGATGGTAAGGGAAACGTTTGTGTTGGTCAGGTTCACCGCGCCGGTGCCGGTGCCGGTATCGGCGGCAAGCGTTTGGATGACGTTGGTCGCATTGGAACCCCCGCCCCCGCCGCCGCCCGACAGGTTCAGCGTAAAAGTGCCGCCGGTGCCCAACAGCAGCAGGTTCGACGCCACAATGCCTTTGGTCTGCGTCACGGTGCCGGTATCGTTCAGCGTGAACGTCGTGGTCGTCACGCCATCAGTCGAACCGACCGTCCCAATCGAAAGCGAATTGCCGCCATTGTTTACGCTCACCGAGTCAGTTCCAGCAATCGAGCTGGTATTCGCCGCCAGCGTTCCGATGTTATTGGTACTGTTCAATGTGTAGCTGGCGCCCGAACCCAGGAGCGCGACGTTCGTCGCCGCGATCGGCTGCGTCTGTCCCACGATGCCAGTGTCGGTCAGGGTCAGCGTCCCGGTCGTCACACCGACGGTCGTACCGACCTGTCCGATCGAAAGTGTATTGCCGCCATCGTTGAAGTTTACCGAGCCGGTGCCCGAACCCGTGTTCACCGCCAGCGTTCCGACGGTGTTACTCGTACTGGTCAGCGTATAGGTCCCGCCCGAGCCCAAAAGCGCCAAATTCGTCGCCGTGATCGGCTGGGTCTGCGTCACTGTGTGAGCGTCGGTCAGCGTCAGCGTCCCCGTGGTCACGCCGTTTGTCGACCCGACTGAGCCGATCGAGAGCGCATTACCGCCATTGTTGAAGCTCACAGCGCCAGTGCCGGAGGCCGTGTTCGCCGCCAGCGTTCCTGGCGCGCCAGGACCAATACCGGTCACCGCGTTGCTCGAACTGTTCAGCGTGTAGCTGCCACCCGTACCCAAGAGGAGCACGTTCGTCGCTGTGATCGGCTGCGCCTGCGTCACGTTGCCGGTATCAGTCAGCGTCAGTGTGCCCGTAGTCACCCCAGTGGTCGTGCCGACCTGCCCGATCGAGAGCGTGGTGGCGCCATTGTTCAGGGTCACAGAGCCGGTGCCCGAACCCGTCGTCGCTGCCAAAGTCCCGACACTATTCGTGCTGTTGAGCGTGAAACTGTTGCCCCCTCCGCCCACGAGCGCCATGCTGGTGGCCGTGATCGGTTGGGTCTGCGTCACCGTGTTGGTGTCGGTCAGGGTCAGCGTGCCCGTGGTGACGCCGTTGGTTGAGCCGACCGTCCCGATTGAGAGAGCGCTGCTGTCGGTCAGGTTCACCGAGCCGGTGCCGGAACCGGTATTCGCCGCTAGAGTTGCGATCGTATTGGACGAATTAGGCCCGCCGCCGCCGGACAAGGTCAGCGTATAGTTGCCGCCGGAGCCCAACAGCGCCAAGTTCGTCGCCGTGATCCCTTTCGTCTGCGTCACGGCGCCGGTGTCGGTCAGCGTCAGCGTCCCGGTGGTCACGCCGTCGGTCGCGCCGACCGAACCGATCGAGAGCGCGGTGGCGCCATTGCTCAAGCTCACCGAGCCGGTATTCGCCGCGAGCGTTCCGACGCTGTTGGTGCCGTTGAGCGGGAAGCTCAGGCCCGTACCAATTAACTCCAGATTTGCGGCGCTGATCCCGGTGCCCGCGCTTTGCGAGATGGAGCTGGTCGGCATCAAAATCACGGTGCCGGTGCTGGTATTGGCCGAGACGTTTGCGCTCAACGCGATGGTCGAGCCTTCCAGCGTGATCGTGCCGTTGGCGTTGGTATCCGACAATGCCGCGCCACTGGCGACGGTCACAGAGCCGGCCGTGATCAGGCTTAAACTCGTGACGCTCGCCGGCACCGTCACGGTGCCGGTGCTCGTGCTGATCGCGCCGATCGCCTGGGTGCTGCCGAGCACCAGCGTGCCGGTGGTGATACTGGCCAGCTTGTTCGTGAAGGCGCCGCCCGCCGTCGTGAAATTCAGCGCAGTTTGATTCGCCGCAGTCGTCACAAGGTTGATGGCCGTACTGGCCGTACCAACCGGCTCAATGGTTATCGTGCCGGTGCCGCTGCCGGTGGAAAGCTGATTGGCGGCGTTGGCGATGCTGACGCCGTTCGCCTCCAGAAGCAGATTACCGTGCGTGTTCGAAAGCGCCGTAGTGACCGTAATACCGGGCGAGGTGGCGTTGGTTATCAGCTGCAGGTTGCCTATCGAATTGGGTAACGCCACCGCACCTGTGTTGACAGTTATGGTCCCGGTTGCCTGGGTGCTGCCGAGCACAAGCGTGCCGGTCGTAATCGAGCCGAGACTGTTCGGCCCAGCAGCCACGCCGAATGTCATGCCGTTGGCGCCAGCGGTGCTTCTCAGGACAAACGCCGTGGCTGCTGTCCCGACCGGCTCGATCGTTATGGTGCCCTTCGTGTTACTGCCCGTGGAAATGCTACCGGTAGTTCCGATACTGACGCCCTGAGTCTCGAGCAGAATATTTCCGTTGCTGTTGGTGAGGCTGTTGCCGCTGGCAATCGTGATGCCGGGAGAACCATTGTTTGTAATCAGCTGCAGATTGTCGATGCTGCTGGGAATCGCCACCGCACTGGTGACCGTGGTGGGGCCGGTCGTGGCCGTGCTGCCGAGCACAAATGTGCCGGTGGTGATATTGGCCAACTTATTGGTGCTGGTGCCTGTCGAGGTCGTGAAGTTCAGACCGGTTGGATTGGTGGTCGTCACCAGGCTCATCCCTGTGGCGTCCGTCCCGACCGGCTCGATAATCACCATACCGCTATGGCTGCCAGTCGAAATGGCGGCGCCAGTGGCGAGACTGACCGCTCCAGTTTCCAGCGTAATGTTGCCGTTGGTGTTGGTGAGATTACTGCTGACGGTGATGGCTCCATTGGTGCCGTTGTTGGTGATCAGCTGCAGATTGGTGATCGAGGGCGGCACCGTCAGCGCGTTGCTGACCGTGATCGTGCCGGTCGCGGTCATGCTGCCGAGAACGAACGTGCCGGTCGATATGCTGGCCAGACCATTGGTGAAACCGGATGGACCAAAGGTCATGCCACTGGCGCCGGCGGTGGCCAAGCTCATCGCGGTAATTGCAGTCCCCACTGGTTCGATGATGACCGTGCCGGTCCCGGTGCCTGTGGAGATCACGGCGCTTGAGCCCGGATTTTGAATATTCACGCCCTGCGCCTCGAACGTGATGTTGCCACCACTAGCAATGCTGAGGCTGCTGCCGGAAGACAGCGTAATCCCCGGAGACGTTGCATTGGATATCAGCTGCAAATTCCCGATGCTGCTGGGTATCGCCACCGCACCATTGATTGTAATGGTGCCGGTCATGGTCGTGCTGCCAAGCACCAGCGTATCAGCAGTGATGTTGGCCAAGGAATTTGTAAAACCGGAAGCGGTCGTAAAGTTGAGAAGGTTTTGATTTGCAGCCGTCGAGACCAGACTCATGTTGGTGGCCGCCGTCGCCGGCGCGAGCGTCACAATCTGGCCCGCAGCACTGATCGGCTGCGTGATACTCATGGCGTTGGCGGACAGCGTCACCGCGCCAGTCGTCGTTAGACCGTTGGTGGTCGCCGACGACGTGCCATCAGTCACCGATCCGATTCCAAGCGTGCCAACCCCAGAAGTGAAGCTGACCGATCCGGTATTGCCGGCGAGCGTGCCGATCGTATTGCTGGAATTGTTGAGAGTGTAGGTGCCGCCGGTTCCGAGCAGGAGCAAGTTCGAGACTTTGATGGCTGCTGTCTGGGTGATGGCTCCGGGACTCGATAAAACAAGCGTGCCCGACAAGTTGGTGATTGCCGCGTTGACGGCGATGGCGCCAGAGGCAGTAAGTCTGAGCGTGTTCGAACTGGTCCAATTGGTGAGTGCAGTCGATACGGTGATATTGCCGGGCTGCCCGCTTACGCCGCCGGTGAGAATTTCCACGCTAGCCGTATTGAGCGCGTTGCCCAGCGTCGTGGCGCTGATCGTCGCGCCATTGGCGCTCGACGTGCAGGTCGGCGGTGCGCACGGGTTCGGCGTCGTCCCGCTGTTGGCATTGCCGATAGTCAGGTTGAACGGATCGAGCAGCAGCGTACCGGTGATGCCTTTGACCGCCGAGAGATCGGTCACACCGCGATAGTCGAGCACGCCCTTCGATGAAACCTCGACAGAACCACCGTCACCACCCTGCGCGCCGCCTTGTGCCGAGATCAATCCGCCGAACGTGGTCAGATTGCCGGACCACAGCACCACGGTGCCGCCGGGGCCGCTCATAATCGCGTCGGCCTTTATGGTCGTGGCGTCATCAACCACGGTCGTCGCCGCCCATCCGAGCGTACCGAGCCCGTGGAAATCGCCGCCGATGCGCACCGCGCCGCCACCCGCGCCGCCCGAGGTATCGAGCGATGCACCGCCCAGTGCAATGCTGTTCGCGGCCGTCACGATGATCGACCCCCCCAGGCCTTGCAGACTGCGAGTGGTTAACTTGGCATTCGATAGCGCGACATCGGCACCGGTGATCAGGATCGATCCCGCGCCGGTCCGGCCGGAGGTATTCAGGCTACCGGTCACTTCAACGTCGCCGCCCGGCCCGCCACCGAGCATGATCGAGCCGTCGCGGCCGACGAGCGAGCGCGCAGACAGCGACCCCGACACGTTGACTGCATTGCGGATGGCTTGCGCCACCGTTGCGGCGGAAAGCTCAATCTTGCCGCCGGCCGCGTTGATCGTTCCCGCCACCTCGAGCAGCGACCGACCGTTGGCCGTGGTCGCACCGGTTGGCACGGCGACCTGCATGAAGCCGTCGCCATAGAGATCGAGCGTCGCCTGCTCGCCCGAGCCGAGCCCCACCCGGCCGAGCGGAACGAGAATCTTACCGGTATTCGAAACGGTGCCGCCCAATAACCCGACGAATCCGCCAGGCGCCGTCTGGATCAAACCTTGATTGCTCACGCCGGCGGACGCGCCATTGCCGAAGAAATTGAGCTTGCCCGCCATGAAGTCGCCATTGGCGATATCAAGCGTGGATGCAACGAAACCGCCGCCGACATTCACGGCACCGGAGGGCGTAATGGCGATGCCGTTCGGGTTGACCAGAAATACTTGACCGTTAGCGTTGAGCTGACCGGCAATGGTCGACGGCGTTGCGCCGGTGACGCGATTGAGCGCGGCAGCCGACGCGTTCGGTTGGAAAAACGTGACGCTATTGGGTTGTCCTACCGAAAAAGAATTCCAATTGATGATCGCACGCTGCGACGTTTGATTGATGCTCAACGCGCTGGTTGACGGCTGCGCAATGGTTGCCGAGCCCGCAACAACCGAGCCGCCTTGCGGCAGCACGTTCTGAGCCTTGGCAACCTGCCCCCCGAACGGGGCCAATATCAACGACAGCGAGCTGACATACGCCGTCGACTTCCGTAACCAGTACCCATATCGCGACACGGGACGCCTCCCTTATTTTGCGCGATGTTGGATTCACATATTTGGAATTTTGAATTTCTCTGTGGTCTGTCCCCTTGAACGGTTTGCAATAATTTTCTGTAGCCGCCGTTAGAATCTCAGCAGCAAGATCGCAGTCGTGCGATAGCCAACCGGCAATCCAGGAAAGTCAGAATATTGCTTGCCGAATTCGACCCCGGCCGAAAATCCGGTCAAACTTGTCAACTGATCGAGGCTCGTCCGCAGCCCGAAACCGATCGAACTGGCATGAAATGAAAACGGTTCGACCGCCGTCGGCATGCGTAAGAATCCGTTGCCGGTTGAACCGAACAGGTAAGGCACCAGCGTGGTCGCAAAGTCCTGGGTGCGCCATTCGAACGGGCGCATTAACTCGACGCGTCCGGTGATACCTTCATCAACCGTAAAAGTGCCGGTTGGGAACGATGACACGCCATCGAGTGCATCGAGCGCGAATTGCTCGGAACGAAGCACGGGGTTGTTGAATGAGGTCTGGCCTCGCCCGATCAACACGAGTTGAAAGGCCTCGGGCAAAGGCTGGAACAGACGGATATCGCCGTTTAATTTGCTAAATACCGGGCCAGCACCAAGACGTGTGAGCGGAATTCCGGTCGCGGTTGCATCCGCCAGGTCGCGACCGCCGAGACCGCGCGAAAAGAGAATCGAACTGCGGACACTCGGCCCCCCGATCCATGGCAATGGGAAGCCAAAATCGGCGCCCCCGCGCAGCACGGTGTACCGATCACTGTTTAGCTGGGTGGGAAAATCAACCAGGTCCGTGTACTGCCGGATCGCTTCAAATGATCCCTGCAGCACCACGGCTCCCAGGCGCTCACGAATAAGTGGATAGCTCGTCCGCACCGCCCAGCGCTCGAACCAGGCGACGCTGTCGGGCGTACCCGGGAGGGGTGCGGCGTGCGTGCGCGAAAGCGTATATTCCGGATTGACGATCCACCCATCCACGCCAATCGGAATGACGGCACCCGCGCCCACGACGCGGATACGCGCACCGTCATCGAACGTATCGGTGAGCGGGCTCGGCGCGATCAGGCTGGCATAAAACTGTTCGCCAAATCCAAACGCGCTATTGAGCGCGATCGACGCATTGTATGACCACGTGCCGAGTGAGGTCGGCAAGCGGTTGTCGGCGCCGATTGATCCCGTGACCAGCCGATAAATCCCTTCAAGGATCAGCTTTGCGCCGCCCTCGCGCTGGCCGCGCGCAAGCGTGCTGCGCAAGCGCAAGCCGGGTGTATCGCCCGCAATCAGCAGGCGGCGTTCGATTTCGCCAAGCTTAATATGGCGCTTGCCGATCAGCGCATTGGTTCTGGCAGCGACCACGCCACGTACGCGTTCGGGCACGCCTTTGACGTCGATCGATTCGATGAAACCATCGACAACGACAAGGCGAAGCGTTCCGCCGTCGCGCAATTGCTGCGGGGGCAACGCCACGCGGACCAAAATGTAGCCGGCTTGAGCGTAGGCCGTCTCGTAGGCTTGCGCGGCAAGATAGATTTGCGCGACCGTCAGGCGCCGACCTTGCACCGCGCGGGCCAGTTGGTCGGTGGCAGAAGCGAGGTCGGCAAACGCGCCATCGACAACCAAGCGACGCAGCGTGACCGAAACCCTGTCCGCGCCGGATGGCGGCTGTAAACCCGTCGCCCCGGGAATGAGAACGCCGCCGCCCGGCGTGGGCGCGGGACGGAGCGTCGGTGGTGTGACCTGGCTTGGGGCAACCGGCTGAGCCGCAAGACGCGCGGACGAACCCGCGATGAACAGGAAAACGAGAACAACAACAGTTTGAAGGAAAAATGTTGCAGCGAGGTGCAACGTCGATCCTGCCGGGCACGCGATGAGCACGGGCTTCTGACAGTCCTGAGCGAAGCCCATTGATCTCGTGTCCCCCGCTCGATTGTCCGGTTTAAGTCACCGGTTCTTTGAATCGAGACTGTCGCCGCTCATGATTGGCAACCATGAATTGTGAGTAACTTTAGTTGTAGTGGCAAGCAAAGTCGCGCCGAGGCCAATATTTGACTGTGTAATTCAATGACTTGTGACGATTGTGCAACTACCCAGGATTGGAACGATAATTTCTACCCAATATTGGGTACCCGGTCCGATTGCAGAAGTGCTTGGATACGCGGGCAAAAAAGCCATTCCTGGGGAAGCTAGTTTTTCGGATTTGGCGCGCTATCCGTTGGCTTGCCCGCGGGCGATTGTCTTTCCGCTTTCGGGGGTGCTTTCTTGCGTTTGTCTGACCCCGGCACCTCCTGCAAGACATCTGAACCGTCGACGGGCGGCGGGCGCATGGTTTGCGGCGTCACTTGGCTTGGCGATACGGTCTGCGCGTGGAGCTCAATCCAAGCGCTCGTAACCAGGAGGCCAGCCATGGCCAAGCCGCTTGCGATCGGCCGCCAACCACCGATGTTGTCAATGAACCCGCAAATCCTGTTCATTGCCGGCCAATTTCGAGCCATCGGAAGATCCCTGCGCGTTAATTTATGACTCATATAATGGAAAATCTCAGTGTCTCCAGTGCATCGGAACGATCATTGCTGCGAACTCGCCCCGGCTGGCCCAACGGACGCAATGTCGATATTCGCTATTTTGAACAGTTCAGGCGATCGTCTAATTTTGTTTAGTTTACTGCAAGGTCCATATCGTGGCTGAGAAATTTGGGAGATTTCTACGACAGCATGTTTTGTTTTTCAGCTGTCTGTTCATGACGCTCTTGATATTGATCTTCTGCCTTCTCACGGCGGAAGCCTACTGGAAACGCATCGAACGCGATTTCGGCCGTGAAACCGCAAACATCGCAAGATTGCTAGCGACCGATTTCGACACGACAATTCGTCATGTCGATGGGCTGCTTCTCAATATTGCCTCCGAATATGCATTGCTCGACAAAACAAGCCCAGATTTTCCATTTCAACTGCATCGGATGTTGAAATCGCACTTGCCGGCTGGATCGTCACCAATCGCCTTCATGGGAATTAGTGATAAGAACGGCATGGTCATTGCCACGAGTGATATTTATCCGGTGCCGCAAACAGATATCTCGCAGAGCGACACGTTTCGTGTTCAAGCGCAAAAACCAAGCCATGATGCGCTTTATATCAGCGAACCGCATGTCGGGCGCCTTTCTAAACAACAGGTTATCCTCATCAGCCGCCCTTTAAAGAGTGATACCGGTGACTTTGGCGGAGTTGTTGCCGCATCCTACAAACTTGAGGATTTCATCCAGCTCATCGGCAGGCTGGATGTCCAAGACGTTGGGTTCGTCGGAATGGTGGGTCGCGATGGCGTCATAAGGGTACGATTAGTCGCCGGACAATTGTCTTACGGTAGTCGCATTCGTGTGGCGGGACCATTGATGTCCCGCATCGAACATGGCGAGAAAGAAGGCTCCTTCCTGGAGGAAAGTATCCTCGACCACAAGAAGCGATTCGGTTACTTCGCCACCTCGCAAGTCTCACCGATGATCGTGTATGTCGGATACGACTATTCCTATCTTGAAAATGAGTACTACCACGTCATCATCCTGCTTGCCGCATTTTGGCTCGTGTTTTCGATCGCGACATTCGGTGCGTTGTTTCTGTTCCAGAGAATTGGTCGTCTAACCGAGCAGCGCAAGCTTGCTCTGCTGGAGGCCACCGCTGCCGAACGGCAAACAATTCTAGCACAGATGCACGACAGCATCGGCTCAAGCCTCGCCGTTTTGATTTCACATCTCGATCATGCAACGGACTGGTCGGGAGCGAAACAAACGGCAACGCAAATTCTGACTGAACTTCGCTTCCTGATTGATAGCGTCAGTGACACCGCGGCGACGCTGAACGTGATATTGGCAAGCGTCCGACATCGCATGGCGAGCGGGCTTGAACATGCAAACCTGAAGTTGAACTGGGCGGTCGAAGAGCTGCCGAACGCTCCAACGCTATCGGCGCAATGCGCTCTGCATCTGAGACTTATGTTAAAGCAAGCGTTGACCAACGTGATGCAGCACGCGAGGGCGCGTTCTGTTACAGTTTCCGCGAGTTACGATAAAGCTGCAAAATCGGTGACGATCAGCGTAACCGATGACGGTTGTGGTTTTGACACGATGAGTGAACCTGGCGGACACGGAATCCAAAACATCCGAGCGCGCGCAAAAAAAATAACATTGCCGACAGTGGTTGATATCGATAGCAAACCGGGAAAGGGCACGCGCGTTCGGATCAAAATCGAATGGCCGGTGGAGAGTCCGCGGCTGGCAAGTAGTGATGTTTGATGCGGGTAAACGAAGATCGCTTTTAAGAAATTATATTTTTTCGCCGAGCTTCAAAGACTGCCTCCATTTTCGAATGCACCTTGAGTTTGCGGTAAATGCTCTTGAGATGGGAATGCACGGTGTCCCTGGTGATCACAAGCTGCTTGGCGGTTTCGTCGTAGGAATATCCGCGACTAACCAATTCCAGGATTTTGGTTTCCCGCTCCGTCAATGACGGCGCTTGGGTCCTGTTTCTACTCTTTGGGCGTCTCGTCCTGCTGAATTCAGTGACGACCTTTCGGGCGATAGCGGGCGAAAGCGGCGAACCACCTGAGCGCACCTCTCGGATGTCTCTACGCAATTCTTCTTCAGTGCCACCTTTCAGCAAATAGCCGCTCGCGCCAGCTTCAAGTGCGGAGAAAACCGATGTTTCGTCGCCAAACGTGGTGATCACCAGCACGTCGCATTCCGGGCAGACCGTGGTCGTTTGCCGGATCACTTCGATCCCCGCGATATCGGGCAAGCCCAAATCGACCAGCATGAGATCCGGCAACGTCGCCGCCAGACTCCGAATGGCCAAGCGACCCTCACCGAATTCGGCGACAACAATAAATCCTGGCATGCCTTGCAACACGTTCACGAGCAGCTTGCGCAGCTGCGGGTCATCTTCGACGACCACGACGCGAGTTGACTTTGACGAATCTACTGCGGTCACGTTTGGCCAGCCCCCTTACTCCCCAAAGTTGGGGGGAACCCCTGATACAATCTCAAGTTCCCGGGCCAAAATCAACTTATTCGCCGACCACGTTGCGTCGTGACGCCTCCCCAATTGTGGGAATTTTCCTGAATTGATCCCGAAGCTATATTCTCGATGGGAGGCCATGTCGCGCGATAATTGGGATAATCGTGACACACGCTTGGCTATTCTATTTCTCGACTGCGAATGCGAAGTCCGAAGTCTTGCTTTACGCAGTCGTGGCGCTCGTAGCCGTATTCGGTGTCGGTTTCGCGGCTGCCCTCGCCACTGTTCACCTCGGGGCTTATCTCTCGCATTCGCGAAACGTGCGCAGTCGTCAAGACAGATAAATGTGTTTATCCATTCAACCCATCAAGCGCGAATTTGATCCGGCGTAATAGGGCGCAGACGCCACACGTTTTTCATAGCGGCTAACATTGACTGACATATTTCATTTCTTGAGGCCGCAAAGAGAAACCCCGGGTTCGCAACTGGTCTGGGTAGCGACCCGGGGTTTCGAACTGACAGCGGTGTGAGTGGCCTCCATCAGTCATCTTGAGTTCTGCGCCTATAGTTGAAATCAGAACAATCACAACCTTGCGATCTCAACGCGATGAAATTCATTCCATCCACCTCAACGAGTGCAAGACGAAGCAGACGCGTACCGATTTGGCACACGTCACCCGTTGCCAGTGGGATCGCGGTCACTGGCGATGTGAAGAAGATGGGTTGGTATATGCACCACGCAGGTTGAGCTTTCGGACCTTGCCGCGGCATGATCGGATTGTGTTACGCACGATCACCATTCTTGCATTCTGTTTGTTGTCGAGCGCCGCTCCTGCCATCGTCGGCGGCGCGCGCAAGGTCGGTTTGGCCAGCGAACCGATCGTCATGATCATCGGCGCGCGCGGAAACCGCGGGCTGCTCTGCACCGGTACCGCGCTCGCGCGCGATCTGGTGCTCACCGCGGCGCATTGCGTGGCGGCCGGCGGCAGCTACCGGCTGCTGCCGTCGGCGGATGCGACATCGGTGCCGATCAAGACCATCGCGCGGCATCCGCGTTTCGACCCGCATGGTTACGAACGCGGCCGCGCCACCGCCGATCTCGCGCTGCTCAAGCTCGCGCGGCCGTTGCCCGCGCATGTCTCTCCGGTGGCGCTGGCGCCCGCGGGCGACACGCTCACGAATGGCGAGCACCTGCAGATCGCAGGCTTCGGCGTGACCGTGGCGGGAAAAGATTTCAGCACCGGCGTGCCGCATGTGGCGATGCTGGTCGTCACTGGCCGGCCGACCGCCATGCAGGTCCGCCTGGTCGATCCGGTCAAGCGCGGCGAACGTTTCGGACTGGGCGGCTGCGTCGGCGATTCCGGCGGGCCGGTGCTGCGCGCGGCCGACGTCACGCCCCGTCTGGTCGGCGTGGTGAGCTGGTCGACCGGCCCCGGCGAGAGCGAAGGCTGCGGTGGCATCACCGGCGTGACGCCGATTACGCTCTATCGCGGTTGGATCGTCGCGCAGGCGGCCAAAATGGGCGTGATGTTGGCAGCGCCACACTAGGCCTAACTCAGGACCCGATTGGTCTTGGCGATCGCGTTGCTGAGATCGCTTGGGATTTTAGCGCCAAAAAAAGACCCCGCGCCGTGATGCGGGGTCTCCCTGTTCGAGAAATGATCCTGGGAGTTAAGACGACTGCAACGTTCCGTTCGGGCTGGCTTGATCAACAGCTGTCGGAATATGCTGCGCCAACAGTTTGAGAGCGCTATCAACTGGAAGCCCGAAATGCGCAGCCAATTGTTTGACCTGCTCATTGCCGAGAGCGGCCCTCAGCTCCTCCGCAGTGATCGGTAGATTTGTGCCGTTTCCCAGCCACGATTGAACTTGCTCGTTAAGCCCGCCTTGCTGAAGCTTTGTCACCAATCCCTGCAAGTCCCCGAGATTGGTCTTGGCAAGAGCCGCTGAAATCAAGGCTGGAACAGCGGCGGCCTCGACTTGTCCCAATGCGCCCTTCAAGACACCGCCAAGCGCGTTATCGAATAATCCCATGGTTACCTCCTCGACTCACTTTGAGGCGTGTCGGCCCTATGACCGGCACGCGCCTGCTCCTGCGATCACGGATGTTTCTCGTTTTTGGAAGCGCGAAACCCTTCACCCGTTGCGTCTTTCTCACATTCATACGCGCCTTTTTTGGTCGTCCCGTAACTTTTGTTGCCACTGAAATGGTAGATCTTCGAGCTCAGGTTTACCCAAACAATGGTGTCGGACGGGCAATGCGCTTTGGCTTGCGCTTCTGATGTGAACTGGTTGGCAGCCGTGGGTGCGGTCGCCGCCGTGGAACTTTGTTTGGCGGGTGGAGCCGGTTTACTTGATGGCGCGGGGGCAGGAACTGCCGCCGGTTTGGTCGATGTCTCTTGCTTTGGAGCTGGAGCTGGAGCTGGCGCGGGCGTCACCGGTGCGGCCGCAGGCTGAGCGGCAGTTTTACCCGCCAGGCAATCGGCGACATAGGCCTTTTCGGTTATTTTTTTGGCCTGAAAATCCGCCTTGTTGGCCTTCCACTCATCCCGACAGGCTTTCGCGGTCTTCTGCTGGGCAGTGGGGGCAGGCGCGGGAGCCGCCGCCGGTTTTGTCGATGTCTCTTGCTTTGGAGTGGGCGCCACGGGTGCGGCCGCAGGCTGAGCGGCCGTTTTACCCGCCAGGCAATCGGCGACATAGGCCTTTTCGGTTATTTTTTTGGCCTGAAAATCGGCCTTGTTGGCCTTCCACTCGTCCCGACAGGCTTTCGCAGTTTTCTGCTGGGCCATCCCGGGGGAGACCAGCAGAGTCAATACTGCTGCGCTCAATAGGGTGATGAATTTCGTGTTCATGTTTGGAAACTCCGAAATGATCGTTTTTCGCCGCTCCATAGACGCGAATGTATGGAGATTAAATTGCGCTGCGGAAGAATCAAGATGCCAACTAAATTCTCATTTACGTTCACGATCCCCGGTGGGTATGCTTATTTTTATTCTTTACAGCAACCGGAACAATCGGGATCGGGGCCGTAAATTGATATGCACAATCCGATGAACTCTTACTCATAAAGCAGTATGCGGCTGGCAGAAGCAATCAGAAAATTAGAGAATTTCGTCAAGCGCGCGAGAGCAGACATGCGCAGTGCGTTCGGGCACCCAGTGGCGCAAACGCTCAATGAAGCTGCTGAACTGGATAATAGGATTGAGGAACTCTACGAGGCTGGCCGATACGCTGAAGCAATCCCGCTCGCGGAACGTCAGCTTGAAATCGTTGAGACAACATTCGATCCGAAGCATCCAAATGTCGCGATGGTGTGCAACAATCTGGCTGAGCTTCTTCGCAATCAGTACCGTTACGCCGAGGCGGAGCCGCTTTTTCGTCGAGCGCTTGCTATCGATGAGGAAAGTTGCGGCCCTGACCATCCCAATGTCGCCAGAGATCTCCACAATCTGGCGCTACTCCTGGTGGCTACCAAGCGAGTTATTGAGGCGGAATCGCTGATGCGCCGCGGGTTGAAGGCATTAGAGAAAACACTTGGTCCCGAGCATCCCAATGTTGCGGACGCGCTGAATAGCTTGGCTGCGCTCCTTGGGGCCACCAATCGGTTGACCGAGGCCGAAACGCTCATGCGCCGAGCGCTTACAATCGATCAGGAGAGTTTCGGCCCTGATCATCCCAGAGTCGCTCGTGACCTCGACCATCTAACGGAACTGCTTACGGAGGCTGACCGGCTTTCCGAGGCTGAGGTGCCCATACGTCGAGCCCCCTGCGATCAATGAGAAGAATTTAAACGTGAAATCACTCGCGTAGAGTACTGTGATGTCGTTTGTGCGACTCGTGGCAGCGAGGCTTCAAACCTTAACCTAAAATAACAGACGGGGGAACGCTATTGATTGCCGCATTCATATCCGCGCTCCTGGCCATCTATTTCGTCTATCTTTTCGTAGACACTTTAAGAAGCGGTTGCGCCTACGCGCCGCCAGTTGGACGGTATTTCCGAGATTCAAGCCCTTGGATGTATTGGATCACCACGCTTCAGCTTGCGCTTGTTACATGCGCAGCTCTCGTTACATTCGTTCTATGCCTTCTACCGCAGCACGATGGCACCGCGCTCATCGAGCCCTAAAATGTGAAACGAGTTCTTGCCGGCATCGATGCCGACAACCGAAATCGCATTGAGTATCTGAGACATGGCGTGCTCCTCGTCTTTGGCGCCCCTTGCCAGCTTCCATCGCTGGCGGGACAGGAGCACGGCTGGACGATCCCATTAGCAACATACGCAACCAGGATTGCTGATCTTTTGTTAGGACAATATCGTTGGCGGTCGTGGATTGTGCGGGAACCTTAAGATTGGATATCCTTGTCCGCGTCGGGACGAAATCGGGGGAACATGTTCGGAAAATTCGCCGTTTTAAGCTTTTTGACAACTATCACATTATTACCGATCCAAAATGCTGTTGCGGATCAAATCATCGGATACTTCTGGATAGAAAACGGCTGTTGGGCACGTCACCCGGACGGCACGTTCACGAGCGCTCCGGCTCGTAGCTGCCCGACCAAGGTGACGCAGAAAACAAAGGACGCTGCTTTTGGTCCGATCGACGAAACCGGAGAACTGGTATTCTTGGGTATCGTGCTGCCGGTCGTCGCCAACGGTCCTATTCTCGATCACAAGGCAAAACGGGTCGATTATTCACGGCCGATAAAAGAAGATCGGGAAGTTCACTTTGACCGATTACTGCCTCCGCTGTTGCGCGAACAACAGCAATAAAGCGCCTCGTGGCTTAGCTGAACGCAGCCGATTGCGGTATTTTCGACGGACATCAGGCGAATATACCGAAAACTGCGCGAAGACTTTAGTCCGACAGCGTGTTGCAGCTTTGCCACAACCAACTGAGCATTATCTTGGCCATGACGAAACCTTAGGGTGTTACTCTGGACTGATGCTGCGCGTAAACGTCTAATAAATATGCGGCTCATGGGGGAGGAGAAATTGGAATCTCCGTGTGCGCATAGTTTCATTTAAGTATTTTGTTAAGTTCAGGCTACTGATTGTGTTGATCGTCGCTTTGATCATAGCCTCGCCTATAGTCTGCACACCGATTCTTGCGGAAGTGGCGACGAGGACAGCTGCGTCGCGGACCGCTGCATGCAAGGCGGACTGCCGCCCCGGCCATACCCATGGGCTTTATAGACCCTATAACGTAGCTGACCCGAACCTTGTGTCTCCAGAGGGGCGGAAGATGTATGCGGAATGTGTCCGAATATGCCTTGCCCCACTGCCGACTTCTTATTTCCAAAAACCTATCATCAAAGCCGGTCTTCCCTGGTTCGGAAAGTACGCCTCAGACTGTTTCGATTGCCACGCCAAAAAGGATCCGCACCAAACCAACAGTAAGTCAACAGGACGCTCAGCCGGCGTGATTATGCTTCCGGATTTCCTCAGGAGGGGTCCATAGTTCACCCCCCATTATTGTGCCTGACAGAGGCTGCATCTTGTCAGTCACGAGCCTCGACCTTCTGAGTTCCGCGCTCGGTGGCACGCGGACCGAAGCTGCCAATCAGCAATGGCCGCTCTCACGGCAGTTATTGGAGCACCTTTCAGACCTCGGACGAGGACTGCTATCGCGACGTTTAGGGGCAAGAACGGACATCAGCCAATCAAGTCGAAAACGGCGTTTTCGAATTCTGAGACATTCGACTTCCGAACTATCCGCAAAATCGCTAAATTTCTGATCATTAAGTTTAGAGGAGAAAACCTTGCCCGGGTTACGACATCTGATGATGGTGTATGGCTGCCTTGTTGGGGTACTTTGCGCTGTTGATGGCCATGCGCAAGAATCGAAAGGCGAGAATTACAGCGCCGGTAAGACGCCCGCTCAACTGTTCAGTTCCGATTGCACCGGCTCGGGCTGCCATAGCGCCCCGCAAGGGCTGGCAAAGGGCAAGGCTTCGGGCGAGCTCAGCAATTTCCTGCGCGAGCATTACACCAACAGCCAGCAGAGCGCCGATGCGCTGGCCAAGTATCTCAACTCGTTGTCCCGACGCGGGCGGAGCGTCAGAAAGTCGACGGCCCCGCCGCGGTGATCGAGTAACAATATAGTTCGCGGCATTGCGTGTGGCAGCGATTGGCACGGCGCGTCATTTTACGCCGAATCCGGCATCGGCAGAAGTCGGAGCCATAGCCGACATCGCTGGGGGATCGCTTCCTGGGTCAAATTTTTAGTGGTCGTTACTTTGGACGTGATAGGAAGGTCATCAGACATGCGGAAAATTGGTAAAGTGGGCAAAATGACCCTTTCAAGCCTGAGGCATGCTGCAAATTATTGTATGACAAAGATACCTCGGGTCTCTTGGTGAAAATCGTCGAAGAATTCATATCGACCGGGCGCGAGCGCGCGCAGCCTAACGATGCCCTCGCTTTTTGCGGCGACTACTTTTTCGACCCGCAGGCTTACGCTCTCAAACTCCATCGCGGTGCCATCTTCATTCTTAATACGTAAGATAATTGGCACGTTAGCTGGACCGCGAATTTCACGCGGGTGGAACTGATGATTCTGTATTGAAATCTGAATTGTAACTGGCTCCTGAGCAAGAGCGGCGAGCGTCGGGAAACAGCACAAAGCCGCTGTCAGCGCCGCAACCTTCAAAATTGTCCTTAACGAGGTCGACATATTGCCCCCTCAAAATTCAAATGCGAATTTGAGTTTAATGCGCTGTCGCGAAAAATCCGTCAGGTCAAACTTTCCTGGCTCCCCGACCTCTCGGCCAGAAATCTGCGCATTCCAAGCGGCAGTGACAAACATCTTGTTGTTGAGCTGGACGTAAATATTGGGCCCGACGTAAACCGCATCACCCGTGAATTGGCTCAAACCGATGGTTTCATAGTGACGCAAATACCAAACTTCCGCTCCGAGCACCACGGATGGGAATATTCGATATGATAATGCAGCGGAACCGCCAACAGTTGATTCATTTGTCCAGACGTCTGTTGCATCCCGACTGGTCTCCGGCTCGTACAACAAATTAAATCCGAAGAATAAGCGCTTTGGCACAATCTCAAGATCAGCGTTTATTCTCGTTTCTAACCCGAAATTCTGAATGTATTGACCTGACGTTTCGTCAGTCCGGTGCCACTCAGGTTCAATTGCGATTGTGACTGCTAATGGAGATGCCGGGCGATCAAGCAACAGATACCGAAATTCTATAAAACCACCGCCGAACGAGATACGATTGACATCGTCGAGGTCGGTGACATTGCGAATATGATGCGAGGAAACGATCGGCCCAAGTTCGAACTGGATGAATTGATTGGGAGTGAACTCGTATTTCAACTTGGTTTGGCTAGTGATGTAACTCCCGTTGCGCTTGCCGACACTGATTACACTATCAGGCGAAAATTCCTGCTCACCCTCAAGCCCGATACCGGATCCTTCGGTAAATCCAAAAATGTACTTGGTCTCGATTTCATAGAAAGTGCTTTGACCCTGCGCTATTGCGGGCGTGATAGATTCAATTAGCAAAGCGAGGCAAATTAATTCCAACTGAAAAATGATCTTTGATCGCCGCAACATTATACGTCGCTCCGCACATTTGCATTCCTGTAAATTTAAGAAGGCGTTTGCTGGGTGACGTCAATCCACTGATGCTGAAAATGAATTAATTCCAAACTGCACTTTCGAAATTGAATAATTCTAAGATCCGAATTGCGCATGTTGGACCTCAGAATTGATCGGGCTGACCGTACATCAGAGCGTGTTGACTGGCAGCAGTCTCAATGCGCACGGGTGCCTGCAAATTGATATGCCGCACGGCACCACACTGCTTCACAGGCATTCTTCGAGACAAAACGCCATTCAGGACCGACCGGACTGATATCAAAGCTCTGCCCAGGGTTGCCACTCATAACTGTTTTTGCGTCCGTGGGGTTTGCAGTTTCGCGCACCTCTGGCGGTAGGCGGATCACCAGCCCAATGTTCCCGATGCCCACGGCAAAGACCACACCTGTATCATGATGAACGAGGGCAGGACGACCCCAGAAGACCCAGCGGCATCGCTGTGGCAATTCATCGTCAAGTTTCCACATTCGCTCGATGATATCGGGATGTGTACTGAGACCGTACCAGGGGTCGGCCACCTCCTCGATTGATTGACTAACCGGTGGATCCGGACGGATCGGACCTCGTCCGATCTTGTCGAAGAGCCGGTTGACGGCCGCATCCACGTCCGCCGGACTTTTGCCGCGCATTGCAATGGTCAGTCTCTGTCGCGCCGACTCTCTCGTTACCTTCTTTGGGGCGAAGAAAGCGATAGGACCGAAGTTGCGGGGATCATCGCCAGCGACGCCGCGGTGTTGCATGGGCTTGGAATGACCTCGTCTCAAGCTGAGGGATGTTTTCGGTCGCGTGCTTTATTGATCATACGAACCAATCGCCAAAAACCAAATGCAAACGATTGCATCGGTGGTGACCGGGACAAAGTGGGACAAAAGCGTGGGTGCAATATTTTTGCGCATGAATCCATAGCAATATTGCATACAAAGTGTCGTTCAAAAGGCGCAAATTGCTTTACGAGCAGCGCGTACAACCATACAGATGGTCGCTCCAATACCAAAATACAGAAATATCTCCTTCAGGATAGCGAGCTCAGTAGAGTGCCTCAGCCGATCAAATTTAATCCGCGACCTACGGCGAGTTCTCAAATGCATGGTGGGTGGAGGGGACTAGCTCACACCTCGGCGTTCCAAATTTTTTTCTTAATTCAAGATTCGTGCCACCCGGTCGGGCAAAGCGGTTACTAAAAATCTGCGCTTCATCGGACCGTTGACCGAAATTTCTTTCGGTCGTCAAATGTTGACGACTGACTGATTCGATCTTGGAGTGAACGATGGTGATCAAAATTCCACGTCTGCCAACAGAGCGCGCCGTTCCCGTTGCCCGTCCACTGACGGGATCGTCGGCTTTAAAAACGCAACCAGTGAAGGAGCCGCACGTCATTCCGATGACGGCGCGGCGCGGGCTTAGAATCCGAGAACCACTTGCCGCGCAGTTCGTCTCACCAAAGTTGCCAAAAATCATTCCGCTGAAAAAAGTTCAACCCATTGAGCCCAACAGACCGGCTCGAGTGGAAATTCCAAAGCGGCCCATGCTGGTAAAGCGCTGCTCTGTTTGCCAGCATAAAGAACGGAGAACAATTGACCTTGAACTCGTCGCTAGAAGTCCGCTGCGGTCGATCGCTGATCGTTATGGACTTTCGAAGTCGTCCCTTGACCGGCATGTTGAACACATTCCGACCAATTTGATCCAGGCGCGCCGTGCACGGTACATTGCTGATGCGGACTTCTTGCTAGCGGAGATCGTTCGCCTGCAGCAAGAAACAAAAAAGCTCCTTTGCGAGGCGCGGTTAGCCCAGAGCCGAAGAACTGCCCTCGGTGCGATCCGTCTGCTCGTGCACATTTGTGAAGTGCTGGCAAAGCTCGTCCGCCCGCAAATGGGACCAAGTAACGCAACCACACGTGAATCGGAACCCTCTGCTTTGCTTGCTGCCGTTTTAAGGGCGCTACCAGATGACCCGGATATCCGTGCCAAGTTTGCCGAAAAAATTTCACCAATCAAATCTGCGGCGTGAGCTTGCCGCCGGGGTTGATCCGGCGAGAATAATGCAGGATGCGGGTTTTACGCCGGATCCGTGGCAATGCAGCGTTCTGAGATCGAAGGCGAGCCGACAGCTTCTGCTTTGTGCGCGACAAGTCGGAAAGAGCACGACCGTCGCGGCCCTTGCGCTCCATGATGCGCTCTATTTGCAATCGGCGCTTATTCTGCTCGTGTCGCCAACACTCCGGCAAAGCCAGGAACTCTTCCGCAAGGTCAACGAGCTTTTGGCGCTGTTGCCATATCAAATCAACCTTGTTCACGATACATCGCTCTTTCTTGAATTCGCTAATGGCAGCCGCATTGTTGCTCTGCCGGGCAACGAACTGACCATTCGCGGTTATTCGCGCGTCACACGATTGATTATTGATGAGGCCTCGCGGGTCGACGACGACCTCTATCGCGCGGTGCGGCCGATGCTTGCCGTCTCTTCTGGGAAACTGACTGCGCTATCGACGCCGTGGGGAAAGCGCGGTTGGTTCTATGAGGAATGGATCGCGGCTCATTCATGGCAGCGGACCAGAGTGACGGCACTTGAGTGCCCACGGGTTACGACGAGCTTTCTTGATGAAGAGCGCCAAGCCCTCGGTGCCGAATTCTATGCGCAGGAATATCTCTGCGAATTCGCCGAGTCGGGAATACAGGTTTTTGACCGTGACCTGATCGACGCGGCGTTCGACCCCAGCGTGAAGCCGCTGTTCATGACAGAAGGAGTGCAATGAGCTTTTTTTATCGGCAACGCGACCCTGTCACCAATCGCGTCATTGCGGTTCGGCGGTCGGTCCGTCGACGAAACGTCATTCGGGGCAACCCGCGGCGCTACGATCCACATGACGATTTTCCGCGTTACGTGATTGGCCTTGATCTCGCACAGGCCCGCGATTACAGCGCGATTGCAATCCTTGAGCGGATTTGGCCAAAACAAGCCGCATCAAACGGTCCTGTCTATCTTCTGCACCATATCGCCCGTTTTCCGCTCGGTACGGCGTATTCGAAGATCATCGGCAATGTCGAGACGTTAATGGCGGTGGCGCCATTGAGCAATTCCTGCCGGCTCGTGCTTGATCGAACGGGTGTAGGTGCTCCGGTCGCCGATATGTTCTTGCATGCCGGGCTGCATCCGGTACCAATCCATATTACCGGCGGCCAACGCGCTCACATAGGCGGAATGACATGGTATGTTCCACGCAATTATCTGATTTCGGTATTGCAAAATCTATTACAGAATCAGCGCATTCGTTTTGCGCGTGATCTTCAGTTCGCGCCGATTCTCCGGAAGGAGCTGATCAATTTCTCGGTGCGCTCGCATCAGTCGAATGAAGCCTCAATGTCATGGCGCGAAAACGAACATGACGATATGGTGTTCGCAGTCATGCTCGCCTGTTACTATTACGAATGCATCCTTCGACGGCGTGTTCCGAACGTAACAATCATTACATCTTGACGTTACGGAGTGGAAGACATGACCCGAACGGGATGGTACGGCTCTGCGCCCGCAGCGGTGCGGTTTCAATTCAACCTTTCCAAATCGGGATGCCAAGAGAACGAGCCGCTGTCAGCATTTTTTTATCATAACTTGCCAGCCGAATCGCCTGCTTGCGTGATCGCAAGAATTCGATGGTCGATAGATGCAAGGCATCAAGCGTGCGTACCGGGTTGCGAAACGGCTCCAGCGCCCGCGCCAAGACGGGAGGCGCCAGCTCGACGAGTGCAACGCGGCCGATCAATGCGCGAACCAGCTCGCCGTGTGAATGCGCAAGTCCACGCGCATGGATCCGATTCCAAATTTCGTAATCGAGTAAGCGGCTAGACACCAATGGCTCATGCCAAATCGAGTCGCTCAAAGCCTGATCTTCGGTCAGCAAATAGGCCAAGGCGACCGAGGTATCGAGATAGATCACCGGCTATCTCGATCTTGGTCGAGTTCGCGCATGATCTCGCGGAGCGACATCACCGGCTTACGCGGGGGCGGGTTGCCATCGACGAGAACCGGTGGCGTTAGCCACCCCTCACGAACAAGCTCGGCCAATAGCGCATCCGTGAGGATTGGGCTGCGACCCGGTTGTGGAGGTCCAAGTTCAGCGACGACGTGATCGCGGTCAGTGACAAGTACCGTTTCGCCTCCCGCGGCAAGACGAACGTACTCGCTGAGCTTGTTTTTGAGCACCTTAAGTCCCACGGATCGCATGAAAATAATGTAGCTACTGGAAGCTACATTGTCAATCAGCGGCCCATCAGGAACTGCGTCGCTAGAAGGAGCGCTGCTGACCTGCTCGTCCAGCTACCATTGCGGTGAGCGGGGTCGAATGCGATAACGCGAATGAATGAACTGCTGGCATTTGGCCGCATCGAGGGCAAACACAGTTTGTACAAATTGCCGCCCAAGCAGCGCCGCCTCACTGCGGTTGATGTGCTCTAGCGGATCCATCAGCAACCTCTAAAATCTATCCCGCCTTTAGCGCGCATCCGCCTTTTCGGTAAGCCAAGTTTTGATGAGCGACTGATAAGGAACATCGCGCTTGTTGGCGGCGACCTTAATGCGCTCAAGAAGCGTGACAGGCAGACGTAACGAGATCGAAGTCGTTGACGGCTTCAAATTTGGCAACCGCTGGCGTTGAGCTTTTCGCCAATCAATAAAATCACTGGAGTCGTGCGTCTCCCAAAATTTCCGCTCTTCTGCCTGGTTCCGAAATTTTGGCATGGGCTTAAGCTTCTTGTTCATAGCGTATCCGTTCCTTCCGATGCATAGTGCGTGCCGATATCACCCGTAACGGACGGGGTTTTGAGCAAGATATTGCGGCGATTGGCGTCAGTCTGCTTTTGCCAAGTCACGACTTAAACTTCTATGTTACACGTCCTGAGCCGCCCAAGGATCAATTACTGGAATTTCAGATCCTCAAAATGTCGTACGTTTGGGCAAGTGTGGCGCGCCGCGCAATCGACACCCATATCGGCAGTGCCATTACGGCCATCTTGCGACGACATGATTTTCTTCGGGCGTCAAATTCTCCAGCTGATTCCTATTATCTCCGCGCAGCTTTGAGTTGGAAGCGCACACCCTCACGGTGTTGTAGAAAGCTGACAACCTCAAACAGATTCTCCGCGCGTGGATTACCTGTCGGCCCAAGCATGCGCATAAGGCTTTTAGATGGAATGTGCGTGGCCTCGGCGAGTTCTGTAAAGCCGACGGTCGCGTTGATGTAATCGCGCAGGATCGTCTTGGCTGTGGCGATATCACCCGTGAGCATGGATTCGATGCCTTCGCGTAAAAGCTCTTTGCGAAACTTTGGATCGCGCGCAACGCGAGCACGGATCGTTTCTTTAAAATCACGCGTGAGGGACATGGTGAGTTCTCCTATTTCCTACGTTTATAGTCCCGCCATCGCGTAAGCGCGTCGGCGATATCAAGTTGCTGGTGCTTCTTGGTGCCGCCTCCAAGTAAAAGCACAAGACTCTCACTGTCTTTGCCAAAATAGATTCGGTAGCCTGGTCCAAAATCGATCCTGTACTCAAAGACGCCGGAACCGACTCCTTTGACGTTCGAAAAATTGCCGCCAGCGAGCCTGGTCAGGGCCGTTGCCACTTTAGCTGCAGCCTCTGGGTTCAGGCGGTTAAACCAAACTGCGTAGGGGCCGCGGCCGCTGGGATCGAGATATTCGCGAATATCGATCATCTATAGTAACGTATAGGTTACCATTGTCAAGACGCCAACGAGACATTATGTGAAGCGAATATTTGATTCAGCAGGACACAGAAAGCTGAGCAACGCGTTACAGCGGTTGGCGTCAATCAGCTTTTGCGAGGTCATGCACACCCCCACTCACATTGGGTTGCGATGGCTTGCCCACTGCGGGTCTGATCATGCCATTGCTGCGCGGCTTTCGATCGGGCGACGGCTCGGCTGCGTTTCCACTTCCATCGCTTCGACAATGCCCGCCATGCGTCTCGTTCCAGAGCCGGCGGGCGGCGGTCATTGGATCAATCTCCAGGCGCTCCCACCAGGCTCGCTCCGCGCTCGATCGGTGCAGCTCGCGGTGGTGGCTGCGGCAGAGCGGCACGGTGAATTCGTCGCTCACCTTGCGGCCGAGCGCCGGGGCTTGCGCAAAGCGTAAATGATGCGGGTCAGAGGGTTGGCGGCCGCACACCAAGCAGGCTTGTGTCGCGACGTATTTCAAATGCGCCTTATCGCGCCGCCGCGGCAGGCTCAGGATGCTGCGGCTTTGGTGCGTTTGGTCGCGTTTGCCCTCGCATGACGATTGCACCTGTTGGGTCGCCGCCGGTGCAGCGATGACTGAAACAGACAGCTTAGTGTCCGCGGATTCGCTGTCCGCCTGCTCGGTTTCACTCAATTTGGCGACGCGCGCCGCGAAGGCTTGCTCCAGCAATTGGGCATCGGCAGTTATGAGTTGGTTTTTGATCGGCAGGGCCTCGCGCGCCCAGCGGCTTGCTTGTTCGGTCGTGGCGAGATCAGACATCTGGCTGATCAGACGATCGCGTTCCGCCCCTGATTGCTCGGGATTGAGGATTGTTCGCTCCCGTT